>Ga0209508_1000199_pt1 | contig 69185 bp, 58 predicted proteins | sample AD_UKC129_MetaG_FD_184427 | JGI IMG/M metagenome (GOLD analysis project Ga0209508, IMG submission 184427) | Active sludge microbial communities of municipal wastewater-treating anaerobic digesters from Canada - AD_UKC129_MetaG (SPAdes) (version 2) | ecosystem: Engineered > Bioreactor > Anaerobic...
CCCTATCTAAAGGCAAAACACACTAATAATTTCAGCTTTATCTTTTCAGCCTTAATACTGATCTGCCAGTCATTTCAAAATCTATGGAAGTTACTTCTTCAAAGTGGAACTTTCCTTTTCAATTGACCGGCTCCTGTACTGCGCCTGGGAAGCCGGTTTCACTCGCACCTTTCCATAAACAGCCTTATATTCTCTTCCTCCTTTGCCGCATCAATGTCGACGGCCCTGCCCAGGCGGTCGCACAGGGCCAGGAGGGCGACTTCGCGTACCGATACATGTTTCTTCATCTCATCTATCTCGGCAAATGGAAGGCTGTTAATGACAAAAAGAGCCTGCATATGCCACCTGACCAGCGCTGTGACAGCCCGTATGAATTCTTCCTCCTGTCCGCAGGCCTCCAGGAATTCGACGGCCAGCTTCCCTCCTGCCTTGTCGTGGTCGTAGGCCGTTATTTTCCCCTTGCGCAGCCGTGTGGTTACAGCCTTTCCTATATCGTGGAGCAGGGCCGCCCACATGAACGTCCGCGGGTCGCCGCTCCTGTTCTTACGCAATGCCGCCTGGTCCACCACCAGCAGAGTGTGAATCCACACGTTCCCCTCGGGATGGTGGACAGGGGATTGCTCCACATCCTCGAGCCTGCGAAGGTAGACAAACGGAAACTCCTGCATCTCAGGCCTGGTTTTGGCCATATCAAGAAATTCGGAAGGCTTTTCATCCTCCATCAGGTGCATCTCGATTTCATTGAAGAACGACCGTATATCACTCATTCATCTTCAGCCTCCAGAAAAATCGCCATTGAACCGGCCAACCCGGTTTCTTCCCCGGCAGGGGAGCATATTCGGCAATCACCGGTTGGTTTCCAATCATCAGCAGTCGCAGTGCTTTGCACCAAAACCATTCTTAAGGAATTCCGAGAGTTCGTCCACCTTCGACAGTATTTCCTCATCGCTCATATCAGGTGATATTATATGCCCTGCATTGTTTATTAAAAGCTCTATCACGCTGAGTACGAATTCATCGGAGAAAGCAGTGTTGAATTGACCCGCTTTCCGGGCTGCAGACACCAGGTCGGCCAGTGTGTTTGTTGTCATCCCACTTAAGTTTTTCATAATGAGTTCATGAATATCCGGGCCCTCATTAAGACATTTTTTCCAGAACAGATAATAGCGCTTATCCTTTCTGGCATACATAAGGGATATCCTGGCCATGGCTTTTATCCGGTCAAAAAAGTCGGATGGAAAGGCCTCATCGGAGAAGTATTCGTTTATAACCGCTATTTTCTCAATTCCGATCCTGTGGACCAGCGAAAGATATAGATCGGCCTTGTCGTAAAACCTGTAATAGAAGCTTCCCTTGTTCATACCCACCTTTTTCAGGATGTCGTTCAGTGAAGCCTCTTTGAATGTTTTCTGCGAAAACTCATCCAGCGCGGCGCTGAAAAGAGATTCATTATCCATAAGCGGATTTTTCCTGTTTGCATCCCGCCATTTCATTGACTTCATACCCTGCACTATTCATCATCCTCCAGCAGTTTAGCCCTGGCTTCCCGCTTTTCTTTCTGCTTCATCAGAAAGGCCTTGCCCAGCTTAACCTTCAATATGGCGAAAGCAATAACCGCCAGTGCTATCAATACCCACCAGTACCATTCCATAATTTCACCCCCTTCGTATTCCCAGTTTTTTGTTTCCCAGGGCGAGAACCGCAAGGAAGCATACCAGGCCTGTCAGCAATATCATCAGCGGCGAAAAACCGTCCAGGCTGCCGTTTAGCGCTTTCATCACGCTGTCATACTGCCAGAACATGGGAAAAGGATAATAGAGGAACCTTAGATGGCTTGGTACGAACGAGCTTGTTACAGGCAGCAGCAGGAAAACAGGTATTACCAGTTTCATGGACGCGATGGCTGAAATCTGGTTATTGGCAAGCGAACCGAGCAGGAATGCAACAAGCCCGTAAACAAACACACTGGCAAGGGCAATCCCCAGGAACTGCGGCACAAGCCAGGGTTTTCCCATAATGGTTATGGAAAGGCACACGTTGATAACTCCGAATACCAGGGCAATGAGCGTGCGGGCAGCAGCATATCCGTATATATTGGTCGGACTTATCCCTATGGCATGTATTACTCCGCTTTCTCTCTCACTGACAATATTGAAGCCTGAAACCGCGCCTGAGATCAGCATGGCAAGAAGTATCAACGAGGCGGAGACAATGTTCGTGACCTGGCTGCCTGTTGATTCAACCTCTATTGATTTAAAGATTACAGGCTTATCCGATAAGGCTTTGGCAAGGAGCAGGGTGTTCGACTCGAGAAAGCCCTGCTTCTCGTTGCCCTCTGTGAGAATGACAGGACCGTCGCTGTCCAGGTAAACACCGGCAACGCTGTCAGCGCCCATCACGCGCCTTTCCAGCGCCTCGTAGTCGCTAACCGTCTCTATCTCCGCCACCCGTTCCAGCTTCTCCGTTATGTCTTCCGGGAGATCTGCAGTAACAATAAACCTTGCCATTTGTCGGCCCGCATTCCCCATAACGGCCAGCATGACAAAGGCCAGCAGCGCCGGGGCCAATATCATATACAGGGTGATCTTGTCACGCATGACCAATTTCAGGTCCATGCGAAGCATGCTCATTATGCTCTTCATGTCATACTCCTTCCGGCTTTAAGAAGCTTTTTCCTCACCAATGCGCAAGCGGCCGCAAATAAAACCGCAGCCTCGGCGGATGTTATGATGAGTGCCTGCGCAATGTCCCTGCCCGCGCCGAACAGTACGTCCTCAAACCCGAAAATGATGGTGTACGAGGGAATAAACCTGATCCAGAACGGCGAAAAGGCAGGCGCCGAATAGCTGACCATGGTAGTCATGTTGATAACAAGGATCAGTACGGCAGTAAAAAACCAGTTGCTCATGTCGCTGAAAAATACCGTCACGGCCAGGCCGAGAAGCGTAAACAAAACGCTTGACACAAAGGCCAGCAGTATGAATCCCGGCCAGTTGAAATCGAATCCGACTATGAGCACTGCCATGAGAAGTGCGCATATTGTCCCGAAAATGCCGAAAACAAGGGCTTTGCTTATTACATATGCGAGGGTGCCGCCAGGGGATACCCTGTATGCCTTGATTGTTTTCTGCTCCTTTTCGGACAGCATCAGGATCCCGGCCATCAGGAATCCCAGGACTACCGCCTCAAAACAGATGAAGACGGGAGCAAGCCTTATGTTTTCCGGTATGATACCGGTGTTCTGGCGAAGGGTGAGGCTTCGGATATTATAATCCCCCGGTTCCCCGAAAAGAGCTGCCATCAGGGCATTCTGCGTCTTTTCCGACAACCCGGGATGGATCAGGATTATGGTATCCCCCTCCTGTATTAGGCCTATGGTTCCGTCTTTTCTGACAGACTCCTCCACGGCTTCCCTGCTTTCGAGGGGAGTAATGCCCGGATAAACGGTATCCAGATTCCAGGATACCAGGTGCTGGCCGGAACTGTTAAAATCCCCGGGAATCAGGAAATGGACAGAAAGGACAATCAATATAAGGGTTACAGTGATAACCCAGAATATGGCATTTCTGACCATCAGTTTTGTGTCCTGGACCATCAGGCTGATAATCTTACCCATCATGAAAGCCCCCTGCCTGTCACCCTGATAAAAATATCCTCGAGCGTAGCTTCCTGGGAGTGGATCTTTACCGGGGTCACCCGGTCAATCAATGACGCGATGCCCGCTTTGTCGTCCATGGAAAAGCTCTCTGTCACCAGGCTGCCGTCCTTTTCATAGGTTATCATCACTTCTTTTTTGCCATATTTCAGCTTGAGGTTGCCCGGCGTATCCATGGCGGCAATGCTGCCTTCGTCCAGGAAAGCCACCATGTCGCAAAGCCTGTCCGCAAGATCCATGTTATGGGTTGTAAGAAAGATGGTGGCCCCCTTCTCCTTCTGTTCCATGATGAGGTTCCGGATTCTTGATGCGGTGGAAGAGTCAAGGCCGCTTGTCGGCTCATCCAGGAAGAGGATATCCGGTCTGTTGATCAGGGATCTTGCCAGGTTAAGCCGCTGGAGCATACCCTTGGAATAGTCGGAAGCCTTCTTATGAGCGTCATCCCGAAGGCCTACCCAATCCAGGACCTCCATTGGGTCCAGGGTTGGAACCGAAAACAGGCCCGCAAAGTATTTCAGGTTCTCATAACCGGTAAGCCTCCTGTATACATTGGGCTGTTCAAAGGACACCCCGATGCGGTTGAAAAACTTTACGCCAAGCTCATTTACAGACTTTCCTTCATACGAGACTTCTCCCCTCTGGAGCTTCAGCAGACCCGTCATAATGTTCTGGATGGTCGATTTTCCGGCTCCGGACGGTCCCAGGCATCCGAATATCGTACCCTTCGGGATGCTGAAGGTAACATCAAGCACGGCAAATTTACCCGTACCCGTATAGTCGTGATACAAATGCCAGACATCGATCATATTCCACTTCCTCCATTTGACCAGGCTCTATTTGACCAGTCGGTCAAGTCCATTATAGCATGTCTTTGACCACCTGGTTAAGTGATGACAGGTTAAGTCTCCATCAGCAGCTTCCATGCTTAAAATGCCATATCCGTAACAAGTATATCCCGGACATCATATGTTGGTTTAGGGAAAAAAGTTTAACCACGGCTAAAAAAAGCCGTATAAACGAGGAAAATCCTATGAAACAGAATGCGGATCTTTACATGAAGCATGACCAATTCATTCCCCTCAGTTTTCTGCCCACAGGGAAGAAGGCAAGGGTAAGGGCGCTCATGTCAAAGGGCATATCAAGGAGAAGGATGCTGGACCTTGGCCTCATCTTGGACACCGAGGTGGAAGCGCTTCAGAAAAGCCCGTTCGGTGATCCCGTAGCCTACCTTGTGCGGGGAGCCGTCATAGCCCTGCGGTCCGAGGAAGCGTCTGATATATTAGTGGAAGCCATGTAGGAATACATTTAAGTTACGGCATAAGGGAGGCATGGCTGAATGGGTCTTACGAAACAATCCACCGGGAGCAGCGTTCTTGGCTTTAAACCGCATATTGAACGACAGCATCCCGGCCAGAAAATCATTGCCCTGGCGGGCAATCCCAATGTTGGTAAAAGCACCGTGTTCAACAGCCTGACAGGCATGCGCCAGCATACCGGGAACTGGCCAGGGAAAACGGTTTCCATCGCACAGGGAAGCTTCTTCCACAAAGGCGTTCATTTTTTACTGGTGGATATCCCGGGAACCTACTCGTTGATGGCAAACTCGGTTGAGGAAGGGGTCGCCCGCGATTTCATATGCTTCGGCGATCCGGACGCGGTAATCGTGGTCACCGATGCCACATGTCTTGAGCGAAATCTAAACCTGGTGCTCCAGGTATTGGAGGTCACCGGCAATGTGGTGGTATGCGTCAATCTCATTGATGATGCCCGGCGCAGGAAGATCAGGATAGATCTTGAGGAATTGTCCCGGCTGTTAGGGGTAACTGTCGCGGGAACCAGCGCCAGAAGCGGAAAGGGACTTGACAGGCTCATGGACGAGGTTTGGACGGTTACTCATGAAAAACCTGGCTGCTGCCGCGGCAGCCCGCTGAAAATCCGTTACCATGAGGCGGTTGAATCCGCCGTAGGCTTAATGGAGCCCTCCCTGGAGGCTGCGCTTAATAAAAAGCTTTGCGCCAGGTGGACGGCATTAAGGCTCCTCGAAGGAGATGAAAACCTGCTTGAGTCAATAAGAAACTACCTGGGATATGACCTTCTCGCCCTGGAAGCCGTAAGCAACAGTTTCCAAAAGGCAAGGAAGATACTTATTGATGCCGGGATCGATCAGGACCTTTTCAGGGATATAATCGTGTCGGGCATTGTCCGCAAGGCTGAGGAAATCAGCCGCAGGGTGGTCGCCATGGAAGAACCCGGACATTATACGCGGGATCGGAAGATCGACCGGGTACTGACCTCGCGAACCTGGGGTATTCCCATTATGATCGCAATGCTGGGTGTCATTCTGTGGATAACCATCACCGGGGCAAATTATCCTTCTGCGCTCCTGGCAGATGCACTGTTCTGGGTGGAGGATCAAATGACGGCCCTGTTCTTGTCCATCGGGGCTCCCGCCTGGCTGCATGGCCTCCTGGTCACCGGCATGTACAGGACACTTGCCTGGGTGGTTTCAGTTATGCTTCCTCCGATGGCCATATTCTTCCCGCTGTTTACGCTTCTTGAGGACCTGGGCTATCTTCCGAGGGTCGCCTTCAATTTGGACAGTTTTTTCAAGAAGGCCTGCGCCCATGGAAAACAGGCCCTTACCATGTGCATGGGCTTCGGCTGCAACGCGGCGGGAGTTGTGGGCTGCCGTATAATTGACTCCCCAAGGGAAAGGCTTATTGCGACCATCACCAACAGTTTTGTACCCTGCAACGGGCGGTTCCCCACCCTGATCGCCATCATCACCATGTTCTTCGCGGGCATAATTGAGGGGCCTTTCCGTTCAGTCATATCCGCGCTAATGCTTACCGGCGTTATTCTTTTGGGTGTAATGATGACCCTCCTGGTGTCCAGGATACTTTCAAGGACCATACTGAAAGGCCTTCCCTCATCATTTACCCTGGAACTTCCGCCCTACAGGAAGCCCCAGGTAGGAAGGATACTCGTCCGTTCGCTCCTGGACAGGACCCTTTTTGTACTGGGCAGGGCGGTTGCCGTGGCGGCACCGGCGGGCATGGTCATCTGGGCGATGTCCAATATCCATATAGGAGGGCTTAGCCTTCTTTCCCACTGCGCCGGTTTCCTGGACCCCTTCGCCAGGCTCATTGGCATGGATGGATGTATCATCATGGCCTTTATCATGGGGTTTCCGGCCAATGAGATCGTCATCCCCCTCGTCATCATGAGCTATATGTCCACGGGCAGCATGATGGAATTCGAAAGCCTGGTCCGGCTTCGCGAGCTTTTGGCGGCCAACGGCTGGACCTGGCTCACAGCGGTATGTGTCATGCTCTTTTCCCTGATGCACTGGCCCTGCAGCACCACCTGCCTTACCATCAGGAAGGAGACACAAAGCTGGAAATGGACCCTGATTTCCTTCCTGGTCCCCACAGCCGCCGGGATCCTTATATGCTTCATCACGGCCAGTGTCGCAAGGCTCCTGGGACTTTCATAAATTATCCAAATCATTGATTCCCCGAATTTTTTACCGGGATCTTTATTATACAGGTCGATTCAAAGTCATCCCAAATGATGCAAAATAATTGCCGAATTAAAAGGATAAGCTAAGAATAGGGCGATCTTTTGGCAGATTTCGCCGGCTGTCAACAGATTCAGGCTGAAAGGAGGTAATGGTATTGTTTAAATGGGTGGTCGCCTTTTTCGTACTGGCCCTCATATCGGCCCTGTTCGGTTTTGGGCTTATTGCCAACCTGACCTTTGGAATCGCCAGGATCCTGTTCTATGTTTTTCTTGTTGCCGGTGTGCTGAGCCTTATCTTTGGAAGACGCATGTTCAGCGGAAGAGACGATGAGACTGAAACCGAAAGGCTGCGTGATTAGCGGTGCGTTGTTGGAGGAACTGACAGATGGCAAGGAATAAATACAAGGAGAAGAATATGGCCATGCCAATAGAAAAGCATGATACCGCCGCATGGGCCAATATTGACAAAATGAAGCGGGTATCTCGCGTAACCGAGCCCGGCGACCTGCAGGTCAGGAACGCCAAGGATTATGTGGATGCAAACCAGAAATAACTATACGCTATATCATATGTAATATTATGGAGGCTGTCTCAGCTTGGTCTGAGACAGCCCTTTTCAATAAATTCATGGTTCAGGCCTGTAAACGTACCAGCCCTCGTTCCCCAGGCAGTTTAAAACATTGGCCTCAATTCCCTCATAATACGAATCATACGTTATTTTGTTCCTGTCATCGACACGTTTGAAAAAACTATTAGTCACATAATCTGGCTGTGCCATCTTTATTATTATATATATCTTGTATAATACTCAACTCCCTCCAGTCGAAAACAGTTTGAAAGATACGCCAATGATGCTCAGAGGCCCGGCCATACCCTGAGGCAGGACCGGGCCGCTATATTGAGCCCGCCTGAATCTTTTTCCGCCAGCTATTCGTTATTCAAACCCTCGGCGGCTACGCCGGCAAGGCGCTTATAATTATCGTATCGTTCCCTCGCATGCTTTTCGGATACCTCGAACAGCTGCTGTGCGATATCAGGAAACACGTTAACAAGCGCTTCATACCGCACTTCGCCATGGAGGAAGTCCTGGTAGGGCATCTTCGGTTCCTTTGAGTCGAGCTGGAACGGGTTTTTGCCCTGTTCCCTGAGGGCGGGATTGTACCTGTAAAGATGCCAGTACCCCGATTCAACGGCAAGCTTTTCTTCCTCGATACTGCTGCCCATGCCCTTTCTTATCCCATGGCTGACGCAGGGCGAATAGGCGATTATAAGCGACGGCCCCGGATAGCTTTCGGCCTCGGTGATTGCCTTGATGGTCTGGTTCATGTCCGCTCCCATGGCGATCTGGGCTACATAGACATAACCATAACTCATGGCCATCATACCCAGATCCTTCTTGCGAGTCTTTTTGCCCGCCGCGGCAAACTTGGCCACTGCCGAGGAGGGTGTGGATTTCGAAGCCTGTCCGCCGGTATTGGAGTAGATCTCGGTATCCATGACGAACAGGTTGACATCATCTCCCATGGCAAGGACATGGTCCACTCCGCCGTATCCTATGTCGTAAGCCCAGCCGTCACCGCCTATGATCCAGAAGGACCTCTTTGCCAGGAAGTCCTTTTTCTCCATGATCTCGGCAAGCAGCGGGTTCTTTTTCCAACTGTCCTTTATGGCATCCAGGACCGCCTGCGACGCAGTTCTTGAATCCTCCCCGTTTTCCTTCGTCTCAAGCCAGTTTCTGAAGGCGGTTTTGATCCCCTCGGGAAGATCTGTCTTCAGGGCTTCTGTCATCAACCCGGCCAGCTTTTCACGGATCTGCCTGACGCCAAGATACATGCCGTAGCCGTACTCGGCGTTATCCTCAAACAGTGAATTTGCCCAGGCGGGACCCCTTCCGGCCTCATTGGCGGTATAGGCTATGGAAGGCGCGCTGGCGCCCCAGATGGATGAACATCCGGTGGCATTGGCTATCATCATCCTGTCGCCGAAGAGTTGCGTAAGAAGGCGGATATACGGGGTTTCCCCGCAGCCGGGGCACGCACCGTTGAATTCAAGCAGTGGCCTTGAAAACTGGCTTCCCTTAACGGTCCTGGGGTTCATCACGTTCTCCTTGGTTTTCAGGGTCATGGCAAACTCCCAGTTTTCGGCCTGAGAAAGTATCTCCTGCTCCGCAGGCTGCATGATCAGCGCCTTACCCTTGGCAGGGCATACGTTGGCGCAGTTGGAACATCCCGTGCAGTCCAGCGGAGCTACCTGGATGCGATACTGGTAACCCTCCAGTCCCTTGCCGGTGGCCTGCCTGGTCTTAAAGCCCTCGGGCGCCCTGGCCGCTTCCTCCCCGTCCAGCAGGAATGGGCGGATGGTGGCATGGGGGCATACATAGGAGCACTGGTTGCACTGGATGCATTTCTCGATCTGCCATTGGGGTATCATGACAGCTATACCGCGCTTTTCATAGGCGGTGGTCCCCGGCGGCCATGACCCGTCTTCCATGCCTGCAAAGGCGCTTACGGGAAGCTCATCGCCCTCCATCCTGGCCATCACCTTTTGGACCCTCTTTATTAATTCAGGCTCATTCTTTATGGGCTGTCCTTCGTCCGTCGCATCCTTCCAGGACTCGGGCACCTTTACCTCAACCAGCCGCTCTATCCCCATGTCCACGGCCATGATGTTCATCTCCACGATCTTCCGGCCTTTTTTACCATACATCTTATCGATATTTTCCTTCAGGTACCTTGCGGCATCCTCCACGGGTATGATATTGGCCAGCTTGAAGAAGGCTGCCTGCATGATCATGTTGATCCTGTTCCCAAGTCCGATTTCTCCCGCGATACCGATGGCGTCGATGATATGGAACCTGATGTTCTCCCTGGCGATGTACCGCTTCAACGCGGCCGGAAGTTCGCTGTCCAGTTCGTCCTCCCGCCAGGGGCAGTTAAGGACGAATACGCCTCCGGGTTTCAATCCTTTCAGGATATCGTAATTGTATATGAAGGACTTGTTGTGGCAGGCTATATAATCGGCCTTGTAAACCAGGTAGGGCGATTTCAGCGGTTTGGGCCCGAACCTCAGGTGGGATACCGTGGTCCCGCCCGACTTCTTGCTGTCATAGGAGAAATATGCCTGGACGTGAAGATCGGTATTGTCGCCTATGATCTTGACGGCGCTCTTGTTGGCTCCCACCGTTCCGTCCGAGCCAAGGCCGAAGAACTTGCAGCTGATGGTACCCTTGGGAAGCGTGTCAATGATCTCGCCCTCGGGAAGCGAGGTATTGGTCACATCATCCACAATGCCGATGGTAAAACTGTCCTTAGGTATCTTCTGCATAAGGTTCCGGAAGACCGCCAGTATCTGCGAGGGTCTTGTATCCTTTGAGCCAAGCCCGTATCTGCCGCCTATTATCAAGGGTTTTTCGCCCGTATCATAAAACAGCTTCACAACGTCAAGATACAGGGGCTCGCCCGGCGCCCCCGGCTCCTTGGTCCTGTCCAGGACGGCGATACGCCTGACCGTTCCTGGCAGCACATCGAAGAAATGCCTGGCCGAAAACGGCCGGTACAGGCGGACCTTTATGACGCCCGTCTTCTCCCCCCTGCTGTTCAGGTAGTCCACGGTCTCCTCGATGGTGTCGCAGACCGATCCCATGGCCACGATAACATACTGGGCATCCCTGGCCCCGTAATAATCAAAGGGCCGGTAGAGCCGCCCGGTAATGCTGTGGATGTCCTGCATGACCCTGTCCACTATGGCCGGGACCCGGTCAAAAAACGGGTTCTGGACTTCCCGGCCCTGGAAGTAAATATCAGGGTTCTGGGCTGTTCCCCTGATTTTGGGTCGCTCAGGATTAAGCGCGTTATCCCTGAAGGCTTTTATGGCATCATAGTCCAATATCCTTTCCAGGTCCTCATATTCGATGACGCTGATTTTCTGGTACTCATGGGAGGTCCTGAACCCATCGAAGAAATGGATGAAGGGCAGCCTGGATTTAATGGCCGAAAGATGGGCCACGCATCCCAGGTCCATTACCTCTTGTACATTGGAAGAAACCAGCATGGCTGCGCCCGTCTGGCGGCAGGCCATCACATCCTGGTGGTCCCCGAATATGGAAAGGGCATGGGTGGCTATGGCCCGGGCCGAAACATGCAGAACCCCGGGCAGAAGCTCTCCGACCATCTTGTAGATATTTGGTATCATCAGGAGGAGCCCCTGGGAGGCCGTATAGGTGGTGGTGAGGGCTCCTGCTGCGAGGGATCCGTGGAGGGCTCCGGCGGCGCCGGCTTCGGACTGCATTTCCACCACCTTTACCGGTTGCCCGAAAAGGTTCTTCTTCCCATGGGCCGACCATTCATCCACTGTCTCGGCCATGGGGGATGAAGGGGTAATCGGGAAAATGGCCGCCACCTCTGTAAAGGCATAAGAGGCATAGGCCGCGGCCTGGTTGCCATCCATTGTTTCCAGCCTTGGCATATCGCAAATCTCCTTTATTATTTGGGTTATGTGGTACAATAATCTATTATTTCAGTTAATTGAGCCAATATTCATTCCTTGGACAAGGCCTTAACTTTTTTGCGACAGATCATGTCAAAAACCATTGCAACAGATATATTAGTATGTTAATATACAAAAAGAAGGCGTATACTCAAGAAGACATCTCACACCTGGCAGTCCCCCGCAGGATGCCGCAGAAATGGAGAAATGTGTATGAAACTTTCATTGAGATGGTTTGGAACCGGCCACGACAGTGTCACGCTTGAACAGATAAGGCAGATCCCGGGAGTAAAAGGCGTTATTACGACACTTTACGACATTCCCGCCGGGGATGTATGGCCCATAGAACGAATCCGAGCCCTGAAGGAGGAAGTTGAAGGATACGGTCTCAAGATATTCGGCATCGAAAGCGTAAACGTTCATGATGCCATCAAGGCAGGGCTTCCGGATAGGGATAAATACATAGAAAACTACATAAAAACACTGGAAGTGCTTGGGGTTTCCGGCATCGATGTTGTATGCTACAATTTCATGCCGGTCTTTGACTGGGTCAGATCCGATCTTGCCAAGCCCCGTGAGGACGGCTCCACGGTATTGTCCTATGACCAGGAGATCATAGACAGGATCGACCCAATGAAGATTTTCAAGGCAATGGATTCAGGTTCGAACGGATTTGTACTGCCCGGCTGGGAACCCGAACGGCTGGCGCATATAAAAGAGTTGTTCGAGCTTTACAGCGATATCGACAATAAGAAACTTTTTGATAACATGGTCTACTTCCTTAAAGCCATCATGCCCATCTGCGAAAAATACGGCATAAAAATGGCTGTACATCCTGATGACCCGGCGTGGCCCATATTCGGGCTTCCAAGGATCGTCACCAACCTTGAGAATCTGGAACGCCTGTTTGAAGCAGTCGACAGCCCGTGCAACGGTGTGACCCTCTGCACAGGCTCCCTTGCCTCCAACCCCGAAAACGATATCCCGGAAATCGTCCGGGCGCTTAAGGGAAGGATCCATTTTGCCCATGTCAGGAATCTCAAGTATATTGGTACCCGTAAATTCGATGAATCCGCCCATCTTTCGGCAGACGGATCCCTTGATATGTTTGAGATCATGAAGGCTTTCTATGATATCGGCTTTGACGGGCCATTCCGCCCCGATCACGGAAGAGCCATCTGGGGCGAAAAAGGTATGCCTGGATACGGCCTTTTCGACAGGGCGCTGGGAGCCGCATACCTTAACGGACTTTGGGAAGCCATTACAAAGATGGAAAAGGGAAAATAATGAGGTTTCTGCCGTTTTGCGCATTGAAGCGGGAACTATGCATGGAGCATTAGCAAAAATCAGGGTTTCCATTCAGGGTTTCTATAGTATAATAGTAACTGGCACATTACTATATTAGTATTTATTCGACCGATTTTACCTTAGTGAGGAGATTTGCCATGATTTCCGAGAGGACCCTGTTACCGAAACACGCATCCTTAAATATCGGGGATGGCGTATACTATAGTTTGCGCAAGAACATTATAACCCTGAACCTTAAACCCGGCGAACCCCTGAACATTAAAACCATTTCCGAGAAGCTCAACGTGAGCAGGACCCCTGTGAGAGACGCCCTGATAAAACTTGCCAAAGAGGGTCTGGTTGATGTGATTCCCCAAAAGGGAACCAGCGTTTCCAAGATAGACCTCAAGCGGGTGGAAGAAGAGAGGTTCCTGCGAGAAAGCCTGGAACTTCGGGCTATTGAGATGTTTATAGGCATACAGAAGGAATCCGACATCTCCCGACTGAGAAGCATTATAGACATACAGAAGGAATGCGCCGCGAAGAACGATCTTATCGCCCTCCAGGAATATGACGACGAGTTCCACAAAGTCTTCTTTACCGCCACCGAGAAGGAAACCTGCTGGGAGATAATACAAAGCATGTCTGGTCATTACAGGCGCATAAGGTTGATCTCCCTCTGGGAGAGGCCCATTATAGACAAGGTCATCGACCAGCATGAAAAAATTCTTGACTGCATCGTAAGGTCCAAAGTGGAAGAGTCCATTGCCGCTTTCAAGGACCATTCCTCAAGGATAATTGTCGAGGAGAAGGAATTGACCGGAAAATACCCCGAGTATTTCAAACTCCAGTCCGATGACGATTTCCTGATGCAGGATTTTCTAAGTATGCTGTAAATGGAGATGAAGACCTTGAAGCTAAGTGATGCCGGTCTTGCAGACAGAAAGAGATGGCAGGACTCCGGTTATGAACTCCCTGTTTTCGACCGCAGCCTGGCAAGGCAGGCCACAATCAAAGATCCCATATGGATCCACTTCGGAGCCGGCAATATCTTCAGAGCCTTTCCGGCCGCGCTGCAGCAGAAGCTGCTGGATGCCGGCGACAGCGACAAAGGCATAATAGTCTGTGAAGGATACGATTATGAGATCATCCATCGGCTGTACAAGCCGTATGATGATCTCTGTCTTCTTGTGGTGCTGAAACCCGATGGACGCATTGAAAAGAAGGTCATCGCCAGCATAATGGAATCACTGGCTGCGGATACCCAGGCCCCTTCCGACTGGCAGAGGCTCAGGGAGATCTTCAGAAATCCGTCCCTCCAGATGGCCAGCTTTACCATTACCGAGAAAGGATACAGCGTTTCCGACGCCAACGGGAATTATTATCCCGCGGTTTTGGACGACTTCCGCAACGGGCCCGGGATGCCCAGGAGCTTCATGGGAAAGGTTTCGGCCCTTTGCTGGGAAAGGTATAAGGCTGGCAGGCTGCCGCTGGCCTGGGTCAGCATGGACAACTGTTCCCATAATGGAGAAAAGCTCTGCAATGCTGTAAGGACCTTTGCCGTTGAATGGGTGAATAACGGTCTGGCCGATCCCGGTTTTCTTGAATATGTGGATGATCCCGAATCGGTGTCCTTCCCCTGGAGCATGATCGACAAAATTACTCCCCGTCCCGACGCAAGCATAAAAGCCATGCTCGAACAGGACGGCTTTGCTGATACAGAGATAATCTGCACCGATAAAAAACCTATGCGGCTCCCTTCGTGAACGCCGAGGAGCCCCAGTACCTTGTGATCGAGGACCTGTTCCCCAATGGCCGGCCGCCGCTGGAAAAGGCCGGTGTCATATTCACCGACAGGGAAACGGTTAACAGGGTGGAAAAGATGAAGGTCTGCACCTGCCTGAATCCGCTGCATACCGCGCTGGCCGTATTCGGCTGCCTGCTGGGTTATACCTCCATATCGGCGGAGATGGAAGACCCGGTCCTTAAGAGGCTGGTTGAAAGAATAGGCTATGACGAAGGCCTGCCAGTGGTGGTTGACCCGGGCATCATCAGGCCCGTGGACTTCCTGAAGGAGGTCATCGAGGTACGGCTGCCAAATAAATACGTTCCCGATACACCGCAGCGCATCGCCACCGATACATCCCAGAAGATTCCCATTCGCTTCGGCGAGACCATCAAGGCTTACATGCAACGTCCCGGCATGAATGCTTCGGATTTGAACTATATACCCCTTGTCTTTGCCGCCTGGCTAAGGTACCTTCTGGGCATCGATGACGAAGGCAGGCCCTTTGATCCAAGCCCGGATCCCCTGCTGGACCATCTAAGGAAGCACCTTGATGGTATCACGCTGGGATCTCCGGGGCCCTTCGGGGACCGGCTGCGTCCTGTCCTCAGCGACGCCAGGCTGTTCGCTGTCAGCCTTTATGATGCCGGCCTGGCTGAAAAGGTTCTTTCCTGTTTTACAGAGATGGTTTCAGGCGCCGGGGCGGTGAGAAAGCTCCTGGGAAGACTTCTTGGCGTATAATCGGATTTTCTGCGGAAAAGGCAATGAAGGCATGTCATAATTATCAATACAAGGAGTGGTTGGCATGCGCAATTTTATCCATGAGGATTTTCTGCTTCAAAACAAGACGGCCAGGATCCTGTACCATGAATACGCGAAGGATTTGCCCATCATTGATTACCACTGCCACCTGGATCCGAAGGAAATCGCGCAGGATAAAAGGTACCGCAGCATCACCGAGGTATGGCTTGGCGGTGATCACTACAAGTGGCGCGCCATGAGGGCCAACGGCGTCGATGAAGATGAGATCACCGGAAACGCTCCGGACAAGGAGAAATTCCTCAGGTGGGCCGAAACCATGCCATACCTTGTAGGCAATCCGCTCTACCACTGGACCCACCTGGAACTTTTGCGATATTTCGATATTGACAAGCTCCTGGGGCCTGATAACGCCGAGGAGATATGGGAGCGCTGCAACAAGAGGCTCAGCCAGCCTGATTTCTCGGCCAGGGGCATAATAAAGAAGTCAAATGTTGAGGTTATCTGCACCACCGATGACCCGGCCGATACCCTCGAATACCATAAACAGATCAGGGAAGACCCTTCTTTTGATGTCAGGGTCCTGCCCGCCTTCAGGCCCGACAGGGCTGTAAATATAGAAAAGTGGGACTTCAGGGATTACGTCCAATTGCTTTCATTGGCCTCCAACATGCCCATCCGCAGCATTGACGACTTTTATGCCGCCCTTGAAAGCAGGATTGCTTTTTTCCATGAAAACGGGTGCCGGCTGTCGGACCATGCGGTGGAACCCCCGGTATTCGTGACGGGTACTGAAAAGGAAGCTGACGAAGTCTTCAGGAAAGCCCTGGATGGCCAGAAACTGACCGACCGTGAGATCGCCATGTTCAAGACGAGGACCATGCTTTTCCTGGGGAGCCAGCATGCCGAATGGGGATGGGTCATGCAGCTCCATATCGGCACACAGAGGGACAACAACACCCGGATGTTTGAAAAGCTGGGTCCCAACACAGGGTATGACATGATGTCGGATTATACATACTCCCAGCCTCTGGCAAAATTCATGGATACCCTCGACAGGCACGGCCTTCTGCCCAAAACCATCCTTTATGTCATAAACCCGCGGGACAATGAAATGATAGCCACCCTGGCAGGGTGCTTCCAGGGCGATGGTATTCCCGGCAAGATCCAGTTTGGTTCCGGCTGGTGGTTCAACGACCAGAAGGACGGCGTGGTCCGCCAGATGACCGCTCTGGCCAGTATGGGACTGCTGCGCCGGTTCGTGGGCATGCTCACCGATTCAAGAAGCTTCCTTTCCTATACCAGGCATGAGTATTTCAGGAGGATCCTCTGCAATATGCTGGGAACCTGGGTGGAAGCCGGAGAGGCCCCGAACGATATGGACATTATGGGCGGAATGGTGCGGGACATCGCCTATTACAACGCCAAAAACTATTTCGGGTTCTGATACCGGGTGCAACTCCATACTCACAAAAAGCGCGGCAATCTCTGCAATGCCACCCCATGTTAATGCGTGATACAGCCGTGCTGTTCAGTCTCTCCTTCAGTCCTCGTAAATAGAGGTGAGATGCCAGGATGTGAGAGGTTGGAGAATAGATGTTCGAGGTTAGACTAATTTCAATACGTTTCGTTAAGCTATACTCTAACTTCCAACCCCTAAATTCTCTCCTCCAATATGCGGAGTCACTCGAGACAGAAACAGCACGTCTCCTTGTAAGTCCTTGCAGATTTTATGAGTTATCTATTCCTGGTTTCATTGCGAGTAGTGTATTTTCGTGTCATTGCGAGGAGGCTTCAGCCGACGAAGCAATCTCTTGCATTTACCACAGGAACCGTCCCCCTGGTTTGTCTGTCCCCCTGGTTTGTCCTTACCCTGCGTCTGTGGAAACGGGCACCCTGTATTCCTGGTCCTGTTCCACATGATAGATATTCCCCTCGAAGTTCCTCAGGGTCATACCCGTATCCGATTTCTCGATGCAATAATTGGGAAGCAGCGGGATCTTGCCGCCCCCTCCTGTTACATCAACCACGTACAGGGGGATGGCAAAGCCTGAAGTATAACCGATCAGCTTTTCCAGTATCTCGATTCCTCTGCAGACCGGGGTCCTGAAATGCTGAATCCCGCGCGAATAGTCGCAATGATAGAGATAGTAGGGACGGACCCTGTTCTTCACCAGCAGATGGAACAGTTCCTTAAGGATCTCCGGCGAATCGTTGACACCCTTGAGCAGGACGGTCTGGTTGCCAAGGGGTATACCGGCATCGGCCAGCCTGGCCAGAGCCTTTTCAGATTCGGGTGTAATCTCCCTGGGATGGTTGAAGTGGGTGTTTATCCATAAGGGATGGTATTTCTTCAGCACGCTGACAAGGGACTCGGTTATCCTTTGGGGCAAAACCACGGGAGTCCGCGTTCCGATCCTTATAACTTCCACGTGGGGGATCGCCCTGACCGCACCGAGTATCCGGTCCAGGGCCTGGTCGCTCAGGGTGAACGGATCTCCCCCGGATATCAGTACATCGCGTACTTCTTCATGCTTTCTTATGTATTCAATGCCATTTCTGATGTCCTGGGCAGTGATTTCGGCATTCCTGTCCCCCACCTTTCTTTTCCTTGTGCAATGGCGGCAGTAGGTGGAACACTTCATCGTCACAAGAAACAGGACCCTGTCAGGATAGCGGTGTACGATGGACGGCATGGGCGAGTAGGACTCCTCCCGCAGCGGGTCCTCCATCTCCCCTCGTCCTGAAATGAGTTCCCGCTCGTCGGGTATGCACTGCATCCTTATTGGATCGTTTTCATCCTCCCAGTCGATGAGGGAAGCATAGTAAGGGGTAACTGCCATGGGAAAAACATCTGTTACTCTCGAAATGATTTTCTCGTCAACATTGTGGGTATGGGATGGGCGGGGTAGCCTGCCTACAGACATGATCCTGTTTTTCAACTGCCACTTCCAGTCAGACCATTTTTCAGCCTTTTCTTCCTCCTCTTGCCCTTCAGGCTCCGGGTTTGGGCTGTCACTGCTATTTTCCATTGCTAAGACCTCTTCTCCGTTAAAAATTGTGTTTCAGCGGTACTGGTCCGGAACGTGGACTTACCTGCAGGTTAAATCCGAATCAAGTATGGAACAGGCTGACCTTTTTGTAAATGCCAATTAAACCCGAATTTGATCCTTATTGACCTGTTTTGACTCCCATATGATGATTAGTTCCCGGTATTATCCTTTTTCCCGCATTATTGCTGTTTTTTCATCCTTTCCAGCACGGAATCCATGATCATGCCTATCAGTTCCCTGTATGATATCCCGTAATATTTGCAAATAAACGGGAGGTCGGATCGAATGGGGTTCAGCCCGGCCAGGGGATTTACCTCCAGGAAGGAAAGCCGTCCGTCAGCATCCATGCGGAAATCCATGCGGCCGCAATCCCGGCAGCCCAGGCCTCTCCAGGCCTTCAGAGCCAGTTTTCCGCACTGTGCGAGCAGCCGGTCATCAACCTTTCTGTATTCTACCCTCTCCTCGAAGTACTCCTTGTTCTTCCAGGAATAGATGGCATCATCCGAATTATCCCTTATCAACACCTCTATGGCTCCAAGAACCCTGGCCGATTTCCCGGTCCCGATAATACCCACGGTGAACTCCCTGCCCGGCAGGAACTCCTCCACCAGCACAGGCTGTTTGAACTTTTCCAGGAGTTCTCCGCAAACGCGTTTCAGATCGGCCTTGTTTTCAATCAGGGAGGCAGAACCGACCCCCTTGCTGGTCCCCTCGGCAACAGGTTTTGCGAAAAGCGGGAATGGCAGATCCAGGTTATCGGTGTCCTCCTCGCATTCAACCACCGCAAAATCCGGGGTGGGAATGCCCAGATCCCTGACAATCCTCTTTGTCAGCGCCTTATTAAGCGCCAAGGCCAGAATTGCCGGATCGGAAAAGGTGCAGGGGATTCCATAGGCTTCCAGGAGGGCTGGTACCTGCGCTTCACGACCCATGCCGTACACGCCTTCGCAGATATTGAAAACCAGGTCCCACCTTCTGCCCTCTGACAGCATTCTGACAAGCGCCTTTATATTTCCTATCCTCTCGGTTTCATAACCCAGTTCATTTAGGGTTGATTCAATTCCGGATATGGTTTCCGCACGGTCAAATTCAGCGGCTTCCTCCATGCTGAATCCCTCCGCGAGGTAATCATCCATCAGATCATAGGCCAGTCCGACTTTCATTTCCACGCGCTCCTTTGCAAACCATGAAACATGGCATTATAATCAGTGGTATACATCCAATCTACATCTCCATATCCGTGTTTTCTATGTGCATTTGCGCATATTTAAGACCTATGGGGAGGATTTTTTGGTCAATTTTGCAGGAAGACCGGAAAATCGGTCCCTGACGGGAAAAACGCCTCATTGATTTTTGCTCGGGAGTGCTGTATAATCGCTATGTCGGGATTTTAGCTCAGCTGGGAGAGCACTACACTCACATTGTAGGGGTCACTGGTTCGAGTCCAGTAAGTCCCACCAAAAACCCCCGGAACGGTTGTTCCGGGGGTTTGCTCATATCCGGTGTTGTTCGGGCCGTGTCCAAAAGTGTACGGACCGCTCCTTATGCCACCCTGAACCTGCTTATGGAATCGCTGAGCACTTTTGCGATATCTTCAAGCTGCTGCGCATATTTTGACAGTTCCTCAATTCCTGCAAGCTGCTCCTGGGATGACGCGGTCATCTCCTGTGTAGATGCGGCGATTTGCTGGGATACTGCGTTGATGTTCTGTATCGCAAACATCGCTTCGTCTTTGTAGCTCTCCATATCGGCGACGCCGCTTAAGATATTTTCGACCTTGCCGGCAAGCTGTTCCATGGAAGCAGATATCCTGCTGAATGCTTCCGAAGTGTCCGCCACCGCTTTATTCTGCGATTCGATGATATCATTGGCTGAAAGGGCCCTTTTTGCCACTAGGGCAGTCTGGTTACGGTTGTCCCTGATAATTCTGTCTATCTCTCTTGTGGCTGATACCGTCTGCTCTGCCAACTTTCTGATCTCGTCGGCTACGACCGCGAAACCTCTGCCGGCATCCCCCGCCCGGGCGGCTTCAATAGCCGCGTTCAGGGCAAGCAGGTTGGTTTGGTCGGAAATCCTGTCTATAACCTCTATGATATTGCCAATGGACTCCGAGTTTTCATCCAGGGTCTGGATATCAGAGATGATACCCTGCGTAATTTCAGTGCTTTCCCTTGCTGCCTCTTCAAGATTCCTCACCCTGGACAGGCCAAGCTTTGTAAGGCGGGCTGTATCAGCGGTAAACTCGCCTATTTCCCTGGCATACTCTGAAACGGCATTGATCCTCTCTCCCAGACCCTCCATTTTCTTATTGCACTGATCAGCCTCATTAGCCTGATTCGCCGCCCCGCCAGCTATTTCCTCCACAGTCCTGGCGAACTCACGGGCAGTCATTGCAGCCTTTCTGGATGTGGCAGCTATGGTTCCGGCTGATTCATTAACATTCATGGCTGATTCCGAGGATTTGCCAATCATGCCCCTCATATTTTCCAGCATGCGGTTGAACGCTCTCGCCAGAATGCCGAACTCGTCCCTCCTCACCCTTGCGTAACTGACGGTCAGGTCACCTTCGGCAGCCTTGTTCGACACCTCAATGATGGCTCTCACGGCATTCCCCATGATTATGGCCAGGAAAAGACCGATCGCAATTGCAAACACCACACCCAGAATAGTGGCTATAATGGTTAGCAAACGTATGCTGGAAGCCATATCCGAGAAGTTGGATGTTGGGGCAAGCCCGGCAAGCACATACCCTGTTTCTCCTATTTTGTTGTACAAAGCCAGGTAATCATCGTGTTTGTACTTTACTATGCCGGATCCGGTCGTTTCTTTACCGGAAACGATTTCAGAATAAAGGCCCGTGTTTATCAGCTGGTTTTCCGGTACCGATGTGTCCAGTTCCCGGTTCTCCCCGTCCTGCATGCGATAGGCAATATCCCTTTTGTCCGGGCTTATCAGGTGCAATTCGCTATTTTGCCCCAGGTTGATATCTTCAATGGCCTCGGATATCAGACCGGGCTTTATGGTGATGGCGATTATGCCTTTCGCTTCCGGAGAATAGGGATCTTTAATAAGTCTTACCAAGGCCATCGAGTAGGACGGTATATCCGATATCTGTCCTTCGAGTTCATAAAGGGAACCGATCCAGGATGGGACTCCGTTTTTGTTCTTTGCCAGAACCATCAGATGCCCTCCCTCTATGTTTGTAAGGGCATTTTTGTTAACCTTCCTGTCGGTGGCAGATATCGGCCTTTTGCCGTCAAGGAGTATGATGATATCGTCAATGAAAGCGTTTTTCCTTTTTACGTCCTTGACGAAGGCGTCAACCCCGGTATAGTTGACAATATCGTCATCCCTCGATGTGATATGTTTTATAAAGACGTCGCTCATCACAATCTGGTTGCAGTCGGCGGCAATGTTCGAGAGGGATAGCTCCAAGTATTTGCCGGTCTGTTGCATGGTCCCGGAAATAGAGTTTTCAGCTGTCTCCCTGATGGATTTGAATGCGCTGTTATATGAGAAAAGGCCGAGGAATAGGATGGGGATGATCATGACAGCGACAGCTGCAATGAGTTTGGTCCTTATGCTGTAAAACCAGTTTGAAGGACCCTTTCCAATTCTGCTGAAAAGTTCGCGTATGGCTTTGAAGAACTTCAATGTAAGTCAACCCGCTTTCTGTTAACTTGTGTTGCCTTTGTTTATGCAGCCTTTTGAGCAAATTAAAACAGATTTTCTTTACCACCGGTTTTGTATTTTTAATCAAAGTTTTTGTTTTTTTATGACCATTTCCGGAAGACTGTTTCCTGACAAGACAGCCCGGACAACCTTATCATGGTTTACCCATGCGGTTTTCCGGGCTGCCGGTTTACAACGGGACTCTGCCCAATCTGTTGGTATTAAGTTATATGAATAACAGCAGGCTGACTGCCATGACCAGCATACCTGCCACCAGGCCATAGATGGAAAGGTGGGCTTCCCCGTACTCACGGGCTGTGGGCAGAAGCTCGTCAAGGGAAATAAAGACCATGATGCCGGCAACGGCTGCAAACAGGATCCCGTAGACCACATCGTTGAAGAACCGGTACAGTATGGAGTAGCCTATGATGGCGCCTACCGGTTCGGACAGACCCGACAGGAACGAAAGTACAAATGCTTTTTTCCTGTTGTCGGTGGCATAATAGACGGGCACCGATACCGCTATCCCCTCGGGGATGTTGTGAATGGCAATGGCAACTGCAATGGCTATTCCAAGGGTGGGATCCTTGATGGCCGATGTAAAGGTCGCAAGGCCTTCAGGGAAGTTATGGATTGCGATGGCCAAAGCGGTGAACGTGCCAATCCTCATCAGGTTTCCCTCGCATTTTGCCTTCATACCAGGGTCCAGGTCTTCGATCATGCGGCATTCATGGGGGTTTTCAACCGAGGGGACCAGCTTGTCTATCACGGTAATCAAAAGGATACCGCCAAAGAATGCCGCCACGGTTACCCATGATCCCGCCTTGACCCCCAGTGCGCCGACCAGTGAATCCTTCGCCTTGGTAAAGATTTCCGTCATGGATACATAGATCATAACGCCGGCAGAAAAACCGAGGGCTACCGACAGGAATCTGGTATTTGTCCTTTTGGCAAAGAAGGCCAGGGCGCTTCCTATACCCGTGGACAGACCTGCAAAAAGGGTTAAACCAAAAGCAAACAACAAATTGTTCCAGCCGAGATCCATAGATTCCACCTCCGAAGCATCAACATACAGGCCGAACGGCTGAATGAAGGAAAGTTCTGTGCTGAAAAGCAAATCGTCGCCTGGTATCAGTCGGATCAGGCCCTGCCCACAGAATACTCGGACAGGAGCCTGTCCTTGGTTTCCCAAAGAGGTTTTGACAGGTCCACATAATACTTGTGGGGATTCTCAAACCTCTTTACTTCATCCCAAAGGGAGTCCACCTGCTCCATGCAGTATTTTCTTATCTCATCAAGGGGCGGGGTTTCGTATACGCATTCGCCCTTTACGAAAATAGGTGTCAGAAGTTTCCTTGCCCGGAAGTTGACAAGGGTCTTGCGCTTCCAGGTAAAGTCCGGGTCAAATATCTCGTAGGGCCCTGTATCATCGATGACCTCGTCATGGTGGGTAATAACATCGGCCAGGGCTTTGCCGCTGTCCCTGTCATACAGGCGCCAAACCTGCTTGAATCCGGGATTTGTTATCTTCTCTATGTTTTCGCTAACCTTGATCTTGGGTATAATCCTGTCCCCGTCGGCGATGGCCACAAGTTTGTACACCCCTCCGAATACCGGCTCCGAGCGTGATGTGATCAGGCGTTCCCCAACCCCGAACTGGTCCACCTTTGCCCCCTGGATCAGGATGTCATGTATAATGTATTCATCTAATGCGTTGGACGCGATAATCTTGCAGTCCGGGAAGCCGGCCTCATCCAGCATCTTTCTGGCTGCCCTTGAAAGATAGGTGATGTCGCCCGAGTCGATGCGTATTCCTTTGGGCCGGTATCCCATGGGCACGACCACCTCGTTGAATGTTCGTATGGCATTGGGAACACCGGATTTCAGGACATTATAGGTATCCACCAGAAGCACGCAGTTGTCAGGATATATCCTGGCATATGCCCTGAAGGCCTCCAGTTCCGAGTCAAACATCTGTACCCAGCTGTGGGCCATGGTCCCCATGGCAGGAATATTGAAATCCCTCTCGCAGATGGTGCAGGAAGTCCCGACACATCCCCCTATATAGGCTGCCCTGGCTCCATAAATGGCGCCGTCGTATCCCTGGGCCCTTCTTGAGCCAAACTCCATTACCGCACGCCCTTTGGCAGCACGCATGATCCGGTTGGCCTTGGTGGCTATCAGCGACTGGTGGTTGATGGTTAACAGCACCATTGTTTCGACGAGCTGTGCCTGGATCACAGGACCTTTCACCGTAACTATGGGTTCGCCGGGGAATATGGGCGTACCTTCGGGTATTGCCCATACGTCACAGCAAAACCTGAAATTTTTCAGGTAATCCAGGAACTCCTCGCTGAAATCTTTCTCCCTGAGAAATGCAATATCCTCGTCATTGAACTTGAGATTCTTCAGGTAAGCAATCAGTTGCTCAACGCCGGCCATTATGGCGAAACCGCCCTTATCCGGAACCTTTCTGAAAAACATGTCGAAGACGGCAGTTTTATCCCCGAGGCCGTTCTGAAAATATCCATTGGCCATGGTGAGTTCGTAGAAATCGGTTAACATTGTAAGGTTGATACTATCCAGCATCCTGTCCATTTAAAGCGCCTCTTTTCTTTTTTATATGTCCTCAAATCTTTCAGCAACTTCAACGCCACTACTTAGCATACCATACAAAGCCATATAATTCATCCCGTTAATCATTTCAACAACAAGCGCCGTTTATCCGGGTTCCGGTTCGAGATATTCAGAGAAGGCAGGCTGCCAAGCTGGTCATAAGTCTGTGCCAGCGCTTTTATACTTTTCTCAAGAAATCTTTCCCTGTCAGCGGTCTTCACTTCATATCTCCCCTTCCCTTCCATCCGCCATCTTCAGAATTCGGGACAATAGGTATACAGCTTGGACGGCCTGTGGCCGGCAGCCGTTTTGTAACGGTTGGTTTCCTTGACCCTGTTGGCTATCTTCCTTCTGAAGTTGGCCTTAAGGAGTTCCTTGTCCAGTATTACTTCATAAACCTGCTGAAGCTCGGTCAGCGTAAAATACTGCGGCATGAGGCTGAAGGCGATATCGGTATACTCAACCTTGTTTCTGAGCCTTTCTATACCATAGGCGATGATCCTTGCGTGATCGAAGGCTATTCCGCCCGGGTCCTCAATGGAGGTTTCCCAGCGGCCCAGCTTTCCCTCGGATATCAGGGTATGCCTGAGCACTGCAGAAAGGGTTTCGTTTCCATGTCGGAGCGTCAGCCTGCTGAAGCGCTCAATGGCCCTGTTCTCGCCATCCACGGTCTTCTGTTCCCTGAATACCCTGTAGGTTACAGTGAACCAGCAGGCATCATCGGCGTCGTCGCTGGCCTTAATGTTAAGACCGGAACTGTCGGCCAGTGAAAGGTAGGATGTGCTGATTACCCTTGTCCTGGGATCCCTGCGCGGATCGCCCCATGTATACAGCTGCTCGAGATACACGTTTTCTATGCCGGTTTCCTCCTTGAGTTCACGGTATGCGGCCTCCTCCAGGCTCTCGTCCATCTTTACGAATCCGCCCGGAAGGGCCCACTGCCCAATGCAGGGATGTTCCGCCCTCTTGATCATCAGGAGCTTCAGCGCCTTTTCCGGAAGCTTTCTGTAATTGCCGCTCTCCACGTCGGTTACCGTGAAGATGAGCATATCTACCGTTACGGAAGGCCTTTCATACTTCCCGGGGTCATACTGTGCCAGGAATTCCTCTTCGGTAAGTCCCATCCTGTCCCGAACCTTGTCATTCATATGTTCCTGTTCCTTTCACTGATATTGTTGTTTTGATAATATCAATATGTTATTATCATTATAGGCCCATTGGTTGCTTCGGTCAACAGTCATATGAAAAAGAATGCTTTTTCGTATGCAGATACCATGACACAGCCATGGGGAGGCTGCCGCATGAAGCTATATGAATTAATGGCATTAAATGATATAATTATGGTAATATCAGTCATTACAGATTTGCATTCATACCTGCAGGAGGCCATTATGAAACGTTTTACAGCTCTGTTACTCACTTTCCTGATCCTGCTGCCATTTGCGGGATGCGGCTCTGCCAGCGATACCCTCAACAGTCCGGATACTTCTCCGGCAATTTCCGAAGATACGGCTTCGGTGCAACCAAAGGATGACACCGATAAAAACGATCCGGCGGCAACCGATGTTCCCGGCGACAGGATCATCAATATATATTGTCAATCAGATGAACTGTACTGGATTGCCATGAGGTATAAGGAGCTTCATCCGGAATTTCCATACGATATAAGGCTGTATAGTTTTGCCACAGCGGACGTAGATTTTCATGTCGCTCTTAACGAAGCCCTTGAAGCCGGCGGCTCGCGAATGCCCGATATTTACTGTATCGAAAGCGGCCATGTGATGGAATACATCCATGGGGACATGGCCATGTATGCAACGCCGTACAGGGACCTCGGCATTGATGTTGAAAGCCTCGCAAAGGAAGCCGATATCCCCCGGTATGTCATTGACATGGGCTCAAACGCTGATGGCCAGGTGGTCGCCTTAAGCTACCAGGGAACCGGCAGCGCTTTCATATATCGCCGCTCCATAGCGAAGACAGTCTGGGGAACCGATGATCCCGAAATAATCAGGGACAAAATTGGTCCGGGCTGGGACAGGTTCCTCGAAGCGGCAGCCGATCTTAAAGTTAGGGGATATGTCATGGTATCGGGATATGACGATCTCTGGTTCCCCATGGCAGCCAGTGCTGAAAATCCATGGATCGTAGATGGCAAACTCCATATTGATTCCTATCGTGAAGCCTTTCTTGACCTTGCAAAACAGTTCCATGACAGAGGATATACCAACAATACAACAACCTGGTTAACTGAATGGTATGACGGTATGAAAGATACCGGGCCCAAGAAAGTCTTCGGATACTTCGGACCGTCATGGATGGTGAACTATGTCATAACTAATAACTGCGGCGGCAAACAGCCCGGTGAAGGAACCTACGGCGACTGGGCCGTCTGCGAGCCGCCGGCCGGCTTTTTCTGGGGTGGCTTCTGGGTTTTTGTAAATAAGAATTCGGAACACAAGGAAGTTCTTGGCGACCTGATCAGGTGGATCACCCTTGACAGTTCCGAGACGGGTCTTCAGTATTCCTGGGCCAGTGGCACCTACGATGGTAATGGCCGGGTGAGGGATGCAGTAACATCCGGGATGGTCATGAGGAATGTCTCAGGGAAAAGCGATTTTTTAGGCGGCCAGGATATGTTTGAAGTGTTCGACAGGGCAGCGAAGCTCGCAAATGGAAAGAACAGAACCATGTATGATGAATTAATTAATTATTTTTGGCTTGCTGCCGCCCGTGAGCACGCTGAAGGCGGGAAGTCAAAAGAGCAGGTTATTGCAGAGTTCAAACAGAAAGTAAAGGAGCAACTGGACATCATAGTAGAATAGTTTAGGGAGGGGCCGCTATGAAACGCATTGCAGCTTTGCTCCTCATTTTCCTTATTATGCTCCCGGTTGCGGGATGCGGTTCTGATATTGATACCCGGAACAGCACCGATACCAGCCCGGGCGCTTCTCCTGCTGTCTGCGAAGATACGGCCGTACAGCGGCCGACGGCCGAAACCGATAATAACGGTCCGGCAGCAACCGATGCTCCCGGTAAAAAACGGGTGATCAACGCCTACTGTTGCACAATGGAAGAGTATAAAATCATGGAGAGGTATAGGGAACTCCATCCGGAACTCTCCTTCGAAATACATCTTCTTGATACCATTGACATCAGTTATTACGGAGCTCTCAACGATGCCCTCGAGGCCGGCGGCAAAGACATGCCTGATATTTACACTGTCGACAGTGAATACGTGAAAGTTTACACCCGTGGAAAGATGGCCAAGTATGCGGCACCCTATAAGGATCTTGGCATCGATGTTGATACCCTCCTGAAAGAGGCCGATATTTACCAGTATGTAGTTGCACAAACGCCGATGGCCAGTTGGTCGCCTTAAGCTACGAGGGAACGGGAGCCGCTTTCATCTACCGCCGCTCCATCGCCAGGGATGTCTGGGGTACCGACGATCCCGAGATTATCAGGGACAAGATAGGACCGGGCTGGGACAGGTTCCTGGAAGCGGCAGCCGACCTGAGAGCCAGGGGATACAGTATTGTATCGGGATATGATGAGGTGTGGACTCCTATAAGAAACAGCGCTGAAATACCGTGGGTCGACGACGGAAAACTTGTAATCGACCCGGAGTATGAAGCCTTTCTTGACCTTGCAAAAACGCTCCATGGCAACCGATACACCAACGGCACAAGAGGCTGGACCGACGCCTGGTACATGGATATGAGGGATGAAGGCCCCAGGAAAGTCTTCGGATACTTCGGACCGTCATGGATGGTGAACTATATCATAACTGGTAACTGCGGCGGCGAAAAGCCCGGTGAAGGAACCTACGGCGACTGGGCCGTATGCGACCCGCCGGTCGGCTTCTTCTGGGGCGGTATCTGGTTCTTTGTGAATAAGGATTCGGAGTATAAAGAGGAACTTGGCGATTTGATCAGGTGGATTACCCTTGACAGTTCCGAAGAAGGTTTTCAGTATTCCATGGCCAATGGAACCTTCTTCGATGATGGGGTCCGGCCGGCCGCCGCATCGGGGACGGTCATGAGGAATGTCTCCGGTGAATCTGATTTTTTAGGCGGCCAGGATATGTTTGAGGCATTCGACAGGGCAGCGAGGCTTGCAAATGAAAACTACATATCCCGGTATGATATAGCAATCAGCCATTACTGGCTTGATGCAGCCCGTGCGTACGCTGAAGGCGGAAAGTCAAAAGAACAGGTTATTGCAGGTTTTAAACAGAAATTTGAGAACCTGATGGACATTATCGCGCTCCAGGAGGAGTAGCTATGAAACGTCTTGCAGCATTGTTATTAAGCTTCCTGGTCATTATACCTTTTATAATGGCAGGATGCGGCACGTCCGGCGGTATCACGGGAAGTCCGGATGTTACTCCCACTGTGTCCGCGGAGGTTACGCCAACTCCCTCGGAAGATGCTGCGGAACAGGATGCGGCAAACACGCCTGTGCCCAAAAAGGGCGTCATCCATGTATATAGTTTATATAATTATGAGATAATCAGTAAATTCATTGAACACCATCCCGACTTCCCATATGAAATCAAAATGCATCTTTTTGCAACTGCCGAAATTGATTTTAACAAGCATCTTGTCGAACAGCTTGATTCCGGGGGTGAAGATGCGCCTGATATATACATTATTGAAATCACAGATGTATATAAATACTCCAAAGGGGACGCCGCCCGCTATGCGGCGCCATACAAGGATCTTGGAATTGACGTGGATAACCTTGTAAAAGAGGCGGATATTCCCCAATACGTCATCGATGTTGGCGCCAATCCGGAAGGCCGGATCGTTGGCCTTACATATCATGGAACCGGCGGCGCTTTCATATACCGCCGCTCCATCGCAAAAGAGGTCTGGGGAACCGACGATCCCGAAATCATTCAGAGCAAAATTGGTCCGGGCTGGGAGAAGTTTCTTGATGCGGCAGCCGACCTTAAGGAAAAGGGATATGGCATCGTATCGGGATATGACGATATCTGGAAGGCTGTAGAAAACAGCGCCGAAGTTCCCTGGGTCGTCGATGGCAGGCTCGTCATAGGCCCCAGGCGCGAAGCCTTCCTGGACCTGGCAAAACAGCTTCATGACAACCGATATACCAATAATACAAGCAGCTGGACCGATGAATGGTATGCTGATATGAGGGACGAGGGCCAGAAGAAAATCTTTGGTTTTCTCGGACCGTCGTGGTTTGTGGAGTTTATTATTAGAAACAACTGCGGAGGTAAAGAGCCCGGTGAGGGAACCTATGGCGACTGGGCTGTATGCGAGCCTCCCGCAGGCTTCTTCTGGGGCGGTACCTGGGTTTTTGCAAGTAAAAACACCCGGCACAAAGATGCCGTTGGCTATATCATCAAGTGGATAACACTGGACAGCTCAGATACCGGTTTACAGTATTTATGGGCCACCGGGGCTATTGACGGGCGCCGGGAGGCGGCGGCATCGGGCACCGTCATGAGAAAATGCCCGGCTCAATTGGACATCCTTGGCTGCCAGGACATGTTTGAAGTATATGACAGGTGTGCCAGGCTTGCAAAGGGTAACAACATAACCGAATACGACGCTTGGATCAATTCCGTTTGGCTTGATGAGGTTTGCGAGTATGTCGAAGGCAGAAAAACCAGGGAGCAGGCCATCTCGAATTTCAAGCAGAAAGTGAAATCCGAATTACCGGATATCATCGTTGAATAGGTTGTAAGTTAACGCACTGATGATCCCGTAACACAAATATCCCGGGCTCTGAAAAGCAGTCAGAGCACGGGTTTTTTGTTTCCTGGCAAATCCTACGACTTTATTATCACTCGTGTAAACGGGCACAGTAATGGATCACTGCAAAACGGCAGCAGTGCCTGTAACGGACTTGTCCAACAAAACATAAAATATAGCATCAATACAATAACGGAGGTATCTTATGGCACTAAGACCCTTTATTGACCCGCTTCCCATACCCAGGGTGCTGCAGCCTTTGGAAAGGTGTAAAGATAAAACATACTACGAAGTGAGGATGAAAGAATTCTTCCACCAGTTTCACAGCCAACTTTCCCCAGCCAGGGTCTGGGGCTATGAAGGCCAGGTCCCCGGCCCTATCATTGAAGTGGAGGAGGGCGAAAGCACCCATGTACTCTGGATAAACGATTTGCCGGATAAACATTTCCTGCCCATCGACAGGACGCTCCACGCCTCCGGTCATAACATGCCCGAAGTGCGTACCGTGGTACACCTTCATGGGGCATTGGTGGAGCCCGAAAGCGACGGGTACCCGGATGCCTGGTATACCAATAACTTTGGAAAATGCGGACCGCGTTTTTCGCAAAAGGTTTACAGGTATCCCAACAAGCAGCGCCCCACCATGTTATGGTACCATGACCATGCCCTTGGCATAACCCGCCTCAACGTTTATGCCGGGCTTGCCGGACTGTATATCATACGGAACGAGGAGGAACGCTCGCTGAACCTTCCGTCGGGTGTTTACGAAATACCCCTGGTAATACAGGACAAGAGCTTCAATAACGACGGATCATTATTCTATCCCTCAAATGTGCAGGATCCTCCTCCCGACTTCCCCGACGTCTCCATTACGCCCGGTTTTGCAGGAAACGTCATCACCGTGAACGGAAAGGCCTGGCCTTACCTTGAAGTGGAGCCGAGAAAATATCGCTTCCGCGTCCTCAACGGCTCCAATGAAAGGTTCTACCGCATGAAGCTCGATTCAGGCCAGCAGTTCATACAGATCGGATCTGACGGCGGGCTTCTCCAGCGGCCTTACATAACCGATGAAATCGTAATTGGTCCCGCGGAGCGCTGCGATCTGATCATCAACTTCTCAAACCAGACCGTCGGCGCCGCCATCACGCTTCTGAACACGGCCAGGACTCCCTTTGACTTCGGTGCGGAGCCCGATCCGCTCACAGACGGAAGGATCATGCAATTCAGAGTGGTTGAAAGGACATCCGATGATACCAGTACGGTTCCCCAGTTTTTAAGCCGCATACCCAGGATGAGCGAATTCGACGCTGTCAGGACAAGGGATATTACCTTTAATGTCACGACAGACCAGTTCAACCGTCTCATGTTCCTGCTTAACAATCATGAGTATATGGACGGAGTTTCCGAAAGCCCTGCCGTAGGCGAAACAGAATGCTGGAGGCTCATCAATCCCGGTCTGGGAGTCCATCCGTTCCACATTCACCAGATCCAGTTCCAGGTTCTTGACAGGATTCCTTTTGATACAGTGGCCTATGCCCAGACAGGGAGTATCAGGTACACCGGGGAACCCGAGCTGCCCCATCCCGGCGACAGGGGCTGGAAGGATACGGTCCAGGCCCATCCCGGTTATGTTACCCGCCTGTTGGTGCGTTTTGGCCCCTATGCCGGAAGGTATGTGTATCACTGTCATATCCTTGAACACGAAGACTACGACATGATGCGCCCCTTTGACGTAGTTGCCCCCCGTAAATGCCCTCCCTGCGGGGATGCATTCAAATAGCCGGAACTGTTGGAAAGCGGTTTGGCAGCGGCAAAAAAAGAGATGCAGAGTCTCGGTGGAGTCAACGCATCTCTTTCTATAATGTATGTGGACTGCTAACAGATATATACCCATATATATGCCTGTTTCAAAACCACGTAAGCACTAAAATTTTTAACGTATCAGCAATCGCTTCATGTTATCGCGCACAGACCCCTTATTAATCCTCACCTCCGGCATCCCACATCATTCTACCCTTTAGCATCCCACATCATTCGAACCTCTGACATCCCACATCTTACCTCTATTATGTGAACAGGTCTATGAGCTTCTGCCAGAAGCTTTTCTTCACGGTGTTATTCACTGGGGTTTCCTTCGCATTTTCAGGCACTTTTATGGCAGGGGTCCTGATAACAAACTGGACTGAGCTTGCCATGCCTTTTCCGGGAGCGACAAAGGATACGACCTCTACGTCCTTGTCTTCCCGTCCGATCATTTCAGAAACAGCGTCATAAACGGCATCTGTCCCTTCCTTTATGGCAAGTGCGCCGTCAACCAGTTCCTGGGCATGGCCGGGAAGCTCTTTCACGTTCTCGTTCAATCCGGCCATCCCCGCATCAAGGGCAGACAACCCTTCAGAAAACTGCTTCCCTCCTTCCGTCAGGACTGCTATTCCCTGCTGAAGTTCGTCCGACGCCTGGGCAAGGGCCGCAATGCCCTGGTCAAACCCCCTGTACTCCTCCGACAGTTTCGACACGCCCTGGGTATACTGGGAAAGGGCGCCATTTAAAGCGGAAAGATTCTGGTAGATCTGTTCGAGCCCTGCAATCTGCTCGAGCATGGACTTAGCCATGCTCCCTGCCTGGTAGTATGGGCTGTTCGGGATTGCCGCATATTGAGCCAGCATGCGGAGTTGCTCCTTCTCTGCCTCCCCCGGCAGCTGGGCCAGGATACCCTGTGCCAGTTGCTGATAACCTGTCAGGATTGGTTCCCCGCCTGCGGCAATCTCCGAAAGCCCGTTCCTTATGCCCCCCGAACCGAGGGAAACGCGATCCAGGGAATCGTCAAACTGCCTGAAGCCTTGGTAAAAACTCTCCATACCCTTTTGCAGTTCTTTGCCCCCCGCGGACAAATCCTTCAGACCTGAAGACAGTTGGCTCACACCGTCCGACAAATCCACAAGACCGCTTTTAAATGCCTTTGCCCCATCAACCCAGTCCTCCATGCCCTGGCTCAGTTCCCTGAAGCCGTCAACCAGGTCCCCGGAAGACAGGACACTGCCATAATCGACAGCCGATATGCCGATATTGATGCTGTCCATTTCAAAGTCCCTGACATCCAGAACCAGGCGGTAGTTCCCTGATGATCCCGGAAGAATGGTATATGCCAGGGTATTGGTGCTTCCGGCTATAACCCGGGTGGCGCCATCAGCGGAAACGATGGCTGCCCGGTTAAGGTTTACGGGAACCTGTATCTGCAGGGCAAATTTCTCCCTGAAATAATCAGGCGCAGAGTCATTGGGCGTAACAGACAGATCAATCTCCACCCTTCCGCTCCTTCCGGCGAGATCCTTAGCCTCCACCCTGTTTCCGTCAAGGTAGTAATCGATTTTGAAGGTCCAGGGCAACTGTGCTTCGGCAGGTTCACCCTGGTAATAGAAATCCCCGTAGGACTCCTTAAGCTCCCAGGTTATTCTGTCACCCTCTATCGTTGGCTGTATGCCATCGCTCAGGCTTTTGACATCTTTATAATTACCGAAATCAACATATCTGCCGTCCTCGGACACCCTGGTATGGTTGACCACGTAAACCGAGCGCAGCGACCCGTCCTCATTCAACAGGGCATACACCGTTTCATCCTTTATGACGGGTTTGCTCCCGTCTCCAGGGTTGATCCACAGGCTCCCTGACGAACCTGATGCTCCGGCGGGTACGCCGCCGCCGGCCCAAAACCCCGCTGCTGTCAGGGCGGCCATCATAGCAATAACCATCATAACCGCTGCCGCGATAATTGTTTTGTTCCTTATTCTCATGGGGATTGTTCCTCCTTTATATCAGACTTATCCCTTTCTCTCGATTTGAGGGTTGTTTTCCGTATAACACCGTCAAAAATAATCAGCAGTTGAGGAAGCAGCACGAGCACAAGCACGCAGCTTATTGCCGCGCCCCTTCCCAGCAGAAGAATCATTTCCGAAACTGTCCTGATGGAAGAAGCTATTCCAACGCCCATACAGGCGACAAACAGTATCAGGGCCGATGTGATGACGGACCATCCCGAGTCTGTCAGCGCTTTTACGGCAGATTCCTTCTTGCTGAGGGTCTTCCGGTTTTCCATATACCGGTTGGTCAGCAGGATGGCATAGTCAACAGTGGCTCCCAGTTGTATGGCGTTCACCACCAGGTACCCGATGAATGACAGGGTTTCATCCATGAAATATGGCACCGCCATATTGATCCATATGGATGCCTCGATAACCAGTACCAGCAGCACAGGGAGGGACAATGACCGGAAAGTGAAAAGTATGATCAGTCCAACCATGGCTATGGAAATCCAGCTTACCGTTGAGAAGTCCCCGTCCACTACCTGCTTGATATCGGATACACTGCTTGACTGGCCCAGCATGTAATAACCATCGCCATAGAGCTGTCGGGCCATCTGGCTTATCTCATCCACTGCCTGGAGGGTGGGTTCGCTTTCCTCCGGCAGGTCAAGGTTTATGATCATTCGGGTATAATTGTCCGACAAAAAGCTCCTGCGCACGTCATCAGGCAGGATCTCCCTGGGGATGGCCGGATCGGCCAGGGTAACAACAGTCTGAACCGATGTGACATAATCCTTTTCCATCAGTTCATCAGCCAGCCTGACCTCGTCCGGGATGCTCCCGCCCGGCACGAGCAGGACAAGCGGATTGTAATTTCCAAACTTCTCATTTATTCTTTCAAGTTCCTTCCCAAAATCGGAATCCTCGATGGAAAGCATTGAGTTCTCGCCATAAAGGAATGCATTGGCCGACTGGGCGAGGTATGCAGGCACAATAACCATGGCAAGAAGAATGATAACCACTGCCCCGAAACGCACTACACCTTTTCCAAGCTTTGCGAGTGACGGCAGGAAGGATTTATGCCTGGTCCGCTCCAGCAGCCTGTCGGTAAAGAGGGTAACACCGGGCAGCAGGAAAACCACTGTGATGAGGCTCAGGAGAATCCCTTTTACCAGGACTACACCCATATCCAGGCCGATCGTGTAGCGCATGAACATCAGGGCCACAAAACCCGCAACCGTTGTAAGACAGCTTGCCCCGATGGACGAGAAGGAGCTTTTTATAGCCATTTTCATGGCCAGTTCGGCATCCATGCCGTTCTCCTTCTCCTCACGGAATCGATGGAGCAGAAAGATGGCGTAATCCATGGTTATTGCAAACTGGAGAAGGGCTGAACTGGCCTGGGTGATAAAGGATATGCTGGGGAACACCACGTTGGTTCCCATATTGATGATCACCGAAATACCCATGACCATGATATATAGCAATGGTTCAAACCATGAAACCGAGGTCAGAAGCAATATGATGAGTATAACAGGCGCCGCGATGATGGCAGCCGAAACGATCTCCCTTATGGTACTCTCCCGCATGTACTTGGTGGTTACTGCCGATCCTCCGACCGCGCCCCTGTCGCCTAAAATGGCCTGGATCTCGGCTACGGCTTTTCCGGTGTTGAGACTGTAGTCGTCCTCGACAAACTCAACCATGAAGAGGGCTGCGCCATCCTTGTAATAGCTTTCAACCGTCTTTTGGTCCAGGTAATCAAGCGGCTGGTAGATATCAGTCACATCATCCAGCCATATCACCGATTTGACGCCTGCCACCTGTTTCAGGCGCTTTTTGATTTCGGCGGATTCGGTGATGGATACATCCTCAACCATTACGCGGGCTGAACCGGTAAGGGAAAACTCCCTTTCCATGATATCCATAGCCTGGCTTGTTCTCAAATCAGCAGGCAGGTACTTGGCCAGGTTGTAATTTACCTGGACCTCGGGGATAAAGCAGGCACACAGGACCGCAAGCAGAATAAAAACCAGGAATATGGGTTTTCTTCTCTTTACAATGACATCAGCAAGTCTGTCCATAACTATCTCCCAATACTAAACATTAATAAACATTCGTTCATTTTTTCTTCCAAAGACAGGCTATTATGTAACCCATAATAGCCTTTACCAGGTCCGGCCAGTTGTCTTTTAAGTTTTACAGCCGTTTATGCAGGTCCTTGACCAATACTGTTATAGTCTTTTCCATCAGGGCCTCCACCCTGTCGAAATCGTCCCTTAACTCCCTGATGATCAGGTAGAAGCTGTCAACAATGGCATTGGCAATTATTTTGAATATATACGGATCCTTCACCTTCCTGCCGGATGATTGAAGCTGCGCGAGTATATCCTTTTCCAGTCGTCCGGCAATCAGTTCCACCAACCCACTCTTTATATTCTCATACTTCGAATCCTTGCTGTTATGGAACAGTATGTAGATCTCGGCCGTGTACTTCCGATAGATCACCATAATGGCCGAAATGATACCGGATATAAACAGCGGGTCCTCTGCCTCGTTGTACTGGTCAAAGATCGCCCGGGTAATAGCCTGCCATGCCGGATCCATAATATCGTTGAACAGTTCGTCCTTGCTTGGGAAATACCGATATATATTGCCAACGGTGATCCCGGCATTTTTGGCTATAGCCCGCATGGAAGCCTGGGAATAGCTTTTTTTCCCGAATTCCTCCAGCGCGGCCCTCTTTATGGCAGCTTTTACCTCATCCTTCAGATACTGCATTAATAAACTCCTGTTTATTATTGTTTATATTATAGTGCTCTCACTTATCCCCGTCAATATGTTTTGCCGATTTGGATGATTAAATTTCAATTAAAAAGGGAGAAAACATTCTCCCTTTTATACCTGAATCGCAGTATCCGATTTATCTCAGTATTTGCTTCAGAGCGACCTGGCAACCTTGGCCACATTCTCGGCGGTGAACCCGTATCTCTTGAACAGTTCACCGGCCGGGGCGGATTCTCCGAACCTGTCCATGGTGACATAAGCGCCATCAAGGCCCACATATTTGCCCCAGGACACTGAACTTCCCGCTTCAATCGCCACTCTCTTCCTGCAGCCGGACGGCAGAATGCTCTCCTTGTATTCGCTGCTCTGCTTTTCAAATACATCAAGGCAGGGAACGCTTACAACACGCACGGATTTTCCTTCGTCTTCAAGAAGTTTTGCGGCTTCTATCGCAACGCTTACTTCAGATCCGGACGCCATGAGTATGATATCGGGCGATGAGCCATTTTCCTTATGGATGATATATGCGCCCTTCAGCGCCTCCTTTGAGGTGCCATCCAAGACAGGCAGGTTCTGGCGGGACAGCGCAAGAACCGAGGGGGTCTCCTTCTGTGTAAGCGCGCTGAACCATGCAGCCCTTGTTTCCATTTCGTCGGCAGGCCGCCATACATCCATATTGGGCATGCTCCTTAACATTGTGAGCTGTTCAATGGGCTGATGGGTCGGTCCGTCCTCGCCTACGCCTATGCTGTCATGGGTCAGCACAGCGATCTGAGGAATCTTCATAAGGGATGCCAGGCGCAGCATGGGCTTCATGAAGTCCGCAAACACAAGGAAGGTGGCGATATAAGTGCGCAGGCCGCCATGGAGCAGGATGCCGTTGCCAACCGCAGTCATTCCATGTTCGCGCACGCCGAAGTGGATGTTCCTTCCTGCGGGCATATCCTTCGACAGCGAAGCCTCGTCCTTCATAACGGTCTTGTTTGAAGGGCCAAGGTCGGCGCTTCCTCCCACGAGTTCCTTAACAACATCCTTCACATAGTTGATGACGCTGCCTGAGATATTGCGGGTGGCGTTGGCCTTCGTATCCTTTTTCCAGTAATTCTCGTCATTCTCAAGCTTTGCCGCGTTGGAACCGGACATCCAGGCATCCAGTTCAGCCTTTAGCTCAGGATATCTTGCAGAGTACTCCGCGAACATCCTGTTCCATGCATCCTCGGCTGCGGCGCCCTTTTCGGCGATCTTTCCGTAATGCTGGTAAACCTCATCCGGCACATAGAAAGCTTCGTCGTATTTCCAGCCAAGGGTTTCCCTGAGAAGCTTCACGTTTTCCTCACCCAGGGGTTCACCGTGGGCGCTGGCTTTTCCGGCTTTTGCAGGACAGCCGTAACCTATTACGGTGGTTATCTTTATCAGAGATGGCCTGTTTTTCTCTGCCCTGGCTTCTTCTATTGCCCTTCCTATAGCTGCAAGATCAGTGCCGTCAGGAACTTCAATGGTCTGGAAGCCCATGGCTTCAAAGCGCTTTGTCACATCTTCGTGGAAGGCCAGATCGGTACCGCCTTCAATTGTGATCGAGTTGCTGTCATAGAGCACGATCAGCTTGCCAAGGCCAAGGGTACCGGCAAGGGACAGAACCTCGTAGGATATGCCTTCCATCAGGCAGCCGTCGCCGCAAAGGGCATAGGTATAATGATCGAAGATGTTATAACCATCCCGGTTGAACTTGCTCGCAAGGTATCTCTCGGCTATCGCCATTCCTACTGCCATTCCGAGACCAGCTCCCAAAGGACCGGTGGTTGCCTCAACACCGGCGGTATGGCCGTATTCCGGGTGTCCCGGGGTAAGGCTGTCCAGCTGCCTGAACCTCTTCAGTTCTGAAAGGGGCAGATCGTAACCGAACAGGTGCAGCAGCGAGTACAGCATTGCCGATCCGTGGCCGGCGGAGAGGATAAACCTGTCCCTGTTGATCCACTTGGGGTTCTTCGGGTTATGCACCATATGGTTGGCCCAAAGCTCGTAAGCTATGGGGGCCGCTCCCAGGGGGAGTCCCGGATGTCCGGAGTTAGCTTTCTGTACCTGGTCGGCGCTCAGTATCCGTATTGCGTTTACAGCTGTCTGTACGTCCATAATCCTATCTTCCTTTCTTTTTTTCTGCCAATATTACCGAGTCTTACGCCGGTTCATGAAACGATCTATGCAGCAGGGCCGTAAAACTACGTTGAAAAGCACCATCTGCTTGTTTTACCAGAACAATTGTAATACAAGTAATGGTGCTTTGTCCACCTTATTTGCCGGGAACAGGGGCATCTTTTTATCCTTTCCCCATCCTTATGTTAATGGTAACCCTGCCGCTGTCATCCCATTCCTTAAGGATTCTCATGGCTTCGGAAGCTGCGAGGCAGGCCTTTTCCTCGCCCCCGGCGTCTCCCCACCTGTCCAGGACCCTGTTGGACACTACCGCCAGCACGGCGCCCATTCTCATCCCGTGTAGTTTGCCCACAACGAACTGCGCCGCTGCTTCCATCTCTATGTTCGTCACCTTTGCAGCGGCAAGGTCGGGGATTATGTTTTCCGCGAAACTTGGCCAAAAGCCGCTTTTATCCTCATTAAGGGGCCTTCCCTGCCCTATATAGAAGCTGCCCACCGTATAGCACAACCCCAGCCCGTACCTGAAACCAAGACGCTCACAGGCTTCCATAAGCGCCATTACAACATAGATATCCGCATATGCGGGGTATTCAGGCTCAACATAGGATGAAGAAGTGCCGTCCTTCCTGACACATGCAACAGGAATGATAAGATCACCCAGGTCGAATTCGGGAACGATGCAGCCCGTGGTACCCACGCGGATGCAGGTATGCACCCCCACAACATTGAGCTCATGCAGGCATATCTCCGAACTCGGCCCTCCTATGCCCGTGGAAGTACATGCGATTTCCATGCCTTTATACTTTCCCCTGACGGTCCTGAACTCCCGGTTAAAGGCTACTTCTTCAGCCTCTTCCCAGTCTTCGGCGATCTTCAGCGTCCTTTCGGGCGCCCCGGGAAGAATAATATATCCGGGCACGTCACCGGGCTTAAGCTGAAGGTGGTATACCCCGTCATTGTCCGCCCTGGGCGCAGATGCCCTGTTAACCTTCTCTTCCATCATCCACATCTCCTCTTTATTCGGCTTATCCATTTATTATTCACGGGACAGCAGCATCCTTGCAAACGCCCTTGCGCCATTAACCGCGGATTCGGTCTGGAACGACGCCAGGTCATCCTCGTCCCGTACCGAAAACATACCCATATACTTAAGGTTGGAATGCTTGCAGAACCTTTTGATTCCGGTTTCAAAAGGACCGGTCGCATAACCCCTTTCATAGCCGTGGGTGGCGATTATGGCTATCTTTTTCCCTTCCCATAATGAGCCTTTTGCGGAGCCATAGTATTTATTAAGCCCGTAATGGCGGTCGAGCAGAGCCTTCATGGGCGCAGGACAGTACCAGGTATAAATCGGGGTGGCAAGAACGATGCAGTCGGATTCTATCATCCGGTTTATTATTCCCGGGACATCATCGTCGTCAATGACGCATCCGTATTCACCGCTTACATGCTGGCAGGCATAGCAGCCTTTGCAAGGCTTGATATTCTTATCCGCCAGGGTTATATATGTAACCTCGGCCCCGTTTCGTTTAAGTTCGTCTACAAATGGCTTTGTCAGTTCGGCGGTATTGCCGTTCAGTTTTGGGCTTCCCATAAGTACGCAGAATTTCATTTGTGCTGCCTCCTTGTTGGTTCTCTTTACATTTCACCGGTCATCAGGGACTGCCCTGCGTGTATAGCCGTCGGAAAACCTTATTATCCTCATGCTATAAAGAATGGCCCACGGCCACGGCAGGCGTCTATTTGCAGTTCTTTTAGGTGTATCAAAATATCCACATAGAATAATTACCCCATTTTTTACCGGCCATATAGGGCAGTTCCGCCTGGGCCAACTATTGCGCCACTGGTTCGGTGTTTGCGTTGTAATACTCATCCAGCCACTCATTGAAAAGCTTATCATCATTTGTGCCCCAATTCGCCTTGTTTATAAAATCCTCCAGATCGTTTGCCTCCAGAAAAGCCCGTACTCTGCCGTATTCTTCATTCATATGGAGATACAGCAGAAACACAGCCAATGACGCATCCTCTGTTGCACCCTTAAGGGATATCAATCCATTTTTCATCAGGTTCCTGTATTGAACCTCGCTGATATTGCCATTTACTATGTCTGCAAGATCATACAGCAGCTTAAACTCCGGAATGGTAAAATCAATAAACCCCAGGCAGAACGAGTTCATTTCCTCCGGCCTGTTTTTATTGCCCTTTTTGTAGTCGATCACACCATGGGTCATCAAGTGCGCCAGTTCATGCGTAAACGCGTTGTTGGCGATTCCTTCGGGAGGAGGTCCGTATTTTTCATACATCTCTTCCGGTAAATTGAACATATCAACAATATATATGTTTTCATAGTCCGTACAAGCGTTGGTGCTCCTTTTCCGGAACTGTACCACGTCATTTTCGAGCGGCAGAACAGCAACGTTGAAATGCGGTTTATTGAAATCAAGACCCATTTTCGTCGTCAGATAGGAATACATATTATCGGTTATAGTGTCGTAATCCTGTATTTGATCGGCAGGAAGGATCTCGTCATAGTATAGAGTGTAGTTTCTGTATTCTTTGGTTCTCAGCTTCTTCAAATTATCCGCGTTGATCGTTTTACCGCATGAAGTTACAAAACAAAGCATCACTGAAAGCAATGCCAGGCAGCATGCTTTTGATTTCATCACTTTTCCTTCCTTCACCATCTGTCTCAATCGCCGGCAGCGGCGTCCCTTATGATTTCAGGCGGCCATTTCTCGGCCGGTTTATCCTCGTTCAGGTAATAGCCAACCTTATCCTGACCCTGGTATATCTCCTGGTACGGGAGAATATTGATTTTCCCCGAGTCGGGATACTCGCAGACATCAATTCCCGCGGTTGTCCTTATATCAACGAACACGCACGGCTTGTCGGTATGGTTATACAGTTGGTGCGCGCCGCTGCTTCCCATCTCAAAAAATACGACATCCCCTTCGGTCAGTTCCCTGAATCCATCCGGCGTGCGGAGCATGGCGCTGCCTGAAAGAATGACAAACAGTTCTTCCGCATTCCTGTGAAAATGATAAGGAAAGGAGAACTTCCCGCTGTCCAATGATCTTACATAAAACTGGATATGCTGCGCGTCCGCTGCCTTTGACAGGTTTGGACTGGTATGCCATAAAAATTCGGGTATGGGTGATTTACTGTGTTCAAACGATAAATCCTTCAGCTTAAAGATACTGGCCATAACATATTCCTCCTGATTTGATGCCACAATGGTTCGTCGACCGCGGTCCGGTTCGGCTGACCAATCATCCGCAGCATAATTCAATTGGTCTCACTCTCTATAACCGAACGGACAGTACAATACCTGTTGCCGCTCAGCCTGCCCAGCGCGTCCAGGGCAGCCCAATCTACATCCCGTCCGTTTCCAAGCAGATCATCCCTGACATGAAGGAGCTGTACCCGGCCAAGGATCAGGTTCCCGGCATCGGCGCCCTCATTGATCCTTACAATACGCTCAAGGGTGCATTCAAATGCAATCCTGGCTTCAGCAACCCTGTAAGGCTTTACTTTTTCAGAGGGAATCAGGCGTATATCCTCGATTAATGATTCATCTTCCCCATAGGGAAGCGGTCTGGCAGAGTATTCCATGGCCCGGAGCAGGTCGACGGATACTATATTTATTACAAACTCCGGCGCCTTCTCGATATTAATCACTGTATCCTTTTTCGTGCCATCTGACCTGTTGACCGCAGAAAACGCAAGGATGGGCGGGTACCATGAAACACCTGTAAAAAAGCTGAATGGAGCCAAATTCGGTTTACCTTCATGATTGATGGTTGACACCCAGGCAATCGGCCTGGGTATAACGCAACTGGTCAGGAGATCATGAGCTTTTCTCGGTTCCATCTTCATTAAATCAATTTCCATTTCAACTCACCCTGTACCTGAGCCACCAGAAGCATTCACCCATATGTATCTTCAACCCCTTGCTTCTCGGCTCGAATATGTTTCCCAGTTCGTCCTCATTGTAATAATTCTTTATGATCTCATAAACCGTGCCGTTGCTTAATCCCCTGACCTTATACGTATTTTCGTCGTTTTCCTTTTTGATCAGCTTGCCTCCTATCCCTTCGACGTAATTATTGTCGGCGAAAAATACTACCGAATCCCTGCCCAGCCTTTCATGAAACTGGTCCAGGAATTCGTTTATCCTCGATTTGGGAATATGGGAAAACCAGAAGTTGGCGCAACCCGCGTTGAACTTGCCGTCGATCTCGTTCGAACGATATGCGTCCCCTGTATGAACCTGACTTCTGCCCCCTCAATATTCTTCTGCCTTGCTATTCTCAGGGTTTCTTCCGAGATATCAACTGCGGTAACTGATCTTGCGCTCCTTGCTATTCTTTCAGTCCAGTAGCCTGTTCCGCAGGCAACCTCCAGTACATCCAGCCTGAAAAAAAGCTCCTGCATCAGCCGTGAGATCTCGGCCAGTTCCGCGTGCCTTACGGGATCGTCCCTGTGGTATATCTTTTCATACTCCTGCGCCCTCTTGCTGTAGTATTCCTTCATCAAAAGCCAACCCCCTTTGCTTTGTATTATTAGCGGCTGCTGCCGCTGTTCAGCCATTCATCGTGATACTTCAGCCGTATTCTATCCATCCACATAACAGACGTAAAAAGCCGTTTCGTACTTGCCGAACAGCGTCTTTTCCGAAACACAGACAAAGCCTTCTCTTTCATATACCGCTCTGAGCCTTGGCCTGTTTCTGTGGCAATCAAGCCTTACCGTTTTTATTCCTCTCTTGCGGGCTGTTTCTTTAGCAAAATCAATAAGTTGTTTTGAAAAGCCCTTCCCTGCGAAGGCGCGTTTTACGGCGAGTTTATGCAGGTACAGCGACTCGCCTTTCGGAATGTCGGGCCAAAAAACCGGGTCATGATCAACCATCGCCATGCAGGCAGCCGGAACGCCATCATGGTAAGCTATGTAGAAATCTTCAGCCTTGTAAAATCTGGACAGTCCGGGCCATTTCACCTGCCCCGCCTCCCACATGTGCAGGCCGCTTGAATCCATCCAGTTCACGGCATCAAGCAGTATCTCCTCGATAATATGTGTCTCATTCCCGGAAGCCTGCTTTATCAATCTGATATGCCTCCTTAAATATACCTATTACCGGGAACTTCCGCATGCGGTATATTACCCAATTATTCAGAACCTGCCTTGGACGGTCAGCCTTGCAATCCTTTATACATGTAAATCAGAAGATCATCGTCAACAGGAACACTGGCGCCGGGTTTAACCTCTTTGTTTTTATATGCAATACCGTTTCCGTCGGGTATATACCCGCTTTTTGCATATAGCCTCTGGGCAGGGCCATAGTCTTTATACAGGCCCACTCCCAAACCAATATACCGATAAGACCTGGCCGCGGTTTCCTCGGCCTTTCTCAAAAGTGCTGAACCGATGCCCTGCCTGCGATATTTGGGATGCGCAAGCAAATCATTTATTTCCGGTATGTTGTTTTCTCTGAAGAACGGATAATCAGAGTTGAATACTATATTTACCAGACCTGCCGCGTCACCGTTGACAAAAGCGACATATGTAATTCTTTTTGACAGCCTGTTCTCTTTTAGGCAACGTCCCAGGTATTCTTCAGACCGCGCGACACTTGTCCCTTCAAGGTCCTTTACTATTTTTTCTATCATTTCTTCAGAAAGAACATCGATCAGGACGTTGTTCATAAATGCACTCCCCAATCCGTCCGTGCGGACGCGCGCAGCAATATGCGCCTGCACACATTTATTTGCGCGGAATCGCCTATGCCGGGCAATCCTTGGATGACAACATCTCAAGCAATTCTTTCCTGTCCGCTTTTGGCAGCTTCCTCACCACGGTTATATACGAATGGTCGATCATTGCCTTCAGTTCGTCATCAGGAACCGCTCCGTCAAGCAGGATCGTGTTGAAATACGGCTGAACCTGGGGCGGGCAATGATAACCCCTTGTCACTGTACCGGGATATTTGCTCCGGTAGTATTCTCCTGTTATCCTATCACAATTCAGCGTAATTTCAAAATCATGCTTTTTCGGGAAAATCTGTGCGAATAGTCTCTTTTTTACCTTGATACACATGGGAATGTCCCCGAAAGGGAAATCCACATATGCTTCCGGCTTCGAAAGGCAATAGTTTATTATTTCCTCCAGGGTCATTATTACAGCTCACTCCTGTATAAACCCGGCAGCAGCCTGTATCCTGTTCTGCCTTTTATTGCCTCGATGAAATCAGAGATGGCGCGAATCTCCTGCTCGAAGGCTATGCCGCATCCGGCAATGAAGTCGGTGTGGTGGGCATCCGATCCGGATAAATGCAGTAGGTTGTATTTATCCGCATACTCCCTGGCCCTCTCGTCAAACAACGGGTTCAGGTGTCCGCCGTTTATAACCTCCACCCCATCCACCAAATCGGGGTACAGGCGTATCCTGGGTATGTAGAACGCTTCCCTGTATGGATGGGCATGTACGACAAACCCGCCATGGTCATGCACGGTATTTATGTACTTCTCAACCGACCAGTCCAGCATATCGGGATGCCCTAAAACAAACTCCTTATCCAGGCCATAGGTAAGAAATTCAGTCCCGTAAAAGGCATACTCCCACCCGAAAAAGACATGGATGCCCGTTCTGCTTCCCTCTTCCAGCGCGTTTTCATATCCCCGGCAGAAAAGCTCGACACGTTCCTTCCAGGGAAGGTGGCGCGGAATTGCCGTGTTGCCGTTGAAGAAATGATCGGTGACAATAATTCCCGAATATCCAAGGTCCGCGTATGCCCTGACCATCTCGGCAGCGGTCCCTGTGGCGCATTTGCTGGCTTCTGCCGTATGCATATGTGTTTCGTAAAGATATTCCTTCATATACTCCATCCCGGTCCCTGCGTTTTTATCGGGCTATGGCCGTGAAGAAAAGCCTCGGGAACCGGAAAATGATCTCCCCGTTCTTCTGCTTTGGATAAGCCTCTATAAGACGGCCCAGCACATCCTGTTCGAACTCCGACTTTTTTTCACCAGGCAGCACATCCAGGTAAGGGCGAAGCCCGGTGCCGCGATACCATTCCATAATGTTTTCGTGGGATTTCATCACATGGTAGTAGACGGTTTCCCAGATTTCAAAATCGGGGGTTATGTCAGCCAGATGTCAAAATACTCACCGGGCGACAGTGTATGGTAGATCCTCTTTTCGGGAAAATATTCCCTCCAGCGCGCCGATGAGCTTAGATCATCCAATATGGTGTGTACAGGTTCAGAAAAGTTATAGGGTACCTGCACCGCCAGCACGCCGTCTTTTATAAGAAGGTTCATGAGTTTCCCGATCAGTGTCCCATGGTTGGGAACCCATTGAAGGCAGGCGTTTGAAAAGACAATATCGTAACCGCCGTCCAGTTCCCGAAGATCTCCGCTTACATTGCACAGCATGAACTCAATGTCCGGGTGGTCCGCCCGTGCCTTTTCAAGCATGTTCTCCGAATTGTCTATCCCTGTAACCCGGGCTTGTCCATACCGGTTTTTCAGCACACGGGTGCTGTTTCCAGGTCCGCAGCCCACATCAAGTATCTTTTCGGGATTGGACAGCCCAATGCGGTTAACCAGGTCAATGGCAGGCTGTGTCCTCTGCCTTTCAAACTTCAGATACTGGGACGCGCTCCAATCAACCATAAAAAGCTCCTTTCAAAACAGATGCAACACTCATTCCCCGGGTTCAAATGAAATGACGATCTCCTCCTGCCGCTCCTCTATCTTCCTGACCGCCTCGGTCAGATCCTTTCTGGCGCTGCTCAGTTTTTCCCGGATCCGCGTAATTTTATCGCACAACTCCCGCGCGTAGTCCTGGTAATCCCGTATCTGGTTCCTGACCCTGAGGTCGGTGAAGATGTTGTCAAACCAGATGTCAAGGAACCGGGTTGCGGAATCAAAAGATATCTGCGGAAAATCAATATCAAGATCTATGTCATCCAGTTCCAGCCGCAGTTCATTCAGTTGGGCGTTCAGCCTTGCGAATGCCTCCTGGGCCATATCAATCTTATCATATTTTATCATGTGGGAGATCAAACCCTTGCTGATCCAGACATCATACGCAGCCCATCCCTCTGCTTCGTCAAGGTACTCCAGGGCGCTGCGGCAAGTCTCGTATGCCCGGTTTGCCGCTCTCAGGGCTTCTTCGGTTTCGGTAAGCTGCCTGGACAGGTAATCCGCTTCCTCGCACAGCTTGGTATAAACCTTGGAAGCCTCGCTGGATATACTGTTTTTAAGCAGGGCTTCACGCCTCTCCATCTCCTCCTCGTAAGCGCGTTTATCCCTTCTAAGCTCCTCAATCCTTGACTTAAGGCGGGAAGCCTCGCATTCGAGCTCGGTCAGTTGGACAGAAGCGGCATCATACCGGGTCTTTGCATGAAGCATCTCCTCCATCTCTTTCTCAACCTTGCCCTTATACAATCCAACAAGCTTCAGGAGAGTCGCCGAGAAGGATTCCTTCCTGATCCGCTCCACATCCAGCGCTTCTTTCTCATACTTCTGAAGCAGTTCCTCAACCTCTGCCCTGGCCTTGTGTATCCTGTCATATACCTTCTGCAGCCGCTTTTCCAGGACCGGCAGGGCGGTAAGCTCGTTTTTCAGTTTCAGGAGGCTCATATTATCCACAGGCATCACCCCGGAAAAATACTTGTATCTGGCGCCAACAGCAGTATTAGTCCTGGGCGCGCCACTTATCGTAATGGATTTTTTTCTCGTCGAACCGGTCTACGCTTCTGCCTTTCTCATCGGTATGTCCAACTACGACCAGGCCTACCGGTATTATGTCCGGAGGAATATTCAGAATGTCTGCCACAACCTGTGCCCGTTCCTGAACAGGATACAGGCCGCACCAGACAGCGCCCAGCCCCAGGCCATGGGCGGCAAGGAGGATATTCTCTATGGCGGCGGAGCAATCTTCTATCAGGAACCCCTCCCTTTCCTGCTTTTTCGTGTCCCCGCAGACAACGATTCCGCATCCCGCCTGGGTAAGCATCTTGGCGTAGGGATGCCGGGCAGCAATCTCCTCCACGGTATTGCGGTCTCTCACGACAATGAAGTGCCAGGGCTGCCTGTTGTTGGCCGATGGCGCGCTAAAACCGGCATTCAGCAGCAGTTTGATGTCCCCATCGCTGACAGGTTCCCCGGTATACCTTCTTATGCTCCTCCTGGTAAACAACGCTTCCATGATATCCATGGTATTCATTCCTCCATTCATACTATCTTCCGGTATATAAGGTCCCGGTTAATCCTCGATTCTTTCCGGCTGCTTTTCCATGTAAACGCTCATGGACGGGTAAGCCACCTTCAATCCCAGTTCGTCCAGGATATGCATGAGTTTCAGGTTGACATCCTCCCTGACCTCCAGGTATTCCTTCCATACCGTGGTCCTTGTGAAGAAATACAGTAACAGTTCGGGACCGTTCTGCCCAAAGTTTTCAAAGAAGACAAATATGGTTTCGGGATGAATGCCCGGATGGTGTTCCAGCAGGTCCCTTATCCTGGCAAGCAGGGCCTCAATCTGCGAGGCGCTTGCAGCGTAGGTTAAACTGATATTGAAGGTAATTCTCCTCTTACCCATCCTGGACCAGTTGGTGATATTGGACTTGGCCAGCCCGGAGTTAGGCACGGTTACGAGTGCCTGGGCGAATGTCCGGATGCGTGTGCTCCTGAACCCAATATCTTCCACCGTGCCCTCGACATCGGGGGTCTGGATCCAGTCGCCGATCTGGAACGGTTTATCCACCATGATGGTCAGCCCGCCAAAGAAGTTTGCCACAGTTTCCTGCGCTGCCAGGGCAAACGCGAGGCCGCCGAGGCCAAGACCTGTCAGCAGGGCCCCAGGTCATAATTCCATTCCTTCGCAATTACGCTTATGCCGATAATGACGATAATCACCTTGATTCCCTTTCTGACGTAGGGAATCAGAATATCGTCCAGTGTGGTGCGCGTCCTTTCTGCGACCCTTTCAAAGAGCCTGGCCAGTATGTTCCCTGCCCTGTAAAGGGTCCAGAACACCACGAATGCTACCAGGGTGCGCATGATATGGCCGGCAAAGGATTGCCTGGTAACAGGGATGCCTATTAGCCATAAAGCCGCCGTAAAGCCCGCTGTGACAATCAGGAGGCGTGCCGGCGGATCGAGGGCTGAAACGAGCTCATCGTCCAGCGTGGTTTTCGTCCTCTGGGTTATCTTTTTCAGTAGTCCGAGGATCAGGTTGACAAAAAACTTGCGCAGGAAAAAGCTGAAGAGAATAATGACACATGCCGTGACAAGCTTCCAGATCTCAACCTCGAGAAAGGTGTAGGTGAAAATGTGCTTGAATTGTTCCCACAATCCCTTAATGTCTTCCAAAACGCCACCTCCCTGGTTTATTCTACCACAATATATCCATGTCCAGAACCTCCTTTGTCAATACCATGGCGTCAGGACCTTTTTGGGGAAGGCGCGACCGGCCGGCGGGTTGTGCGTTTTTTGAAATATGGTGGTAAAATAGTTCTACCGGATATAATATGAAGAAACCTGCCAGGATATTGAGGGCAGAACGCCGGATTGGGATGAATAACGAACAGCGGAGAGCTGGAGGTGCAGCAATAATGGAGAACTCAATAGTGATTGACAGCCTTCAATTTGAAGACCAGGTGCTGAGATCCCCCGAACCTGTGGCGGTCTATTTCTGCTCTGATAATTGCCTGCCGTGCCTGACCTTTGACGGAATATTTGAAAAAGTCGCTGCCTCTAAGAAAACGGTCCGCTTTGTCAGGATTTTCATGCCGCAGAACCGCCAGCTGGCCGAGCAGTATGGGGTCAAGTCCACCCCGACCCTTCTGTTCTTCAATGAAGGAAAAGAGGTTTGCCTGCGATTAACCGGATATATAAGCTATATTGAATTCAGGGAAGCGGTGGACAGGCTCGATGCCAGGGTATGCCCCCCGGCCGAAAGGGGCGCTGTACACTGCGATGTGCTCATTTTAGGCGCTGGTCCTGCCGGGCTTACCGCTGCCATTTATACCGCCAGAGGCAGGCTTTTTACCGTTGTACTGGATACCGGCTCCATCGGCGGACAGGTAATCACCACCTACCAGGTGGCGAATTATCCCGGAACAAATGGTGTAATCCGGGGCATCGACCTGGCGGATAACATGAGAAAACAAGCCCTGGATTTCGGGACCAGGATCGATGATATGCAGGAGATCGAGGAAATAAGGCTTGATGGCCCTGAGAAATACGTAAAGACCAGGGAAAATGATTACTATGCCAAGGCCGTGATCATAGCCACGGGCTCCGAGCCAAAGAAGCTGCCTGTCGATAATGAACATGAATTCAGGAGCCGCGGCATCCATTACTGCGCTTCCTGTGACGGTCCCTTCTACCAGGATGCGGACCTGATCGTGGTGGGTGGAGGGATCTCGGCATTCGAGGAAGCCATGTTCCTGACCCGGTTCGCCCGTAAGGTGACTATGCTGATAAGATCCGATACCCCACGGGCAGTACGGTCATATGTAGAAGATGCGGAGAAAAACCCACGGATTGAGATCATGTATAACACAGTTATCAAAAAGGTCCTGGGCGAAACCTTCGTACAGGGGGCTGTTCTTGAAAACACAAGGACAGGCGTCACTTCAGAGATGAAGGTTGACGGCATCTTTGTCTACATCGGGTCGGTACCGAATACAAAACTGTTCAGCCCTTCGCTTCACCTATCGGACTATGGCTTCATCATAACCGACGAGAATATGGCCACAAATATTCCGGGTGTCTTTGCGGCCGGAGATGTGCGTGAAAAGGCGATACGCCAGATATCGACAGCGGTGGGCGACGGGACTGTTGCCGGGATCATGGTGGAAAGGTACATCAATTCCCTTAAGTGACATTGCTTCCGTCCCTATGTTACACCGTCCCTTTTGTTACATCAATAATTTGTGGAACGCAGGCTCAAGCGATAGGAGGCTGAATCAGAACTGCCCGCACCGGGCTTGCTTCCAGCCCGTCCAGCTTCAGGGGCAGCGCGATGAGCGTGTATTCGCCGGCACTCACATGGGCCAGGCGCAGCCCTTCAAGGATGATGATACCTGCATTCATAAGTATCCTGTGGGTCGGGTGTCCGGGCTGGTCCCTCTCAATGCCCAGTGAATCTATGCCAACGCCCTTTACCTTCTTATCCCTGAGGTATTGGGCCCCGGATTCGTCAAGGTAGACAAAACCGTAATCAAAGGTATCTGTTTGAGAATTGCGGGTCTTAAGGAGCAGAAAATCGTTTGCCTCGATCCTCATACCCTCCAGGTCCTGTCGGGTGATCCTGTCCTCCACATTACCCAGGTCCAGTACCCGGCACCTGGTTAGCAACCTGTCCAGCTCCATCTTTTCGATGGTGCTTCCGTCCTCCAGGATGTGAAGCGGAGCGTCAACATGGGTGCCTGTATGCAGGTGAAGTGTCACCCTTGTTTCATATGCGGAGCCCCCGGTGTGGTCCCGGGCAACAGTGAACACAGGCCTGTTCTCGTCCCTGTTTTTATACACGGTCATCCCCGGCTTGATGTTCATGGATATATCCCATATCTTCATGGTCATGCCTCCCTCTGCAGCAGCCTTTATGGTTGTCGCAAAATGGTTTCCTGGTTTATTATATATCATACCATACTCCGGCAAATATTTCTTCCCGGCATGACGATTTCTTTGTGACCTCGTTACACGGCAAAACCGGGTTTTATTGTATAATAGTAAACAACCGCCAAACAGGGAGCGCATTATTGATTATGGATTATGTGTTTGCCACGCTTGAAGGCATTGTAACATTTGTATCGCCCTGCCTGCTTCCCATGCTGCCCGTTTATATATCATTCTTTGCGGGGGGGCAGGACAACAGAAAAAAGACGCTGACAAGCGCCCTTGGTTTTGTTCTTGGGTTTTCAGCGGTGTTCGTCATACTTGGGGCGTTTGCCGGAACATTCGGGTACCTTCTCAGGGAGTATGCCCTCCAGGTTAATCTTGCTGCAGGGGCGCTTGTCGTGCTGTTTGGGCTGAACTTCCTGGGCATATTGAAGCTCCCTTTTTTTAACAGGACTGCAGGTTTCGGGCAGAGTCCCGAAACCCCGGGATTTCACTCGTCGGTTCTGTTCGGGATCATCTTCTCCATTAGCTGGTCCCCCTGTGTAGGCACATTCCTGGGCTCGGCCCTCATGCTCGCAGCCAGCGCCAGGAATGCGGTAAAGGGTATCGTGATGCTCACGTTCTATTCCCTCGGGCTGGGCATACCCTTCATCATATCAGCCCTGCTTATTGACAGGATGAAAGGGGCCTTTGACTTCATCAAGCGCCATTACAGGGTTGTCAACGTTATTTCCGGCATATTGCTCATACTGGTCGGTCTTTCCATAATGACCGGGTTGTTCGGCAGGCTTCTGACCCTGTTCACCCCGGCATGACAGTAAAAATGGCACTGTGCTTTTCCTGTTTGAATCGGAAGGCTGAACATTGACCAACAGGAGGCTTATCATGAACAAAAACACGAAAACGATTATCGCCATAGCTGCATTCGTGATATTTATGATCGTGGCAGCGGTTATCTATAACAGCCTGTCGGAAAGGTACCAGGCTAAAAACCCGCTGGCCCCGTCCATTGAGGAAACAGCGCAGGTCCGGGACCGCGAGGGTGGGAACGACGCCAGCCCGGATACTGAGCCCGGGGAAGAAACAAGGATAGCAGCGCCTGATTTTACCGCCGTCGACGGTGACGGGAATGAAGTAAGGCTCCATGATTTCAAGGGAACCCCTGTGGTCCTCAACTTCTGGGCCAGCTGGTGCAGCCAGTGCCGGAAGGAGTTACCCGTACTTGACAGGTTATCGAATGAGTACGGCGAGGATGAACTGATTATTCTGACAGTGGACCTTGCAGACGGCAGCAGGGAGACCGTAGAAAAAGGCAGGAGCTATGTGGAGGAAAACGGATATACCTTCAGGGTCTTGTATGATACAAAACAGGAAGCCGCCTATTTTTACGGCATCCGCTACATCCCCAGCACCCTGTTCATAGACAGGGACGGATATGTGGCGGCAGGTTATGAGGGACCGCTTGGCGAGGAAGGCCTGAGAATCGGCATCAGTCTGATCGTTGAATCCAGGTGAACCCGCTCCGCGCCATGCCTGACAGAAAAACCTGCACGCCTTTCACAAGGCTATTCCTCACCGCAGACCAGGTATTCTTCCCTGGACAGCACCGGGTCTTCCGAATACCTGGTATTCCTGAAATAACGGCTAACCAGCCGGCTCAGGCCGTAATATGACATGAGGATCAGGTATGGGCAGGCAGGATAGATATAGCGCGGCTTGATCTCCCAGAGCGTGTAGAACCCGACAAAGCCGAGAAAAACGATCGCAGGAAGGATCATGAAATATGACTTTCCCTCCCGCAAATCGGCTGCCAGGCCATACAGCGCTAAAAGAAGCAACAGGAAATTGCCCGCATGCATGATCCACCTCACCCAGTCCCTCACGGCCGTATTATTCTCAAGAAACCTGGAAGCAAATGTGGGATAAAGGTACCCCCAGCTTCCGATCCCATAGTACTCGGCCTGGTAGGTGCCCTCTGTCCAGAGCCAGAAGTTCTTCTTTACATAGACCTTCACTGTTTTCAGGAGCCTCTCCCCCTGGAGGTTCTTTTTTATGAGTTCTGAATAGATCCTGGCGCTTTTTTCCTTGTTCAGTCCGCCCTCACGCAGGTAAATGTTATAGGAAAAGCTGTTGTCCCAATAGCCGAACCTTTCCTCGTTCATGCCCATATGGATCCACATATGTATGGGAACTGAATTCATGCCGATGGGCTCCTTTATTTGCTCTTTATCCAGGAGCCAATTGTTTACCCATGCCATGGGAAGCCTGAAAAGCACAAGCGTCATACCGGCAAGTACCAGGATCTTCAAGGTTTCTGCCCTCTTAAGAACGAGAAACAGGACAACCGCGATCAGGAATATGAGCCCCAGCTGCCTCAGGAAATTACCCAGCGAGATACAAAAGCCGCTCCAAAAAAGATGCAGCCATCTCCGTGATTTTGAAAACCGGATGGCATAATAGACCGCGGCCGAAAAGAGCGTTGTAGCATATATGTCGTTGTAGACCAGGTTGTTCAGGAGGATCATGGGCAGGAAGAACCCTGACAGCAGCAGGATCCCATAGCTCCTGCCCCTTCTTCCGGGAATTGATTCCTCATAAATCCTCATGACAAGGTATGATGTGACGGTGGAGAATACCGCGTTCAGGAACTTGGGCACCGGCATTGACCGGGGAAAGAGCCTGTAGACCAGTGAAAGCATAAGGGTTATTCCGATATTATTGGGATACTGGTAGAGGTAGCCTCCCCTCTGGAACGCCCTGAAGTCTCCATTGATAAGTTCCAGGGCAATCCTGTTTACGGCGGTCTGATCGGCAAACTGGTCGGCGGGAAGAAGAATGATATACAGCAGCTGGACCGCAAACGAAAGGTAGAGTATATTCCCTGTGACATATCTTCTTCCCAGGCGGTTCATCCTGGCGCCCAGCCTGTATATTCCCAGCAGAACACAAAAAAGAAACCCGGCTGTTGCAAGAAGCATCAAGGTGTCCTGGGGTATCCAGACCGGGTTGTCACCGTGTTTGTATGCGCAGTATTCAGCCCGCCTGCAGAGGGATAACAACAGGGCGCAGGACAGAAACAGGGCTGACAGCGCGATCGGTATCCTGTGTATTATGCTGGGCTGTTTATTGGCATCTCCGGTTCTCAAGAGGCAATCCCTCGCCTGTTCCTTTGGATGTTCAGATCGTCTGCCTTTTAGTCTGCCTTCACCGGATTCCAATATTCAGCCTGTTGCTTCCATCACCTGTTTCTCAGCGGGATAACAGTTTTGCAAGTCCTTTAAACAGCTTTCCGTTGAATATCAGGATCAGTCCGCTGATAGTTTTTTGGCTGATCCTACCGCCGGTGTTCTGGCTGAGCTGTCTCAGCGGCATTTCCTCCATGGATCTCATCATCATGCGCAATGTCTTTTCATCGAGTTCCGTAAACGCTTTGCGAGCCTCCCGCGTCATGATTTTCCAGAAGATCCTGCCAGCGAACACCTGCCTGACCTCGTTAATGGTGGAATCGCAGTTAAATGTGCCTTTGCGGTGGGCCGGCGGATGAACAACGGGTTTTCCGTAAAGGGAGTCAAACTCGTTTTTCGGGATATCCCAGCCCGGACTGGGGTTATAATATGACGGCATAATCTCCCTTTTGTCCCAGGCTTCTGATTCTACCGCATTCTCCGACTCGACACGGATCCTCGCCTTCAGCCTTATGTCCCTTGAAGATGCGCCCGCCAGTATCTCGAACTCGCCGGATTCCACCTTCCATTCCTTTGAAATGGTATCGTAGAAGGCAAAGGCCCGTTTGTCCAGCTGGAAACTGACCACTTTCTCCTCTCCGGGTTCAAGGCTTACCTTTGCGAACTCCTTCAGTTCTTTGTCCGGCCTGAAGATGGCGCTTTCAACATCCCTGACATAAACCTGGACGATTTCTTTCCCTGCCCTGGTTCCTTTATTCCTGACTTTGAAGCTGATGTTAAGCGTGTCATTCTCGTTAATCTGCTCCCGGTCCAGGACCAGGTCGCTGTATTCAAAACTCGTATAGGACAGGCCGTGGCCGAACGGGAACAGAGGTTCCACGCCGGCCTTGTCATAAAAGCGGTAGCCCACATAAATGCTCTCACGGTACTCGACAGCCTTTGGACCCATGGGGAACCAGGGCGTTGCCGGGCAATCCTCAAGCTTTTTGGGGAAGGACTCTGCCAGCTTACCGCTCGGATTAACCTCACCGTAAAGAAGCCTCCAGAGCGCCGTACCTCCTCCCTGTCCAGACAGGTATAGCTCCAGGACCGCCTTGACCCGGTCTATCCATGGCATTTCAACCGGCGCGCCGTTGCACAGGACAACCACTACATTGGGATTAGCCTTTGCCACCTCCTCGATAAGCTGGTTGTGGGAAGGCGGCATTCTCATATGTGTCCTGTCAAACCCTTCAGACTCGTAGTCATCGGTAAGCCCGGCCATGATCACTGCCACATCCGCCGACCTGGCAGCAACGCAGGCTTCATCGATAAGGTCCCGCCTGGGCCGGTCCGACTTGATGTCATAACCTCTTGCATATGTAATTGATGTATGGTAAGGAAGCTTAATACCCTGGTCATAGGCATTGTCCAGTCTCCATGGATTTACCTGCGAACTTCCGGCTCCCTGGTATCGCGGCTGCTTCGCAAACTCACCTATCAATGCGACTCTCATTCCATGTTTGAGAGGCAGGATGCCATCCTCGTTCTTAAGGAGCACCGCACCCTCGGTTGCCGCCCGTATTGCCAGTTCATGGTGTGCATCCCTGTCAAAACGGTAATCATCCTTCCTGTTGGCCTTATACATGAGGATAAGCCTGATAAGCCTTGCCACGGTCTCATCCAGGACCGATTCATCCAGTTCTCCCGACTTTACGGCGTCCACGATAGCCTGGTCGTTTTCAGGACCGACTCCGGGCATCTCCAGGTCAAGCCCGGCCTTCAGGCCGGCCACCCTGTCGCTGACAGCGCCCCAGTCCGATACCACAACTCCTTCAAATCCCCATTCGTCCCTGAGGATCTCAGTCAGAAGCAGGCGGTTCTGGCTGCCGAATGTTCCGTTGACTTTGTTATAGCAGCACATTACGGTCTGGGGTTTCGCGTTCTTTACCGCCCGTTCGAATCCGGCCAGGTATATCTCACGCAAAGCCCTTTCATCCACAATGGCATCGATGGTCATGCGGTTGCTTTCCTGGTTGTTGGCGGCATAATGTTTCAGCGATGTGCCCGCCCCTTTTGACTGGACCCCCTGTATCCAAGCTCCTGCCAACTCGCCGGAGAGGAAGGGATCCTCAGAAAAGTACTCGAAATTGCGGCCGCACAGAGGTGAACGCTTGATGTTTGCACCGGGACCCAGAAGGACTCCGACATCCTCCTGCAGGCATTCCTCGCCCAGCGCCTCTCCCACTTGGTGCAGAAGGTCCCTGTCCCAGGAAGATGCCAGGCAGGATGCCGTGGGAAAACAGGTTGCCTCATAGCTTCCACCGGAGAAGTCCTTCGACTGTTTTTGTTTTCTCAATCCGTGGGGACCATCGGCAAGCATGACCGATGGCAATCCCGCCTTCTCAATGGCCTCGGTATACCAGAAATCTTTGCCTGAACAGAGAGAAGCCTTTTCCTGAAGAGTCATCCGGTCGATGATTTCCCTGATCTCCTTTTCCATTGCAATCCCCCTCATAATGCATTTTTTACCCAGCCCTGTTCTGATTATACCATATAATCACTGGCCGGAATTCCATCATGGCGCCCGGGGCTATGGGGGTATAGAGAGGATATAATATATAAGGAATTGCATTACAGGATAAGCAGGCTGACTCCCATGAGGGCCATTCCTCCAATGAGACCCAGGATGGAGAGATGGTGTTCGCCATATTCCCTGGCGGTAGGGAGCAGTTCATCAAACGATATATATACCATGATCCCTGCCACTGTGGCGAAGACAATGCCAAAGATCGTGTCATTTATAAACGGAGCCAGTACCAGCCACGCTTTCACGGCTCCCAGCGGTTCTGCCAGACCCGACAGCAAGGAGAGTAAAAATGCCTTTTTCCTGCTGCCGGTAGCACTGTAGTAAGGAACAGAGAGTGCTATACCCTCAGGAATATTATGTATGGCCACCGCAATGGCGATTATTATGCCCATAGCCTTTGAATCAATACCGGAAACGAAGGTCGCCAGGCCTTCGGGAAAGTTGTGGACCGACATGGCAATAGCGGTCATAACGCTTGTTCTCAGCAATTTTTCTTTTTTGGGATCCCTGTCGTACTGGTGTACATCCTCTATCTTGCGCGCTTCGTGGGGGTTCTGAAACTCGGGCACCAGCTTATCAATGAGCGCTATCAGGCCGATTCCCAAAAAGAACGACAACAGGACAATCCAATCCCCCATGTTCCCGCCCATGCCTGCGATCAGGCGGGATCTTGCCTCGGGATAGATTTCAATAAAGGAAACAAAGATCATGACACCTGCAGAAAAGCCCAGCGCCACGGACAGGTATTTGGGGTTTGTTCTCCTGAAAAGGAGGACAAAGAGTCCGCCAAGGCCTGTTGACAACCCGGCGAATAATGAAAGTCCCAATGCAAACAGTACGTTATTCTCCCCCATAGAAACCAATCCTCCGTTGCGCTTCTTCAGTGTATCACGGTAAGTAAACTCAGCTAAATGGCAGATAAACAGCAGCTATTTATCTGCACCGGTATGGTCCTGCTCCTTCGGACAGTCATTACGGATCGGCAATTCGGTCAGACGATCCATGGTACGCGGGCTGACGCCATGCCCCATGCGACTTAGTTAGTCTCTTCTAACATTATAGTCCATCCTTCCGGTAAGTCAAGCCGGGCGCAACGAATGGTATAAAAAAGGAGGTACATCGTACCTCCTGCAATAAAAACACCGCTTACTTGCTGATTAGTTGATCTATCCTCTTCTGGTCAAACCCTACTACAATCTGCCCGTCAATATCAAGAACCGGTACGCCTCTCTGTCCGGATTTCCGTATCATCTCCATGGCGCCCAACTGGTCCCTTGATACATCGATATCTTCAAAAGCTATATCTTTCGATTTGAGGTAATCCTTCGCCATAATACACCACGGGCATGTGGGTGTAGAATAAACCTTCACAGTCATATGATTCCCTCCTTGTTATGCAGACTGAACAGGGATCAATATACCCCCTATGGGTATATTATATCATAATCCCTCGAAATTTGCAAATTTACTAGTGTTACTTTGTCACAAAATATCCTGCCTTGTTTCCGGCAGGATAACACCGGTCAAATCATGGAATGGCAGAACGGCATAATATCAGTCCGTAAATCGGATAAAGCTTTCCATGGTTTTTTTGAGTTCCGCCATTGCCTTTTCCCTGTCCTGCATCGAAAGCGCATTCTCCAGGCATGACATGGCATGATACTCCAGGATAAGGCTTCCTACCCTGTGGAGCGCAGCCCGGGCTGCAGCGATCTGTGTCAGTATATCCCTGCAGGGCTTTCCTTTGGCTACCATTCTTTGTATGCCCTTTACCTGTCCCTCAATCCTGTTGAGCCTTTTTATGATGTCCTCTTCAGGCTTTCCGGCATTAACTGGCATAATCATTCCTCCATATCCAGCATGACATTATTTTACCTGATAATGGACATGTCATCAAACATAAACCGCCCTTTTCCGTGGAAGTATAAACTATGGCTGTCGAATTGATTTAATATTGTTATATATTTGTAATCATTTTATTTTTGAAAACCTTATTGTATAATCCATTGATATGTGGTATATTTCTTATTATAAACATCGGAATAGTGGTAATTATAATTATGGGGATATTTTTCTTGAAAGGGAGGATTTTTAATGAGGTATAGATTTGCATTTCTGCTCCTGGCCTTGACAGTGCTGGTTATGGCAGGCTGCGGCGCGGGGCCTGCTCCCAACACCAATACGCCGCCTTCCGGTTCAGCCAGTCCCGATGCCTATACAACGGCATCCCTGGTAAATGACGCGGCGGGTTTTGAAAAAGCCATCAGCAAGAACGGTGTCTGGATCATCTGCCTGCTGAATGACCTCACCATTGACAAGGAGCTTGTCCTTGACGGCGAGTTCACCAACGGCAGGAAGGATGACAAGGGCAACGATATTATCCAGAGGAAGATTGCCCTCTATGAGCAGGACCAGAACCGCAACATCACGGCCAGGTATACCCTCACAGTTCCGAAGCTGACCATCAACAGCCCGAATGCCAGCATCCAGCATGGAACCTTCAAGGGCGACCTCTATGTAAACGCACCCAACTTCCAGTTGGTGGACACCACGGTTGAAGGCAATATTTACTTCTCCTCTGATGAGATCAAGAACAGCTTCACCATGGACGAAGACAGCAAGGTAACAGGCGAACAGAAAGTCGGCAACTCTAACGCGATCAAGGGATAGCACAAAGGCGGCGGAACAAATCGGCACAGTAAGTCTCTGACATGCCAGGAGGGCTGCGGTTAATGCAGCCCTCATTTGCATGCTATTCTTTCAGCCCGGTATAGATCAGTATGGCATCCCTCAGGAAAGCGGCCGTTCCGGGCTGATCCTTGTCATAGTAGGCCCTGAACCTCTCATCTTCCACATACATCCGGGCTAATCCCGCATGGGCTTCCCCGGAATACTCATCCCAAAAGAAGCACAGCCATTTCCGATGCAGATCGGCAGCCTTCTGGGCAAGCTCCCCGGCAGGATCGCCGGTCTTTACCGCAGCACGGAGGGTTTCGGCCAGTTCCCTGGAAAGAGATTCCAATTCCTCATGCTGTTCTTTTGTCATGTTCAAGACTTTCCGGTTTGCCCTGTCCACAGCCTCATAGCCGTACTTATCACGGGCTTCCCTGCCGTATTTCTCCTCATTTTCCTCAACAAGTTTCTGTTTGAAACCGATAAACTTTTCCTGGTCACTCATGGCAATTCTCCCTTCGCATGCCTCAATGGTCTTCTCCACATTAATCAGCAGAAGATCCAGTTGGGCTCTTTTCTCCAGAAGCTTCTCACGGTGTTCCCTGAGCGCCTGCACCCTGTCAAAGGAGGGTGAGGAGATTACCTCCCTTATTGCTTCAAGGCTCATGCCAAGCTCCCTGTAAAAAAGGATCTGCTGGAGCCTGTCAACCTCCTTTGGCCCGTAGATGCGGTATCCCGATGAGTTGATCCTGGCCGGCCTGAGAAGGCCAATCTCATCATAGTACCGAAGGGTCCTGGTGCTCACGCCTGCCATCCTGCCCAGTTTCTGAATGGTGTATTCCATGATTTCGCCTCCGGGAACAATCTTACACCTTTACGTTACGTTAATGTCAACTGTTTATTTCAGGGAAACTGCCGCCCATGATCAGATGCCCGAAACAGTGAGGATGTAATCATATCCCGGCATGGCTTGCGCGGATTTGCGGTCCTTCATGAAAACCGGGTTTTTCCCCTGGTGCAGCCCGGCCAGCCATATATGGCAGCATGCGATGCCAATGTCTATCCTGTTGAACTTCTCATAAAACTTGCCCGTCAGGCGGTTCAGGCTCCTGCAAAAGACATGGATCATGTCCCCGCTCCTTATAAAATACCAGGGCTGGCTGTTGGTGGAGGAAGGCGCAAACCTCGCCGCTTCAAGGACGGGATCCTCCGGGACATTAGCTATCTTATCGAGCGGTTTCCTGTTGAATTCCGACAGGCTCTCCCGGTGCGGGGAACCCATTGGTTTTCCAAAGGCCATGGCGATCACAAAGTCCATGCCTTCCTTAACGGGTATTCCCCTGGACGGTCTCGCAAAACCTACCCAGCATGATCCCAGTCCCATGGACGACAGGGCCAGATCCATCTGCTGCAGGATGAAACCGGCGTTTTCCAGGTATCCTTCCGAGTTCTCAGATGAGAGTACAAGATAATGGGGAGCCTTTATCGCGAAAATTCCCCGGATGGAATCGCCCGGAACAATACTGATGTCGGTACGGATATCATAAAGAGGTTTCAAACCGGGAATGAAACTTGTTATCTCTTCGGTTGCAGCAGCCTCAAGGGGCAATGTCTCATAACTGCGTACCGATTTTCTCCTGAAAATGGACTGGTAGAGCTTTCCGATACCCATTGCATCATCTCCTTTTCATGGTATAATTATATACCAAATCATGCAGCCTGAAGCCCGCCTGTTTTATACCCATTTCCAGAAGATGATTCACACGCGGGCGCAGTTATGAGATAATTGGGAACAAACCGACAAATGCCCATGGCTTCCCTTGATGGATTACAGATCATGGGCCGGAAGAAAGGGTCGTGCCGCCGTGGATATTTTCCTGCAATCGTTTATAATCGGGTTTTCCGGTGCAATGATGCCCGGTTCCCTGCTTACATATACCATTGATAAAAGCATGAAATCGGGACCAAAGGCCGGGGTGTTGGTGTCCTTAGGCCACGCTCTCCTGGAACTGGCCCTGGTCATTCTCCTCTTTTTTGGGATCGGAAAATACCTCGAAACTCCTGTGGCCCAGACCATAATCGGCATCCTGGGCGGGGCAGTGCTCGTCTTTTTGGCGTCGGCATGATCAAGGATGTAGTCCGTGGCAGGATCAATATTGAAATGAAGGAATCATCATCCTCCAAAAGCGGCGGGATAATCCTTGGAAGCGCCCTGGTAAGCGCCTCCAACCCTTATTTTTCGTTTTGGTGGGCAACCGTCGGCCTGGGATATATGATGTACGCAAACAACCTGCTGGGGCTGGCAGGCGTCGCGCTGTTCTACACCGGTCATATACTGTCCGACTTTACATGGTATACGTTTGTATCCTTCGTGATAGGCAAGACCAGGAAGTTCATCAGCATGAAAGTCTACAGGATAGTTATTGCCGTGCTGGGAGCCGTGCTCGTCGTCTTCGGCATAGTCTTCATGGTTCCGGCGGCAAAAACGGCACTCAGCCTTATAAAGCCTTAAGCGAAGATTATATGATCCCGCTCACCATCCTGGCATCCTTCCCGTATCCTTCCTGACGGGTCTGGCCGCCGTGCCGGCCATTCATCAGATCATCCATTGCCCTGGACAGCATGAGCTTGATCCTGTTGAGCTGGTTGACCTCGCTGGCGCCTGGATCGTAATCAATGGCCACTATATTGGTGCCGGGATAAACCCTTTTAAGTTCCTTGATCATGCCTTTCCCGGTAACATGATTGGGCAGGCATGCGAAGGGCTGCATGCAGATGATATTCCTGACGCCTTTTTTTATCAGTTCAACCATTTCCCCGGTGAGGAGCCACCCTTCGCCGGCCTGATGACCGATGTCCAGGACAGTTTTCGCTCCCTTCGCTATGCTTTCGATGGTTTCGGGCTCGTAGAACCGTTTACTGGCCGAAAGCGCCTCACGGTATACCTTCCTGAAATACTCGATGATCCTGATGGCTGCCTTTCCCAGGAGTTGCGCCGATTTACTGCCCGAAAGATACCTGTACTTGTAATCCTGGTTATATGCGCAGTACAGGAGAAAGTCGGTCAGGCCGGGCATTACCGCCTCCGCTCCCTCATCTTCCACAATCCTGACCACGTTGTTATTGGCTGTGGGATGGAACTTCACGAGTATTTCGCCCACCAGCCCGACCTTGGGTTTTACGGCATTCACTATCTCAAGCCTGTCGAACTCATCCACGATTCCCTCGATATTGTTCCGGAACGTCGGCATTTCTGCTCCTTCCAATGAGTGCTTGCAGGTTTCAACCCATTTTTCGTACAGGGCATTGGCAGATCCTTTAATCTTCTCATACGGCCTCACCCTGTATAGCACGTTCATGAGAAGATCCCCATAGATAAGGCCCATAATAGCCCGCTTCAGAAGCCCGAGGGTAATCCTGAAGCCAGGGTTCTTCTCTATGCCGTTTGCATTGAGCGATATTACCGGGATATGTCCGAAGCCCGCGTCCCTGAGGGCTTTTCTTAAAAATGCTATGTAATTGGTTGCCCTGCAGCATCCCCCGGTCTGGGTTATCATGACACTTGTATTGCCAGGATCATATTCTCCCGATTTCAAGGCCTTGATAATCTGCCCGACTACAATAATGGACGGGTAGCAGGCATCGTTGTTGACATATTTCAGTCCCTCGTCTATGGCCCCGTGGTCGATGGCGGGAAGGACTTCCACCTTATAGCCCGAAAGGTTGAAGGCCTCTTCCAGGAACTGAAAATGGATCGGGGACATCTCCGGGGCAAGTATGGTATGCTTTGCCCTGTGTTCCCGCAGGAAAGGAACCTTGACGAACCGGGCGGAAGTCACCTTTCCGGGAAGTTCTTTCCTCTCCCTTTCCAGGATGGCGGCTTTCAGGGAACGCAGCCTGATCCTCGCAGCTCCAAGGTTGTTGACCTCATCAATCTTGAGTAGGGTATAGATCCTGGACCGGGCACCCAGGATCTCCTGCACCTGGTCGGATGTAACTGCGTCCAGGCCGCAGCCGAAGGAATTAAGCTGCACCAGTTCAAGGTCCTTTTGGGTCGATACAAAGGAAGCAGCGGCGTACAGTCTTGAGTGATAGGCCCACTGGTCTACCACCCGCAGGGGTCGTTCCACTTTGCCCAGGTGGGCCACCGAGTCTTCGGTGAATACGGCCATTCCCAACGAATTGATCATTTCGGGAATCCCGTGGTTGATCTGGGGATCGATATGATAAGGCCTTCCGGCAAGCACAATCCCCTTAATGCCGTCTTCCCTCATCTTGCGAAGGGCTTCCTCACCCGCCCTGCGGATATCCCGTTTAAACGCCTCCTGTTCACGGGTGGCCTTTTCCACTCCCGCGGCGATCTCCTGCCTGCTGATATTGAAAACCGAAAGCTCCTGCCAAAGCCTTTTTATGAGCCTGTTTTTGTTATCATAGGGCAAAAAGGGCTTCAGGAACAGGATATTCTTCTCTCTCAGCGCATCCGCATTGTTCCTGATGACCTCGGGATAGGATGAAATGATGGGACAGTTGAAATGGTTGTCGGCATCCTTCTGTTCCCTAACCTCCCGCACGATGCACGGGTAAAATATAAAGTCGACGCCCTTTTCCACAAGGTCCATTATATGCCCGTGGGCCATCTTCGCCGGATAGCATACCGATTCCGAAGGAATGGTTTCCATGCCCTTCTCATAGAGCCCGGCGGATGACCGGCCCGACAGCTGAACCCTGAACCCCAGTTCGGTAAAGAAGGTAAACCAGAACGGATAGTTCTCATATATGTTCAGGACCCTGGGAATACCCACCACACCCCTGCGGGCTTCGGACCTGGCCAGGGGTTTGTAGCCAAACAGCCTCCTGTATTTATAATCAAACAGGTTGGGAAGCCTGTTCCGGCTCGCATCGCCGCCGGCTCCCCTCTCGCACCGGTTGCCCGATATGAAGCTCTCCCCGTTACCGAAGTCGTGCATGGTAAGAAGGCAGTTGTTGGCGCAGAGCCCGCATCGCGAAATGCGGCTGGACAGAATGAAGGCATTCAGCTGCTCAGCCTTTGCCATATGCGACACATAACCTTCCCGGTACCTCTCCCTTGCGATCAATGCCGCGCCGTACGCTCCCATGAGTCCGGCAATGTCGGGGCGTATGGCCTCTTTCCCGGTAAGAAGCTCGAAGCACCTCAACACGGCGTCGTTATGGAAGGTTCCGCCCTGGACGACAATCCTGCTGCCCAGTTCACCAGGATTCTTCATCTTGATTACTTTGAACAGGGCATTCCTGATGACAGAATAAGATAAACCTGCCGAGATATCCCCGAGGCTTGCACCTTCCTTTTGGGCCTGTTTGACCCGCGAATTCATAAACACCGTGCACCTGGACCCCAGGTCCACGGGGTTCTGCGCCATAAGCGCCTCCCTGGAAAATGATCCGATATCCATACCGAGGGAACTGGCGAAGGTATCCAGGAAAGACCCGCATCCCGAAGAACAGGCTTCATTGAGGAGTATGCTTTCAATAATGCCATCCCTTATCTTAAGGCATTTCGTATCCTGCCCGCCGATATCCAGGATGAACTCGACACCGGGGCAGAAATGTTCCGCCGCCTTGTAATGGGCAATGGTTTCTATCTCACCGATATCTATTTTCAGTGCTGCCTTCAGCAGCGCCTCGCCATACCCTGTAACGGTGGATTGCGCAATCTCTATTCCGGCAGGAATCTGGCCGTACATATCCTTTAAAGCTTCAATGGTCGATTTTAAAGGATTTCCTCCATTGCTGCCATAATAGGCGTATATCAGGGCGCCTTCCTCATCAATAAGGGCTATCTTGGTGGTTGTGGAACCTGCGTCGATTCCCAGGAAGCATTTCCCGACGGCTTCATCGGGGCTGCGCCTCAATACGCTGTAGGCGGCATGCCGCTTTCTGAAGGCTTCATATTCCTGTTCGTCCCCGAAAAGCGGAGACAGCCGGGGGATTTCCGCGCATGCGATACCGGAACTCTTGCCAAGCCTGTCCATCAGGATTCCGAACCTCACCGGAGCCTGTCCGGACGCGGAGATGGCAGCGCCGACGGCTACAAACAACTGCGAGTTTTCAGGGACAACAACCTGGTCATCCTTAAGCCCAAGAGTTTCAATAAAACGCCTCCTCAGTTCGGGCAGGAAATGCAGTGGACCGCCCAGAAAGGCTACTTTACCCCGTATGGGTCTTCCGCACGCAAGCCCGCTGACGGTTTGGATCACAACGGCCTGGAAGATGGAAGCTGCAATGTCGTTTCTGTCGGCGCCCTCATTGAGCAGCGCCTGGACATCGGTTTTCGCGAAGACCCCGCATCTTGCGGCTACAGGATATATCACCTTGTGACGGCCAGCCATTTCATTTAGCCCGGCAGCATCCACCCTGAGCAGGGAGGCCATCTGGTCGATGAACGAACCCGTGCCTCCTGCGCAGGTGCCGTTCATCCTTTGCTCCAGGCCTCCGCTGAAATATGTAATCTTGGCGTCCTCCCCTCCCAGTTCGATAGCCGCATCGGTTTCAGGGTAAAGGCGGCTGATGGCCCTGGAAGCGGCAACCACCTCCTGCGTAAAGGGGACGTTTAGCTGCCTGGCGCTGTTCATTCCGCCGGAACCGGTAATGCTCATAACCACCTCGGCGTTTCCGATCATGAGCCAGATCTCATTGAAGATATCCCTGAGCTTCTTTCCGATCTCGGCAAAATGCCTCTCATATCTGCTGAAAACAATCTTATCGGCCTGGTCCAGTATAACTACCTTGATAGTGGTAGAACCAATATCAACGCCTATTCGATACATAACCGCAACCGACCTCACGTTTTATCCTTTGGCACCCGCTAATTATCTATTATAATACAAAAAAAAGAAAATACATAATGATCCTGGTCAGGATTTCCGGATGAACCGCAACCCCAATACCAGTCATGGATTATTGACCCTGCCGGCTCCCTTCCCCTTGCGGACCCTTGATGGCATGCATTTTCAAATAGCGTTCCGGCTTATCGGATGGTATAATTTTGGATAGGATTCATTTGCGTTGTTCATTGGGAAGACCAGTTCAACTCCTGGAAGAATCGGAGGTTCCAAGATGCCGGAAAGGATACTGACACCCTGCATTTTTACCATATTTGGCGGAACGGGCGACCTGACCCGCAGAAAACTGATACCCGCCCTGTATAACATGGCCGTGGATGGATTATTGCCCGATGAACTGGCAGTTGTGTGCGTGGGAAGAAGGCCCCTGGACACGCAGGAATACCGGGACAGCCTCCTGGCGTCGGTAACAAAGCATTCCCGTTATCCGGTAAGGACGGATAAATGGGAATGGCTCAGGGAAAGGATCCATTACTTCAGGATGGACCTCCCGGATTCCGAAGGGTATCCTTTACTGAAGGCATGGCTCGATGACCTGGATGAAAAGGCTGGCACACAGGGAAACAGGCTGTTTTACCTCGCGGTGGCCCCATCCCTCTTTGAGCCCATAGTTCTGAACCTCCACGGGAACGGGATGGTGACCAACAATGGATCATGGCAGAGGGTTGTCATTGAAAAACCCTTCGGCAGGGATCTCAGGTCAGCCTCTTTTCTTAACGGCGTTATTGAAAGCGTTTTCCCACCAGAGAATATATTCAGGATAGACCACTACCTGGGCAAGGAGATGCTCAGGAACCTGATGGTGATACGTTTCGGCAATGCAGTGTTTGAAAGTATCTGGAACAGCCGCTGCATCGACAACATCCAGATCACGGCGGCCGAGACCGATGGCGTTGAGAACCGCGCGGGCTATTATGAGAACTCCGGCGCCCTGAGGGACATGCTCCAGAGCCATCTTCTCCAGGTCCTGGCACTGGTGGCCATGGAGCCTCCCATAAACCTGGATTATAAATCCATCAGGGACGAGAAGGTGAAGTTCCTCCGGAGCCTGCTTAAGATGGATGACGAGGCTTTCAGGAATCATATCGTCCGCGGTCAGTACGGCGAGGCTTTGCTTGACGGTAAAATTATCCGGGGGTACCGCCAGGAAGCAGGAATCCATCCTGAGTCCAATACCGAGACCTTTATAGCCCTCAGGATCCTGGCGGGGAACTTCCGCTGGGGAGGAATGCCCTTCTATCTCAGGACCGGAAAAAGGCTGGCTAAAAAAACAACCTGTGTTGTACTGGAATTCAAGTCCATGCCCGAAATCCTGTATTTCAAGGAGTACAAGGGATTGCAGCCCAATCTGCTCGAGATACGCATACAGCCTGAAGAGGGGATCTCCTTCAGCTTCAACGCCAAAAAACCCGGTTCGGGAAACGAAATAAACACCGTAAAGATGGATTACTGCCAAAGCTGCGGCTATGAGAACAATTCGCCTGAAAGCTATGAGCGCCTGATAGCTGACGCGCTGCGGAACGACCAGACCCTCTTTACAAGCTGGGAGGAAATCGAAGCCTCATGGAGCTTTGTGGACAGCATAGCCAGGTCCTGGGAGAAAGAAACCGCGTCCTTCCCCAATTATATTCCCGGCACCTGGGGACCGGCCGCTTCAGATGAACTCCTGGCAAGGTACGGACACCATTGGTGGAATTTATAAAAGCAAACAGGGAACCATGGAGCATCCATGATTCCCTGCGTTTTTTAAACGCCCGCCCGGTTTTTTCAGCGCCGGGGCAGGCTTCCCGTCAGGAATTGGACTGGGTGTTGATATAGGTATCGGGTGCGTTGGTGGTCACAGGTGGGCTCACAACCGGCGCTGCCGACGGTTTCTTCATCTTGAGCAGCAGCAGGATAATAAGGATGATTGCGATAACCGGAACGATCCATACAGGGAACCCGCC
>Ga0209508_1000203_pt1 | contig 68800 bp, 74 predicted proteins | sample AD_UKC129_MetaG_FD_184427 | JGI IMG/M metagenome (GOLD analysis project Ga0209508, IMG submission 184427) | Active sludge microbial communities of municipal wastewater-treating anaerobic digesters from Canada - AD_UKC129_MetaG (SPAdes) (version 2) | ecosystem: Engineered > Bioreactor > Anaerobic...
GGTAGTTTAATAATAGGAGACAGGGGATATCACGTTGAAAAGTTCAGGGCAGAAGGGGAAGGAGAAAAGCTAATCAGGCCGAGGGGAAGAGCAGGTGAAGGATTCATGAAAAGTGAGCTGATGAGGGCGATATACAGGAAGAGGTGGGAGATAGAGTACTATTTTGAAAGGTTGAAACTGGGATTAGTGATAGAGAAGATAAACAAAGCGACGTTGTTTACGAAGTTAACGATAAGGTTAATTGGGCAGGAGTTAACATACTTGATAGGGATGCTGAAGAAACAACCGAAGCTATACCAAGTTCTGTTCACTTAGATTTTACATTGGCCAGGGTGAACAAGTTGTCAGAAAGCTCTTGAATAATCACTTATTGCGAATGTTTATTTGACATTTATATAACATTTGATTTCCATTAATATATTGTGGTAAAATAAAACCATAATAACTTCAAGGAGTGGCATTGTGCGCATAGATATTCTATTTTCGTTTGATAAACTTGAACTTCCGGTTAATTACAATCATATTATACAATCTTTTATTATTCAACTAATCGATGATGCAGAGTATCGCAAGTTTGTTCATGATGAGGGATATAAGTATAGCAATCGTAGTTACAAGATGTTTACTTTTTCAGAACTGACTGGGGATTTTGTTTTGGATCGTTGGCACAAAATAATTGCATTTTCAAAGAATGTTGTACTTACTGTTTCGTCGTGCAACGAAGATTTGATAAAATACTGTGTAGATAGCTTGCTTTTTAAGGATTGTTTTGAGCTTTTGTCTCAGAAAATCTATGTGCAAAAAATTGATTATGAGGTCGAGAGAATTGAAAAGAGTGAGATAACGGTAAAGACGCTTTCTCCTATAACAGTGTACTCCACAGTGGATGACTGTTCTAAGAAAAGAACAGTATATTTTTCACCGCATGATCTACGTTTTTCTGAATTGGTGGGAGAAAATTTGATACATAAGTATATCGCACTTTACGACGGTGACAAGGACATATACCTTAGTGCAAACATAAAGATATTTCCAAAGGAAGAAGAAAGCTTGAGGAAAGTTGTAACGAGATACAAAGGCTTTATCGTAGAGGCGTGGCATGGTGTGTTTGTAATACAAGGTGATCCAATGCTTCTTCAGATTGGTTACGATGCTGGTTTTGGTTCGAAAAATTCGCAGGGATTTGGGCTTGTTAAAGTATTGTGATCTACCTTCTTAATGGGGGATGATAGTGTGGGACTGATCGATGCGCTTTACACGATTGGTAAAGAATTTTCATCAAAAACAAGTGACATAGCAGACTATTTATCTTTACCGTTAGAAAAAGGTAAAGAGATAAGAGTTTACTTGAACGTATCTAATATAGAAGAATTGTATTCTGCCGAAGACAAACCACTCCAGGTCCTTGGTGTTTCGAGAATTGATGTGGCAGATTTTCTTTCGGGACCTGGAAGTGACGAGGAGAAGAAAGAAAGATACCTCTACAAGGACCCGCCAGGCGCAAATACAGCTTGGCGATATTCTCCTCTTTTAAGACTCGGTAAACCGAAAAAGGATATGGAAAAGAACCGTGTTGCTTTTTTTGAAGGGGAAAAGTCTTACATTGAAAAGATAAAGAATATGCTATATGACTTTGAAAAGATGCAATGCTTTGAAAAAGGAAGTACCGAAAGGATTGTCAATGATTTAACTAACGAAGCCGATAGAATACTTGAGTGCTATGCTGATAAAGACAGTAGTTACATAATAATCTTTGGAATCGATATAGGTGGAGAATTCATATATCCAGGTGAAATTGCAGCTTTTCGTAGGTATTTTCTCAAAAAACTTGAAGGGAAACCTTCTTCAGTGAAGAATGAAGAAGTGGATAAGTGTAATTACTGCGGTGAGAATGCTAAATCTCTTGTCAATTTTGATGAAATCTTCCCATTTGCGACATTCGATAAGCCTAACTTTCTTCCAGCTATAAATAGGAAATTCTCTGATAAGGTCTACAGGATATGTGACAAATGTAACAAAGTCTTTCAAAATTCAAGAACGTATGTTGGGTCAAATTTTACGGATAAATCGATCATATATGGGATTCAGATCTGGATAGTTCCAGAGTTTTTCACAGCAGATCAAAACACATTTGACAGGAGTTTTAGAGAGCTAAAAGATTATTTCCTCAGGGATAAAAGCTCGAAGGAAGAGTTCATCGACTACATCACGGACGAAGATACAATAGAGGAGTTTACATCGGTCTTTCATTTTGTTTTCGTTGAACAGAATCAAGCACAACTTATAATACATAGAATGATTGAAGATGTTCCAATAACGCGTATAAGAAGGCTGAAGGGCATTTGGGAACATGCTGTAGATAGACTAGGCTACAAATTTGACAAGAAACTCTCCACAGCTTTAAAAACCGTTTATCGAGTACTAAACAACTTAGTTATGAAGGAAGAGAGCGAAGCAAAGGTCATGAGAGAACTATCTATTAGCACTGTTGGTCAGATACTTGGTGCAGAAATGGTTGATACAGACGTGTTAAAACTAGAGTTCGTTTCAAGAATACCGAAGTTGATGAACGATGATATGAAGAAATCTCAATTCAACCTTATTTTGAACAGTTTTCTACTTTTGAATGAGTTTTTAGCTGAATACAACTCATCCTTGGAGGGATTGTTATGACAAGGCATACTGAGTTCTTAGATAACTTTTCAGACAAATTTTTGCAAACAGATTTTGGCAGGGGCGTACTGTTGGCTGGAGTAGTTCTGGGTCATGTAGCTCACGCCCAAGTAAGAAAGTCTGGCGAAGGAAATTCTGCGGGTAAGATTCAAGACGCACCTTTGTACAAGCAATTAAACTTTGGAAAGCTTGAGCTCCGAGATCTTAAAAGGCATTTGGCAAGGATACCAGAATTTATAAAGGCGTACAGGATAGACCCGTCTTTTCTCTTAGAAGATCTGACAGCTTACTCTCAAGAACTCATTTTGAAGGCGGGCAACAGCAACCTTGGTGTTGATGGAAATTTTGCCTTCGTAGCTGGTTTCATGAATTCAAATAAGTATTTCTACGAGATTTATAAGGATCACATGAAGGGAAAAGTGAACGAAGAAAATCAAGAGGAAGTGAATGAAGAAAGTCAAGAGGATATGGGGGTGAGTACAGATGAAGAGTAGGAAGGAATTGCTTTTTGTATACTCGGTGAAAGATGCAAATCCAAATGGTGATCCACTCAACGCAAACCACCCAAGGTATGATGAAGAAACAGGGCAATTGGTAGTATCGGACGTGAGGATAAAGCGAACGATACGGGACGAATTCATGAGGATGAAAAAGGATGGGAACGAGGGCGAGCACGAAGAGGTATTCATAGACGGTTTGCCAAAAACTATGAAGAACCGCTATGAAGAATTAAAAGGAAAATTCGGTGATAAAGAGAAAGCTGAAAATATACTAAAAAAATGTATAGATACGAGACTCTTTGGCGTAACGTTCGCATTGGGAGATAAGGAAACCTTTGCTTGGACTGGTCCAGTCCAGTTCAAATGGGGAAGATCGCTACACAAGGCAAAAGTTGAATTTGTGCAAGGTACCGGTGCATTTGTAACGAAAGAGGACGGGGAACAAAGGACGATACGAAACGAATACATAGTCCCATTTGCGCTTATCGCAACGTATGCAATAGGGAATCAGTATGCTTCTGTGCGTACAGGAGCTAGTGATGAGGATTTCTACAAGCTTGTTGAGGCACTATGGAACGGGACAAACAATCTCATCACCAGGTCAAAAACGGAGCATAGGTCAAGAATGTTGCTTGCTATAGATTATAAAGAAGGATTCAATGGGCTGATAGGTTCGCTTGACGAGCGAATAAAATTGACTAAAAAAGATGGTTCAGAACTTAACGAAGATGAGCAGTTGGCTTTGAGAAGTATCAGTGATATTTCTATAGACATTACAGAAGTTTGTGAAAAGCTCAAACCTCTTTCTGAACAAATTAATCAAATTAAGATTATAAAAGACCCGGACTTGGAAGTTGTTGGATTAGACACTTTACAGAAGAATCATCAAAAAGTGGTGGTTGAACTGAGGTGATACATGATGGCTGTGGTTTTTGAAATTAGTGGAGACTACGCTATGTTTCGCAAGTTTTATACGACCACATCGTCGGTGTCGTATCCTTTTCCACCACCTACTGCTGTTGGCGGGATGCTTTGTGCGATAATTGGAGAGGGTAATAACTCCGAAAATGCTGCACATTTTGCCAATTATTGGAACACGCTATATGGAAATAGAGTAGCAATTTCAATAATGAACCAGACAAGGTGGTACACTGCAAGCGTGAATTTTTGGAATTTCAAAAATCCAGAGAAGGCTATTCATAATATTATAAAGCATCAATTTGTGAAAAATCCTCGATATAGGATATATGTTGAAGGACCAATAGAGGAAAGACTTGTACCATTCTTGGAAAGTGGAAGCTTTGTTTTCACACCTTATCTTGGCACAGCATACTCCCTTGCAAACATAACATATATTGGTTCGTTCGAAAGTGAACCAGCAGGTGAAGATGCTACCTTTGTAAAAAGCATTATACCGATAGAAAGTAAACCAAAAATAGATTTTGTGAAAACCCGTGGGGTTTTTAAGGATATAGTACCTTTCCAAATGGACGTAGAGAGAACACTCGAGAAAAGTATCACCGTTTTTTATCCAGCTAATTTCAGCACCGGTATCTATGTTAAGAATCCAAGCGAGATAGGGGCTGTTAATGTTGGAGATGATACCATCGTTTTCCTTCCTCGATGGGAAAAGGAGTCATCCTGAGAAGCTTTTGAAAGATCACTTAGAGGGAGTTGGGCGCAAAGCAGAGGAGATAGCAACGTATCATGGATACGCTGAGCTTATGGACCCTCTGAAAAACGTATGCATAACTCATGATTTGGCAAAAGCACACGAAAAATTCCAAAAACACCTGGATCAAAAAAATATAAAATACGCACATGCTGAGCCCTCGTCGATCATAACTTTTATGATTAGCAAAGACATTTTTCAAGCCGAAGTTGTGAGGAGACATCATTCATATTTGGAAGACTTTGACCGGATTGCAGCCTTTTGGAGGGAACTTGGCTATGATGATGCCATCAATCAAGTGAACGAATTTGCTGGTAAAGAAAGATGGTTTTACATCGACGATAAGCAGTGGCATTCATCTCTAAGGGGTTTGAATAAAATAGAGGCTGCGGATAATCCAGATTTTGAATCCATGTGGCTCAATTTAAGATTGCTTTATTCAATACTAATCACAGCTGATCGCTTGGATTCCATAGGTGTTGACAAGGTAGATTTTGAAGGTATCTCTTACAACGAAGAAGATTTCAACAGATACATCAACACTCTTCCAAAAGATGAACTTGCAGATTGGAGAGCACGGATTAGGAATGAAACAATTCAGAACGTGGATGGAATAGAAGGTTCAGGTGTCTATACAATTTCTCTTCCAACCGGGGCTGGAAAAACTCTTATAGGACTTCAATCTGCAATGAAATTGGCTGAAAAGCACTCGTTGAAAACGATTATCTATGTGTTACCATTCATAAGCATAGTGGATCAAAATGCAGATGTAGCAAAGAATGTCTATGCTAAGGTGCAAGAAGATCACCATTTGGTGAGCACGAACCGTGAGACTGAGGATCTAACAGCGTTGGAAAGATTCATAATCTCATTTCGGTATTTCAAAGAGCCGCTTATCGTGACGACACTCGCAAAATTCTGGGAAGTACTGTACTCACCTGCTGCGAATGATTCTATGAGTTTTCATAGGCTGAAAGACGCAGTGGTCATACTCGATGAACCACAATCCATACCAGCGAAGTATTGGCAAGGCTTTGGACAAACACTCACATTCCTTTCTGAAAAGCTTGGCACATATTTCATCCTCATGACAGCTACCCAACCTATGATTGCGAAGGGCAAAGAACTTGCTCCAAGGATCTCGTTCCCACGAAACAGACATGAGTACAACGTGAACGATCAAAAAATCACTTTAGAAGATATGAAGACAATCGTTGATGATGGTACATCTCAACATCGCAAGTCCTCTTTGGTTATTGTGAATACCAGAAAAGAGGCGTTGAAAGCATTTGCTCTGTTGAAAGACATTTTGGGAGAAAATCTATTCTTTCTATCAGCGTGGGTAGTGCCTGAAGAGAGGATGAGAAGGATAAGAAAGCTAAAGGAACTGGAAACACTTGGAGTACCAAGAAATTTGGTATCCACACAGGTAATTGAGGCTGGTGTAGACCTTGACTTCGATTACGTTTTCCGTGATATGGCACCTTTCGATAGCATCATTCAAGCTGCTGGAAGGTGCAACAGGCGGATGATGAATGAAGTTGGAAGAATAGACATTGCTGAAATATTTCAAGAAGATATTGCAAATGGCAGATCATATGCTTCGTACATATACGATAACATCTCACTCGATGTAACGAAGGAAATATTGATGAAGAAAAGGATTTTCTCGGAGGTAGATGTTCAAGAACTGCTTTCGAAATACTATGACCAACTTGGAAAGAAGAAATATCAAGAAGGGCCTTGGTATGACATATGCAAAGGACAATGGAGCAAGTTCGCTCCTCTGATATCTGAAACACCCAATGAAGACACGGTTTTGGTCGATATAGATGGTGTAGTTTCTGAACAGCTTTACAAACTTGAGAACATGGAAAACACATTAGAAAATTTGGACGCAAAGAGAAATGTATGGAAGAAGATCCAAAAGTATGCCATCACAGTTCCAAGAAAAGAGATGAGGGAATGGGAAAATGCATTAAATGAAGTCTTCTTCGATCAGGAGAAGAAAGTTGAGCTTAAAGGGAACGGTATTTGGCTTATCTCCAATTCTGCAATCGGTGAGATCTACTCTACGAAAATTGGATTCGTTCCATATGGCATTAAAGAAGAACTGGTTGGCGACTTTTATGGATGATGGAATCATCACTGGATATTCCGTATTAGCCTATTCTGTATGTCAAAGAGAGGCTTGGTTGATTCTTAGAAGGTTTGTACCAGAACAGGATAATGAGTTTATAGAACTCGGGAGGTTTATTCACCAAAATTCATATGAAGGAAAGGGTGAAAAGGAAATAGAGCTCCCGGGGGCAGTTGTCGACCTGATGTGGAATGAGGGAAAGTGCACGATAGTTGGTGAGATCAAAAAATCATCGAAATCCTCTAAAGGTGCAAGGGTTCAACTGCTTTATTATTTAAGGCTACTGAGAGATATGGGAGTCGAGGCAACTGGCGTAATTTTACTCCCGAAGGAAAGAAAAAGGATAAATGTGGAACTTGATGAAGAAACAAACAAGGAAGTAGAAGAAATAATGGATGGACTTAAAGAACTCATGAAGTTATCCGTGCCACCAACACCGAAATGGATTAGTTCATGCTCAAAATGCGGCTTCTCTGAATTCTGTTGGGCTGGGGATGAATGAGATGAAGCCGGTGTATATCTTTCAAAGTGGCACACTGTCAAGAAAGGGTAACACATTAGCATTCAAAAGCCAGGAGGATGAAAAGACAAAGTATTTTCCTGTGGAAAATGTTTCAGATATAAAGATATTCGGCGAAGTCGATCTAAATAAAAGAGTTTTAGAATTTGTTTCCAGCAACAACATACCTATTCACTTTTACAATTATTATGGGTTTTACATTGGAAGTTTCTATCCTTATGAGCACAACACAAACGGAATCACTATTGTAAAGCAAGTTGAACACTATCTCTCCGAGGAGAAAAGGCTTATCCTCGCTAAGAAATTCATAGAGGGAGCCATGAAAAATATGTTAAAAGTAGTCGAGTACTATGAAAGAAGAAGTGACATTCAAAATCCAAAGTTTTACAGTGAAAAGTTGCAAGAGATCTTGACGCGGTTGAACGGTGTAAACTCCATAGACGAACTTATGGCACAGGAAGGCAATTACAGGGAAGTTTACTACAGTTTCATCGATGATATCGTTGTTTCAGATGATACTTTCAGGATCGGAACCCGTGAAAGGAGGCCACCAACGAACTGCATGAACACACTTATAAGCTTCGGAAATTCGTTGATGTACTCAACAGTTCTTACTTACATATATCAAACTCCACTGGACCCAAGGATAGGATATTTACATTCCACGAACTTTAGAAGATTTTCGTTGAACCTCGATATCGCAGAAATATTTAAACCAGTGATAGTCGATAGGACAATCTTCAACGTTGTCAACAAGAAAATGATCAATGAAAAGCACTTCAAGAGAGTAGAAGGTGGTATACACTTGAATGACGATGGGAAGAAGACATTTATTCAAGATTACGAGGACCATCTGAACACAACGATAATGCATAAGTCTTTGAAGAGAAATGTAAGTTATCGAAATTTGATAAAGCAAGAAGCATACAAGGTGTTAAAACACCTGCTCGGAGAGAAAGAGTACACCCCGTTCCTTATGAGGTGGTAAGATGTACGTTATCATGGCTTACGACGTCAATGAGAAGAGAGTAGCGAAGGTGCTAAAAAAGGCAAGACAGTATCTCACATGGGTGCAAAATTCTTTACTCGAAGGTGAGATTACCGTATCAAAGCTCGAAATACTAAAACAAGAGGTTAAGAAAATAGTTGACGGTGAAGAAGATAGTGTAACGTGGTACGTGTTTGAATCTAATAAACTGCTCAGAAAAGAAACGTACGGGATCAAAAAAGGTGAGCCAAATGATTATATATTCTGAGTTTATAAGTTGGGTTACTCTAGTAATTAGTTGATTCGTATCAATTATTCTTGTCAAAGAAAAGTTCATTTACTTCCTTAGCTTGAGAATTTTGCAAATTAAAGGGTTTTGAGATGGAATCGAGGAAATGTGCGAGGGGAGATGAATATACAATTTCTGACTTGCAGCAGAAAAGGCAATAGAGGCGATGGAAGCAGAAATATATAGTGAAAATAATAACGAATAGTGTAAACCTACATGTCAAAAAACATATTAGATATATATGAAATAGTCTCGCAACCAATGAGGTTGATGGAAAATCAATAAAAATAAAAGCACGTACAATTATGTACGCGCTATTCATTATTTGGATTTTTGGGTCACTTTCACTATACACTTTTCCCGAATTCATTTTACTACAATCTATATTATATCACATGGCGAAATGTTTGTCAAGTACTTTTTAGCAAATTGTTGCTAAGTTCTTTTCTTACATACTATTCAATGTATACAATAGCACTTTGTGACTCTTTTGTCAAGTTTGTGGATTGATCATATTTAACGTGCATTTTAGCAAGATATATTTCGTGTCTCTCTTGTATTCTTGATAACTTTTCTATCTTATTGTTCTACATGTTTGAAGCTTTCTTGGCTATGTTCTAAGACCTTTTCTCATAATTTTTGCATAAAAACTGTCCAGTGTAATCAGCAGACAGAGTTTGTTTATAGTTTATAGTGCGATTTCGACTGTTGTGTTGGTAGAGATGGTTGTTGTGAGTTCTTTGGATTTGCCACTTCCACCGATGATGATGTTGTATTCGCCGGTGTCGATGGAGAAGAACTCTGCGATGCCGGAGTCGGTGAGCGCAAAGTATCTCACGTTTTTGCCGTCTGTATTCGTTCCTATGAGTGATACAGAGATGCCAGATGGTGTAGTTGCACCATCTGTTACGCGCACTTTTAAGTTGCATCCACCAGTTGTAGGTAGTGGCAATTCGAGACTATGCGAGGAGATGAGTCCGTATCCAGATGATGGGTCTATTCCCGCATCGTCTATATCTTGCGCACCATCTTGGAGTAGTTTTCTTACTTGCCAAGGCTGCGCGTTTGGATACTTTTGCAAAATTAGTGCGGCAAGTGCCGAGACGTGTGGTGTAGCCATCGATGTGCCAGACATGATGTCGTAATAGACGCCGTCGATTTCAAAACCGCCTTCGTAACCCATCGAACCATTTTGTGGTACGGTGGAAAGTATGTTTTTGCCAGGTGCTCCGACTGAGAGCATTGGACTGCGGTTTGAGAAGTTGGCCGTGCGATAGGGGTTTGTGTTTTCAACTGCGCCAACTTGGATAACACCTGGATAGTTTGCCGGATAGAGGAATGATTGATATGAGGTGCTGTTGCCCGCTGCAACTACAACTACAACGCCTTTGCTGAGTGCATAGTCTATCGCTCGTTTGAGTGTGATGGAATATCCTAAACCACCCCAAGAGTTGCTGAGCACTTTTGCACCGTTGTCAACTGCCCATTCGATGCCAGCAGCTACTCTTTCATCTCCAGCGTAGAATGGTGAGAATATAACTATGGGCATGAGTTTGACATTTGGTGAGATGCCGACGATGCCTCTGCCATCTTTCTTTGCCGCGATTGTGCCAGATACGTGCGTGCCATGTGCACCGCCGTAGGATGAATCTGTCCCTGCTGGTATTTCTTTGTCACTGGATGCCGAATAACCTTTTATTACTTGGCCTTGCAGTTCTGGGTTTGTTGCATCTATGCCGGTGTCGAGTACTGCAACGGTGACTCCATTGCCTAAGTATCCATTATCCCACATTTCTTTGGCTAAGACTGCTTTGACGCCCCAAAGGTATTGATCCAGTGATTCACCTGTGTAATTCACATATGTTTTCGTTTGTATGCTATTTGATTTGTTAAGGGCAATGTCGGAATGAAAGTATGGTATGCATCTTTTGTAGCTTGGCTCGATGTAATCTATACCGGAGAGTGCATCACCGTTTTGTTTGATTAGTTTGTAAGCCGTTTCAACACTGCTGTTCAGTTTGATCGTTGCAACTTTGAGTTTTTCGTCAATCGATTGTACGTTGCCATCAACAATTTTTGCCAGTTGCTGGATTGCCGTTTGGTCGTTGTATCCAATGAGTATTTTTCCTTCTTCGTATTCGTATTCGAGCGAATTGAGGTATGGTAAATTAGCATCGTGCGGGGTTTTTACCGATGTAGTGCACGATGTTAAGACTATTAAGCCAAGAGCTGGGATGAAAATTGATATTAGCAGTACGTATATTCTCTTGTGCATGTGCTACCTCCAACTATACTCGGTTTGTGTTCAATTGGTTCCAGTGACGAAGAGGTAATACTTTTCCGGTGGAGTGGTTGGTGCAATGTATGTTGAATTGTAATTGCAATTGATTGCAGTGGAAAGTGAGTTGTTATTCTCATCTAACCATTCGCCAACAAGTAGCTCAGGCGCCCATTCGTACGGATGACCTGGTTGGAGAGTGGTGATGTAGCTTAATGATCCATACTGAATCCATCGATACGATGAAAAGTCTATCGTTACATTCTCTTTTTTCGTTGAAAATGTGCTTAGACCATTTTTGGATGCGTAGAAGATTTTCTCGCCCACGGTTGCATCGTAGAGCCACAGGTCGTAAGTATATGTGATCTTACCACTGTATGATTCGAGGCCTGTGAAGTGCCATGAGAACGTCGGTGTTGTTGATACGTTTGTTGCATTGTCTGATGGACTAACCGAAGTTATGTACACCATCGGCAAAGGTACAACGCTTCCAAGCACAGTTCTTGGAGACTCACCGAATGAATATACGCTGCTGACTGCGTACCACACGCGCTTTCCACATTCTAGTTGTGGTGATGAGTCTCTGTATACAGATACCTCTGGAGGGACTGTTGCTATATGGTAGTAGTTTATACCATCGAATGATCTGTAAATTCTATAACTTGAGGGAGAATTGGTATAGCTTTTCTGAGTAGAATCTTCCCACAATTTCCAATATGCCTCGATGTATAAGTTCATGCCTTTTGGCGCAAGTGGCTCTTGCTTTGATGTTGATGGATATGGGAGATGTGAGTAGTATTCAATTCCATCACGTACTGTGCATGACCTTATGGAATAGTTGTTATCGGTATTTTTCTCCACTATGTAGGGTTTTGAGGCGTTTTGTTTCGAGCTTTGTATAAAGAGTGGTATGATGTATAGATATCTGCTGTCGTTTTTATCGTATGCGTCTATGTAGAGCATCGTTGTGCCTGAAAATCCTGCCAATTGGATTTGTTTTTTGATGTAATTTCCTTCTTCGTAATATCGAGGGGATGAAAGATATTCTGCACCAGGGGTCGAGCCGATTTTTATGTACATGTGTGATATGGGAAATGTGGTGGATGTAGCAGTTGCCACAACTGTAATCTCTTGGTCGTCAACGAGGTTATATGTGCCATCTGCCGAGCTTTCCAACATTTTGCCATTTTTATCGTAAAGTCCAATTTGAAGTGATATATCGTTTGCCACAGGTTGAGTGAATGTGTACGGGCGGAGCGTTACGTCTATGGATAGTGGGCCGGTGTTTCCGGCAAGTTCTATCGTTGTTATAGCATGGTCTGGCTTTGTGAGTATAAATCTTGAGTATGTCTGTTGATCAAAATACACTCTGCCAGAAGAGTCGGTGAGTTTTGTCTCTGCCAAGTTGCCGTTTGTATCGTATGCTGAAACTTGCGCACCTTCAACTGAGCTACCTGAGTTGTACTCGCTTACGTTAATTTGGAATGTATGCTCGAGTGCGTAGATATTGAATTGCTGCAATGCAGTGAGTAAAGAACCGTTGTATATGCCAAGTGTGATTGTGTACGTACCAGTAGATGAAGGAGTGAATGTGTACATTTGGCCATTGAGCAACCCTGGTCCAGAGAGCATGCTGAGTTCTTCATCGGTCTTAAGTTCAAGATATTTGGAAATATCGATTGTGAGTTCTTGACCAGTTGTGCAGTAAGTATCCGGGATTTTCGAGACAATTGGTGAGCGTACGATGATAATCTTGAGCGTCTTATCTGAAAATTTACCTGCGCTATCTATGGCACGAAGGGTTACTTTTATTTCTTTTGTCGAACTGTCTTTTAACTCATTTGGAGAAGGTGTGTATACATATGAGGTGTCCACTATCTCTCCAACACCGGAGACGATTTTGAATGAGAGGTAATGTCCATTCTTGCGCTCTACGTATTGAGAAAGGTCTATGTTCAAAGTCTGGCCCAACGGTATGATCTGCAATGGCAAATCTTTCCATACAGGTGCCGTATTGAAGAGAATGCAAGAATTCAATGTGAGAATCATGAATGCAGATAATGTTACAAGAAAGACTAAAACTAAGGAACGTCGCATAGACTCCTCCAAGAATTTACACTGAATTTACACTTTGGGTTTAACAATCGCCATTTCTTCTTTTCATGCCGTACATTCTGTCATCCACTTCTTTGTATACGTCTTCTATCGAATCAAAGGCGGTTGCATCGATTATACCGTAAGAAACCGATAAGTTCTGTTTTGCCAGTGAGTCTATTATTCTTTCTGTCACGATCTGCGCATGTGTTGCGTCTGTCTCTGGGAAAACTAAAATGAACTCGTCACCCCCGTAACGTGCTACTAGGTCCATAGAACGTATGCTCTTGTTGATGATATCAACGAAGTTCTTCAAAACGCTGTCACCGTAAATGTGTCCGTATTTGTCATTTATTTCCTTGAATTTGTCTATATCCATGAACACAACCGACACAGGTCTGTTTGTCCTTTTGCTTTTGCTTAATTCTTTTTCCAGATATTGTTCCAAGAACCTCCGGCTGTACGCACCTGTGAGATAGTCTTTTATCGATAATTCGAAAAACCTCTTTCTCTCGTATTGCACGTCTTGAAGGATTTCTATAAAGCAAAGGGCCAAGGTTATTATGCTGGCAACTTTTTCGAAGAGTGAGATCGTCGAATCGGAGAATTGGTCTATCCCTCTCTTTTCGAAGAGTACCGCACCCCTTGCAAAGTTTCTGTATATTATCGGTACGCCGTAGTCAGTTAATGGTTCGTTATATGTCCTCTGTATTCTGTAACCATCTGGGAGTTCTGCCTCTGTTTCGGAGTTCCTTATAAGGATCTTGAGTTCTTTGTCGATTACATATCTTGTAAGGCCCTTCCTTTCCGGACCGTACTTTAAACCACTTCGATCATCTGTATCACTAACCTTGAAGTACGGGAAATAGATTTCACCATTCTGTTGGAGCTGTGCTATTGCAAATGTGTCGACAAGATCAAACCTACTTAGTAAAGTCTTTATTCTCTCTCCAATTTCCTTCAGATCAATGTTATCTTTCGATATCTCTTCCGAAAGTAGGTCGATGAGTTCCATTAATATCTGATTTTCTATGTTCAAGAATTCCATTGAGACATCACGTGTTATGATCATGGAATAATACTCTTCATCATATTTTTTTCTAATGTATGTGAGCTCTATGTATCTCTTTGCAATCTCTTTTGTCCAGGTCTGGTTGAAGTCTTCGTCACACTTTATCTGAGTACTAATTGTACGTAGTACATCGTAAAGTACAAGATTCTTTTCAGGGTGTTTTAGTAGTTCTTTCACCTGTTGTCTATTTTTGATGTCTATCCCCGCATCTTGTAGATGAGCGATTATCCTGGAGTTCATGTATACGATCTTCTCTCCACTCCATACAGTCAGTCCAAGGTTTTCTGTCTCAACAATACTTCCAAGCATACTCAAGAATTTATCTTTTTCAGCAAGTTCTTTCCTTCTTTTTTTGACTAGATATACATGTATATACACAAGGACAGTGATAAGCAGAATTAAAGCAATAACCCCACAATAAATCGAAATATGCCCATCCATAGTCTCACCTACCGGCATAAATAAAATCTTCGGTATCTTTCAACCGATTTTCTATATTTTACCACAAAAACAATAGGAAGTTTCAACGGCAAGAAATGATTTTGAGATTATCGAAGTTATCGAACTTCGTTTTCGACAACTAACTGTTTTCTGTACATTCTTGCGTATAGTCCCTCGTTTTCCAGTAGTTCGTAGTGACTGCCCTTTTCAAGTATTCTTCCCTGATCAAGTACGTATATAACATCGGCGTTGTGGAGTACTTTAAGTCTGTGTGTGATTATGATCATCGTTGAACCTTTCATCTCTTCGCGCAATGTCTTTATTATCTCCTGCTCTGTTTCAGGGTCAACTGCAGATAGGCAGTCGTCGAAGATATAAACAGAAGCATTTCTCATGAGTGCGCGTGCTATGGTAAGCCTTTGTTTCTGACCACCGGATAGCATGACACCACGTTGTCCAACCATTGTTTCATATTTTTCCGGGAATCTTTCAATGTCTTCATCTACAGCTGCAAGTTTTGCCATCTCTTTTACTTTTTCTATATCGTACTTTTCCATACCGAATGCAACGTTTTGGCTCACGGAATCTGAAAATAAGAAGGTTTCTTGCGGTACGTAAGATATGAGTCGTCTTATATCTCTAGAATGCAGCTGGTTTATATCTATCCCGTTTATGAATACCTTTTCCGATTCAACTGGATACAATTTGCTTATTACCTTAACTAGCGTAGATTTACCGCTTCCAACTGTTCCAACAATGCCTATGAATTGTCCAGTCTTTAACTCGAAATCGACGTTTCTAAGTACCTCGCGTTGCGTACCAGGGTAGCTGAATGTTAGATTCTTAACTTCTATCGTTTCTATCTCGTCCAAAGGAACTGGCTCTTCTGGTTCCACTACTAACGGTTTTACGCTAAACATCTCTTCTATCCTCTGCATAGCTGCTCTACCTTGTTGGATGGTATTCATGACCATACCGTAGGCTGTGAGAGGCCATATGAGCATACCAACATATGAGTTGAATGCGATAAAATCTCCCAAAGTTACTGTGTTGTTGATGACCATCGGACCACCGACTGTAAGTACTACAAAATATGCCAACGAACCAACGAAATGGATGAGCGGCCACATGACTCCCCAGATTTTGATCAATGCTATGTTCGCATTGAAATTCTCTCTGGCTCTTTTCTCAAATAACTCTTCCATTTTTGGCAGTATGGAAAAACTTTTTATAACTCTAACCCCATCCATCGTCTCTTCTGTGTAACCACTCAATTCAGAATAAACATCTTGCACGCGTCTGGATCTCTTGAATATGATTCTGCCAAATAGTAATGAAATGACTATTATACCTGGCAGTGGTATGAGCGAGGTCAATGTCAGTTTCCAGTTTGTCGAAGTAGCCATGAAGAATACGGTTGTAAAGGTCATGAATAAAGCATCTGTCAGCTGAACGACACCCATCCCGAGCATTCTTTCCACCATAGGAACGTCATTTGTGAAGTATGCCATGATGTCACCTGAACGATGTTTATCAAAAAAGTGCATATCGAGGTTAAGAATCTTTTCAAATAGGTATTTTTTTGTGATATAGTCAAAATACCGTGAAGTACCCATGATAAAGTATCGCCACCAAAATCTCCCAGCAAGCATGCCAAATGCAAGGCCAATGATCGACCAAACAAATACTTTCACTTCATTCATACTTGTTATCGTCGGTACAGCATCGATCGCTTTTGACAAGACCTTTGGAACAAATAATTGCAGAAGGTCAATTATGACGAGTATGATTACGCCAAATAAGTAGAAGTACCATCTCTTCTTTATAAATTCCTTGAGCATGAATAAAGCATCTCCTCTCTCAAGCTATCAAGTTTATGACATCTGTTAGTGTTAGTTTGCACTGCTAACTTTACAGATTTTATTATATCACGCAATTGAACAAAAATGGAGCCCCTATTTTTAGGGACTCCAAAAACTTTTTGCGAATTTATCAGTTCTTGAAAATTTATCATTTTCCTGCAAGAAGAATTCCACCTCTATAGGCCGTGGGCAGTTGACTTCTATTACATTGGGTAGTATCCTCTTTGTTTCACTGCGCTTGCTACTCTGCTTATCGAAAGGATGTATGCTGCAGTTCTCATGTCTGTGTTGTATTTCTCTTTGGTCTTGTAAACTTCATTAAAGGCTTTAACCATCATCTTCGTCAATCTGCTTCTAATTTCATCGATGTCCCAGAAGAATACTTGGAGATCTTGTACCCATTCGAAGTAAGAGACTGTAACTCCGCCAACGTTGGCAAGTATGTCTGGAACAATGAGAACGCCTTTATTTAAGAGTATATCTTCTGCCTCTGGTGTTGTTGGACCATTTGCAGCTTCTACGATGACCTTCGCCTTGATGTTTTTCGCATTCTTTTCGGTGATTGCATTTTCGAGCGCTGCTGGAATGAGTATATCAACGTCAAGTTCGAGGACTTCTTCAGCTGGAATCGATTTTGCCTTTGGATAGCCTTTTATGAGTCCTTTGTTTGAATCTCTGTATGCAATCAGGTCTTTGATATCTATTCCATCTTCGTTATATATGCCACCACTGATGTCAGCAATCGCAACGATTTTTGCGCCATAATCTTCATTCAGTATCTTGGCCGTGTAAGAACCAACGTTTCCGAATCCTTGTATTGCGATTCTTGTCTTCTTTATGTCCTTATCAATTACTTTACATACTTCGTTTGTTATTATCGAAACACCACGACCTGTTGCTTCTGTTCTGCCTTCGGAACCACCAAGATCGACTGGTTTGCCAGTTACAACCCCGAGTGCTGTGTATCCAACGTTCATGCTATAGGTATCCATGTACCATGCCATTATCTTTGCGTTCGTGTTTACGTCTGGAGCTGGAATGTCCTTTTGTGGGCCAACCATCATTTGAATTTCTGAGAAGAACCTTCTGCTGAGCCTCTCCAGTTCCTTTTCAGAGAGCTTTGTAACGTCAACTCTTACACCACCTTTACCTCCCCCGTATGGAAGATTCAGAATAGCACATTTCCAAGTCATCCAAAATGCAAGTGAAGCAACTTCATCAAGGTTTGTATCGGGGTGATATCTGATTCCACCCTTTGCTGGACCTTTTGCTGTATTATGATGGACTCTGTAGCCCTTGAAAATCTCGACTCTTCCGTCGTCCATTACTACTGGGAAATGTACTTCGAGGACTCTTTGTGGCCATAGTAACAAATTACCAATATTCGGATCAAGCTCCATGATATCAGCTGCTTTTAAGAACTGTTTCTGAGCATTTTCATATGTTGGACCAAATGGCTCAAGGTTACCTGCTGTACTTAGTTTCATTTTAACACCCTCCTCGATTTTTAGTGGCTGGTAACGATTCCAGCCTTTTATTTCCTCGCACGATCTTTTTCTTTCTTCTTTGAAAACAATAATCTTAAGTGTGGCTCATATTTATTATCTATTAGTCACCATCATTAATCAACTTTAGATTTTGTGAACAGAATCACTTTTTTGGTGAAAAATAATGAATTTCGCTCTTTTTCTTTAATATATTTAAGTATGCAGATATTCGTTTTCACTATCCAGAAAACTTAGAATAAACCTGTTATTTCACCATGTTCATCGATGTCGATGTTCATAGCAGCAGGAACTTTCGGTAACCCCGGCATGAGCATGATTTCTCCGGCAAGTGCAACAACGAAGCCAGCACCTGCACTGATTTGGAAGTCTCTGATGGTGAATTCGTATCCTGAGGGTGCATTGAGTTTCTTGGGATCATCACTAAGGCTGTTTTGCGTCTTTGCTATGATCACAGGATAGTTGCCGAAACCGTTTTGCCTCAGCATGGACAATTTAGATTTCGCAACATCGGTGTAAATGACCTTCCCTGCCCTGTAAATTTCTTTTGCTATGATGTTTATCTTTTGTTCAACTGGTAGTTCCATAGGCAGAATTGGTTGGTAGTTGCTCGGCACATTGTCTATTATTTCAACAACTGCTTGCGCTAAATCCATCGCACCTTCAGAGCCTTTCGCAAATGAGTCGTTCAGCACACATCTAGCAGGACAGTTTTTCATGACAGCGTCTACTTCTGCCTCTGTGTCGCTTGCAAATCGATTGAGCGCAACGACGACTGGTACTCCATATTTCTGTAGGTTTTCTATGTGAACCCTCAGGTTATCCATACCCTTGAGTACAGCCTCAACGTTTTCCTGAGACAGATTTCCTTTTGTGACTCCTCCGTGGTATTTCAATGCCCTGATCGATGCAACAAGTACTACCGCATCAACGAATAGTCCACCAGTTGGTGCAACGAAATCTAAGAACTTCTCCGCTCCCAGATCTGCGGCAAATCCTGCTTCTGTGACAACATAGTCTGATAACTTTAGTGCCAGTTTTGTGGCAACGAGTGTGTTTGTACCGTGCGCTATGTTTGCAAATGGTCCACCATGTACAAATGCCGGTGTGTTTTCTGTTGTCTGAACCAAATTCGGATCCATAGCGTGTTTAAGTAATGCGGCAACTGAACCTTCTGCCTTCAGATCTTTTACTCTGATAAGCCCCTTTGTCTCACTCTGTGCTACTACGATCTCACTAACTCGGCGTTTTAAGTCCATTATATCTTTTGAGAGACATAGCGTAGCCATGATCTCAGATGCAGCTGTAATCATGAATCCATCCTCACGTGGATAACCATTTGCACTACCGCCAAGCCCAACGATGATCTGCCTGAGCGCCCTATCGTTCATATCCATTGCACGTTTCCAATATACTTTCCTGATATCTATTCCAAGCTCATTCCCGTGGTTTATATGTGCATCGATCATCGCAGAAATCAGGTTATGCGCAGTAGTCACTGCGTGGATATCACCTGTGAAATGCAGGTTTATATCTTCCATCGGTAGAACTTGTGAGTATCCACCGCCTGCCGCACCACCTTTTACTCCAAACACAGGCCCCAATGATGGCTCACGCAATGTAACTATGGATTTTTTGCCTATCTTATTTAATCCCATCGATAAGCCTATACTCGTTGTTGTCTTGCCCTCACCTGCAGGGGTTGGGGTAATTGCTGTAACCAAGATCAATTTTCCATTAGGCTTGTCCTCGTATTTGTTGATGGTTCTGTAATCTACTTTCGCTATATATTTTCCATAGAGTTTCAGCTCATCATCTTCTATTCCTAAGTCCTTGGCAATTTCACGTATGTCTTTCAGTCTCGTTTGTTTTGCGATTTCAATGTCCGATAACATGGTTAACCACCTCCAAATATAATTTTATCACACATAATTTGAATTGCGAAATCTGTCATTTACATCAATTCATAAAGACTTGTTGAAAGATGGAAAAAGGCGAGAATATTTAATCTCATTTTCACGAAATAAGTTCACAATTCAAAAATGGCTAGATTTATGGTAAAATATTGGAAAATGGGATAATGTTAGATATTTGAAATTAACATTTCAAAATGGGGTATGTTATGGAAATCATGGATAGGATTAAAGCATTGATTGAGGAAATAAGGACAACCGCCTACGATTTTGGAAGTAATTTGCTTGTAGCATTTTCCGGTGGGATGGATAGCACAGCAGTTGCTTTGTTGTGCGGTGAAGCTATTGGGAAGGAAAATGTGGAACTCGTGAATGTCGTGTATGGACCGTACACGTATTCAAATAGTTTGGAGATCGTCTCTGATTTTGCAGAGGAATTTGGGTTTAGACTTGCTTTTGTCCATAATCATCAGCAAGAACAGATATGGAAGTACGGTCCATCTTGTAATATGTGTACAAGGCAAGTGAAGATGGGCAGCGTTCTGGAGTATGCCAACGGCAAACTTGTGGTCACAGGTTCGAATTCGTCGGATACCTGGGGTCAGACTGGGTTGAAACTGTTTAATGGCATGTACGCCCCACTTGGTGATATTGGAAAGGAAGAAGTCCAGGCTATTCTTGATTTCTATGAAGTGCGGATAAGACGCATCGGTGAGCACGCACTGAGAGAGGGCTGTAAATTGAAACACTTGCTCAAACCGATGACGAATCCAAATTACCACGGCAGGGCAACTGCAATTGCAAATGAGATGGTACTTGACTATTTTCCATCGGGGAACGAGATCGCAAATGTCAAGATAACAGGTCCTTTGTCTAGGAATGTCGCGATAATAAATGTTAAGCCGTTTAAAGAAAAAGTCTATGCACTGGCGGAAGAGTTGAAGAGGATCGATGTAATCGATGAAGTCATCGTTGCAGATAAGCCTCTGATTTTGGATATTGTGGCAAATCCTTCGATATACAGAGTGAAGAATTCAAGGTTCTGGATCGAGGAAGGAAGGTTAAAGCCTGAATTTGCAGTACCAATAAAGGTAGAATGGCACGAATCAAGGAACAACAAACTGAGAACTTTTCACGTTGTGGAGGTGCGTGAATGGACGACATACGAGATAGAGAGAGACAAATACTCGGAGAATTGCAAGAAAGACTTGGATACAAATTCAAAGACAATATGCTCTTGTTCAATGCCCTCTGTCATTCCTCTTATGCATATGAGTTAAATCAGCTCGGGAGGGATGTTAAGAATAACGAACGATTAGAGTTTTTAGGTGACGCTGTCGTTGAATTACTGGTCTGTGATATACTGTATAGGAACTATCCAGAGGCAAGTGAAGGTGTTATGGCAAAGGTAAAAGGTGCCGTTGCTAGCGAAGAAGTGCTTACTGAATTAGCAAAACAGTATAACTTGGGTAAGTACGTCTTCCTTGGTAAGGGTGAAGAGAAAACAGGTGGTAGGACGAGGAGCAGTATATTAGCCGATACGTTTGAAGCACTCTGTGCAGCAATCTATCTGGATGGAGGGCTTGATACTGTAGTACGTGTTTTTGGAGAGAGATTTGCGCAACAAATCAAGGTCTTTTTGTCTGGACAAAGGATATTCGATTACAAAACTGCACTACAGGAAATTACGCAGGAGAGGTATCGAGAATTGCCTGAGTATAGATTAGTAAGACTAGATGATAATGGGAAGTTTATCGTTGAATTGTACGTTCATGGTAAGAAGTTTGCGACAGGCGTTGGAAATTCGAAGAAAGACGCGGAAAAAAGAGCTGCAAAAAAAGCCTACGATACCCTTTTAGATTCCACTAGCTCTCCCAATTCTCTTGATTCTCTTGATTCTTCTAGCTCAAGTAATGATTGAAATGATTGAATAGGCTGCAAAAATGAGAAGTTTAAGAGGTGATAGATATCCAAATAACTAGAATTCTTCGAACTTTTGAAGATTATCTTGTACATGTACGACGAAGTTCTGATAATACAGTGAAGGCATACATGAAAGATATAAGAAGGTTTTTCGAGTATGTGCAGAAGAATCCAAATGATATCACTCGCGACGATGTGGAAGGGTTTCTAAAAGCACTTTCGAAGGGCGAAATTACACATGGGAGTGTTACGGAAACAACGATATCTAGATATATATCGTCGCTAAGAGTCTTTTTTGATTACATGACGCTAATAGGTGCTGTGAAGGAAAATCCAGTGGATCGTATAAGGCACCCAAGGTTGCGTAAGAAGATCCCTAGTTTTTTGACCATAGAGGAAGTAAGGGAGATCATAAATGCATACAACGAGGAGAAGGAACTGAAGTACAGAACAATCGTGGCAACACTGTACTTTTGCGGTTTGCGTGTGAGTGAGCTGTGCAATTTGAAGGTGGAAGATGTCTCCTTTTATCCTGCGTATGTGAAGGTAGTGATGGGGAAAGGAAACAAAGATAGGCTGGTTCCAATAAGCGATAATATCGTCCCACTACTTGAGAAATATGAGAAAGAATACAAGCCAAAGGTGTATTTCTTCGAGAATACAGGTAGGTCACTTGCACCGTCTACTGTTTTTAGAATCGTGAAGAGGGCGGCAAAGAAGGCGGGAATTACTAAAGATATACATCCACATACATTGAGGCACAGTTTTGCAACCCATTTAATCATGAACAATGTGAACGTAAAAATAGTTCAAGAATTGTTGGGGCATTCCAATCTCAGTACTACGAGTATCTATCTTCACGTTGCAGATAAGGAAAAGTTCGATGCAGTGAAGAGGTTGGTTATATGATTGTCTAGAAATTGACAAGAGAAAGGAGTCTGAATGGTAACGACTGAGACTACAAAGATGGAAATAATCCAGGAATTTGAGAGGTTGCTTGGGAGAAAATTGGAAGAACCCGCAATCCAAAAGCTGGAAAAGGCAATCCAGTTAGCAGAAATTGCATATGAAGGGCTTTATAGGAAGTCTGGAGAGCCTTTTATCAGCCATCCCATAGAGGTGGCAAAGATAGTTGCGGATTTAAAACTGGATGTGGATAGCCTCGTCGCTGCAATTTTGCACGATGCAATAGAAGATAGTAGTGGAAGAGTAACCTATGAGATGATCGAAAAAGAGTTTGGCAAAGATATTGCACTGATCGTAGATGGCGTTACGAAGGTGAGTAGGATAAATGCACCTGTTGGAAATATCGAGCAGAAGAAGAAAGTAGAAACGATACAGAAAATGCTCTTTGCTATGGCGGAAGATGTGCGGGTGATATTTGTAAAACTCGCAGATAGGCTGCACAATATGCGCACGATAGATTTTGTGGAAGACGAGGAAAAACGCAGATACAAGGCTATGGAAACATTAGAGGTATACGCACCGATTGCTCATAAGCTGGGAATCAATGTCATACGATCTGAATTGGAAGATCTCAGCTTTAAGGTACTGCACTATGATGAGTATCAGAGAATAAAGAATCTAGTAGCTCAAAAGAAGGTAGAGAGGGAAGAGAGGCTTACAAATTATATCCAGCAACTGCAATCTGCTTTGCAAGAGCATGATATAGATGCATTCGTAGAAGGTAGGTACAAACACTACTATAGTATTTGGAATAAAATGATCCGAAAGGGTAGGGATTTCAACGAATTATACGACCTGTTGGGAATGAGAATTATCGTAACCGATGTGACTACATGTTATACAGTTGTAGGAATAATCCACAGCTTGTGGGTACCACTTCCGGGTAGGTTCAAAGATTATATAGCTACTCCCAAATCTAACGGTTATAGGTCTATACATACAACAGTGGTAACTCAATTTGGTGAGCCTCTGGAAATCCAGATTAGGGATCAGCAGATGCATGAAGAAGCCGAATATGGACTCATCGCTCACTGGGCCTATAAAGAAGGGCATGGAACGATCGATATGAAACAAGAATGGTTGGTCAGGCTTGCAGAATGGCGAAAAGAACTTTCTCAGGGTTATGCAAGTTTGGACGACCTGAAAAGGGAACTGCAGATGTCGGAAGTCTTTGTCTTGACACCAAAAGGCGAGATCATACACTTACCATATGGTGCAACACCTATAGATTTTGCCTATGCAGTTCATACAGAGATAGGACACCATTATGGAGGTGCAAGGGTAAATGGTAAGATAGTACCTATAGATCATCAACTTAGCAATGGCGACGTCGTTGAGATAATAGTCAACAAAGTGTCCCCAGGTCCAAGCCTCGATTGGCTCAGATATGCAAAGAGCCCGCGCACAAAGGCTAAAATAAAGCGGTTCTTCAAAGAAAAGGAAAAAGAGCAGTTGCTTGAACGCGGAAAGGATGTACTGCGAAGAGTCGCAAAGAAAATCAATATCTCTATCGATGAATTGCTTCAAAGTCAGGAGATTCAAAAATATCAGTCTATGCACCAGATAGATGAAGAGGAATTTACAACAAGGCTCGGAGATAAATCGATAACACAGGAAGAGCTATTGATCATGTTGGGTTATAAGGAGCAACAGAAGAAGAAGGTTGAACGGAAGAAGAAGAGATCACCAACTTCTATGGTCCTCGTCGACGGATTGGAGACCTTAGATATTCTGTTTGCAAAGTGTTGTAATCCAATACCAGGCGATAGCATAGTCGGGGTTTCCAGCAAACGTGGATTGGTCATCCACCGTTCGAATTGTAGGAACGTTATCGGCGTAGGGAATGATAGGAAGTTCCCTGCACTATGGAGAAGCGATATCACATCACAATTCGGTGTGGTTTTGAAGATGGAAATTGATAGGAAAGAGCGCGTACCAGACATACTTTCAAGGGCAATAGAACAGAAAATAGAGGTCAGGAATTTCAAATTCGAAACGATAGACTATGATTTTGTTATCATATCGATGAACGTTGCAGTAAGATCATTGGAAGAGTTCAAGGAGGTAATCTATTTCTTTTCGTCGATTCCAGGTGTTAGAAAGGTGGTGCGAAGCTAATAGGTGCGCGCAGTTGTCCAGCGAGTTAGCAAGGGTGCTGTTTTAGTTGATAATCAAACTGTTGGTAAGATAGACAAAGGTATCGTCATATTGTTGGGTGTTGGTAATGGCGATGATTTGGAAGATGCAAAGTACCTTGCTGAGAAGATCGTCAATTTGCGTATATTTGACGATGACAAAGGAAAAATGAATTTATCACTGCTTGATGTGAATGGTGAAGCATTGGTGATATCCCAGTTCACGTTGTATGGAGACTGTAGAAGGGGTAGAAGACCCTCATATTCCGATAGTGCCTTGCCAGATGTTGCTAAAGAACTATATGAAAGGTTCGTTGAATTGGTTAAAGGATATGGAATACATGTAGAGACGGGGATATTTGCAGCTCATATGCTCGTTGAAATACACAACGATGGCCCTGTGACTCTGCTTGTAGATTCTAAGAAGCTCTTTTAAATTTTCGTTTCCTCTAGTCTGTGGGATTAAAGGAAGACTGAAGGAAGGAATGCGGCATGTCGAATACAGTCAGGAAATGTCATTTACTCCATGTATGTTGCGCACCTGATCTAGTCATATCGTACCTTGCTGGTGCAAGGGGAGATATCTTTTTTTACAATCCGAATATCCATCCACAGCAAGAGTACGAAAAGAGACTAAACGAAGTTTTGAGATTAGCAAAGTTTTGGGATTTGGATATCATATCAGTAGAATATGAGCCAAGTGATTTCTTCGAGCGATTAGCTGGCTCAGAGGCTGGAATAGAAGCAGAACCCGAGGGTGGAAAGAGATGCGAGATATGTTTTAGATTGCGCTTAGAAAAATGTGCAGAGGTTGTAAAAAAGTCAGGTTATGCTTCTTTTTCAACAACTTTGACTGCATCGCCAAAGAAAAATGTACAGCTTATCAATAACTTTGGAATAGAAGTTTCGGAGGATACTGGTACAATGTATCTACCGAATATTTATCGTAAGTCTATCTTGTATAACGATGCACAGAAATTGATAAATCAGCTTGGAATATACAGGCAAGGTTATTGTGGATGCGCATTTTCCATATCAACTCCCTACTAGTATGATCTAGCTAGTCCAACTAGTTTAAGAGAAATAACTATAGGTAGATGGGAGGTAATTATGAGAATATATACAGATCTCAATGATGTTGAGGCTGAAAAGAAGGTGTACGCGGATATTGCATCATCCTCAAATGTTCGTGTGAATTTTGTGTTCGACGGCACGGAATATACGTTCATACCTTATAAACTAGGAGATATAACCGTACTAGTTGAGATAAGGGATGAAAAGGAGATCATAGATAATCTGTTGGAGAATTATATAATCGAACATGTAGTTAAGCAAAATAATTATCCAGAAGAAATCAAAGATTTAGCAAGACATTTTAAAACTGAAATGAAAAGATTCAAGATTTTAGTGGTAAAATATACTACAGTCGAGGAAAAAGAGTTCTCAAGATATTCCCTTTCAAACGTGACGTTCGGTATCGTAGCATGTGAAAACATGGATGTCCATCTGATACCAGCAAATATGAAGGTGAAGACAAAAAAAGGGTATAGTGTTTCATCCGAGGTTAAGTTGCCGGAAGAAGGTATAAGACAAGCCCTCTTGATCGCAAAGTGGTTTGACGGCGGAGCGTATGAAGAACTGCCTAGTCTCGCTTTCTCAAAGAGCATAGAGCAAAATCTCTTGAGAAGTTTTTTGAACACTTGGTCCAGATTTATTAAATATTTGATCTCTTCAACTGCCGAATCTGTCGAAAAGTCTTATCTTCCAATGATAGTGAAGAAACTCAATGAGTTTCGAACGGAGACTTATTTTGACCCCGTGAAGGATATCGAGAGGGTAGCACTAGGTATAATCATCGCAAGATCTGAAGGGGGAGGAGCTTTTGAATCAGACAGTTACGATATCTTTTAGCGGTCTGACAGAAAATGTAAAGTTGGCGAGGGTCGTTTTACATACATTTCTAAGTTTTCGTGGCGTGTTTGATAAAGATATATTCGATACAGAGTTAGCTGTAAGTGAAGCTTTAGCCAATATAATTCAACATACCTATAGAGGAGAACCAAAATGCATAACCATGACCATAAATTGGATCGATCCAGATATTCTAGAAGTGCTCCTCAGAGATTTTGGACCAAAGGTCGACGTTAGCAAGGTAAAGCCCAGAAAGTTGGATGATATAAGGCCTGGAGGTCTTGGTGTCTACATAATAAAGAAGATATTTGATGTTATGGAATTTCGTGATGTCAAGGGAGGTAATTTGCTTTATTTAAGGAGGAGTTTTTTGATTCCTCCAAAAAAACAAGACTTAGATGTAGGTGAGATCTGATATGAGTTGGATAGTGGGACTGTTTCATAATTTGGCTTTTATTTCTGCTGTAATTGGTTTTCTGTCTGCACAAGTGATAAAAGTGATCATTTACAAAGACCTTCGTGTATTTGGCAGGTACGGTGGGATGCCAAGTGCACACGTTGCAACTACTTCGGCGTTGGCATGGAGCATCGGCTATGTTTCAGGCTTCGAATCACCGATGACAGCGTTAGCTGCCATACTTTTAGCAATCACGACATCGGATGCCGTGGGGTTAAGAAGGAATATAGATCCAAACAAGGGGCACACTTTGATGGAAGTTATTTACGGCTTCCTACTTGGTTGGCTGGTTGCTTTTCTTGTGGTAAAATTTGTAGGATAATTCTGTAGGATGATTCTGTGGGAGAGTTTCTATTTTTATTTCCCCTATTTTACTTACTTTGAGCAAGATTTGAACAAGAGAGGTGTTTGCTTTGAGAAGAATTGTTATTGTTTTGTACCTGTTTTTCGTTGCACTTCTGCTGTTTTCGAATACTGTGGAAACACCGAAATGGTTTTGTGAGGTGGTAACTGCCAAACGTGCGCGGATGAACGAGAAAACTACCCAGGAATTCATCGATGAATTGTGGGAAACGATAAGCAGTATTTGTGAGAAATATGAGATGGATCCGGTTTTCATCGCTGCTGTGATTTCGGTGGAAAGCAATTTCACCAACGTTAAGGGAGCTGGCGGTGTACTAGGGATGATGCAGATTCTACCATCAACTGCACAGATAATCTCAAGGTTACTAAGTTTGGAGAAGCCAGCTGATTGGAATCAACTTCTTACCGATTATAAGCTTAACATCACTTATGGCACGGCTTATTTGTCGTACCTCTTCAAAAAAACTGGAAGTTTGGCGTCTGCTTTGGAAAGTTATAATAACGGTAAGAATAAGAAGACATATTCCCTGACGATCATGACTCAGTATGAAGCATATAAATCAAAGCATGAAACTGAGTTGGCATCAATGAAAACCGCAAGTAATTCAGTTGCAACTGCCACTACGCCAGAAAGCACAAGTACAGGCGTGCTTGCTTCCGCAAACACTGGTCAGACAAAGATTTACAATATCTCACCGCTATTTGCAGTTGAAGCAACTGTTGAACCTTCGTGCACTTCGATAGATCCGTAGAGGATGGAGCTATAATAGAGCTATAATAACTTGAATAGCTTGGCATAGTGGTATAGTGCAAATCAGCAAAATGGTGCACAAATGGAGATGACTGTAGAATGGATATCGTATCGGTAAGGGATTTGAAGTTTTCTTATGGTGGAGGTTTTTCAATCGACAATTTAAACCTATCAGTTGAAGAAGGCGAGTTTTTTGGGATAATAGGCCCCAACGGTTCCGGAAAGACTACGTTGCTGTCACTGATAATGAAGTTCATGAAGCCGAATTTTGGCAAGATAGTACTGAACGGTAAGGATATAAGCACACTTTCTCACAAGGAACTGGCACAGATAATCGCCTACATTGCTCAAGATTTTAATTCCACATATGATTTCACAGTTGAAGAGATTGTGGAAATGGGTGGTATAGCAAGATCACGTGGCTTCTTTGACACAAAAGTGTATGAAGATGATTTGGAAGATGCATTAAGAACTGTCAATTTGCTCGACTACAGGAAAAGAATCTTCTCAACGCTTAGTGGTGGTCAACAGAGGCGTGTGTTGATAGCTAGAGCAATATACCAAAAAACTCCCATCATTTTAGCCGATGAACTAGTAAATCATCTGGATCTCGGTCAGTCCTTGAAGGTAATGGACTATCTCAAATCCCTGACCAATATGGGAAAAACAGTTATCGGGACATTCCATGACATAATGATAGCTGGAAAGTATTGTGATAGAATCGCACTCATGAATAACGGAAAGATCATGAAAATCGGTATACCTAGCGAAGTCTTGACAAAAGAGATCATTACCGAGATTTACGGTGTGGAGGTAGATATAATACCACATCCGAAGAAAAAGTACCCAATAGTCTTGATTTAGCTTATTTACAAAAGAACGCTTGCTGATTCTGTAAATGGTACTACTTTTAGTGTATTCTGTAACATAATTCACTGATAATTAACGTTGACTGATGTTTACTGTTCGTGGTAGGATATGTTTTAGGGTATGCTTATAGATCAGCTATCTAGTTGTTAACCTGTCGTATAGACTACTATGCTAAGTACCTTTAAATTCGTCCAGAGAGGCGAGAAAGGAGAAGAAAAGTGAGTAATCCACTCTACTCTCCCACAGATTCATCCATAGCTTATCAATCGAATTTCAGCCAAGAATTTGATATTTTGATATTTTCAAGATTAGACTGGGTAAGTTCGGTGCGCAATAAACCATTGCGCACCTATTGTGCTTTTTACAATCACACTATCACAACATCACAACAACAGGTGTATTCACGTCTAATGCGTCTGTGATATTCTGTAAAATATGGTAATAATACTACAGGTACTGATATAAGTGACATAATTGTAATTGGGTATAACTGATAACTGAGAGATTCTTTAAAAGTTTGCAATTTCTTAGTACAAAATTAGTACAAAAAGAGTGCGAAAAGCACAAGGCATAAAGCCGTGGGGGATTTTGAAAAATATCGAAAAGTCGGAGACACCTGGGAGACCTGGGAAAGAGGTGGGCAGTTCATGGGTTCATTTACCGATTCAACGAATAGCCATCCAGTTGTATCTGTTGTGCCTGTTGTTTCGATAGTGATGGGCAGTGATTCGGATTTAAAGGTCATGAAAGATGCAGCAAAGGCACTTGAGGAGTTTGGAGTGCCATACGAAATGACGATCCTTTCCGCACACAGGACACCCGAAAAAACCTCAGTGTATGCACAAAACGCAGAAAAGCGTGGCATAGAAGTTATCATAGCAGGTGCAGGCGGTGCTGCTCACCTTCCTGGGGTAATTGCGTCTTTGTGTAATATTCCAGTGATTGGGGTGCCCATAAAGTCAACAGCATTCGATGGTATGGATTCCCTTCTCTCGATTGTGCAAATGCCAAAAGGCATACCGGTTGCGACAGTCGGTATAAACAACGCCTACAATGCAGGACTGTTGGCTGTGAAGATGCTATCGCTAAAATATGCTGAATTGAGGGAAAGGACAACTGAGTACAGGCAAAAGATGGCTCAGGAAGTGGAGAAGAAGGCGAAATTGTTGGAAGAAGTAGGATATGAAAGATATGAACAATGCAAGGAGGAAGGAAAATGAGAGAAGGTAAGACAAAGATAGTTGAAGAATTCGGTGATGATGTCATTCTGCGTTTCAAAGATGACATAACGGCAGGAGATGGGGCAAAACATGATGTGATGGAGAACAAGGGTTCTATCTGTTGCGAAGTGACTGCCCGGATGATGAAGTATCTGAATGAAAATGGAATCTATACAATGTTCCTTGAATACCTCCCACCAAATAAACTGCATGCTCGAAAACTCACCATGATCCCACTCGAAGTAATTGTCAGATTCAAGAAAGCAGGATCTTTTATACGAAGATATGGTGGAACGGATGGAGAAGATTTGCCATCTCCTCTAGTTGAGTTTACTTACAAAAATGACGAACTCCATGACCCACTTATGTGCGTGGAACATTTGGAGGTTCTTGGTATTACAACGAGGCAGGTTGCGTGTGAAATAATAGAGGAGGCAAGAAGGTCAGCTATCTTGCTCAAGAAGTTTTTCGACCAGAACGGTTTTGAATTGTGGGATATAAAATTCGAGTACGGATTGGACCAAAACGGACGAGTATGTCTCGGCGATGAGATATCACCGGATACGATGCGATTAAGGCGGTCGGGACAGATATTCGATAAAGATGTGTATAGAAAGGATTTGGGAAATCCTATAGAAAAATATGAGGTGGTGCTTGAATTATGCCGAAATATCAGTTTGTGATAGATATTCAGTACAAGAGTAATGTAAGAGACCCTCGTGGTGAGATGATAAAGCGAGTGTTGAATGATGAATACAGGATACCAGCTTCAAATCTCAGGCTTGGAAAGTCTATACACTTGGAAATTGATGCAGAAAGTATGGAGGAGGCACTGAAGTTGGTTGATAAGGCTTGTGAAAAGCTTCTGGTAAATACTGTTACGGAGACGTATGAGGTGAGAAAGATATGACCAGGTCGTTCCCAAAGGCGCAGGTCGTTGTTTATCCCGGTAGCAACTGCGATAGGGACGCACTCTGGGCACTGAAGTATGTTGGTTTTGATGCGGAGTTTATAGGTATACATGATCATATTGATGCAGATCTTGTGATATTACCCGGGGGCTTTTCTTATGGGGATTACTTAAGGGTAGGGGCGGTTGCTGCAAGAGAGCCTATTGCTTCAGAAATCAAAGACTTTGTCAACCGTGGGGGGCTTGTTATTGGTATTTGTAACGGTTTTCAAATACTTATCGAAATGAGGTTACTTTCAGGCGCACTGCTTCAAAATTCAACTGGAAAGTTCATCTGCAAGGTAGTGGAGCTTGAAGTTTCCGATATTACAACACCCTTTACAAATTACTTCATCAAAGGAGAACGGATCTTATTACCTATCGCACATGGGTTCGGTAGATATGTCAAAACAGATGAGCTGAAAACTAACGTAGTTTTCAGATATACCGAAGATGTCAACGGTTCTGATGAATTCATTGCCGGTGTTTCAAATAACGATAAGAATGTAATTGGATTGATGCCTCACCCCGAGCGTTCTATCGAAAGGTTAATCTGCTCAGATGATGGGCTTAGGGTATTTCTTTCAGCATTTAATTACATCAAACTCAAGAAGACACAAGAAGACCAAAAGGCGAATGCAAAGGTTGGTGTATAACATGAAATATATCGATATCCTTGAGAGAAAACTCGGTAGAAAGGCAACGAAGGCAGAAATTGAGGCATTCACTGTCATGTGGAGTGAGCACTGTGGTTATTCTCATACGAAAGGATATATAAGGCAGTTACCGAGAGTAGGATTCGGTGGTAATGCAGGGATAGTGCCTCTAGATGATTACCATTTTATCGCATTTAAGGTGGAAAGCCACAACCACCCAAGTGCAGTAGAACCGTTTAACGGTGCTGCAACAGGTGTGGGAGGAATCATCCGTGACATACTTGCAATGGGTGCAAGACCTACAGCTGTTCTAGATTCGCTTCATATGGACAAGATAACAGAAGGTATCATCGACGGCATATCAGATTATGGTAACTCGATAGGTGTACCAACAGTCGGCGGTGAACTTAGGATATCGAATTACTATAAATACAATCCGCTTGTAAATGTCATGGCTGTAGGGATTGGAAAGAATGAGCATCTGATACCGTCCATGGCTAAAAGGGCAGGGCAGGTCATAGTAATCTTCGGCGGTGCCACAGGTCGTGATGGTATTCACGGAGCTTCGTTTGCTTCAGAAGATTTGACAGGTGAGAAGGCAACGAAGCTGTCAATCCAAGTTGGAGACCCGTTTGCAGAGAAGATGTTGATCGAAGCATTCCTTGAGATGGTCGAAGAAGGGTTAGTGGAAGGTGCACAGGATTTGGGGGCTGGTGGTGTACTTTCCGCAACGAGTGAGTTAGTGGCAAAGGCAGATCTTGGTGCAGTAGTTCATCTGGAGAGGATAGCACTTAGAGAACCGGATATGAATCCTGTTGAGATACTGATCAGCGAGAGCCAAGAGAGAATGGCGGTCGTGACTTCGCCTGAAAAGGCGGATAGAGTAATCGAGATAGCAAGGAAACATCTTCTCTTCGCCGATATAGCTGCCGAAGTAACGAAGACAGGACAGTATGTCGCAAAGTACAATGGCAAAACTGTAATAGACGTACCAGCAAAATTGCTTGAAGAATCACCGGAAGAATCTATCTACGATTATACGCCATCAGAAATGCCAAAGTTTAGCTGGATAAAATTCAAAGATATTGATGCACATGAAGTATTTGAGAGATACGACTACATGGTTGGTACAGATACAGTGGTAAAGCCGGGTTACGGACCTGCTGTGATGAGGGTGAAGGGTTCTTGTGGTTATTCTTTAGTGATACATAGTAGAGCAGACCTTGGATTTCAAGACCCTTATTGGGCAGCATACATTACGTTGCTTGAGAGTGTGAGGAAAACTCTTGCAGTCGGCGCAAGACCGCTTGCAATTACGGATGGCATAAATTACGCAGATCCAGATGTGGAGCCGGAAGGCTTGGCAGCACAGATGATGGGATTGAAAAACGCATGCGAGTTTTCAAATGTTCCAGTCGCTTCGGGAAATGCATCGCTTTACAATACTTACAAAGGTAAAGGTATACCACCAACGCTTGTAATCGGGATGATTGGAAAGTTGGAAGACTTGAACGTTCCAAGGCCAAAGAAAGGGCCTGTCTATGCTCTAGGATTCAAGGATTTTGAATTGGAGAGGGAGAAAATACTTTGGAATGAGATAGAGAGAATTGCAAAGTCAGGGCATTTTGTTGTAAGTATGCACGATTTCTCAACGATGTCCACACTTAAAAGCGAGCTGCAGAATGTGGGGCTTGAAATGAAGTTAAAAATTCCGAAGTGTGAACCTGCACATCAATTGGTTGTAGTGTTTGGAGATGTTGAGACGAAATTGCCAAAAGAGTTGATTGGATACGTCCGCTAATCAAAAACATGGAACATAGATGTTATTGAGAGAAGCGATACCGATATGGTATCGCTTTTTGATTGTAAAAATAAATGCTGTTGCATTTTTGAGGTATAATTGTTGTATAATTTATAATGATAAGTTTAAGATATATTTTCAAAGCAACTAGTCGTAAGGAACTGACGTTGGGAGATTGTAGTCTGTATTACGAAAAGGAGGAGGGGATAGTATGAGGAAGTTCTTAGTATTAACGATGACGGTTGTATGTGTTATTTTCATGTTTGCACAGGATGAAACGGACGAGCTTACGCTTCCAGAAGAATGTGCCTGTGAAATCTCTCACTTTGAAGATAGTCTTGTCTTACCTGACAATGAAGAACTCGAGATAAGAATAACAAATGTAGAAGAATATCTTAATCTAATTTACGAATTAATTTCGGAAAAAGTGGACAGCACAACATTCGAAGCGTTTGTTGAAGAACTCAACGGAAAAATCGATGAGATATGCGTCACAGAGAATGAAATGGAGCAAGCCATCGAAGAACTGAAGGTTGTGACTAACATAATAGATAGCGACATACTCAAGATCTATGAAATCCTTGGCGAACATGGTGATGCCTTATCCAACCTTTTAGACAACACCTTGGAAATGTTCCTGTCAAAGGAAGAAGCGATTTTTGTTGTGGACGATATCGTGAGTATGATAGAATCAGTCGAAGCAAAGATTGATACATCATATGTACAACTCTTTGAAGAAGACATAGGTGTATTGGAGTCGGAGAACGAAGAACTTTTCACAAGATTGCTTTTGTTAGAAGAGTACGTAAATGTAATTTGCGATATAACTAATTCAAAGGTTTCTTTGGAAGAGCTAGACATGGTCATCTCCTCTGTTAACAGCGATATAGAAAAGCTCTACGAAAAAGACTCTGAACAAGATAAAGACATACTTATTCTGTATGATGCAGTAGATAAATTGGCAGAAGAAGTTAGGAGGCTATCAGGAAAAATTTCACTGCTTGAAACGATACTCAGGGAATCCACAAAGCAGTAAAAGTAAAGGTGAGAGGTAGTATTCTATAGTATTTTGCTAAATATTAGGTTCGTAAGCATAGTTTTTTCAAAGACGTTTTTACAAGACAAGTTTACGAGACAAGCCGGGGGATTGAAAGTCTATGATTATCCTCCGGCTTTTTCAATCTATATGTCGCATCTTTATCACATTTTCATTGTCTGCTCAGACCTCTGGTTGATTTCTTCCCAAATTTGATTTATTTCTTCCTCTTTTTCCTTGAAAATATAAAGTAATCTTGGATCAAAGTGACTTGGACTTGTTCTTCCATCACCTTCAAAGATTATCTTTAGAGCCTCTTCATGTGAGTAAGCCCCTTTGTATGGTCTTTCAGACCTCAGTGCATCGTATACATCTACGAGTGCAACTATTCTCGCTTCAATCGGTATTTCCTCTCCTTTAGCGCAATATTCTTTGCTAGCCTGAAATACTCCTTCTCGCCTATGATTTTCCCTCCATATAGGGTGTGCTGTTTCATCTGTTCGAACTCTTCATCATTAATCGGCGATTAATGATGAATCCCTTTCTTATTCTTCTTGCATTTTCTCATATCTTGTTGATTTGTAGGCGGCATCTTCTACATTCTCCTTTCCTGATTCAAATCTTTCCGAGTCTCATATGTTTCTTATGCAGTTTCTTATGTAAGGAGCATTAGAACAGTATATCATCTTCAAGCTAGCGGTTTCTTACCCTTTCTTGTTCATCAAAACTCACTGAGAAGTGTAAGAAAAAGTGGCAATCTAGGATTGCCACAGATGATAGTTTACTAACATTGGTCTGGGCGGTGGGATTTGAACCCACGACCACCAGATCCCGATTCTGGCGTTCTAGCCATCTGAACTACACCCAGACAAGGAATAAGTTTGTGACAATAGCTATTTTATCACAGATAATGCCTTTTTCAAGATAGCCAATCGATTATCTGGTTAACTATCAAGGATAGTATTATAACAGAGTGGAGTTGTGATATAATTAAAACGTAGTCTACGTAGCATCGTGCCAGTTCTTCTCCTTTTCAGCTTTGTGAGTCACGAACTTTCAACAACATTCAAAGGAGGTGTCATTATCGTGGACAAATTCAAAATTCTAATTGTCGATGATTCTAAGTTGGTCCATGTACAGATAAAAGATATGCTTTCTAATCTCGATTTTGAAGGAAGACATATAGAATTAGATGATGCGTTTGGGTACGAAGATTTTAGGAAAGCTTACGAACCCAGTAAATATGCACTTATATTGACAGACTTGGTAATGGAAGAAGACATCTCTGGCATAAAAGTGATAAATCACATAAGGCATGAACTCGGTGATACGAAAACTCGAATTGTGCTTATGACTGCAAATCCGGAAAAAGTACCTCGCGACCTACTTTTGAGAGATTATGATGTGAATTCGTACATTGAAAAACAATCGATGAATGAATTCACACTGAAATTGACCGTCGTGTCTATGCTTAAGACATACAAGGATATTATCGCATTTGAAAAGGCTATAAACTCAATCGACTATGTTATGCACAACTCTAAGAGTATGGAAGTTGAAGATATGTTAATAGAAACCTATTTCCAGATTCGTTCTTTTATCAAGCTGAGATTGTCAAATGTGGAAATTGAAGGAGAAATATATGTCGATAAAGGGAAGATATTTCCTCCATCTTCCCCTGTTGCCAGGACACCGAAAAAGTTGAAAGAAAGGTATTCATTCGAGGTGGAAATCTTAGAGAAACAGGTGAATCTAAATCTTTCAACTTCCAAGAAATTGAGCAAAACAGATGTGGAGTACGTCAATGCCTTACTGTCAAATTTGAAATACTCGTATTTCTATACGGAGCTTTCAGGTGTTGAGAATGATTTAATTCTTAGATTGTCAAATCTTATAGAGACTCGTTCTGAAGAAACTGGTAATCATGTAAAGAGAGTTGCAGAGATTTCTTATCTACTTGCAGTTGATTGCGGTTTTGATGCAAAAGAAGCCGAACTACTGAAAAGTGCATCAGGGTTACATGACATCGGAAAGGTGGGCATTCCCGATCATGTACTCAATAAACCCGGAAAATTAGACGAAAATGAGTTTGCAATCATGAAAGAGCATTCGGTAATAGGTTTTGAGATACTCAAGAATTCGCGTTGGAAGGTTTTTGAACTCGGTGCGATGATTTCACTCCAACATCATGAACGATGGGACGGCACAGGTTATCCTTATGGTTTGAAGGATGGAGAAATAGCACCTGAAGCAAGAATGGTACAAGTTGCAGATGTTTTTGAAGCACTTACTCATGATAGATGTTATCGTCCAGCTTGGCCTATTGATAAGGCTGTTGAATATATGTGTGAGATGAGGGGAAAGCAGTTCGCTCCAGAGATAATAGATGTTTTTACAAAGAGGCTTTCAGATGTTTTGGATATCCTTAATCAATTCAAGGACTGATAGGCATCTATTGGCAATATTATTAGATTTCTCTTTTACCTTCAATAAAAGCATTGATGCTCTGAATAGCTCTTTTGAAGTCTTCTGGAATCCGTGCAATGAACTTGACACGTTCGTTTGTTCTTGGATGGTAGAATGACAGACTCAGTGCGTGCAGCATCTGGCGTTCTATTCCAAAGATGATGTCTTCTTTTGCCCGACCGTATACTCCATCCCCCATGAGTGGATGACCTATGTATTTCATGTGCACTCTTATTTGATGTGTCCTACCTGTTTTTGGATATGCAAATACAAGTGTAGCAATGTCACCAAAATATCTTGCAACTTTATAATAAGTTGTTGCTGGTTTACCTATCTGTGATGTCGTGGTTGTCATTCTTACCCGTAGCATCGGATTTCGCACAATGTTTATCTCCACGTTGCCTTCTCTCTTTTCAACTGCACCTTTGACTAAGCAGATGTAAGTTTTTTCTGTAATCCTATCTTTAAATTGTTTGGTGAGTGATTGATGGGCAAGATCGTTTTTGGCGATGACCATAACACCACTCGTGTCTTTATCGAGTCTATGTACAATACCAGGTCTGAGTACACCACCTATGCCACCAAGATCTGTACAATGATAAAGTACTGCATTTACGATCGTACCTGATGTGTGTGAAGGAATGGGGTGGGTAATTATTCCAGGTTGTTTGTTTATAACGATTATGTCTCTATCTTCGTAAATTATATCAAGTGGGATATTCTCCGGTTCGATTTGAGGTAGTGTCGGTTTGTCCGGCATTTCCAATGTAATTGTATCCCCAGACTTCACCTTGTAACTCGGCTTCTTCGAAATTCCATTCACCATTACTTCCCCGTTCTTTATCGCTTTTTGGATGTATGTTCTCGAAATCCATTCCGGTGTCTTCTCGAGTACGAATTTGTCGAGTCGCCAACCATTTTCCCTGCTCGTTACTTTTATGTCCACCAATTTCCCTCCGGTCTAATTCATGACGTTTCTTCTCTCTTTTTGATCTAGACTCTGCAATGATCATTTCGATGATCAAACCAACACTTCCAAACAAGATAAACATGTCTGCAACGTTGAATATCGTAGGCCAGTGAATGATCGTGATGAAGTCGATTACATAACCAAAACGGATTCTATCTATCAGGTTACCAAGCGCACCACCAAGAATAAATGCGACAAGCATTTCTGTACTTCTCTTCAGTTTGAAGAACGTAGGTATAAGTGCCATAACCACGACTATCGTTAAAGAAAGATAGACAACAATTTCTTTGACGCCAGCTAATAAGCCAAAAGCAACTCCTTTGTTTGTGGTGTAGGTAAGGAAAAAGATGCCAAGAACATTTTTGATTTCTCCTTGCAAGTAGAGAGTTGCTGTATATTTTGTGATTTGGTCAAGAACAAGGGCTAGAATAAGCCAGAACATGCAATCAACCTTTCTGCTTAAATGCAACTAACTTTGTTCTACTAATCTCTTTCAAGAGTTTCTTTCAAGCTTTATTTATCGCTGATCATAATTTCCTATATATAAATGATGAAGCTACCTCTAATCCTAGATTCCTATAGTTGAAAATCCTCTCAGTGTTACCCACAAAGAGTAAACCACCTGGTTTAAGGCTCTCTGCGAAATTTCTATACAGTTGATCTTTTGCTTCCATTTCGAAGTATATGACAACGTTTCTACATACGATCAAATCAAAGCCTTTTTCAAATGGATCTTGAAGAAGGTTATGCCTCTTAAACATCACTCTGGCTTTTACATTTGGTTTGACTATGTATTTTCCATTGCGGACGATGAAGTACTTTTGTATGTATTCTTGTGACGTACTCACCATAGACCTTTCTTCATATTCCCCTACTTGTGCCCAAGTAAGTACACCGATATCTATATCTGTTGCGAGTATTCTTGCTGTTGAAGGTGCCTTTAGTTCTTCGAGTATCATAGCTAGTGTGTAAGGTTCTTCTCCAGAAGAACAACCAGCACTCCATGCTTTGAATCTTGGCCCACTTTCTTTTAAGAGTTGTGGTAGGAATTTGTCTTTGATCTCTTGCCATTTTTCAGGGTTTCTGAAAAATTCCGTAACGTTTATGGTCAATTTGTCTAGAAATTCGTCTTTCTTTTTGTTATCTTTTAGGATCATATCGAGGTATTCTTTATATGATTTGCAATTATACTTTCTGATAAGCATTTCTATACGCCTTTTCATCCTTTCGGGCTTGTATCCAGAAAGGTCCAATCCCATTATTTCATTTATCTTTCCAACGAACCACGTGAATTCCTCCCAAAGAAATTCAGGACCTTCACCAGATTGGAAATTCGAGAGCCAAGCGAACTTCTTCCCCTTTGCATCGTCCAGTGACATATATATCACCTACCTTCCATGAAGCGCTCCAGTTAGTTCTGCCTGTCTTCGCATCTTCTATGATGTTCATTTCAAAATTGTCTATCTTAACAGAAAGCCCGAAATTGAAATTGATTGCAGCATTTGAGTCTGTATAGCTACTAGCATAGACCAAAAAATTGTCCGATGAAAAAACCCCTCCGATGCCTGTTCTTTCTCCAAAAAATACGTATATATTCTTTCCAACTCCCAAGTTAAACCCTTCATCGATTCGTTCTACAAAGATATCTACCCACTTCGTCTTGAATGAAGTATTGATAGCATCAGCATTGCCCACTATTGATATGAAATCATCTTGGTGTATCAAATAATCACCGTAATAACCCGTTCTTAGCCATGTAGAGTGCCATGCCTTTGAGGCTGGATTGATGAATGTTGTAAATGGTATATCATCGTTGAAAATAGAATATGTGACTTTGTAGGGAAATTCGACAAATTCAAAATAATCCATCATGTTTACAAAATCTGGACTTATAAAAGGAACACCACGCTTTTGTCCAACAGAAACGTCTAAATTGAATTCTACGTTGAATTTCCAAAAGGTAAAATTGTATCTTGCGTTCAAGCCATAAGTAGTATCAAATGGAGAGACATTAAAATAGAGCGTCTCTCCAAATGATATTGAAGTATATATGATCGTCAATAAGAATATGGCGATGTACAAAAATTTTGTTACATGTTTTAAGCTGCCCAACTTTCTATCACCTATAATCTACTTATAGTCTATAAGTGTCTACCATACCCAGCTACTTGACTATGTCAACCTTCCAATTTTTCCATTATTGCATCGAGTTCAGCATCATCTATATCAAAGTTTCCAAATACTTCCTGAACATCGTCGTTATCTTCAAGCGCATCGATGAGTTTCAGTACTTTCTCTGCTTCTGAGCCTGTTACTTTAACACTGTTTTTTGGATTATATGTTATTCTAGCTTCACCATCGAACCCGTTTTTTGCCAGCTCTTCTCTCAGTGCACTTAGCGATTCTGGAGACGTATAAACGAGTACAGGGTCTCCTTCCTCAATGTCTTCTGCACCAGCATCAATAGCAAGAAGCATGAATTCATCCATATCAGGAATCTTTTCTGCTGGAATCTCGATGACACCTTTTCTTTCAAAGAGCCACGCAACGGAACCACTTTCAGCAAGTGTTCCTCCATTCTTGCTTAATATATGCCTAAGTTCTTGCGCAGTCCTGTTTTTATTATCTGTCAGTGCTAGGATGTACAGTGCAACTCCGCCTGGTGCATACGCTTCGTAGGTTATCTCTTCATATCTTTCGCCTTCGAGTTCTCCTGTACCTTTCTTTATCGATCTTTCTATCGTCTCTCTAGACATATTTGCTTCTCTTGCTTTCTCAAGTACCGTTCTTAATCTCGGGTTTGTATTCGGATCTCCACCGCCTTCTCTTGCAGCTACGATGATCTCTCTGATCAGTTTCGTGAATACTTGTGATTTTTTCGCATCTTGTGCAGCTTTCCTATGCTTAATATTCGCCCACTTATTATGACCAGACATACTCTCTTCCTCCTTATACCAAGATTTTGACTCCCAATAGATTATTGCCTTTCTCCTGGCTTTATCACCTTGTCAATTATACCATATTCTAAAGCTTCTTCAGCACTCATGAAAAAGTCCCTATCCGTGTCCTTTTCTATCCTTTCTATATCTTGTCCTGTATGTTTGCTTAGAATATCATTGATTACGTGTTTGATCCTCAAAAGTTCTTTCGTCAGTATTTCTACATCTTTCGCAGTGCCTTCGACACCACCGAGGGGCTGATGAATCATTATTCTGCTGTTCGGTAGTGCAAATCTCTTTCCCTTTGCACCTGCTGCAAGTAGTACTGCACCCATGGATGCAGCCTGACCTATACATATCGTTGCTACGTCAGATTTTACGTATTGCATCGTGTCGTATATCGCCAAGCCAGCTGTTACCAATCCTCCAGGTGAATTTACATAGAGCTGGATGTCTTTATCTGGATTCTCAGCCTCTAGAAATAAGAGCTGAGCAACAACAAGGTTTGCAGTGTAATCATCGATAGTACTACCAAGAAATATGATCCTATCTTTAAGTAGTCTGGAGTATATATCATAGGCGCGTTCATATCGTCCTGTCGTTTCTATAACTATTGGTACGTACTGATCAATTATCTTTTTCATCTCTTTATCCATACAGATCATCTCCTAGCACTTTCTGAAATCACTCAACTTCAGGATTTTGACTTTCTTGATTTTCTTGATTTTCTTCATCATCTTTGCCGTCGTTGCTTTCTTCACTTTTTTCGTTTTCTTCATTTTCACCATTCTTGAACGAGACTTCCTCGATTTCGGCCTTTTCAGCGAGTATCTGTGCTACTTTGGATTCAACAATCTCCATGATTACTTCATTTCTCAGGTCTTGTTTCCCTCTGATGAGCGCTTCTGCTCTATCCGGACTAACTCCCCACTCGACAGAAACTATTTCTGCGTATTCTTTTATATCGCTATCTTCAACTTTGATGTTCTTTTCTTCTGCGATTTTTTTAACAGCTAGGTCTTTTTTCAAAAGGTTTACATAATACTGTTTCAATTCCTCAACAAGGCTTTCTTCACTGCTATAGCTCTTTAGATATTCATCGTATTTTCCGTTTTCCTTCAAGTTATCGATTATGTCTTCAACCACTCTTTGGACAGTCTTATCACTCAAATCTATCTCAACGATAGCCGGCAATTGATCGATTATCTGCATCCTGTATGAATCGTCAAGCTCTTTGTCGTAGATCTCCTTGCCTTCAGATCTGAATTTCTCTTTCAATTGATCAACTGTCTCGATGTCTTCAAGAGAAAGACCCTTGACAAATTCGTCGTTGAGCTCTGGGAGTATCCTATTATAGACTTGCTCAACTTCAAGGATGTACTTGTATACCATTGTTTCTCCTTCTCTTTCATATGGCTTCTCGAACTCGACAATTTCTCCAGCCTTCTTGCCATACAAGTTCCTTACGACATCTCTTTCATCTTCTGATAGTAAGACGTATTCCCTTTCTTCTGCCTTTCGCACTTCTTTATCACCAAATAGGACTGTTTCCTTAACTTTTACAAGGTCTCCTTCTCTTGCAACGTCATCTTTTGGCTCCAGTATTGCATGTTCTTCTACGATGTATTTGGCTCTCATGTCGATGTAACCATCCAGTACTTCGTCTTCTTTTGCTTTCTTTATCTTGAGCTTCGTAGGATCTAGATCCAGTTCCGGTTCAAGATGTAATTCGACTATAACCTTGCCACCATCTGCGGTGAAATCAGCATCGGCTATGACTGGTGGAATGATGAGCTTTAGTTCTTCTTTATCGAGTTTTTTATCCACTTCCTTGACAGCTTCATTCGCTAGATATCCTCCATAGAATGCTTCCTTGAGCCTGAGTTTATATACTTCTTTCGGAACTCTACCAGGTCTAAATCCTTCTATCTGATAACCTTTTTTATTTAGTTCTTCCACTGTCTTATCTTCAAGTTTCTTTACATCATCAGCATCGAAAATGTATTCTCTTACGACAACGTTCTTGTCACGCTCTACTTCTTTGATTTCCATTTTTGCACCTCCTGGGTAGAAAAAGAAATTCTAGGAAATGATTTGAAAAGGGGCACTCATGCCCCCTTCAACTTCTGTAACATTATTCGACTAGCTGAAGTACCGACATCTCTGCGCCGTCGCCTCTTCTTGCACCAACTTTTATAACCCTCATATAACCGCCGTTTCTTTCGAGGTACTTGGGTGCAATCTCATCTACAAGTTTGTTTACCAATTTCCTATCGCCTAGCTCTGCAAAGATTTGTCTCCTAATGGCAACACTTTCTGCTTTATTTGTTTCTTTGATTTTTTGAGCCTTGACAGCTTTGGTAATCAGTTTCTCAACGTATTGCTTCCCTACCTTTGCTTTTACTGTTGTTGTCATGATGGTCCCATGGTCGATGATTTCTTTTGCCAAATTTCGCATCAGGCTATCTCTATGGGTGCCATATCTATTTAGTTTAGTTCTCTTCATCCTGTGTCTCATTTCACTTGTCCCCCTTTCTTAGCGACAGACCGAATTTTTCGCGTAGCTTGTCTCTTACTTCTTGGAGAGATTTGAGACCAAAGTTCTTGATCTTCATCAGCTCATCTTCACTCCTTGAAAGTAGATCCGCTATGGTCTCTATCTTATCTCTCTTCAAACAATTAAGTGATCTTGCAGATAAGTCTAGTTCTTCTATCCTTTTTGACATTATATCTTCAGTTACGGTATAGTCTTCGGCAACTTGAATTGTCTCTTGAACTGCTGGTATCGGTAATTCTTCGACATCAGTAAGGCTCTGTTCTATGAAGTTGAAGTGGTCCAGGATTATTCTAAGAGAATGCTTCAAGGCCTCTGATGGTTTTATACTCTTTTTTGTCCAGATTTCGAGAACCAGCTTTTCAAAGTCTGTTCTCTTGTCAACACGAACGTTTTCGACCATCCAGTTGACCTTGATGACGGGGCTGTATACACCGTCGAGCACGATCCACCCGATTTCCGGCCTTTCGACCCTCTCACTTGCAGGAACAAAGCCCTTTCCAAATGTTGCGTAGAGTTCTATATCGACATCTGCATCCTCATCAAGACTGGCTAAATAATGATTTGGGTTAACTATGGTAACCCCTGCTGGACATTCGATATCTTTCGCTGTTAAGGCCCCTGGTCCTTTTTTTACAAGGGATAGTTTCACAGGAGACTCAACGTATGTTTCAACACGAAGTTGGACTTTTTTTAAATTCAAAAGCATCTCCATTATGTCTTCTTTCATACCGTCTATAGTATCAAACTCATGGTATTTTTCAGGACGAATGAATCGCACATCGGTTATGGCAAAACTTGGAATGGAAGAAAGCAATACTCTCCTAAGTGTATTGCCAACTGTTACAGCATAGCCTTTGTCAAGTGGCATGAGTGAGTACTTTGCATAATACTGTTCGTCGAGCTCTGTCTGTTCTTCTAACTTGAATTTTCTTGCAGTGATCTGAATCATTAATATCACCTCGAGTAGAATTCAACGATAGCTTGCACGTTAACTGGTAAGTCTACGACTTCTTCTAGTTGTGGATTTCTTACATATACACCTCTGTATTGATCAAGATCCGCTTCTAGCCATGGAGAAATAGCCCTTCCCTTGTTGAGCTCAATCGCTTGTTTTATGGGCTCGATACTTCTGCTTGATTCTTTGATCGATATGACATCACCAGGTCTAACCTGATACGATGGGATATCAACTTTCTTGCCATTGACTAAGATGTGTCCATGTAGTACGAGTTGTCTAGACACTCTCCTGTTAATTGCGAATCCAAGTCTGTAAACGACGTTATCTAATCTTCTTTCGACTTGGCAAACAAGGTTTTCACGAGTATCTCCAGATTGTTTCGCAGCTCTTTCATAGTAAATTTTAAATTGCTTCTCGAGTACACCATATATTCTTCTCATTGTCTGTTTAGATCTCAGCTGCAGTCCATACTGAGTAAGTTTTTTCTTTTCATGACCGTGTTGACCAGGGGCAAAAGGCCTTTTGTCAAACGGACACTTTTCACTAAAACATCTTTCGCCTTTGAGGTAGAGTTTCATACCTTCTCTTCTACATTGCTTACACAAAGGTCCTGTATTGCGCGCCATTATTTTCCCTCCTTATCTGACGTTAAGTACTGAGAAAAACCAAAAAATCGAAAAGACTAAATCTTACCAACTTTTCTACTCGATTCTTGTCGTGTCTATCCTTCAACATCTCTGGCATCTCTTTTCTGGCTCTCTTTCTTAAATCCTCTAAATTTTTGGATTCGTAAGCCTCTGAATTTTTGCCATCTTGTACTTCAAGCTGAACATATAACTATAACTACCGATATATGTTAAACCCTTCAACTTTTATTATTCAATTAGACTCTCCTGCGTTTCGGTGGTCTGCAACCGTTGAATGGGATCGGTGTAGCATCTCTGATATTGTCCACTTCGATACCTACTGCTTGTAGAGTTCTTATTGCAGTTTCTCTCCCTGATCCAGGCCCTCTGACAATGACATCAACCCTTTTGATTCCCATTTTAACAGCGTCTTTCGCAATCTTGTCTGCTGCAAGTTGTGCTGCGTATGGTGTTCCTTTCCTTGTACCCTCAAATCCTGCAGTTCCACCACTGCCCCAACTAAGTACATGTCCATTTGGATCTGTTAAGCAAATTATTGTGTTATTATACGTGGATTTGATATGAACCACACCATGGTCAACTGCTACTCTTTTCTTCTGTTTTGCCTTTGGTCGACCCTTTGCTGTCGCCATTCGTTTTCCCTCCTTCAAGTTGCCTCTTTATCTTGCCTTCTTAATTCTCACTTCTTACTTACCCTTTTTCTTAATTCTGCTTGGTCTTGGACCTTTTCGAGTCCTCGAATTTGATTTAGTCCTCTGGCCTCTGACTGGAAGGCCGAGTTTGTGCCTTAAACCACGGTAACATCCTATATCTGTTAGTCTCTTTATATTTCTCATTACGTCTGTCCTCAGCTCACCCTCAACTTTGTAGTTCTGTTGAATGAATGTAGCTATTTTGCTTATTTCGTCTTCTGAGAGGTCTTTAACCCTCTTGTCAGGATCAACTCCTGTATTTTGGCACACTTCCATAGCACGCGTTGGACCAATGCCGTAGAGGTATCTCAGTGATATGTGAACCTTCTTATTGCTTGGTATTTCAACACCAACAATACGAGCCATCAATCTCCCTCCTCAAAAATCAACTCTTTCTGTGCTCTACTATTATCCTCATTAACCCTGCCTTTGATTATGCTTCGGATTAACCTTGCAAACGACATATACCTTGCCTCTTCTTTTGATGATTTTACAGTATTCGCATCTCTTTCCTACAGACGCTTTTACTCGCATTTTAACCTCTCCTTTCGAAATTTTTAATCTCTTCTATGGATTTCGCTTATTGTTCATTATATGGTTCTTCTTCGCCTTTCGCATCAAGTTTCTTTCTGTAGACTATTCTGCCACGTGATAAGTCATATATAGTGAGTTCTACAACTACTCTGTCACCTGGGACTAGTCTGATGAAGTTCTTCCTCATCTTTCCTGATACATGGGCTAAAACTTTGTACCCATTGTCGAGCTGTACTCTGAATGTAGCGTTTGGCAGTGCTTCAATTATGTTTCCTTCCATTCGTATAACGTCTTCCTTGTTTTTCAGAAAAATCACCTCGCAACCCTTCACGAATCATTACACGTGTTGCTCACCAAGTATCGTTAGTATCTCATAACCGTCTTCAGTAACTGCAACGCTATGTTCAAAGTGTGCAGCCCTTTTTCCATCTTCAGTTACAACCGTCCAACCATCTTTCAATATTTCTACGTGCCAGCCGCCTTCAGTAACCATGGGTTCTATCGCAATTGTCATTCCCTTTCTCAGTGTGACACCTGTTCCAGGCCTCCCGTAATTCGGTACTTGTGGGTCTTCGTGCAAAGATGCTCCTACACCATGACCTACGAAATCTCTGACTATTCCAAATCCTCTTTCTTCGACATATCGTTGTACAGTATATGAAATATCACCGAGTTTTATGCCTGGTTTTATTATTTTGATTGCTTCCATCAATGCTTCTTGCGTTGTACTTACGAGTTTTTTTCCACGCTCATCCGTTTCCCCAACTATGTAAGTGTATGCACCATCACCGTAATAGCCATCGTAAATCGCACCTACATCTAGCGAAACGATGTCACCGTTCTTGAAAATCTTTTGCTTGATTGGGAATCCATGTATGACTTCTTCGTTCACGGAAACGTTCGTTATGTACGGGTAGCCATTATACCCTTTGAATGCAGGTTTACATCCATTTTCGTTGAGTATCTTTTCTGCTAATAGTTCTACATCAAAGGCACTTGCTCCAATTTTCATGCACTTTGCTGCTTCTTGGAGTATCATGGCTACAACGCGCCCAGCAATTTTCATCTTTTCAATTTCATTTTTTGTCTTTAATCTTATCATTATTTCTCAATGCCACCCAATATATTAAACAATATTTTCATTACTTCTTCTACACCTTTTCGGCTATCCAACGTAAAAAGTTTGTTTTGATTTCTATAATATTCGATTAACGGTGCTGTGTTCTGGATGTAGATTCGATACCTCTTTCTCACGATCTCTTCTCTATCGTCGTCACGCTGGACGAGTTTACCTCCACAATCGTCGCATATGCCTTCTATTTTCGATGGAAACGAAATTATGTTATAGACTTTCCCGCAATTCGAGCATGTTCGTCTCGTTGAGATTCTGTTTACTACGGTTTCTTCGTCTACTTCAAAGTAGATGGCACCATCTAATGTTCTGTTCATCTTTTTTAGCATTGCATCAAGTGCTTGAGCTTGGTTCAGTGTACGTGGATATCCATCCAATATGAACCCATTTTCACAATCCTTTTCCTTGAGCCTTTCTTCGACAAGTGCATTCGTGAGCTCATCCGGTACCAAGTTTCCTGATTTTACTATGTCTTCAACTTGTTTACCGAGTGTTGTACCGTTTGCAATGGCTTCTCTGAATATATCTCCAGTTGATATGTGGGGAATGTCGTATTTTTCTATCAATCGGTCCGCATAAGTACCCTTTCCTGCACCTGGAGGCCCTAAGAATATTAGGTTCATGACGTCACCCTCTTCTTTCTTCTCTCTTATCTTATACTCTATTTAATTGTTGATTATTTCCTTCCACTTATCTTACCCTTTTTGACGAATCCTTCGTAGTTTCTCATGATGAGATGTGCCTCCAACTGCTGTGCAATATCAAGTGCGACACCAACTGCTATAAGGGCACTTGTACCGCCAATACCAAGATTGGCACCTGTAACGCCTTGTATCAAGTATGGGAGCAACGATATACCAACAAGGAATATGGCTCCAAGGAATGTTACCCTGTTTACGACGAATGATATGTAGTCTTCTGTTGGTTTTCCCGCCCTGATACCAGGTATGAATCCACCATATCTCTTTATGTTGTCAGCCATGTCTTTCGGATCTATAACGACAACACTGTAGAAGTAGGTAAAGAAGAAAATCAAGAGAGCATAAAGGATTATCATCAGTGGACCTTGCGTGTTGAAGACTTTTATAGCCCATTGTGCACCTGTAAGCTGAGCTATTGCCTCTGGGATACTAACGATTGCCCAGGCAAAGATTATTGGTATTACCCCCGAGTGATTAACTTTGATTGGCAAATAGGTACTCGTACCACCGTACACCCTTCTTCCAACCATTCTGGTTGCATATTCTATCTTTATTCTTCTTTCAGCCTGTTGGACGTATATTATTGCAATGACCATGAACATTCCCACTACGGCTACGAATATCCATTCAAATATATTCAGATTCCCCAAAACGGCTGATCTTAAATATGCAGGATATCTCGAAATTATACCTGCAAATATCATTATACTGATACCATTTCCAATGCCTTTCTCCGTAATTCTGTCACCGATCCAAAGGAGGAACATTGTACCGGCAACTAGTGAGATCGTCGAAACAATTGAAAATAGCCACTGATTGATTGCAATTATCCCTTGATAGCTTCTAGCCAAGCCAAACGAAATTACAAACGATTGGAGTGCTGCAAGTCCTATCGTCAAGTTCTTAGTGTACCTCTGATATTTTTTTCTACCCTCTTCGCCTTCTTTAAGCATGTTCTTCAAAGCCGGAATAACAGATGAAAGTAATTGAAGTATAATCGACGAATTGATGTAGGGAGTAACACTCATTGAAAAAACAGAGAATCTACTGAAAGCCCCTCCAGTAAAAACATCGTAGAAGCTGAGCACACCGCTGGTGAGGCCACCACCTTGTCGAGAAAGCGCCTCCCCCCATGCTTTTATGTTTACACCTGGAACTGGGACATATATACCAAGTCTGAAAACAAGTAACATCAAGAAAGTAAAGATGATCCTATCCCTAACCTCGGGAATCTTTAACGCGTTTTGAAGCGCTTTCCACATTATCAGCTCACCTCGGCTCTGCCACCAATTTTTTCTATTTTCTCCTTCGCTGTTTTACTGAATTTATGGGCTTTGACTACAAGTGGCTTTGTGATTTCTCCTCTTGCCAGTATTTTGACACCATCGTACAACCTGTCAATGATTCCTCTTTCCAAAAGTACTTCCGGAGTAACTACATCGTTGCTATCGAATTTTTCTTCAAGTGTTTCGAGATTAACAACGGCGTAGACCTTTTTTGTAAAATTCTTGAAGCCATATTTTGGAAGCCTTCGGTGAAGTGGAGTCTGACCACCTTCTAACCAGAGATGAACTTTGCCTGTCCCTCTTGATTTCTGACCCTTATGTCCTTTCCCGGATGTCTTTCCCTTTCCAGAACTTTGTCCTCTACCTAGTCTTTTGTATTTCTTGTTTGAGCCTGGAGTAGGCTTTAGGTCTTCTATGGTAATCATAGCATTTCCCTCCTCATTCCTCTATTTCTTCTACTACAAGAAGATGCTTTACCTTTTCTATCATGCCTCTGATCTGTGGACTGTCTTCTTTGACTACTGTTTGGTGCATTCTTCTTAATCCAAGCCTTTTCACTGTGTCTTTTTGGTCGTATTTATATCCGATTGGACTTCTGACAAGAGTTATTTTAAGCTTTTTCATATATTAGCCCTCCTTTTTGACACCACGAACCACTTGTGCTGGGGTTATATCTCTAAGGGAAGCAATTCTCTCTATTGAGTACATGTTCTTGATACCATTGACCGTTGCCTGCGCAAGAACAACTGGATTCGTTGCCCCCATTGCTTTCGTCAAGACGTTTTGGACGCCTGCAAGTTCGAGTATCGCACGTACCGTACCGTTTGCGATGATACCAGTACCAGGAGCTGCTGGTTTCATGAGTATTTTTGCTGCATCTTGTCTTCCTACTACTTCGTGTGGAATCGTACCTTTGACAACCGGTACGTCTATGATATTCCTTCTAGCACTAACGAGTGCCTTTCTGATTGCGTCTGGCACTTCTCTTGCCTTGCCTATACCTATACCGATCTGGCCATTCCTGTTTCCAACAACTGCAAGGACCCTAAATGAAAGGTTCTTACCACCTTTTGTAACCTTTGTAGTTCTTCTAATTTCGATTATTCGTTCCTCAAATGTTTCTCCAGCCTGTTTTATCTTCTCGGCTATTTCTGACACTTTGAGCACCTCCTAAACTTTACCTTAGAATTTCAAACCTGATTCCCTTGCTGCATCTGCAAGGGCTTTGATTCTTCCATGGTATTTGTAACCACCACGGTCGAAGACTATTTCGGTTATACCTTTTTCTGTAGCTCTTTCTGCAACGAGCTTTCCAACCTCTTTTGCGGCTTCAATGTTCCATGTTTTCTTCAGATTTTCCCTTAAAGGTTTTTCTACTGTAGAAGCAGTTACGAGTGTTCTGCCCTTCGTGTCATCGATTATTTGAGCATATATATGTTTTTCGCTTCTATAAACTGAAAGCCTCGGCTTCTCAGGAGTTCCATATATTCTTTTTCTTATTCTTTTGTGCCTCATTAATCTTAGTCTTCTGCGGTCTTCTCTCTTAATCACGTCTTATACCCCCTTATGCTTTCTTTCCTTCTTTAAGCTTGAGGACTTCGTTTGCGTACTTTATACCTTTGCCACTGTACGAATTGGGTTCTCTCCACTTCTTTATGTCTGCTGCATATTGCCCTACTTTTTGTTTGTCGATGCCACTGACAACGATTCGGTTTGGTGCAGGTACCTCTACAGTGAGATCAGCGGGGACTTCCATCTCGACAAGGTGCGCGTACCCCAAGTTCATAACAAGTTTGTTGCCTTGCATCTGTGCCCTGTATCCAACACCAACTATTTCGAGCTCTTTCTTAAATCCTTCTGTTACACCAATGACCATGTTTTTAACGAGTCTCCAGTATGTCCCAACCATCGCATTGTACTTTCTCTCGTCTGCCTTTCTCTTGGCTAATTCAAGATTCGGGCTGAACCATGCCTCATTGCCTTGTACATCTATCTTGACGAAGGGATGTGGTTTGAGTTCCAACTCACCTTTTGGACCCTTTACCTTTATCTCAGAATCGGTGACCGAAAGTTGGACGTTTGTTGGCAAAACAACAGGTTTTTTTGCTATACGCGACATGGACTACACCTCCCTTACCAGACGTAGGCAATGACTTCTCCACCGACTCCAAGTTCTTTTGCTTCTTTGTCGGTGATCACGCCTTTTGATGTGGATAATATGGCTATGCCAAGCCCATTCTTAACCCTCGGTATGTTGTTTTGCCCAACATATATTCTTCTTCCAGACTTTGAAACGCGGACAATACCATGGATGACTCTTTCTCTGTTTCTCCTTGAACCCTTGTATTTCATCTGGATTCTAAGTATACCTTGTTTACCGTCTTCGATGTAAGTATAGCCTTTTATGAAACCTTCTTTTGTAAGGATATCCGCTATCGCTTTTTTGAGATTCGAAGCAGGTACATCTAATTGTTCTTTGAAAACGAGATTCGCATTCCTTATTCTTGTAAGCATGTCAGCTATTGGGTCGCTCCACACGGTTAACACCTCCACATTACCAGCTTGCCTTCCTAACGCCCGGGAGTTTTCCCTCGTTAGCAAGTTTTCTAAAACAAACTCTACATATTCCGAATTCTTGATAAACTGAATGAGTTCTACCACATATATGGCATCTTGTATATTCTCTCACTTTGTATTTCTTGGGTTTCTTCCATCTTTCAACTAAACCTTTTCTCGCCATCTAAATTTCCCTCCTCAATTACTGCTTTTTGAATGGGAAACCAAGCAGTTCTAAAAGTCTTCTTGATTCTTCATCCCTCTTTGCCGTCGTGACTATGACGATGTCCATACCCTGAATTCTCTTGATCTGATCTGGTGATATTTCTGGGAATACGAGCTGTTCTGTTAAGCCAAAATTGTAGTTCCCTCTCCCATCAAATGAGTTTGGATTTAATCCCCTGAAGTCCCTGACTTTTGGAAGGACGAGGTTGATGAGTTTATAGACAAAATTGTACATTCTTGGCCCTCTTAAAGTTACTTTTGCGCCTATCGTCATGCCTTTTCTTACTTTGAAGTTTGATATGCTTTTCTTTGCCTTTGTTACAAGTGCTTTTTGCCCGGCTATCGCTGTGAGTTCTTTTGCATGTATTTCTGCAATCTCTTTATTTCTGGAACCTTCACCGATACCCATATTGACAACCACTTTCACAAGCTTCGGGACCTCGTGAATGTTTGTATATCCGAATTCTTTCATTAGAGTTGGCACTATTTCTTGTTGGTACTTCTCTTTAAGCGGAACGAATTCGTAGGTCATTCTTTACTCCTCCTTACTTCTTGTCTATGATTTCTCCACATTTCTTGCAAACTCTTACCTTTGAACCATCTCCGAGTACCCTGAATGATACTCTAGTTGCATTATCACAGCTCGGACAGACTATCATGACCTTTGACCAGTAGATTGGTGCTTCCTTTTCGATTATACCGCCTTGTCTTAATTGGCCTGTGGGTCTTTGATGTCTTTTCACTATGTTGACACCTCTGACAACTACTTTTAGATCTTTTGGCATTACTTGTATAACTTCTCCTCTTTTACCTTTGTCTTTTCCGGAAATGACTTGAACTCTGTCGCCCTTCTTTATTTTCTGTGCCATCGATTACCACCCCTTACCATACTTCTGGTGCAAGAGATACGATCTTCATAAATCCCTTTTCTCTCAATTCTCTTGCAACTGGTCCAAAGACACGTGTACCTTTTGGTTGATTGAACTTGTCAATTACAACTGCGGCATTGTCATCGAATCTGATATAACTTCCATCGGCTCGTCTGACTTCTTTCTTCGTCCTTACAACAACTGCCTTTACAACGTCTCCCTTTTTTACATCTGTGTTGGGTACCGCTTCCCTAACGCTGCAAACGACTATATCGCCTATACTACCGAATTGTTTGTGCGTACCACCAAGGACTCTGATGACTCTTAACACTTTCGCACCTGAATTATCCGCTGACACGAGGTAGGTTTCACTTTGTATCATTGCTCACTACCCCCTTCGATGAGTTCTTCATCTTCTGGCGTTTGTACGCGCTCACCAAGCTTAGATTTTTCTACTATCCGTACAACAACCCATCTTTTAAGTCTGCTGATTGGCTTAGATTCCTCAATTTCGACGACGTCCCCTATTTTACATTCATTGTTTTCATCATGCGCATAGAATTTCTTCGATTTCTTGATGTATTTCCCAAATTCTGGATGCTTAAATAGCCTTTCTACTTTCACAGTAACTGTCTTATCCATTTTGTCGCTTACAACTTCACCGACTAATCTTTTCTTTGGCATGAATATTACCTCCTTATACCAAGTTCACGTTCGCGCAAGATAGTCTTGATCCTCGCTATGTCTCTTTTTACCTTCTCAATTAAACTAAAATCTCTTAGTTCACCAATTGCATTTTGAAACCTAAGGTTCATAAGGGTTCTCTTCTTTTCTTCCAGTAATTTCATTAGTTCATCATTAGTCATATTCCTAATTTCAACTGGTGTCATACTGCTTCACCACCTATGTGATGTCTTGTCACGATCTTCGTCTTTATCGGTAGCTTTGTTGCCGCATATTCCAGAGCATCAATTGCTAATTTTTCGCTAACACCACCAATTTCGAACATTATTTTTCCAGGTTTCACTACCGCTACCCATCCTTCTACGTTACCCTTACCTTTACCAAGTTTTGTTTCAGGTGGATGCTTTGTGTAGGATCTATCTGGGAATATCCTTATCCAAAGTTTACCTTCTTTTTTCAATGTCCTTGTTACTGCTAGTCTGCACGCCTCGATCTGCTGAGATGTAATCCAGGCAGGTTCAAGGGCTTTTAGGCCGTACTCACCAAACATTACCAATGCTCCACCTTTTGCATCGCCTTTTGTTCTGCCACGGTACTGTTTTCTATATTTAACTCTTTTTGGCATCAACATGGTTGCTTACCTCCTTTATTTACACTCGTATCACATTACAACGTTTTTATGTTATTTAATCGTTTCACTATTTCATTTCTCAACTCAGGTATGATAGGTTATCAGTTATTATTTGCTAGCATATTTAACCCATAATTGTATACTACAACTTTAGATACTACGGCTTTATAGTCGTACATCTCCTTTGTATATCCAAACCTTTACACCGATCGTACCGTATTTCGTTTCTGCCCTTGCCGTAGAGTAATCAATAACTGACCTTAATGTTTGAAGTGGAAGCCTTCCTTTCAGATACCATTCAGTCCTTGCAATTTCAGCACCACCAAGTCTTCCAGCAACCATTATCTTTATCCCCTTTGCCCCTCTTCTTAAAGCGGCGGTGATTGCCCTCTTCATAACTATCTTGTACGATGCTCTCTTTTCTATCTTCTGAGCTATCGATTCTGCTACAAGTACTGCCTCTGTCTCTGGCGTTTTAGCTTCAACAATCTCGACTCCGAATTTCCTGTTGAATCTGCTCTCAAGCGATTGTCTCAACTCTGTGATGCCTGCGCCTTTTTTACCGATAAGTATTCCAGGTCTTGCTGCATGGATGGTTACAACCACTCTTTCGGTATCTGGCCTTTGAACGAATACTCTTGCAATACCAGCTTGGTTGTAAGTCTTTCTTATGAAATCCCTAATGGCCTCATCTTCGAGTAGATATTCACTGTACCTCTTTTCGTTAAACCATTGTGCGTCCCAATCAGATGTTAAACCAAGCCTAAATCCTTTCGGATGAACTTTTTGACCCACCTGTATCACCTCGCAACGCTCTATTATTTTTCACTATATTCTTTTTCTTTCTCTCTATCCGTAACAACAACAGTGATATGAGACATCCTCTTTTGAATGATGTCTGCTCTGCCTCTGCCTCTTGGCCATACTCTCTTCATTCTTGGACCATCGCTGACATAACAAGACGAAACATAGAGGTTATCCTCGGAGAGTCCGAGATTGTTTGTCGCATTTGCCACTGCAGATTTTAACACGCCATTGATGATTCGTGCAGCTTTCTTTGATGAAAATTCAAGAAGATTAAACGCTTCTGAAACATTCTTTCCTCTTATGGAATTTACAACTGCCCTTGCCTTCCTTGGAGATATACGGACGAACTTAGCAACTGCCCTTGCTTCGTATTTAGGTGCGGCAGCAAGAGCTTCTTTCTTTTTTGCATAGAACTTAGATCTTTTTAAACCTTCTCTTTTAATGTCGGTTGGCATTGTTGATTCCCTCCTTATTTCCTGATCTCACCTTTTTTGGCCGATTTGTTAGTATGTCCTCCAAATCTTCTGGTGAACGAGAACTCACCAAGTTTGTGACCTACCATGTTTTCTGTGATGTAAACAGGTATGTGTTTCATTCCATTGTATACGGCCACTGTATGTCCTACCATTTCCGGGACGATCGTACTTGCCCTACTCCACGTCTTTATTATCTTCTTTTCTCCTGTTTCGTTTAGCATTCTAATTTTTTTCAGTAATTTAGTATCAATATAGGGCCCTTTTTTACTTGAACGGCTCATTCATTACACCTCCCAATCAACCGTTTCTTCTTCTAACTATCATTTTGTCGCTTGCTCTCTTACCTCTTCTTGTCTTGTAACCTTTTGCTGGTACTCCCCAAGGGCTCTGTGGATGGTGACCCTTTCCTCTTCCTTCTCCACCACCGTGTGGATGGTCTACTGGATTCATGACGACACCACGGACGTGTGGTTTTCTACCTTTCCATCTTTCCTTACCTGCTTTACCTGAGACTTCGTTCTTATGGTCTTCGTTTCCAGTGACTCCAACTGTTGCATAGCATCTTGCATGGACTTTTCTCAGTTCTCCAGATGGCATTCTAAGTAGTGCATAGTCACCTTCCCTTGCCATAAGTTGGCATGACATACCAGCACTTCTTGCTATTTTGGCTCCTCCGCGTGGGTAGAATTCAATACTATGAACAATGGTACCTATAGGAATATTCACAAGCGGAAGTGCGTTTCCAGGTTTGATTTCTGCATTTGATCCTGCCATTACTACGTCACCAACTTTTATTCCACTTGGTGCAATTATGTACCTCTTTTCACCATCTGCATAGACTAAGAGTGCTATTCTTGCAGTCCTGTTAGGATCATACTCTATCGAAGCAACTTTTGCCGGTATATTTTCTTTTTCCCATCTTCTAAAATCAACTATTCTGTACTGCCTTTTGTGACCACCGCCTCTAAATCTCACAGTGGTTCTGCCATGATGGTTTCTTCCACCAGACTTTTTCAGAGGTACAACAAGTGATTTCTCGGGTTCGCTCTTTGTAATCTCCGAAAAATTGGAATTAATCATGAATCTTCTACCTGCACTGGTTGGTTTAAATCTCTTGAGACCCATTTTTTTCACCCCTTACGCTTGGAGTTCTTTAATCACATAGCCTTCTGCTAATTTGACTATGGCTTTTTTCCACTCTTTTGTGTAGCCCTCTCTTGCCATGTACCCTCTTCTGAGATCTCTCTTCGGCTTAGGCTTGACTATCAGCGTGTTGACTCTTTCAACCTTTACGTTGAAGAGCTTTTCGATAGCTTCTTTTATCTGTCCTTTATTTGCATTCTTATCAACTTCGAAGAAGTATTCTCTTTGGCCTCTATGGTCCATAGATTTTTCACTGATGATTGGTCTTATGATTATATCTGCATAATCCTTTCTCATCTACTAAGCACCTCCTCAATTTTGCGAACGGTGCCTTCTGTAAGGACAACCTTTACTGCGTTGATGATATCGTAAACATTGAGCCCATCAATATTGTTTCCACCATTGTTGTTTGGATTATCTGCAATGATGACCTTTACTCCAGGAATGTTTCTTCCAGAGAGCTTTACATTCTCATATGCAGATTCTTTGCTTGGAAGGACGAACAACACCTTATCGTTAGCGATTCCAAGATTATTAAGAACGTTTTTCAATTGCTTTGTCTGTGCCTTTTCAAATCGTATATCACTCAAAACAACTAGGTTACCTTCTTGGAATCTTGTAGAAAGCGCAGATTTTAATGCTAACCTTTTCATCTTCTTGTTCAGTTTCTTTAGATAATTCCTTGGTTTAGGACCATGTGCCACTCCACCATGCCTCCATTGGATTGCCCTTATGGACCCTTGCCTTGCTCTTCCAGTGTGCTTTTGTGGATATGGCTTCTTTCCTCCACCAGATACTTCTCCTCTTGTCTTTACTGATGCAGTTCCTGACCTACTATTTGTAAGTTGCATATCGATATAGCGCCACATAACATCGAGATTCGGGTCGATACTGAATATGTCATCGCTTATCTCGATGTTTCCTATCTTTTCACCGTTAATGTTATAAAGTGCTACTTGTGCCATACTTCTTCCTCCCTTAACTCCGTTTTCGGAGCACATGTCCTTGTACCATGCGTCCAAACGCTCATCAAGAATTATTACACCTTGATGGCGCTTCTGATGATGACAAGGCCGCCCCTCGCTCCTGGCACTCCACCTTTGACTGCTAATAGATTGTTGTCTGTATCTATTTTGACAACTTCAGAATTGAGCACGGTAATTCTTTCATTACCGTATCTTCCAGGCATTTTCTTGCCTTTGAATATCCTTGCTGGATCCGAGTGTTGACCAACAGAACCAAGTTCTCTGTGGAATTTTGCACCGTGGGCCTTTGGTCCACCTTGAAAATTCCATCTTTTCATTGCACCAGAGTAGCCTCTTCCTTTCGACCAACCAGTAATGTCTATTTTATCGCCTTCTTCAAAAATTGCAACGGTTATTTCCTGACCAATCGTGTATTGATCGACATTATCAGTTCTGAATTCTTTCAGCACTTTCATTGGTTTTACGTTTGCCTTCTTGAATACACCAAGTAGTGGTTTTGGCAATCTTTTTTCACTTGCTTCGTCAAAACCCAACTGTAGTGCATTGTATCCATCTTTTTCAACCGTCTTCTTTTGAACTACGTAACATGGACCCGCCTTGAGAACTGTAACAGGAACAACCTTATCGCCTTTCCACAATCTGGTCATTCCAACTTTTCTTGCAAGTATGAATTTCATCTCAAAACACCTCCGAGGACTCACAGATTGATTTCGACGTCGACACCTGCTGGAAGATTGATCTTCATCAGAGCGTCAATCGTTTTTGAGTTCGGTTCGATTATGTCTATAAGTCTTTTGTGAACTTTCTTTTCGAATTGTTCACGAGAGTCCTTATGTTTAAGTGGTGACCTTAAAACGACGTATAATGTCCTTTCCGTTGGTAGCGGGATGGGACCTGAAACTTTTGCATTTGTCTGTTTAGCGACTTCAACGATTTTTTTCGCCGATTCGTCTAGCAATCTATGGTCATATGCCTTCAATCTGATTCTAATTTTTTGCCCTGGCATGTCTTACCCTCCTTCTTAGAAAAGGGGGGAACCCCCCCAATTACCTTTAAAGGTCTTATTTTTAATCGAGTCTGAATTACTCAATTATTTCGGAGACAACACCTGCACCGACTGTTCTTCCGCCTTCACGAACTGCGAATCTCATACCTTTCTCGATAGCAACTGGGTAGATGAGTTCGACTGTCATTTCGATGTTGTCGCCAGGCATGACCATTTCTGCACCCGCTGGAAGATCTATGATCTCACCAGTAACGTCCGCTGTTCTGATGAAGAATTGTGGCTTATAGCCCTTTGTGAATGGTGTATGACGTCCGCCTTCTTCCTTCTTGAGGACATATATGTTCGCCTTGAATTTCTTGTGTGGTGTGATAGAACCTGGTTTTGCAAGAACTTGTCCTCTTTCGACTTCGTCTTTATCAATTCCTCTGAGTAAACAACCTACGTTGTCGCCAGCCATTGCTTCATCAAGTTCTTTTCTGAACATCTCAACACTTGTGATGACTGTCTTTCTCGTTTCGTAGCTCATACCAATTATTTCTGCTTCAACACCTGCTTTGATTACGCCACGTTCGATTCTTCCCGTAACAACTGTACCTCTACCGGTAATGGTGAAAACGTCCTCAATAGAGAGAAGAAATGGTTTATCGATCTCACGAACGGGATCTGGGAAATAGCTATCCATTGCATTAAGGAGTTCTTTTATGGAATCGAAATCTGGATGATTTGGATCGTTTGGCGCTTCTACTGCCTTTAGAGCTGAACCCTTTATAACTGGAAGATCGTCGCCAGGGAATTCATACTTGTTGAGCAGGTCCCTAACTTCCATCTCGACCAATTCGATGAGCTCTGGATCATCAACCATGTCGGTTTTGTTGATGTAGACGATTATTGCAGGAACGTTGACTTGCCTTGCCAAAAGGACGTGTTCTCTTGTCTGTGGCATTGGTCCGTCTGTTGCTGCAACAACAAGTATTGCACCATCCATCTGAGCTGCACCGGTAATCATGTTCTTGATGTAATCTGCGTGGCCTGGGCAATCGATGTGTGCGTAGTGCCTTTTCTCTGTCTGGTATTCAACGTGCGTGATGTTGATGGTGATACCTCTTGCCCTTTCTTCTGGTGCCTTATCGATCATTTCGTATGGTGTGTAGTCTGCCCATCCAAAGAATGAACAATACTTTGTAATAGCTGCTGTGAGCGTTGTCTTTCCGTGGTCAATATGCCCTATCGTACCAACGTTCATGTGAGTTTTGTTTCTTACAAATTTTTCCTTTGCCATACTCTTTGCCCCTCCTTTTTTCGCCTGTTGTGGAGTTTTTGTTATAAACTCATTTATACACTGTTTTAATTTATACTTTCCTCATGAAACTTTCTATAACTTTGTCAGGTACCTTGCTGTAGTGTGAAAGTGACATTATGTACGTTGCTCTACCTTGAGAGAGCGACCTAAGTGTTGTTGCGTATCCAAACATCTCACTTAGCGGGACAAGAGCTTTTATAACTCTTAGATGCCCTCTGCTTTCGAGACCGTCGATATGCGCCCTTCTGGAATTCAAGTCAGAAATTATGTTTCCCATGTAGTCTTCCGGCGTTACTACCTCAACTTTCATGATCGGTTCAAGCAGCACCGGTCCACCTTTTTCCACGGCTTCTTTGAATGCCATACTGCCTGCAATTTTGAATGCCATTTCTGAAGAGTCGACTTCGTGGTATGAACCATCGAGTAGTGTCGCTTTAACTCCAACTACCGGATACCCTGCCAAGATTCCAACTTGCATCGCTTCTTTAATTCCTTCTTCGATGGCTGGTATGTACTGCTTCGGTATGACACCACCAACGGTCTTATCAGCAAATTCAAATACTTTATCGAGACCTATAGGTTCGAAGTGGATAACAACGTGACCGTACTGTCCTCTTCCACCACTCTGCCTGATGTATTTGCCTTCACTTTTAACGCTTCTTGTGATCGTCTCCCTGTAAGCAACTTGTGGTTTTCCTACTCTAACATTGACTCCAAATTCTCTCTTCAATCTATCGACGATGATTTCAAGATGTAACTCTCCCATTCCTGAAAGTATAGTTTCACCCGTTTCCTTATCTACAAAGGCTCTTAGAGATGGGTCTTCTTCAAGCAATGATTGAAGAGTTTTCGAAAGCTTTGTTTCATCATCCTTTGTCGCTGGTTCGATTGCAATAGATATCACAGGTTCCGGGAACTCCATTTTTTCAAGAATAACAAACGTGCCTTCTTCACAAATGGTATCTCCTGTAGTGGTGTTTCTCATTCCAATGACGCCAACGATATCTCCAGCTCTGATGTATTCAACATCTTCGCGCTTGTCTGCATGCAGAAATATGAGTCTTGAAACGCGTTCTTTGACGCCTTTTGTCGTGTTGACAACATAACTGCCTTTTTCTAATCTGCCACTGTACGCTCTAAGGAACGTGAGCTTACCAACGTATGGATCCGTTTGGATCTTGAATGCATACGCCACAAACGGTGCATTTTCTGTTGGTTCTATTTGTAACTCTTTCCCTTCCTTATCGAATCCACGTACAGGTGGCAAATCGAGCGGAGATGGAAGATATCTAACAATGGCATCAAGTAGAGGTTGGATACCCAAATTCATCTTCGATGAACCGCATAGCACTGGGGTACCAAGTCCTGCTATTGTTATTCTTCTTAGGGCTTCATGAATCTGTTGAACGCTTGGCTCCTCTTCTGCAAGGTACAATTCCATGATCTCGTCATCTACTTCTGCAATCTTCTCGATCATTTCATACCTATATTCTTCCGTAGTTTCAAGCATGTCTGTTGAGATCTCTTCGAGAACCATTTCTGTTCCTTCTGCATCAAGCCATCTGATGGTCTTCATCTCGATCAAATCGATTATCCCTTCGAAGTCATTTTCCGTACCTATTGGAATCTGTATAGGAATTGGATGTGCGCCCAATCGATCGATCATCGTTTGAACAGCCATATCAAAATCTGCACCTGTTTTATCCATCTTGTTCATGAACGCGATGCGTGGAACGCCGTACTTATCTGCTTGTCTCCAAACAGTTTCCGACTGAGGCTCAACTCCTGCCGTTGCATCGAAAACTGCAACAGCACCATCCAAAACTCTTAGAGATCTTTCAACTTCTATCGTAAAATCAACGTGACCAGGAGTATCGATGATGTTTATACGGTGGTCTTTCCAAAAACACGTAGTAGCAGCAGATGTGATTGTGATACCACGTTCTTTTTCTTGAACCATCCAATCCATCGTTGCTGTACCTTCGTCAACACTACCTATATTATGCTTTTTCCCAGTAAAAAATAAAATCCGTTCTGTTGTTGTTGTTTTCCCGGCATCTATATGAGCCATTATTCCAATGTTTCTTAACTTATTCAGGTCGACATATAATGCCTTTACTTCTTCCATAATTTCCTCCTCGAAGACATGGGACTAAAACGTGGGACTATTTACCATTTCCTATACTCACCATCTAAAATGTGCAAATGCCCTGTTTGACTCCGCCATTTTGTGGACATCTTCCCTCTTTTTAACAGCAGCACCCGTATTGTTGTAAGCGTTCAGAAGCTCTTCTGCAAGTTTTTCTTGTAGTGGTTTTCCTTTCTTTGACCTCGCAATATCGACGATCCATCTAATTGCAAGTGTTGTCTTCCTCGGTTCTTGAACTTCGACTGGAACTTGATAAGTTGCACCGCCAACCCTTCTTGGCCGTACTTCCACGATAGGTTTCACATTTTCGACGGCTTGCTTGAAAACCTCTATACCTTCTTTGCCAGTCTTCTGCCCAAGGATATCTATTGCACCGTAAACGATCTTTTGGGCAATTGATTTTTTCCCATCCCACATAATCTTATTAACCATCTTCGTGACGAGCACTTCCCCGTACACAGGATCTGCTGGGACAACCCTAACCTCGGCTCTTCTTCGCCTCATTCGATTCCCTCCTTACTTCTTACCCTTTGCACCGCCAGCTGCTGCTCCAGCCTTTGGTCTCTTTGCACCGTATTTACTTCTACTCTGTCGTCTGTTCTCAACACCTGCTGCGTCAAGTGTACCACGGATGATCTTGTATCTGACACCTGGTAAGTCCTTTACCCTTCCACCTCTGACAAGCACGATGGAGTGTTCTTGTAGGTTATGTCCTACACCAGGAATATATGCAGTCACTTCGATACCGTTGCTCAACCTTACCTTTGCGATCTTCCTTAAAGCAGAGTTTGGCTTTTTTGGTGTCATCGTAGAGACTCTGACACAAACTCCACGTTTCTGGGGATGACCTTCAAGTGCTGGTGATTTGGATTTTTCCTCGACTTTCTCTCTTCCATACTTTACCAACTGATTAATAGTAGGCATCTAAACCCTCCCTTCAATCTACACACTCGTGAGATATTATAACCGCGCTTTTTCAAAAAAACAATAAAGTGCTCGTGAATTTTATGTTTCAGACACTGCTTCGGGCGTATCATGTAAGAGCGAAAAGACCTGATGAGATCAAAGTTGCATGTATGCAATTCAAAACAAAAGGCGCACTATGCGCCCATTGTCACAAAGAAACACATAATCTCTCCGATTCTGGCTGGGGCGGTAGGACTCGAACCTACACTGCTGGAGCCAAAGTCCAGTGTCCTGCCAATTAGACGACGCCCCAACTTGATAAATCTTAGAAGGTTTTTGTAAGAATTCAAGCGCCTAAATTCTTTACAAAATTACCCAAGACCATTCAACATGAAAGTCACGAACAGTTAAGAAAGCTTCTGAAGACAAAAAGACTACCTTAGCAAAGGCTCAGAAAAAACTGGTGGGTGCGGCAGGGATTGAACCTACGGCCTCTTCCGCGTCAAGGAAGCGCTCTCCCACTGAGCTACGCACCCACTATTGTCTGTTTATCACCAAGCGATTCACATTCTACTATGTAACAACCTGTTTGTCAAGTATTTTTCGTAAATAATCCTTCTCTAGTTAATTCCTCATACTTCATAATTAACAAGCACGATTAGGAAATCAGCTGGGAGTAAGTTGAGTGGTATCACATTTGTACCTGAAATTGGTAGTTTTTTCTTCCCGTATCTGCTGATGACTACAACATTTTCAACTTCTATACTCCTGCCTGCAGTTTCACTTACAAACACTTCTATATATCTTTCATGAACAAGGTCGAGATTCCCCAAGACGATGAATCCTTTTTCTTCTTTCCAGAAGCTATAATTTGCAGTGAATCCATCCTGATAGTTTAGATAGGCATATCTGAACTCTCCTGAATAGAGGTCTGATAGTTCATTCCTAAGCTTCAATAACCATTTCAGATAGTTGTACATACTTCCGTCTGCATTGTTCCAATGCATGGCATAGTAGTCGAAGAATGCAAGCTTACCATAAAACTGGTCATCGGGTGGCAGTATCGTTTTGCCATATATCGTGTTGTCAAGGCCGAGATTCATGGGTTGGAGCTCTTCGATCTCCTGACCACTATTAATATACGGTATCGCATTGGGTGCGAGGTAAAGGAGTGCAGGTGCTAAGTATTTCAATTTACTGCCATTCTCTCGAGCTACGATCCTTGGCGTGTCTGGTGTTTCGCAGGATGCAATAAAAGGCACGACAAGATTTGGTACAGTTTCTTCTATGAATTCGTAAAATTCCCTTGATCTTACGACCACATACCAACTGTTGCCAAGTATACATTCGTAGCCTTCGTTTTTTGCCTTTACATCGTTCTTCATTTCGAGCTCTTCTGCTATAAGCCCAAAGGCTGGATCGATTGATTTTGCCTTGGAAATGATCATGTCTTGTAATTCTGACGGCAATGCATGGCCCATGTCTATCCTTGCCCCGTCTATACCATACCTTTTTTGGTACGTAGGAATTATGTCTGAAAGGTATTCCCAGAGTGGTATATTGGGCTCATTGCCAGGGAATTTACTCGATTTTACTACATCGAATAGTACGTACGGTGGTTGGTCTTTCGATATGTATCTTTGACTCAATGCTGGGTGGTCTAAATACAGTCTGAGAAACGTTGCATCGTCCCAAGTGGGCTGTGGGTCGTTGACCCAATCTGAAAAGCCAGGAGGTGTGATGATGCCAAATTCCTTGGCAATGTTCGATAGTACGCTACCATCCATGTGCTTTACCTTTTCCCACTTTTCTGGGTCTATCTTGTCTGGAGATAACGTAAATTTACCGAGGTGTTTTTTGACTTCTTCGTTTGAATATATGATATCCAAATCGTCTGGATCAGGAATTTTGAATGGTAGTTCTGGTACGTACGGTGGTTTGTAGCTCGCAAGTTCTTCTATCTTTATCCAGTAGAACCAATCTGGATGTTCTTTTATTAAGTCACTATCTCTTGAAGCGGTGCGAGGTATAAAGTCGAGCACAATGCGTATACCAAGTAGGTGTGCAGCCTGAACAAGTGCCTTGAACTGTTCTTGCACATCCATGCCATCCAAGAGTGGGTCGGCATACGAATCGTCAAGTTCTATTGGGTTTTTCACTGCATACGGCGAGCCTATCTCACCTTTTTTGAATATATTGCTCATTTTGGAAATGGGTAGCATATACAGAACATTGATTCCCAAATTCTTTAGATAAGGCAGTAACGCGATCATTTTCAAAAACGTTCCTGATTCACGATAACCGAATATATCTTCAGGTTCGAATGGGCCAAATCCTTTGTGGTTGTAAGCAACGGTCGCCCTTGGTAATGCGCCGTACATCTTTGAACTCATGAGCCAACTTGCATCTTTCTCACCTCTGAGCTGCGCAAGTGACTTTGAATAATCAGCTCCATTATCGTTTTGCACTATTTGCTCTATTACTAATGAAAAGTATTCATATGGATCTACAAAGCACGAACCATCTTTCATGGAAAGCTTTCCACCATATTGTGAAAAACTATGCTCAATCCACTGTTTTGGAAGTGCGTACAATGTCTTACCAGTAATCTTACTTTTGAGAAATGCTTGTAGATTTTTCAGTTCAACCATTAAATAGACCTCCTCCACTATCATCTTCAAGTGTCATCACTATATGTTACTCACATATCCTTGACTAAACATCACTTTTGTTGTATAATTTAGCTCGCTGGACGGAGGTGTGTCCGAATTGGCTAAGGAGCCGGTCTTGAAAATCGGTGGTGGTCAAACCACCGTGTGGGTTCGAATCCCACCGCCTCCGCCATTTTTATTTTTTACTTTTCTCTCATCCTTTCATTTCAGTATCGTCCTCTTTGTCACTACCTTTAGACATATTTGAAGATTCCCTCACTCCTGCCATTTCTTTCATCTTTTCGTTGAGTTTATTGACTTCCGTTTCGAAGTACCAGGAAGAGAGCATCAATAGAAAGCCACATGCAAACCAGAAATACGCACTTACTTCCAATGCTTTTCCTAATGTACCTAAGGCAACGGAAAGTGCGCCACCTATAAATCTTCCAATACCTGTTCCAACAGAGTCTGTTAAGTTGAATATGGAGAATATCCTACCTCTATCTTTCGGTTCGTTAACGTTCAAAAGCATCATCTTGACGTTCGGCCCGGTGTAGGAATCCATCAATGCTGCCACGAAACCTAATGTGCCAAGTGCTATGAAAGAAGACAATTGACCAGGTAAGTAGGGGTATCTAAATACCAACACGCTGAAAAAGACACCAAGTATCGTGGTGATAGCTGAAATGAGTGGCACGAGCCTCTTGGATTTCGAGTACAGTTTTTCACCGACAAAACCACCAATTAAGTTACCTGCAATACTACCAATTGAGAAGAGTAAGAACATCGTGGTTGCCTGATTCAAGTCCATTTCTTTATCTCTTCTGAAGAACTCTATCATGAAGTATGGAATGGCACCCCATGGTATGGTGCCAAATATGCCTTGGAGGAAGAGTAAGAGATTCGTTCTTACCTTTACAAGATTTGCGTAGTCTGAGAATTTTACTTTGTACTTGTATTCCGCTTCAGTTTCCTGAAATCCCTCTTCGTGTGCACCTCTTTTTGGTTCTTGGAGTACGTTCATTATGATTGGTACTAATATGAGGTTCGGTGCTGAAACGAGTATGAATGGTATTCGCCAACCCAAATGACCTGCCGTGTATCCTGCAACGAGCATACCGACAACTCCACCGATAGTCGTTGCCAATCCAAGTAATGAAACTACCTTACCACGCTCTTTGTGGCCGAACATATCACCGACAAGAGAGTACGAAATTGGGAAAGAAGCACCGATACCTATTCCAGTTAGAACGCGCCAGAAAAAAAGCTGACCGAACGATGTTGCAGTGGCAGAAAGTAGGCACGGAATCTCGCCAACAAGAATAGATACAATGAGTAGCCACTTTCTGTTGTAAACATCCGTTAAATATCCCCAGATGAGGCTCACTAGTGCACCAACGATACTGAAAACACCACCAATTAATCCTATATGAGAATCAGTCACATTAAACTCAGTCTCTATCATCCCAATAACTGGGCTCATCACCATCTGATCTGCATTTAGTATGACCAGCATGAGAAATAAAAAGAACATGGCTTTTTTTCTATTCAAAGGTGCCATCGTTTCATCCATAAATTTCTACCCCCTATCTTTTTAATCTCTGTTTGCTTAACCCACCTCGCTATCTGCACTACTTGAATGTAAGAAGACAAAGAAAAAGAGAAAATACATAACTTTTTCTAATGTTTTAGATCCTTTGTGCACTAAGTATTTACCTTTTAGTATTATAGCACAAATCTCACTAAGTTATTCTGCGTTGTGGAAACCTCCAATTTTTCTGACTCAGAACTTGATTCAGAAGATTTTCGATCAGATATGTTTGTCAGGAAAATAGAAGTTGTAGAGTAATTTATATGTAGATCGAATAAACTAATCCCTCCTCCTCTTGCCAGCAGGGGCAAGTCAAACCCCCTGGCAAGAGTTTCTTACAATGGATTGATGGATGCAGATGATGCGAGTGTATTCACGCACAAGAATCAAATACCGCGTAACGCCAATTGTGGCTGTGATTATTAGATTGCATACGTATATATTCTCCTAAGTTATTTCTGCTCGTCTATCAGTAATTAATTGACCCGGACATGATAGGTTCTTTCTGAATTGGGGATATTAATGGATATCCCATAAGTCTTGCGATAGTTCTTGAGATTTCTGTGTTATCGAACCAACTTGTGAAGTTCTCCGCACCGGGTTCGAAAGCATAGATTGGTACTGGTACACCGGTGTGCTTAAAAGTGTCCAAGCTATCTGTGCTTTGTCGCTTATGTATCTACCCAACAATTGCGAGGGGAGGTGATTCATTTGGCAGATTTCGTTGGGAATTTGATGGGATGCCGAGTAGTCGCATTCGCCGATGGGTCATATTGTAATGGTATCGAAGCATATGCTTTTTCAATTTATATAGACCGTGGGATTAAACCATCCCGCCACCTATAGAGGTGGGAGATTTTGAGAGAAGTTTGGTCAAACGACCCTTATTCTCTCAGGCTGGTCTAAACAGCCTCTACACTGTAGAGCCAACAGGCTCATCAGTTTACTTATCC
>Ga0209508_1000205_pt1 | contig 68668 bp, 68 predicted proteins | sample AD_UKC129_MetaG_FD_184427 | JGI IMG/M metagenome (GOLD analysis project Ga0209508, IMG submission 184427) | Active sludge microbial communities of municipal wastewater-treating anaerobic digesters from Canada - AD_UKC129_MetaG (SPAdes) (version 2) | ecosystem: Engineered > Bioreactor > Anaerobic...
AAGGAATATTAACAATATCGGCAGTAGCGGTCCCGTTAAAACGGGATAGGTTGCAGGTTCGAGTCCTGCCCGGGGAGCCAGAAAAATTAAGACGCTTTCATAAGAGCGTCTTTTTATATCATGTACTATCTCTATATATTATACTCACCATCTACAGGCAAATTTTATGTTGGATCTACATCTGATATTGTAAAGAGAATTTCCTATCACAATACTGGACGAAGCCCTTATACAAAAGGTAAAAATCCATGGTATCTTGTATATTCAGAAGAATATGAAACAAGAAATGAAGCTTGCATTCGGGAACGAGAAATTAAAAAATGGAAATCTTCGAAAAGGATTATTAAGGAATTCAATATTAATATTAACAATATCGGCAGTAGCGGTCCCGTTAAAACGGGATAGGTTGCAGGTTCGAGTCCTGCCCGGGGAGCCAGATTGAACAGTTTTTCAAACCTAAATAGAAAGGAACAAAAGAGGGTGATACTGGCTCACCGCCAGCAGTCGCCCTCACAGTTCCACCGCACTGGTTTTGGACTGGCAGGTTCGCTCTGTACTAGCCCCCGTTTAGACCGGACACCCTCCTAACCAAAATAAGTTGTCCCGCTGAGGCGGAATAGCCATAGAGTTATTACTATAATTAAATTAAGAGATAAGAGGAGGAAAAAACTATGAGTCCGGTAGAGGTCATTACATCGATTCAAAAAAGAAGGCGTTGGTCAGCTTAAGCAGAAGAAAGCTATGGTGGAAGAAGCTTAAGCAGCCGGGAAACAGCATCTCATCGGTAGCAAGAAAGTATGAGGTCCATCCCAATCAACTCTTCAGATGGAGGCGCCTTATCCATGAGGGCGCCCTTCTGGCTGCCCAAAGTGAGGAATCCCTTGTTCCTCAGAATTTGCTTTTTTATTACCAAACACAGCGATTGGAGGTGGAACAGTTTATGCTGATAAGATGAAAAAAAGCATAAATAAAAACTTATTTAAAGGTTCAATTACTGTATCAGTTACTTTTGCAGTAATTGAATTTGAAAAAGATGATACACTTGACACAATGATCCAAAAAGCCTATAAAACTGTGAGAGAAGCAAAGGGATTGTAATAATAAAGATTCTGGGATATGCAACTTCAAAAGAAATTTTTAAAAAGGATTTTTATTTTAGGAAGCACTTCTTTTATTGTTTCAGTAATTATTTTTCTATCAGGAATACTTAAGCTTTTTGAATTTAAGGTTTATGATTTACTCTCAATATATATTAATCCCCCCAATATTTCTGACCGTGTTTGTCTTATTTATGTAGATCAGAACAGCATTACTGAATTAAGTAAACAGGGTATAACATGGCCCTGGCCACGACAAATTTATGCACCTGTTATTGAATATCTTTCAGAGGCAGATGCAATTTTTCTTGATATTTTATTTACTGAAAATTCTTCTTACGGTGTTGAAGATGATAAAATTCTTGGGGATGCGATAAAGAAAACAAAGAATGTATATCTTCCCTTGGTTCTTTCAAAGGAGGAAAAAATTTTTATAAATTCAGAAGAAAAATATTTAAAAAATATTCCCTTAAAAATTTCTATCCCACCAAGATTTCAATATAATTCTATAGGTTTCCCTGTTGACGAGGTAAGAGAAAATGCTAAAGGATTGGGTAGTGTAAGTATTCTTCCAGATGAAGATGGTGTTTATCGTAGGATACCTCTTTTTTTTAAAGTTCGTGAATATACAATTCCTAATTTTATAATGAGTTATTTTGTTAATAAAAATGCTGTGAAATTTAAAAATGATAAACTTTTTATAAATAATGCACAGATTGCTCTTAAAGATGGAAGTGTGCTTTTAAAATATTCAACACATAAACAACCTTTTACAGTATTACCTTTTATAGAAATTTTTGATGCATCAGTAAAGGCATCCAAAAATCAAGATACACATATTAAAAAAAATTTTTTTAAAGATAAGGTGGTTTTTATAGGTCTTACAGCAGCAGGTCTTTTTGACCTAAAACCCACGCCAGTTTCTTCTACTACACCGGGATTATTTATCCATGCAACTGCATTTGAAAATATAATGAATAAAAATTCCATCACTACTGCTCCGGCGGTTTATATTTTTATATTTATTTTATTTATATCCTACCTTATCCCTTATATTGTTTTAAAACAACACTCTTTAAAAATAAACATACTTGCATTTATTATTTTATTGTTGACAATAGTTTTATTAGGTATATTTTTATTCAGAATATCAATATATTTGCAATTAACACCGATGTTTGTTTCTCTTGTTTTTACTTCTATAACTTCTTCACTGTATAGCTACGCAGTTGAGGGAAGAGAGAGAAGTTTTATAAAAAGAACTTTTACACAGTATATGGACAGTAGAATTGTTGATTATTTACTTAAAAATCCTGAATATATAAAACCCGGCGGACAAAAGAAAACAGTTACAGTTTTTTTTGCAGATATTGCTGATTTTACAACGATATCAGAAAGTCTTTCACCTGAAAAGACTGCATTTATGCTCCATCAAGTGCTTGATTGTCTTTCAAAAGTTATTATTGAACACTATGGCATTGTTGATAAATATATTGGTGATTGCATTATGGCTTTCTGGGGTGCCCCTGTACAGACACCAGAAGATGAAACTAATGCATGCAATACTGCTATTAAATGTATAGAGAAACTTAAAGAAATTAATAAAGAATTAACTGCAAAGGGAATTCAAGGTATTAAGATTAGAATAGGAATTCATACGGGTGATGCAATTGTTGGGAACATTGGAAGTGATAGGCTTTTCAATTATACCGTAGTAGGTGATACCGTTAACATTGCTTCCAGACTTGAATCAGTTAATAAATATTTTAAAACATCTATTATAGTTAGTGAAGATACAATGTCAAAAATAAGTGATAATTTTATTGCAAGAGAATTAGGGCTTATAACTGTTAAGGGTAAAACCAAGCCTATCCGAATATTTGAGCTTATAGGTAAGAAGAATACAATTTCTGATAAACAAGAGATATTACTTCAGAAATATAATTCGGGATTTAAACTTTACAATGAAAAAAAGTGGTTTGAAGCAAGGGATGTTTTTAGCTCTATTTTAAAAGATTTTCCAGAAGATGAACCATCTAAGTTTTATATGAAAAAATGTGAAGATTTTATATCAGGTTCAGGATTGACAAAAGATTGGCATATTATTAAAATGGAAGAAAAATGAAACGGAAAATTTTAATAAATCTTATCTTTTTTATATTTTTTATAGCCACGATTTCATATGCTGAAACAGCAATGGTTTTTACAAAAAAAAATGCAATCAGGGAGTCACCTAAATTTTTTGCTCCTGTGAAAGCAATGGTAAGATATGGTGATATTCTTGATATTCTTAATTTAGAAGAAGACTGGTATAAGGTAAAATTCAAGAATATTATAGGTTACATCCATAAAACTGCTATAGAAAAAAGGAATATTCAATCTACAAGTTTATCTGGAACGCAAAGATACAGTACATCAGATGCTGAAATAACCCTTGCTGGTAAGGGTTTCAATCCACAGGTTGAAAATGCATATAAAAATAAGCATCCAGAAATGAAGTTTTATCTCGTTGACACGGTAGAAACATATTATGTTTCAGACAATGAGGTATTATTTTTTATCAGAAATGGGGGATTGTTAGAACCAAGATGATAAAAAGAGCTTTATTGTTTGTTTTTTTATGTTTATTGCTATGTTCTTGTAAAAGTATTGACATCAGTAAAGCTTTAGATATGGGCTTTACAACTGTACAGGCAACATCTCAGGCTTCAAGGCCTATATCAGATGAGGAAGAATATTATATTGGCAGGGCTGTAGCAGCACGTATTTTTGTTTCTTATCCACTTTTAAAAAATCAAAATTTGACAAAATATATTAATACAATTGGAAGAGTTATAGCATTGCATTCTGAAAAACCTTTTACTTATGGCGGTTATCATTTTGCCATACTTAATACGAACGAAATCAATGCTTTTGCATGCCCGGGTGGAACAATACTTATAACACGTGGTATGATAGAGTTAGCTCAGAATGAGGAAGAACTTGCATTAATTCTTGCCCACGAAATAGCTCATATAAATCATCGTGACGGAATTAACTCAATTAAGCAGGCAAGATGGACAGAAGCACTTACAATTATAGGAACTAAAGCCTTAAAAGAATATGGACCAGCTGAGTTATCAAATCTTGTAAGTATTTTTGAGGGCTCAATAGATGATGTTTTTAAGACACTTGTTGTTAATGGTTATGGAAGAACTCAGGAATATTCAGCAGATGAAACTGCTGTTTTATATCTTTCAAAAGCAGGATATGACCCTTACGCTTTGATTAGCGTTCTTGAGAGATTGAATCAGTTTGGCAAGAAAGGGGGAGGAGGTATCATAAAAACACATCCAGAGACTATTGATAGAATAGAGAATCTTAAAAATAAAATCCCGCCAGCTCAGATAGATTCAAATATTATTCATTATCGTGCCCAGAGATTTAAATCTTTTATCTCTGCTCGTTAAAAAACCTCATTTCTGAAAAAGTTAAGACACATATGCGACATTAAGGATTAATGGATCATTATTCAAAAGCATATCCTATATTTAGTAGAATTAAGGGATTTCATAGCAGGAGGTTTCAGGATATGCTTTATAGTCTCAGGAGATTTTCTAAAAGTGAGGTGTGAGCTTCATATCTTGATATCCCACTACCGACTTACGCCGATGGTTTTGTCCTTAAATATGGAGTGTCGCCACTTTTTTCATTTCTTATTTTACTTGACAGATTATGTCTGTTACTATATTATTAAATATGCATTTAAGTATACAGGTTGGTATATCATAATGGAGAAGGGAAAACAGGGTGCTCTACGTTATGAGGCATACAGGCTTATAAAGGATAAGATTATATATCTTGATATAAAGCCTGGTGATAAGATATCAGAGGCAGAACTTGCAAAATCGCTAAATACAAGTAGAACCCCTGTGAGGGAAGCGCTTTTGATGCTGGAGCACGAAAAATTGCTCATCTGTGATGATAGTATGGGGTTTATGGTGAGGCGATTAAATATAAAAGACGTAGAAGAATATTTTGCTGTAAGGGAGGTGATTGAGGATTTTGTGCTTTCTCTAACAGTAAAGAATATTACAGAAGAAGATATGGAGGAACTCAGAAGAAACATAGCCTCAGGTGAGGCCATAGTTAAGGGAGGCAATATAAGGGAGATCATCAGATGCGAAACCGAATTTCACGAAATAATGTATAGAGCAACAAAATCCGATGTGTTGCTCGAGACCATCTCGCCTCTAATAGATAAATTTCAGTGGTTCAGGGGGCTTGCCTTAAGTATGCCCGGCGCTGCTTCCAATTCCCTTGCCCAGCACAAAAAGATGCTGGAACTTATAGAAAAGAAGGATCTTAAAGGGCTTAAAAGGCTGATGAAGGCACATCTGAGGGAGGCAAAAGGCAGGATTAAATTTCTCCCTGGTATACTTTTATGAGCTAAACAAGACATAAAATGAGAGGTTTATATGAAACTTAACAGGTATGAAGAGGACGTACTTAGTGGAAGATACGGTCCAGTAATGAAAAGGTGCATGGAAATGCTTGTGGCATATGGTGAGTGCTACGAGGCAGAAAAGATGGTTCCCATAAGCAGTGTGCATATAGCAGGCAATTATCCTGTGCTAATGGATGAAGGGGTGGAGTGGCTTGAGGAACTTGCAGGGTCAGGCGCTAAGGTAAAGGTCTTTACAACAAAGAATCCTGAGATGTTCGATTTTGAGGATGCATTAGCACTGGGTGTACCGGACAGATATATAGAGAAACAGAGGAGGATAGATAGTGCATTAAGGGCACTGGGTGTGACGCTTTTTTACTCGTGTCATCATTATCTTCTGGGTAATGCCCCGAGATTTGGAGATCACATAGTCTGGGCATCATCAGGCAGCCAGGTATATGTCAACTCCATAATAGGCGCCAGGTCAAATAGAGATGGAGACCATATAGGTCTTTTTGCTGCCCTGACAGGCGTGGTACCCGAATGGGGGTTACATATTACAGAGAATAGAAAAGGGCAGGTGCTTGTAGATCTCCATAATATGGATTTTAATCGTTTAAACCGTGCTGACTGCCAGGCCCTGGGGTGGCAATTGGGAAAAAGAGTAGGTGAAAGGACACCAGTACTTACAGGATTGCCAGAGGATTTGGACATAGAAAAGATAAAAGGTATACTTTACACTATTACCGTTACCGGTGCAGTGGGTATGGTCCATCTTGTTGGCATAACACCGGAAGCGCCGACGATTGAGGCTGCATTCGGCGGCATGTCCATTCCTTCAGAATCTATAAAGATTACAGAAGATGAGGTTAAAAAGGCCTATTCAGAGATCTCCTCTGCGAAGGACGAGAAAGTGGATCTTGTCATATTTGGATGTCCCCAGTGCACCATCCAGGATATAGGCAGGGTCGCCGAACTGCTGGAGGGAAGAAGACTACATCCAGAGACAGAGTTATGGATTTGTACCTCCAGGTGGTGCAAGGAACTTTCAAAACGTATGGGATTTTTCGACATCATAACCTCAGCGGGAGGCAAGATAGTGGCAGATGTAGGCGCTGCTGATGGACCGCATCTATATCTCAGGGAAAGGGGTATAAGGACCATTGCCATAAATTCTGCCAGGGGAAGCTATTATGCCCACAATCTCTTTGGTATGCATACATGGTTCGGCTCAATAGAGGAGTGCGTTAATTCTGCCATAACTGGCAGGTGGGAGGGCAAAAGATGAAAATAAAGGGTAAGAAGGTTTCAGGGGGTATAGCGATGGGTGAGGCCCTTGTTACAAGGATGCCCATTTCCATTACTGGTGGTGTAGACCCTGACACAGGGAAGGTGAGAGAGAAGGGTCATGAACTGGAAGGCAAGAGTATTGCTGGAAAGATACTCGTATTTCCACATGGGAAGGGCTCTACCACCGGCTCCTGGCAATATTATGCCTTATATAAGAGGGGGAATGCACCTTCTGGCATAATAAATGTAAAGGCAGAGGGTGTGATAGCAGTCAGTGCCCTAATTACAGGTACCCCTATGATCCATCTTCTGGAGGTAGACCCATTTGAGGTTATATCTACAGGCGATATGGTTGTAATAAACGCAGACGAGGGTTTTGTAGAAGTGGAAAAAAGATCTCAAGGTATTCAGTCATGAGGGACTTAAAAAAAATATAAAATGAGGAGGTTTTTTTATGAATTTTAGAAAATTGTCAGTTACACTTGCCTTTTTACTGGTTTTTTTTCTTGGGGGCTTCTTTTTTTCAAATGTATCTTATGCCGCAGAAAAGATACAGCTGAGTTTTACCACTGTCTTTCCACAGACCCATCTCCATACAGTCCTGAACCAGATGTTTGCTGACGAGATTAAGAAGAGGACCAATGGGAAGGTGGAGATCACCATCTATCCAGTGGGTACCCTCACAGCACCTGCCAAGGTATATGACGCTGTGGTAAAGGGTATAGCCGATATTGGCATGTCCTGTCCTCTGTGGGTGGCAGGTCGTTTTCCTTTAAGCGAGATATTCGAGATGCCCTCTGACATCCCAAGTTCATGGGTCACAACAAAGACATATAAGGATCTCTTCGATAAATTCACCTTTAAGGAGTATGAGGATGTTCACATCCTTTATCTCCATGGTCCAGGAAGGAATGTGATAACCACTAAGAATACCCCTATAAATAAACCTGATGACTTAAAGGGACTCAAGTTCAGAACGAGTGGAGCAACAGTGGAACTTGTAAAGGCATGGGGTGGTGTACCGAGGGCAATGGCCATGTCTGAGGCATACGAGGCCTTGTCAAAGGGAGTGGTGGACGGTAATTTTGCAGTGCCTGAGACATTAAAGGGTTTTAAACTTGCAGAACCAGTCAAATACCTTACCATACCACCTGTATCCACATCGAGCTGTCAGTTTGTTGCGATGAATAAGAAAAAGTGGGATTCTTTACCTGATGATGTGAAGAAGGTTTTTACAGAACTTAGCAAGGTTTATGCTGAAAGACAGGCCTATGTGTGGATGTACTACGATAAGGTAGGACTCGATTATTTTAAAAGTCTACCTGGTAGGCAGGTTATTGTGATACCCAAGGAAAAGAAGGGGGAATGGGAAAAGCCAGCAAAGGTTGTCTTTGATAAATATATTGCTGACAAACAGGCCATGGGTCTGCCTATGAAAGAATATGCAAAGTACTTTGTAGAGAGGGTTGCTTATCATATAGAAAGGCAACCTTCTGAGGAACAGGCTGTAAAATGGGTGGAGACCAACCTCATTAAAAAGTAATAATGAGTATAGTAGAGCAGGAGGGATATAAATGGAAAGGCTTTTCAATAAAATCACAGGATTTTTCAACTGGATTGCCGTTATAGCACTTCTTTTGATGTTTGCTACCATCACACTCGATATCCTATCATCCAAGATTATAAACAGGCCCATAACAGCAACAGTTGATATTATGTCCCTCCTTGCCACCTGTGTGGCCTCCTTCTCCCTTGCCGAGACTATAAAGGCAGGCCGTCATATAGAAGTGGATTTCATAATTTCAAGAATGCCCTTTAAAATAAGGAAGATATTAAATGTGGTCAGCAGGCTACTTTCCATGGGTTTCTTTATGCTTATAGTGTGGAGGAGCCTCGTCTATGCTCGTAATCTACAGGTTCTGAAAGAGGCCACCCTTACCCAGCATATACCCGTTGCCCCTTTTGTTTATGGTATAGCCGTCGCTTGCATACCGGCCATATTTATCTATCTCGTTGACGCATATCGCAGCATCAGGGAGGTAAAATAATATGGATCCTGTCACAACGGGTATAATCGGTATAATCATACTTCTCATACTCTTTGCAATAAGGGTTCCTGTGGCCTTTGCCATGGGGATTATGGGGTTTGTCGGGTTTACCTACCTCGTATCTTTAAATGCAGCCTTTGAGATGGTGGCAGTTGACCTCTTTGATATCTTCTCGTCCTATAATCTGACAGTGGTGCCCATGTTCGTGCTCATGGGTAGCATTGCCTTCAGAATAGGCATGAGCAAACGCATTTTCGATGCGAGTTATGTGATTCTCGGTAGCTTAAAGGGAGGGCTTGCCATTGCATCGATAATTGGCAGCGCTGCCTTTGCTGCCATATGTGGTTCAACTAATGCCACTGCCGCTGCCATGGGCACTGTAGCCCTACCCCAGATGAAAAGATACAATTACAGTGACTCCCTTGCTACTGGCTGTGTTGCCTCTGCAGGAACCCTCGGGATCCTTATTCCGCCCAGTGCCCTTCTTATTATATATGGCATAATCTCAGAACAGTCCATTGGCAAACTGTTTCTTGCTGGCGTAATACCAGGAATCATACTTGCCTTTGCCTTTGCCGTAACGGTCTTTATCATATGCTGGAGAAACCCTGTGCTTGGGCCTCCTGGACAACCCACCTCTTTCATTGAAAAGATTAAGGCATTGCCTGCCATGATAGAGGTTCTGATACTCTTCCTCCTTGTACTGGGCGGGCTTATGACAGGGTGGTTCAGTGCAACCCAGGCAGGAGGGGCAGGGGCATTGGCTGTGGTCCTGATAGGTTTAATTAGAAGGGATATAACGTGGAAGGCAATGATAGAGGCATCCAAGGATACGCTTCTTATCACATGCATGGTCATGTTTGTGCTGTTCGGCGCAATCCTTTTCAGCCGTTTTATGGCAGTTACAAAGATACCCTTCATCCTTTCAGGATGGGTTGGCGGGCTTCCGCTGCCAAAAGCATTGATAATGATACTCATAATCTTCATACATCTGATTGGTGGTTGCTTCATGGATGGCCTTGCCATGATAATGCTGACTGTGCCTATTTTACTGCCAACGGTGGTTTCCCTTGGTTATAACCCTATCTGGTTCGGGATCATCATAACCCTTATTGTGGAGATGGGTGCTATAACACCACCGGTTGGTATAAACGTGTATGTTATAAAGGGGATAGCCAAGGATGTAGCGCTGGAGACCATCTTTAAGGGCATATTCCCTTTTCTGTGGGCACTTATTCTGGTTGCCATTTTTCTCGTATTTTTCCCAGGGGTTGCCCTTCTTCTTCCAGATCTCGTATCCTTTTGAGATTTAACATCCTTCATTATATGGAATAGAAAGGGCCTTCATGAATTCCTTTTGAAAATCCTACTTTCTCGGGAGCTCTATATGGTTTATAATTTAATCCATCTTCATATCTTAGAGTGGTTTTTTTAGGACTTTGAGCTTTTGGTGGCACAGATGCCTTGAAACTAAAAGGTTATGGCCTCTTTTTTATTTTAAAAATTTAGTGGGTTGTATGAAAAAGAATTCCCAGAAAAAATAAATAGTTTTGGTCGATAATTTTGAAATTATATTGCATACAGTTAGGTTATGTAATAAAATTTTCCTGCTTTAAAAGCATAATATCAAAAAGATTCTTGGCGATACCCCAAGAAACAAGATAGAAAGGCTTATTTAATATCTTGAAAGGCTAAGTAGGGTTTTAAACTTGGTTTGTAAGGAGGCTAATGATGTGGATTTCTGAAAGGGTAAACAATATAAAACCATCTGGGGTAAGAAAGATATTTGACCTTGCAAAAAAGGTAAAAGACCCAATAGATTTGAGCATAGGAGAACCTGATTTTGATATACCGGAGCCTGTAAAAGAAGAAGGCATTCTATGGATTAAGGCAGGATTCAATAAGTATACGCCATCAGGTGGCATCCCTGAATTAAGGGAAAAGGTTTTCCATTATTTGAAGAATAAGGGGATAAAGTGCGAGGATGTCATAATAACGCCTGGGGTAACAGGTGGGTTATTGCTTGCGTTGATGGTGACTTTAAATCCAGATGATGAGGTGATAATTCCGGATCCATATTTTGTGCTTTATGAATATCAGGTGCTCCTTTTAGGTGGTAAACCTGTTTTTGTAGACACATATCCTGACTTTCAATTAAAAGAAGACAGATTAAGGGCAGCTGTCACTGATAAAACAAAGGTTATCCTTATCAATAGCCCAAATAATCCAACAGGCATGGTTGCCTCACGGCAAGAACTGGAAATGGTGGCAAAAGTGGCAAGGGAAAAAGGTATTCTTATCTTTTCAGATGATATTTACGATAGATTTGTTTATGATAAAGACAAAGAAAGGGTATATTTGGGTTCTTTATATGAGAATGTTCTTACCTTTGGAGGGTTTTCAAAAACATGGGGTATGACAGGGTGGCGTCTTGGTTACTGTGCAGGGCCTCGAAAAATAATTGAGTGTATGGTAACAATGCAGCAGTATGTTTTTAGTAGTGTTAACTCCTTTGCCCAGAAGGCAGCGTTGATTGCCCTTGATTATGATATGGGGCATATAATTGAGAATTATAGAAAAAAAAGGGACCTCATATACGAGGGGCTAAAGGATAAATACAGGGTTGTAAGGCCTGAAGGTGCATATTTTATTTTTCCAGAGGCCCCGGGAGGAGACGGTGATTCATTTGTTGAAAAGGCATTACAGAAAAACCTGTTTATAATCCCTGGAAGTGTATTTTCAGGTAAAAGGACAAATTTTAGAATATCCTTTGCAGCCACAGAGGAAAATATATTAAGGGGCATTGAAATTCTAAGAAGCCTTGTGTGAAAGTTTATGATATTATGATAACATAAAAAATCAAATAAATTCGAGGCGTAAAAATGTATAACTATTTATGCAGGTTACTTTTAGAAGCAGGAACAAGACTCATTTATTATACAACCCCGTTATTTTCAAAATATCTCGAATCAATAAAAAAAGACTCCAATTCTTTTCATCACGAAATGGCATTGGATGAGAAGATAGCCTTTGAATTGGGTTTTGCTGGTGCCATTGCATCTAAGAAAACTGCCTGTATGTTTTCCACAGAACAACTCTTTGAGGCAATGGATCCCATTATGACCTCGGCATATACAGGCGTTAAATATGGATTTTTAATAGTCTGTATTAAAGATACACCCCATGAGGTATCTTTTATAGGCCCTTTTTCAAAACTCCCTGTAATTTTTTCCGATGAACTTCAAGAACTTCCTTATGTGATTGACTTTTCTTATAACATATCTAAAAAGTATGAGATACCTGTTATATTACAGATTACACCTGACGAAGGCTTTGATAAAGAAATATTATACAGAGGTAAGGCCTTATCATTTAGTAATAACAACAAGGCACAATTTATAAAAGACCCTGGTCGCTGGGCAGCAACCCCGAGTTTCAGGTATAAGCTTCATCAGGTGTTAAATGAAAAGATAGAAAATATCAGGGAAGAGTTTGAGACCTATAAAGGTAATAAGGCCAAAATAAAGGGGAAGACAGGCATTATTATAACAAAGAATATTGATTTGGATTTTTATGATGAAGATACAAGCATACTTAAAATATCAACAATATTCCCTTTACCTAAAAGGCTTGTAGATGACTTTATAAAACAGATGGATGAGGTATTTCTCATTGAGGGGGAATACCCTGCAGTAGAATTGCAGATAAAAGAAAGAAGTAAAATAAATTCAGAGGTTTTAAAAACACCTTCGAGGATACAGAATAAAGGCGAGCAGTTGTTTGGTTTCGAAATCATAAGGGATTGGTTTGGCCCTGCCTCTTCCATCAACATTGCCCATGGTATCAAAAAGTCAGAGCCTGAAAGAAAGGTAGTGGCCATAACATATGAAAACCATTTTTTGCATTCCGGCATGCCCAGTTTTATAAATGTGCTATACAACAATTCTTCATTTGCGTTGCTTATAATTGTAAACGAGATGGAAGAAGAGATAAGAAGATTTATGGAAGGTTGTGGATTTAAGGACACTTTAACCATTAAAGAAATAGAAGATTTAAAGGATTATAAAGATAAAGGCGGGCTTACTGTCTATTTTTATAGGGGAATGATATGAATAAGACTAAAAGGATATTTGAACAAACGCCTGAAACAATGGAGATTATATGTGCTGGGATTGGAGGCAGGGGTGTGCTTCTTGCATCTACACTTCTAATAGAATGTGCTGTAGATGCAGGTTTATCTGCTATTGCATCAGATGAATACGGTATGAGCCAGAGAGGTGGCTCAGTTGTTTCCCATGTAAAAATTGGGGATGCAAAAAGTCCGGTGGTTGGTAGAGAAAATGCCCATGTGTTACTGGCCTTTGAAGAAAGTGAATTTTACAGAAATCTAACGTTTATAAGAAGAGGTGGTCTTGCCATAATAAACAGTAGAAACACAAGTATTTTTGAATCTGTGGATAAGGTTTTAAAAAAAAGAAATATAGCATATTTTTTAATAGATGGAGACAAAATTGCAAAAGAAAAGGGCATGATACAGGCATCTAATATGGCTATACTGGGTTTTTTTTCAGCATTCTCTATTGGTCCATATAATCACGATGCATTAAGGCATACAATAGAGAAAAAGGTTAAGGAAAGTTTAGTATTAAAAAACATAGAGGTGTTTGAAGAAGGTTTTTTAAAGGCAGTATCTTTGAGTAAGAATCTTTGAAATATACATGGAGGTTTTTGTTTTGGAACGAAAAAAAGAGGTTATGATAGGAAACTATGCTATTGCAAGGGGGCTTGTTGAGGCAGGAATTGATTTGGCAGCAGCATATCCTGGTACACCGAGCTCTGAGATACTTCCCGGCATAATAGAGTTTAATAAAAGGGAGAAGGGTAGCACATATGCTGAATGGTCTGTGAACGAAAGATGCGCCCTTGAGGTTGCCATAGGTGCAGCAATGATAGGTAAAAAGTCAGCGTGTATGATGAAACAGGTGGGATTGAATGTTGCCTTTCCTCCATTGCCTTCATTTGACGAGTTAAAGATTAGAGGTGGACTCGTGATGGTTGTCTGCGATGACCCTGGACCTCAGTCGTCTCAGACAGAACAGGATACGAGGCTCATTTCGGTTCTGATGGATATTGCCTATTTTGAGCCTTCATCGCCTGACGAGGCAGCAGATATTGCCTATTATGCCATGAACTATTCTTATGAGCACAAATTACCTGTTATCATCCGCTCAACGCATCGGGTGAGTCATGCAAGGCAGGCAGTTTCAATCTTTCCTAAGGGAAAGAGAATTGTTGATTTAAAAGAAGGGGTATTGAATAAAACTAATGGTAATCTTGAAGGTTCAAAATTGGGTATTGTTTCCTCTGGAATGACCTATTCAACCACATTGGATGTGTTAAAAGAAATGGGTTTGGATAACATCATACCAGTGTTTAAGGTCACCTCGATAATGAAAGGCAAAATAAGCGGGGATAAGAATAAAGGCATTATAGAATTTGTAGATAAAGTAGAACATGTGCTTGTCCTTGAAGAAACAGATGCAGTTTTAGAACTTTTAATAGGTAAAAACGGAAAAGTGCTCGGTAGAAATACCGGTCATGTGCCATCTGCCGGAGAACTCACATACAATGTTATAAGGGATATATTAGGGGATGTATTGGAATCATTAAAGATTACAAAAAAGAAGTTCTTTTATGATTATGAGATTGAAGATGCCACAAAGGAAATACACATTGTTCAGAGACCGCCTAAATTATGTGCAGGATGTCCTCATAGGGCAACATTTTATGCAATGAAAGAAGTCTTCCCCGAAGCTGTGTTTCCAGGAGACATTGGTTGTTATACCCTCGGCACATCACTTGGTGCAGTGGATACCTGTATAGATATGGGTGGTGGAATAAACATTGCTTCAGGGTTTTATGATGCATATAATCAGGATGGTGCATTAATACCCATTATAGCAACGATAGGTGATTCAACGTTTTTTCATGCTGGCATAACCCCCCTTTACGATGCAGTGAAAAAAAACAAGAGGTTTATGCTCATAATTATGGATAATGGAACAACGGCAATGACGGGTATGCAGCCAACACCGCAAACAGGTATAACAGCCCAGGGTGAATTGAATAAGCCTATTTTGATTGAAGATATGGTTAGTTCGTTGGGGATAGATTTTTTAAAAGTCGTAGACCCATATGATGTGCCATTAATGATAAACACCATAAAAGATGCCTATAATTTTTTGTCTCTTGAAATAAAAAAGGCTGCCCCTGCTGTAATCATAGCAAGAAGGGAGTGTGTTTTGTCTTCAAGAGGAAAGGAAAAACCTAAATACGAAGAGATACCCCTTGAAAAAACATGCATAGGCTGCAGAACATGTATCGACTATTTTGGTTGTCCTGCAATTCAGTTTGATGATGATAAGAACCAGGTTATCATTGATGAAGGGTTATGCACAAAATGCGGCGTATGTCTTTTCGTTTGCCCTATGATTTAAAAGATTTGTGAAGCCAAAATTATCCATAATCATTATCACAAAAGACACAAAAGACCTCCTTAAAAATCTTCTTGACTCTATTAATAAGGACTACAGCTTAAAAGAATTGCCTACAGAAATCATAATTTTAGACAACAATTCTTGCGACGGCACAGAGGAGATGGTGAAAGTATTTTTTTCTGGAATAATCTACATCAAAAATGAGAAAAATCTTGGTTTTGCCGCCTCTGCCAACAAAGGTTTTTTTATCTCAAAAGGGGATTATGTACTGTTTCTTAATTCTGATACCCTTGTTTTACCTGATGAAATAGTAAAAATGGTTAATTTTATGGAAGCGGATAAAAGTGTAGGGGTCTGTGCGCCTCAACTTGTATACGAAGACATGGGTCTTCAACGTTCTTTTGCTTATGTCCCTAATCTTATGTTTGAGGTAATTCCTAAATCCTTTCTCGAGTTCATACTTCCAAAAAGATATAAAGGCAAAAGAAGTAGATTTGAAACACCCCAGGATGTAGAATCCTTAATAGGTGCGGCATTTATGGTCAGAAGAAAGGTTTTTGAAGATTTAGGGGGGTTTGACGAGAGGTTCTTCTTTTTTCTCGAAGAGACAGATCTTTGTGTAAGGGCAAGAAAGAGAGGGTTCAGGGTAGTTTTTTTTCCTGAAGCTAAAATAGTGCACCTTCAGGGTAAAACAATATCAAAGACATGGATAAAAGGGAGAATGGAATACAACATTTCCCTATATAAATTCATAAAAAAGCACCATAGTTTATTTTACTTCTATATTTTTGTAATCATTAGATTTATCAAATCTTTCATTATAATAGTGTTATTAGCTGTATTTCCTTTATTGCTCACAAACAGGCGTATAAGGAGAAGTTTAAGATATTATTCCAGTCTTTTTACCTGGCACCTGAAGGGATGTCAGGATAGCGAAGGCATAAAGAGTTAAGTCTCAAGGACGAATATCACATCAAGGGTAACCCTGTATTCCACAATTTTGCCGTCTTCAACTTTTGCCCTCATGTCTTTAACGCGCACCCCAGTGATGCCCCTCAAGGTTTTCGAAGCCCTCTTGAAACCCACAAGAATAGCATCGTCAAAACTTTTTGGAGAACCTGCAACGATCTCTGTTATCCTTGCAACTCTTCCTTCTGACCTCATAGACCCTCCTCTTTATTTTTTTAAAACCTATCAGCAAGATAAATTTATGTCAATAATTTTTTATTTATTCATTGCCAATCCCTCATTTATTATATATTTTATTTATTAAGCTGTCACAATGGTAGAAAAAAAAGAAACAAAAAAAATCAATCCCCTTTCCGAGCTTTTAAAAATCGGTATTGCCCTATCAGCAGAGCATAATATAGATAAGCTTTTAAATATGATTGTGGAGCAGTCAAGAAGATTAACAAATGCTGACGGTGGTACACTGTATATTGCAACAGATGATTTTACTGCCCTTAAATTTGCCATTGTGCAGAATGCTTCATTGAATATATACATGGGCGGCTCTAATAGACCTATAAAATGGGAACCTGTAAGGCTTTACAATGAAGATGGAAAACCTAACTATGCCAATGTCTCCTCATATTCTGCCCTATCAGGAGAAATAGTAAACATACCTGATGTTTATAATGCAAGGGGCTTTAATTTTGAAGGCACAAAAAGATTTGATGCAGGCACAGGATACCGTTCTAAGTCAATGCTTGTAGTGCCCCTTAGAAATCACGAGAACGATATAATAGGGGTACTGCAGTTATTAAATGCCATTGATGAAAAAAAAGGGAAAGTTGTGAAATTTTCAAAAAAAAGTGAGGAAATTGCCTCATCCCTTGCATCCCAGGCCGCTGTTGCCCTCACAAATAACAGGCTCATCCATGATCTTGCAAACCTTTTTGATTCTTTTATAGAAGCCATTGCAACTGCCATTGACGAAAAATCACCTTATACTGGTGGTCATGTAAAAAAGGTGGTGTGGCTTGTCATGACTTTAGCAGAAAAAATAAATCAATGTAAGGATGGTTATTACAAAGATGTATTTTTTACACCTGATGAAATGAAAGAACTCAGGATTTCTGCGTGGTTACACGATATTGGAAAGATAACAACGCCGGAACACATCGTGGATAAAGCAACAAAACTCGAGACAATCTACGATAGGATTGCCCTATTAAAGACACGTTTTGAGATCTTGAAAAGGGATTATGAGATAAAGCTTTTAAAAGAGAATGTCTTAACTCAATGCCAAAAATCTCTTGCCTTAACAGATAAAGAGCATGAAGATTACTATAGTTCATTGAAAGATGACCTTGATTTTCTTATTAAAATAAATCAGGGTTCAGAGTTTTTAGATGATAGTGCTATTGAACGCCTCAATGCAATTAGTAAGAAAAGGCTTATTCTGGACGAAACTGAAATACCATTAATAACAGAGGACGAACTCTATAATCTCAGTATAAAAAGAGGCACTATAAATAAAGAAGAAAGAATGATTATTCAGAATCATGCTACCTTAACATATAGGATACTATCCAAACTTCCTTTTCCAAAAAAATTGCATAGGGTGCCTCAATTTGCAGCCACCCATCACGAATGTCTAAACGGTTCTGGCTATCCCTTTGGGCTTAAAGAAAATGAACTTCCCCTTCAGTCAAGGATCATTGCCCTTGCAGATATATTTGAGGCATTAACATCAAAGGATAGGCCATATAAAAAGGCTAAAAATCTTTCCGAATCATTAAAGATAATGTCTTTGATGGCAAAAAATAAATCCATAGATTCACAGCTTTTCGAATTTTTTATAAAAGAAAAGATATATCTTGAATACGCAAAAAATGAACTATCACTGGAACAAATAGACATAGAGGATTTCCAAATCTAATTCTTTGGTCTACTCCAGCTTTAATAAAATGCAGAAATTAAGGTCTATAAAATTCGGTAGTGTTGAGATAGCTTTCGTTATATGTTAAAACTATGGATATTTTAAAAAACATAAAAAAAGAAAAAGGAACGAAACATGAACATACCCATGATAAATCTAAAAGAACAATTCAGGCTTGTAAAAAAGGATATACTGAAAAACATATATGAGATTTTGTCAGAACAGAAGCTCATTTTAGGCAAATATTGTAGTCTTCTTGAAAAGACTATTGCCGATTATGTAGGCGTGAGGCATGCCATTACCTGTGCAAACGGAACAGATGCGCTCATTCTTTCTCTAATGGCATTGGGAATAAAAGAAGGGGACGAGGTTATAACAACGCCTTATACATTTTTTGCAACGGCAAGTTCAATCGCCCTTGTAGGTGCAAGGCCTGTATTTGTTGATGTAAAAAAAGACGACCTGAATATTGACCCAAAATTGATAATAAATGGGATTACCAGTAGAACAAAGGCAATAATAGTGGTTCATCTCTTTGGAAAGCTATGCGATATGGATGAGATAGTAAAGATTGGAAAAAAAAATGGTATATATATCATTGAAGATATGGCCCAATCCCTTGGTGCCCAATATGCAGGTAAAAAGGCAGGCAGTTTTGGTGATATTGCAGCCTTAAGTTTTTATCCCACAAAAAATTTAGGTGGCATAGGCGAAGGGGGTATGGTTATAACAGACAGGGATGATTTAGGCGAAAAGGTTAAAAAATTGAGGGTGCACGGCATGGGCATGAATACCTATCACCATGAAATGATAGGGATAAACAGCAGGCTCGACGAGATAAAGGCTGCAGCACTTTTTGTAAAATTTCCATATCTCGAAGAATGGAACAGAAAAAGGCAGGCAAACGCAAGATTTTATAGTGAAAAATTAAAGGACCTACCCATTACCTTACCTCCTGTGCCTGATGATGGCACCCACATATTTCATCACTATGTAATAAAAACACAACAAAGGGATGACCTACAGGCGTTTTTAAAAGAAAACGGCATACAAACAGGCATATACTATCCTGTGCCCCTTCATCTCCAGGAGTGTTTTAAATATTTAGGCTATAGCGAAGGCTCTTTTCCTATATCGGAAGACGCTGCTAAAACAAGTCTTGCATTGCCTATATATCCAGAACTGAAAAAAAAGGAGAAAGAATACATAATTAAGAAGATCAGAGAGTTTTTTACATCTCAAACAAAGGCAACAAGACAAGAATTTATTGACAAATCAAGAAGTATATTACACAATAGTTAGACTTATGAGCATTGTAAGGTTTTTGATAATCTTTTTTTTGTTTTTCCCGTTTTTATCTTCATGCAGCAAAGAGGTTAAGAATCTGAAAGAAGAGGTGCGGCTACTAAAAGAGGAAAATAACTTTTTAAAGGCTGAAAATATAAGTCTTAAAAAGGAGATTGAGGAATTATATAAAAAACTGGAAGAGAAGATGAAAGAAGAAAAAAAGTCTCAAATAGAGGGAGCAACAAAAGAGGCTTCACAGATAAAGGAATCCCCGAAGAAGACAAGATAAACCCATTCAAAAAATAATCTTTCACAACATTTTATGAGAAACATCAAACTTACCATATCATACGACGGCACAAACTATCACGGCTGGCAATGCCAGCCCGATAGAAAAACCATCCAGGAAACAATAAAAAAGGCCATTGAAAGGATAGTAAACCACGAGGTCAAAGTCTTTGGTGGTGCTAGAACAGACAGTGGAGTCCACGCAATGGGTCAGGTGGCAAACTTTTTTACAGAAAAAACCATAGACCTTTTAAGCCTTAAAAAAGGACTAAATAGCCTGCTCCCAAAAGACATAAGGGTACTGGATGCAAAAGACGTAGATAATGATTTTCATGCCCGATATTCGGCAAAGAGCAAAACCTATGTTTATACAATATTAAATACACCCTTTGATTCCCCTTTTTTTCATTATTACACATGGCATGTGCCTTATTACTTAGATACTGAAATTATGCACAAAGCGATAAAGGAAATCGTAGGTGTTCATGATTTTTCAGCTTTTAAGAAAAAAAACGAGATATACAAGAGCAATATTAGAGAGGTATTAAGGGCAGGGGTAAAAAGAAGAAAGGACTTTATCTATATATTAATAGAGGCAACGGGTTTTTTAAGGTATATGGTCAGGAACATTACAGGCACTCTAATCTTGATAGGTAAAGGTAAGATAAATGCAAATGCCATGAAAGACATACTGGAATCAAAAAACAGGGATATGGCGGGTCAGACAGCGCCTGCAAAGGGATTGTTTTTAAAAAAAATCGTATATTGAGAAAAAATATTTTGCAGAAGTTTTTTATTTATGACTTTTAAAAATACAAATTATGTATTAGATTAACTAACATTACGACAAACTCGATTTGTCGGACCAAAAATAAATTAGGAGGATTTATGTTTACCGTATCAGATGCTGCAGCAGAGGTAATTAAGCAGTTTCTCGAAGGAAAAGAGGGACCCCATTCAGTGAGGGTTATGTTGATGGAGGGTGGCTGATCTGGCCCAACGCTTGGAATGGCTCTGGATGAGCCAGGGGAAAACGATGAGGTATTTAATGAGAAAGGAGTGAGTTTTTTAATAGAAAAAGAGCTTTTTAACCAGGTAAAACCGATATTTATTGATTTTGTTCATTCTCCAATGGGCAGTGGTTTTATGGTGCAATCTGAACTTTCAAAAAAGGGTGGATGCGGCAGTTCATGTAGTTGTTAAATTGTTAATAATATAAAATATAGAAAGGGCAACCGATTTAGCTCTAGGCTAACATGTTAATCTTGCTGAAAAAATTTTTAATACGGCACTTAACGCCACCGAGGGTATTTGTTCTCAGTTTTTTGACTATAGTAACAATAGGAACATTTTTATTATGGTTGCCCATTTCATCATCAAAAAGACCCTTAACCTTTATTGATGCCCTTTTTACTTCAACATCTGCAGTATGCGTGACCGGTCTTACTGTAATAGATATATCTTCAGACCTTTCTTATTTTGGACAGTTTGTTACACTAATACTTTTTCAGTTAGGCGGAATAGGTATTATTACTTTTTCTGTGTTTTTCTTTCACCTTATGGGTATAAGCATCCCTTTCAAGGAAAGAGAAATTATCCAATCTTCTTTTTCCCCATCAAAAAGGCATGATTTTCAGTTAATATTGAAATATGTGCTTTTGTCAACCTTTACAATAGAACTTTTAGGTTCCATGGCATTGTCTGTTAGATTCTTGGAAGATTTTTCTTTTGGCAAGGCTGTATACTACGGTATATATCATGCTGTATCAGCCTTCAACAATTGCGGCTACTCCCTTTTTTCAAACAACCTTATGGATTACAAGGGAGATACATTTATAAATTTAATCATAATGGCATTAATTATACTGGGTGGGATAGGCTTTTTTGTTCAATTTGAGATGCTATCCTATTGGAGATCCCGTAAAAAAAGGAAACGATTATCTTTGCATACAAAGATAGTTCTCATCACAACAATAACACTAATATGCCTGGGTGCATTATTTTTTTATTTGTTTGAAAAAAATTATACGATAAAGGATTTACCATTTAAAACAAAGATACTTGTTTCTTTTTTTCAATCCGTGACCGCAAGGACTGCGGGTTTTAACACTGTAGAAATAGGAAGATTGACAAACGATACGATTTTACTGTTGATGATGCTAATGTTCGTCGGTGCTTCACCAGGGTCTACAGGTGGAGGCATAAAGACAACGAGTTTTGCTTTGCTTATTATTATGCTGTGGAATAGGTTGAAGGGCAATGAAGAAGTAAATGTAATGAACAGGACCATACCAAAAGAGCTTATATCAAAAAGCGTATCTATAATATTTGCATCTGTGCTCTCTATAGGAATTGTCATATCCCTTGTATTGTTTATGAGCAACAAAAGCGTGGATTTTCTTAGTCGTAACCTTTTTATAGAGTATCTCTTTGATACCATATCTGCCTTTGGAACCGTAGGCCTTTCCATGGGTATAACACCCCATTTAAATAATGTTCAGAAGGTAATAATATCAATAATGATGTTTGCCGGTAGGGTTGGGCTTTTAACCCTTGCCTTTTCATTGAGTGTAAAGCCAAAAAAGACCTTAATTAAGTATGCAGAAGAAGAAATAATGGTTGGTTAAGGAGGTGCCAGTGCCAAGGGTAATCGTTATAGGGTTAGGAATATTCGGCTATAATATTGTAAAGGACCTTTTCGATGCTGGTGTCGATGTAATTGCCATAGACAAAAACAAAGATGCAGTTCAGTCTGTGAGGGACTTTTGCACCAAGGCAATACATGCCGACGCCACAGATAAAGATGTTTTAGAATCGATAGGCATAAGGGAAGATGACATGGTGATAGTTTCTTTTGGTGAAGATTTAGCCTCAAGCACCCTTTTGACACTGCACCTCAAAAATATGAAGATAAAAAATATCCTTGTTAAGGCACCAAACGAAGAACACAAACTCGTCCTTGAAAAGGTAGGTGCAACAGAGGTTATAATCCCTGAGAAAGAGATGGCAGCTAAAATAGCAAGGAGCATTGTGGCCCCGAATCTTATCGATTATATACCTATATCTGAAGATTATATGATATGTGAGGTGGCACCGCCAAAACAGTTTATAGGAAAGACATTAAGGGAGGTGCATTTGAGAAGCACTTATGGTGTTTATGTTATTGCCATAAAAGATATTTTAACAGACAAGGTTTTTATGGTAAACCCCGATTATAAGATGAAAGATAGCGATGTGCTCATTGTAATAGGTCAGACAGAGAATATAGAAAAGCTGAAATAACCTTGACTTTATTTATAAAAAAAGGCAAAATTGCACTTTAATCTTTTTATAAGAGGTGAACATAACATGATAACATCAATCAGTGAAGAAATTGTAGTAAAAACATACATGGATGTAGCAGGTTTTGCACCCCATAAAATACAAAGGGAAATGGAAAAGTTAAATAAAGATCAGCCAGATCTGTTTTATTTTGTTTTAACATCTTTAGAGGAAATGGATGAGGATGTCCGTGATTTAGGCATATATTTATTTTTCGTTGTTTATATGATGTTCAAAAAGGCATATAAAAAGATAAACAGGGTAACCTTTGACGATATAGATGAAACATACGATTATAACCTTAAGATATTAGATACAATAGAACATGGGGATGAAAATGCCCTTATGGATTTTGCTGAAAAAGAAATGGTTAAACAACCTTATGTTATGAAATACATCACCGAAGCCTTGATGGAAGAAGATGATGAATATGACGAGATTTCACTGAAGGCAGATGACAAAGGCTTTCTTTTTCTCTTTTTAAAGACTATAACAGATATCCTTGATAAGAATACTACAAAGGTCATAAAAGTCAAAAAGTAGATGCTTTTTATGCCTTGTTATGCAGTTTTTTAAATTTTAGCCCCCTCTGGAAGGGAGATAAAGTTCTGTCTAAAAAAGAGGGGGCATGATAATGAAAGATACTATCGACATGCTCCTTTTTTAGGGATTAACAGGCATCCATACCTTGTGGGCAGGCACCCACCGACCATTAACCCACTGACCCGGCACCTCCACCCACTTACCAGGGGGATTTTCTGTGCCATCAGGGCAGGCATAAGCTGGTTTATAATCTTTTGCAGCCACCATCTTCTCGTTCATTACCTGTTGATCCAGGGCATTACCTGCAATGGTTCCTGCCAGGGCGCCCACTGCAGTCCCTATCAGGGTGCTTGCCGTATTGCTTCCTATAACCTGACCTGCAATGGCACCAAGGCCTGCACCTATGGCTGCACCTTTTTGTGTATTATAACCGGTTGAGGCACATGATTGAAGGAAAAGAACGGTCATCAATAAAGATACTATCCATAAAAAATTCTTCATAATATCCACCTCCTCTTTAAGCAATCAGGCAGGAAAGGGGTTGTGGGGGGTAGATAGGGTATCCAAAACCTGCCTGATACGCTTTTAAGTTAAATCCTCTAATGCCAGCAAGGGGCTGGAGCAAACCCTCTTCCTTTAAAACCTGCAACTCCAAATCCCATACCACGACCAAAACCAGTTTCGCCGAGCTTTTTTAGTTGCTCAGGTGTCAGTATAGCCCTTTGCTCTAACCTTAATTGAACCTTTTTGTCCTGTAATGCCTGATTCAACGCATTGAGCTCCTTTTCCTTTGAAAGAAGGGTAGCCTTATCTACTGTGGGATCTGCATACAGTCTTTTTAGCTCCTGCCTTTTTTGAAATGTCTCATACCTTAATCTTTCTGTTTCACTGCGAAACCTCTCCTTTAGCTGCCACATTTTATCCTGCTGTTCTTTGGATAGGTTAAGGTTTAAAAACCCATAAGCATGACCATGACCAGATCCAGACACATATACACCATCAGGGCCAAAACCTGCCCTTTTAGGCCCGAAGGCATATACACTACCCACAAGCATCAGGAAAAATGCCACCAACAAACCAACCACATACAAACGTTTCATATTAACCTCCTTGGTTTTATTTATTTTTGTTTGCATTTATAGTTGAAAGCAATAACTATGCCAATAGACTACATCTTATAACTTTATGAAATCATTGAATAATTTAAATAGAGATAAAAAATTGAAAACCTATAACAGGAAAAAATTGTCGAACGGTTCTTTTTTTCGACATAATTGTCGAAAAATATGAAAGGGAGAATTAAATTCAAAAACGGTTTATCTTTGAATTCATATTAAGGAGGTTTCACCTATTTCTCGCTGGATAACCTCAGCTATTTGTCTGCAGTATTTTTCTGTTATCTCATCGCTTGGACCTTCAACCATAACACGGCACATGTTCTGTGTGCCCGAATAACGAACAAGGACCCTGCCACTGTCCTTTAGCTCATCCTCCACAAGTTTTATAACATCTACAACAGCAGGTAATGTGTTAATATCAGGCTTATTTTTAACAGGCACATTTATAACCTTTTGGGGGTAAATCTCCATCAGTTTTGCAAGTTCTGAAAGGGGCTTACCTGTCTTTAGCATTACTGATATGAGCTGCATAGCTGTTATTATGCCGTCCCCTGTGGTATGATGGTCTAAAAAAATCATATGACCCGATTGTTCTCCACCAATTACTGCCCCAAGCTTAAGCATATCTTCAAGGACATATCTATCTCCTACCTTTGAGGCATGGTATTTTAAACCATATCTTTTGCATGCTACAGTAAGGCCAAGGTTACCCATGACTGTAGTAACTATAAGATCATTTTTTAATCTGCCTTCATCCTTTAGTGCCTTTGCACATATAATTAATATCTGATCCCCTGTAAGCTCATCTCCCTTTTCATCAACAGCAATGAGCCTATCACCATCGCCATCAAAGGCAAGTCCAATGCTTGCCCCTGTTTCTACAACCTTTCTTCTTAAATCATACGTATGTTGAGAACCACAGTTTTCGTTTATGTTTAGTCCATTAGGATTATTATGAATTACATGAACATCTGCACCTAATTCAAAGAATGCAATAGGTGCTACCTTATATGTGGCACCGTTTGCGGTATCAATAACTATCTTTAAATCCTCCATAGTAAGATTTCTTGGAAATGTGTTTTTTAGAAAAACTATATATCTACCATGAACATCATCTAAGCGATACGCCCTACCCATATCATGGGCAGGCGGGACCTTTTCTGGTAAATCACTGTTTAAAATAAGTTCTTCTATGAGTTCTTCCTGTTCGTCAGAAAGTTTGAAACCATTACCGGAAAATATCTTAATACCATTGTCCTGGTAAGGATTATGGGATGCAGATATGACAACGCCAGCATCAGCACGCATACTCTGAGTTATAAAGGCAATGCCCGGTGTTGGCAGTACACCTACAAGATAGGATATACCTCCCATAGAGGTTATACCTGCCTCAAGAGAACTTTCAAGCATGTATCCTGAGATCCTCGTATCTTTTCCAATTATTATCCTTGGTTTACTGCGGGCCTTTTTTAAAAGATATGTAACTGCCTGACCTACTGAAAATGCAATCTGTGCATTCATAGGATAACGGTTAGCCTCCCCCCTTATCCCATCTGTTCCAAAAAGTTTACCCATACCTTGCTCCCATAAAATAAATTTATTTTTGTGAAACTGGCCTTCCTGTGATTTGTGCTAATTTCCTATTTTATTAAATGATGGTTTTAAATGCAATAATTTATAATAAGACCATACAGTTTGTTTTGCATTAAAAACACTGATAAAATGCACAGAAAATTTTATTCAATCACTAAGCTTGTGCATTTTTCAGCTTAAAATAAAAACCTTATAAAAATAGTTTATCCACCTCCTATGGGTGGAAATATGGCGACTTCGTCATTATCCTTTAATTCTGTTTCAGGTTTTGCATGCCTGCCGTTTACAAAAATAATACTTACCTCTTCAAAAGGCAGCCCGAGCTCTTTAATAAGTTCTTTTATTGTTGTTTTTGGCATAACCTCTATCTTTTTCTCAGAAAATCTATTTATCCTGAGTGTGGCAAAAAGCTTTACATTAACAGTCATCTTCTTCCTCACCGGATGTTTTGATATTTAAATAAATTAGATATCTATCGTCGTTTATGTATTTTTCCATAAAACCCCATGAGTCAGATGGCTTTACTTTTGTTTCGTTTATATACGCATAGTTTATATAATCCTTTAATCTGTCTTTTTTTTCTGAAAATAACTGTCTTAACTGGTAGGCATGTAAGATTATCCCTTGTTTTAATAACTTTTTTGCCAGCTCAACGAGGAGTATATTAAATATTTTTATGGCGAAACAACATGTTTTAACAGGATAGGGATCTTTTTTTTCAATATATGTAATTGCAGTCCTAAATGTTTCATATTTGCTATGCCTTCTCATCGTTGCACCTGCTAAACCCGGCATGGCACCAGATATGGAAAGGGAAGAGTTTTCTTTTATTATTACACTGTCAATGTCATCTACCACCTTCCCATCAAGGAGGATTGTGCTAATCCTTTTTTCAATGAGTTCATCGTTTATATTGAATATATCTTTTAAAACTGTCCTTACACTCCGACCCACTTGAGTTTTAACAAAAACCCCTTCCTGAAGGACTATAAAAAACAATGGGGTAATATCTTTTTTTGTGCACAGTTTAATCTTTATAATCCTTTTTTCAGCACAATCCTCCTGGATATTCATATGCTACCAGTTAAACACCTGGTCTAACTCCTCATCAGTTACATTGAATGTAACATTATGGGGTGGTAGTGGCTCTTTTTTGAAAAAGTTCGGAAGCCTATCTTGTTCTTTTGTAAAACCTGCAAGCCTGTTAAATGTCCTTTCCATGGTTAGTATATTTTTGCCAAGATTGACCACATCATCCCCTGTAAGTTTAAGTCCGTAAAATGCATTTAACATTTCGAGGAGCGCCTCAAAGGTTTCAGGCTGGTCAAGGACTGCAAAGGCTATAAATAAACACATACCAGTAGAATCTATAGCCGCAGTTGCAATCTGTAGATTTCTTGAAAGCTCAATCTGACCTTCAGGTTTTAAGGGATCTACAAATCCTCCAACCTTGAGGATATTTGTGGCCACTGCATAACCTGCTGTGTGGTCAGCCCCCATTGGGCTTGTGGCGTAAGTTACTCCAATACCGTGGACCGCCCTTGGGTCATAGGCAGGTAGCGCCTGACCTTTTACAACAGGGACTTTATCAACACCGAATATCCTTCCTGTAACCAAAGCACCACTACCTATAATTCTTCCCAGCGGTGTGCCTTTTTTCACCTCTTTGATTAGTTCAATTGCGCCATCAGCATCCCCGAATTTTATTAGACCTGCCTCCATTGCCACCCCGACCGTCACACCCATCTCGATTGTATCAAGCCCAATATCATCATCTAAGAAATCAAGCATTGCAATCTTGTCTATATCATCTATACCGCAATTACCACCATGGGCCCAGACTGTTTCGTATTCAGGTTGTTTTGTGAGATAGCGGCCATCTTTATCGTGAAATATGCCAGAACATCTAATTACGCAACCGCGATGACAACCGTGGGTTGCTACACCTCCCCTTTCTGTCTCAAGGGCTGCCTCTGTCTCACCGCTAATCTTTGCCGCACCTGTGAATCTACCTTCCCTGAAATTATATGTTGGATAACCTCCTGCCTCATTTAAAATGTTTGTTAAGACATTTGTCCCATATGCAGGGAGGGCCTCTCCTGTAACAGGATGCCTTCTTAAGCCTTCTATGAATTTTGCATTTGCCTGCCTAAACCTTTCTCTATCTTTTGGCTCTCTCATATTCGTTCCTTCATCGTCAATTACTATAACCTTTACACCTTTAGAACCCATAACAGCACCGACACCACCACGGCCTGCATGCCTTGTGGGTCTTAATTCAGTGTTTGTGCAGGCAATGGAGGAGCCAGCAAGTCTCATCTCTCCTGCAGGGCCTATGGATATGCAAGAGATTTTTTGTCCGTATTCCCTTTTCATCCTCTCCACTGTCTCATAATTACCGAGCATTTTTAAACTATTGTCTTTTTCTATCTTTACGCCATCTTTATTTATAAAGACCCTATACAGATCCTCTCCCTTTGGTTTTCCTTCTATGACAATTGCCGCATAACCGAGTCTGGCAAGCATCTGGGACGGCTGGCCCCCTGCGTTGGCCTCTTTTATACCACCTGTAAGAGGACTTTTACATCCTACAGAGATGCGACCAGACATAGCCGCCATGGTGCCACTCAATAGTCCTGGTGCAATTACGAGTTTATTTTCAGATGATAGGGGATGGCATAAAGGAGGCACCTCTTTGAATACAATGGCAGAGGTAAGACCTCTTCCTCCCAGACCTTCATAGCCTTTCATATCTGTGATTTTAATCTCAGGTGCAGGCTCTTTAGACATATTTATTCTTATAATCTTATCCATGTCCCTCCCTCCTTTTTAGAAATTTTTCTATAAGTTCAATTCTAAATTATTAAAACATTTTTTCAACAAAAAAATAGTCTTTCTTGCTTTATAATTGTGAATTTTTTATAATCCTTAATAAATTTTTGGAAAGTTATTAAAAATAAAAAAGGGAGATTAGAATGGCACTTACAGGCATTGAGATTTTTAAACTCCTTCCCAAGACAAATTGCAAAGATTGCAAGTTTCCTACATGCCTTGCCTTTGCAATGGCCCTTGCAGCAGGTAAGGCAGAATTAGATACCTGTCCCCATGTAAGTGATGAGGCAAAGGCACAGTTGAAAGATGCAAGCGCACCGCCCATCAGGCAAGTATCCATCGGAACAGGCGAATATGAAATAAAAATAGGCGGTGAGACAGTTCTTTTCAGACACGAAAAGACCTTTTTCAACAAGCCTGGGTTTGCCTTATTAATTTCTGATGAGTTTGGCGATGATGAGATAGACAGAAGAATGTCATTGCCATCTTTTTATCAATACGAGAGGATTGGAACGACCCTCAGACCAGAACTCATTGCTCTAAAACACAAAGGAGAGGATGAACGATTTTTAAATATAGTGAGAAAGGCAAAGGAAAGGCCTTATGGGATAATCATTATGTGTGAAAAGGCATCTATTGTGAAGGAAGCCCTTGAAATCTTAAAGGGAAGAAGACCCCTTATCTATGCTGCAACTACAGAAAATTTCACACACTTTGGGGCATTATCAAAGGAGTACGAATCTCCCATAATAGCCAAAGGCAATGACATTGAAGAGGTGTGTTCTGTCACTGAAAAATTGATTTCTATGGGTATTAAAGACATTGTCATAGACACAGGTGCGAAAACTATAAAACAGGCACTTCAAGACCAGATTATTGTGAGAAGGTCTGCAATCTTAAAAAGATATAAGCCCCTCGGATTCCCAACAATCGTATTTCCATATACTATGGCCAATAATCTAATGAAGGAAACTCTAATCGCCTCTGCCATGATAGCTAAATATGCAGGTATCATTGTGTTAAGCGACTTTATGGGTGAAAGCATCTTCCCATTACTTCTTTTGAGGTTGAATATCTATACAGACCCTCAGAGACCCATGACAACCCAAGAAGGTATATATCCGATAAACAATCCCGATGAGAACTCACCTGTCCTTGTGACGTGTAATTTTTCCCTTACATATTTTATTGTAAGCGGAGAGATTGAAAATTCAAGGGTTCCAAGCTGGCTCTGCGTAATGGACACAGAGGGTTTATCTGTTCTTACTGCATGGGCTGCTGGTAAGTTTGTCGGTGATCTTGTAGGTGCCTTTATAAAAAGATGTGGTATAGAAAATAACATCTCACACAGGAAGGTAATTATACCCGGTTATACTGCCTCTATTGCAGGGGACATGGAAGAGGTGCTTCCAGGCTGGGAAATAATAGTTGGGCCAAGGGAGGCCTCTCAGATCCCGTCTTTTTTAAAAACATGGAAAAATTAAAACTATGGGGTAGATATGGTCTTAATAGGTGAAAATATAAATATTATGTCTAAAAGGGTTAAAGAGGCGATCGACAAAAAGGACCCTGAACCTATAAAAAGGCTTGCTATTGCCCAGGCAGAGTCAGGTATGGATATGCTTGATATAAATCTCGGGCCTGCAAGGAAAGACGGACCTCTTGTCATGGAGTGGATCGTAAAAACAGTTCAGGAAGTGGTTGAATTACCTTTGAGTCTTGATACAACAAACATTGAGGCCATGGAGGCAGGTCTTAGGGTCCATAGAGGAAAGGCACTCATAAACTCCATTTCTGCCAGACCAGAAAGGATGAATGCCTTAATGCCCCTTGCAAAAAAATACAATGCAGGGTTTATAGGTTTGACAATAGGCGTTGAAGGTATCCCCAGAGATGCAAACGAGCGGGGTTTGCTTGCAGCCCAAATTCTGGCCGAAGCATCCTTGTATGGTATACCTGAAGAGGATATATGGCTTGATCCTATTGTCCTTCCTGTAAATTCTCAACAGTTACAGGTTCAGGGATGCACTGAATTTGCCATGATGCTCAAAGATATTGCCCCTAATGCAAAATCTACATGCGGTTTATCGAATGTCTCAAGCGGTGTGCCAACACAATTAAGGGGGATATTAAACAGAACATATCTTGTTATGCTAAAAAGATACGGTATATATTCTGCCATTGTAGATGCCTTTGACGAAGAATTAAGGGCAATTGCAAGAGAAAGAAGACCTGAAATTGAAAGGCTTATTTACAGAGCAATGGACAACGAAGGGATTGACTATTTTTCTCTTTCAAAAGAAGAAGTTCACTATGTTAAAACAGTGCATGTGCTTATGGGAAAAACCCTTTATTCAGACTCATGGCTTGATATATAAATGAATCCTTTTAAATACCTTAAGCATTTTAATAAAATAATCATTTTAAATAGAAAATAAGAGGAGAGCATATGCCATACGATGCAACTAAAATGGCCGATTGGCAGATAGCAGAGGCAGCAGAAGAAAAGATGAAGAGTATCTGGCAGTTAAGCGATAAAATGGGGTTGAACAAAGATGAGGTAATACCATATGGAAGGATTGCAAGGCTCGATTATAAAAAGATCTTAGATAGGCTTTCATCAAGACCAAATGGTAAATATATTGTTGTAACTGCCATAACACCGACACCTTTTGGCGAGGGAAAGACAACAACCACTATGGGGGTACTTGAAGGTCTCGGCAAAAGGAAAAAAAATGCAGGTGGCGCCATAAGACAGCCCTCAATTGGCCCCACAATGAACATCAAAGGTAGTGCAGCTGGAGGAGGAAATGCCCAGGTAATACCGCTGGCTGAATTCTCATTGGGACTTACAGGAGATATTTACAATATAATGAATGCCCATAACCTTGCCATGGTAGCTTTAACGGCAAGGATGCAACACGAGAGAAATTATAATGACATTGAACTTCAAAAAAGAGGCTTAAAAAGGCTTGACATTGATTCAAAAAATGTCCAGATGGGATGGGTCATGGACTTCTGTGCCCAATCACTCCGAAATATCATAATAGGACTCGGCGGAAAGATGGACGGTATTACCATGCAGTCCCGATTCGATATAGCCGTAAGCTCAGAAATTATGGCTATACTTTCCATTGCAAAAGACCTAAAGGATTTAAGGCAAAGGATAGGGAAGATTACTGTAGCCTTTGATAGACAGGGTAGACCTATTACCACAGAAGACCTCGAAGTAGCTGGGGCCATGTGTGCATTTTTAAGGGAAAGCATTAATCCCAGTCTACTCCAAACAATAGAAGGACAGCCTGTGCTCGTTCATGCAGGCCCTTTTGCAAATATCGCCTTAGGGCAATCTTCCATCATTGCAGATAAAATCGGACTTAAACTCTTTGATTATCACATAACAGAAAGTGGATTCGCAGCAGATATAGGGTTTGAAAAGTTCTGTAATGTAAAATCCAGAATCAGCGGGTTAAAACCAGATATAGCCATCATCACCACAACGGTTAGGGCATTAAAGATGCACGGTGGTGGACCAAGGGTAGCCCCTGGTATAAGAATTCCTGTGGAATATGCAAAAGAGGATTTGAACCTACTCGAAAAGGGTATACCCAACCTTATTCACCATATTAATATTGTAAAGATGTCAGGCATAAAACCTGTAGTATGTATCAACAGATTTAGCACAGATTCAAAGAACGAGTTAAAACTTGTAAAAAAATATGCTGAGGCAGAAGGTGCGATTGTGGCAGTTTCAGACCATTGGTTAAAAGGTGGTGAAGGTGCATTAGAGCTTGCAGATGCAGTAATAGATGCATGCAACCATGAAAATCATTTTAATTATATACTGCCCGAAGACTTAGCCCTTAGGGACAAGGTAGATATGATTGCAAAAAAGATCTACAATGCCGATAAAGTATTATGGATACCAGAAGCAGAAGAAAAGGCAAAGAGGCTTGAGGCAGATGAAGAAAAAAGACACTACCATACAGTAATGGTAAAGACGCATCTGAGCCTATCCCATGAACCTGAATGGAAAGGGGTTCCTAAAGGCTGGACATTGCCTGTCAGGGATGTCCTTGTATTTACTGGTGCACAATTTTTATGCCCTGTGACAGGCTCCATAAGCCTTATGCCAGGAACAAGCTCAGATCCGGCATTCAGGCGCATTGATATAGATACAGATAATGGTAAGGTGAGAGGATTATTTTAAATTAAAAAATACTTGAATAGAAAGATGATTTTTTATATGTTATTGAAGTGAACAATAATACGAGTGTAAAAGGAGTGGTGTAATGGTAAAGGTAGAAACAATCTTACAAAAAAAAGGTTCAAATGTCTGGACTATAAAACCGGATGCAATAGTTTACCGTGCCCTTGAAATGATGAGCGACAAAGGCGTAGGTGCACTTGTTGTCGTAAACGATGAAGAAAAGGTCGTGGGCATTATTACTGAGCGTGATTATGCAAGAAAGGTTATACTCCAGGGAAAATCTTCAAAAGAAACTTACGTAAAAGAAATCATGTCAAAAGAGCTGTTTGTGGTTAGCCCCTCCACCACTGTTGAAGAATGTATGGGCTTAATGACAGAAAAGAGGATAAGGCATCTACCTGTTATGGACAAAGACAAGCTTATAGGTATCATTTCAATAGGAGATGTGCTCAAGGCAATAATTGAAGAGCAGGGTATAATGATTGAGCACTTGAGCAACTATATAATGGGCGGTTACGTAACATAAATTAAATAAAAGGTGTTTTTTTAGTTTTTAAGCTAAAAATTAAATTGTTGGGGTAAGAAAAAGCAAAGGTAAAAGTTTTTTTAACGTTAAAGGCCTGTTTTTTTAATATCTAAATCTCACCAGAAAGGCATTGCATGTTTTGTTTTTAATTTTTAAATGAAAAAATTTTATTTTTTTAAATTTTTTCTTGAATAGAGTTTTATACTTTGATAAAATTTTCACAAATCCTACGGTCAAAAGATGAAGGGGTTCAAAAATATTCAACAATTGTTTTCTAAGGCACTTTTTTTTAATTTACCTGGTTATAAAACATGATGGATGAGATATGTGCCCACATTGCAGACCTTGTTGTAAATTCCATTTCAGCCGGCGCAAAGCATATAAAGGTTTCTATTGAAAAGAGTAATGTTAAAAATGAACTTTTTGTAAAAGTATCTGACGATGGGAAGGGGATGGATGAGTCTACCCTTAAACATGTTATCGACCCCTTTTTTTCAACAAAGACAGGCAGAAAGGTTGGCTTGGGCATACCCCTTTTAAAAGGCACTGCAGAAACATGTGGAGGGTCATTTAATATTAAAAGTATACAGGGTAAGGGAACAGATATTATGGCATCTTTTCAGTTAAGTCATCCAGATTTACCACCCTTAGGCAATGTTAAAGATACAATACTTGTCCTTTCAATTAGTAATCCAGAAGTGGATTTTTTCTTTGATATAAAAAACGACATAATGAGCTTTACCTTTAACACAAAGGAAATAAAAACATTGCTTGATGGTTTACCAATAAACAGTCCAGAAGTAATAAAGTTTTTAAAAAATTATCTTGATGAACATTTAGATTTTTTTAACTAAACCTTTAAAGGAAGAAGGGGAGGCACTATGAAATTAGAAGATTTAAAAAAGATAAGGGAAAAGGCAGCAAAGGATATTGAATTAAGACAGAAAAACGCACGCATCAAGATTGTGGTCGGTATGGGGACAAGCGGAATAGCAGCTGGCGCAAGGGAAGTATTAAAGGCATTGCTCGATGAGATAGCAGCCCGTAATCTTACCGATGTTATGGTAACCCAAACTGGGGAAAAGGGACTTGCATCCCATGAGCCCATGATTGAAGTTCATGAAGAGGGTAAAGATGTAGTTATTTACGGCAATATCGATGCAGAAAAGGCAAGAAGGATAGTTGCAGAACACATAGTAAACCATAACCCTGTCACTGAGTACGTGATAGAGGTTAAATAAAACGGGGGTGATTTATCTTGTATAGAGAAGAGATATTAAAAAAATACGAGCCGAGCCTTGACAATATACTCTATATCCTCCATGACTTGCAGGATAGTAATCCGCAACACTATATTTCAAAAGAGGATATAGAGGCGTGTGCAAATTTCTTAAATGTGCCTTATAGCTATGTGCACGGTGTAGTAACATTCTATTCCATGTTCAGCTTGGAACCAAGGGGTCGTTATATAATAAGGTTATGCGAATCCCCTCCCTGTCATCTTATGGGGTCAGAATCGCTACTTGAATATTTAAAGAAAAAATTAAAAGTGGATATAGGCGAAACTACCAAAGATGGTATGTTTACCCTTGAGCTTACGAGCTGTCTGGGCATATGCGGTGTGGCCCCTGCAATGATGATAAACGATGAGATGGTGGGTAATCTGACACCTGAAAAGATTGACGCCATCCTTGATGAAAGGAGAAGTATATCATGAATATTGTCAGAAACCATATATTAATAAGCATTGATGCAGGCACAATAATGGCAGGTGCCAGGGCGGTTGAAGATGCCCTTGTAAAGGAACTTATAAAATACGGTCTTGATAAAGAAGTATCTGTGCTTGAAACAGGTAGCCTTGGTATTACAGGTAGGGGTGTTGTCCTTGTGGTATACCCTGAAGGTATCTATTATGCCAATGTGATTGTAAAAGATGTGCCGGAACTTGTGGAGGAGCACCTGCTTAAAGGCAGACCATTAAAAAGATTGATTTTAACTGAAGCCCCGAAAAGAACAGTAATTACAAAAGAAAAGACAGGCCTTTTAAAGGAACAACCCAGGATAGTGTTGAAAAATTGTGGTTTTATCAATCCAGAAAATATAGACGAATATATTGCCGCTGGTGGTTATGAGGCGATTGCAAAGGTATTACACAATATGTCGCCGGAAGATGTGGTAAATGAGGTTAAGGCATCTGGACTTATGGGAAGAGGAGGTGCCGGATTCCCTACAGGGCTAAAATGGGAATTTGCCATAAAGACGCCAGGAGATGAAAAGTTTGTCATATGTAATGCCGATGAAGGCGAGCCAGGGACTTTTAAGGACAGACTTATCCTTGAAGGTGACCCTCATAAACTCATAGAGGGCATGCTCATAGCAGGTTATGCAATAAAGGCAAATACAGGTTTTGTTTATATTAGAGGCGAATATGGTTTATCTATTGAGAGGATTGAAAAGGCCATTGCCGATGCAAGGGCATATGGTCTTTTAGGAAAAAATATACTGGACAGCAATTTTAGTTTTGACATATTTGTAAAGAAGGGTGCAGGTGCCTATGTGTGCGGTGAAGAGACTGCACTTATCGAATCCTTGGAAGGGAAAAGAGGCCATCCGAGAAACAAACCACCTTTTCCAATAAATGCAGGACTATGGGGTAAACCCACCCTTGTAAATAATGTTGAGACCCTTGCAAATATCCCTGAAATAATTAGAAACGGTGCCGATTGGTATAGGGGATATGGAACGGACAAATGTCCTGGAACAAAGGTATATACAATCCTCGGACATGTTCAGACCCCTGGTCTTATTGAGGCAGAGATGGGGACAACCTTAAAAGAGATCATCTTCGAATATGGTGGCGGTATAAAGGATGGAAAGGCATTTAAAGGAGCCCTTATAGGCGGTGCAGCAGGTGCCTTTATAGGTCCAGAAATGCTGGATGTAAAGATGGATTTTGTGAATCTAAGAGAATATGCCGCAGCATTAGGTTCAGGCGCAATACTTGTTATGAATGAAGACACAGACATGGTGGATATGTTAAAAAGTGTCCTTCATTTCTTCAAGCATGAATCGTGTGGTCATTGCGTGCCATGTAGACTGGGCACTGCCAGACTCGTTGAAATTATAGATAACATAGCTCTTTCAAGAGGGAAAAAGGAAGATATAGATAATCTTTTTGATATCACCAATGCCATGAAAGCTGCATCTTTTTGCCCATTAGGACAGTCAGTATCACTACCTGTTTCAAGTGCCCTGAAATATTTCAGGGATGAATTCATGGCAAGGGTTTTTTAAAATTAAAATAATGAGGTAAGACTATGATAAGGGCTACGATAAATAATATAGAAGTAGAGGTAAAAGAAGGAACAACAATCCTTGAGGCTGCTAAAAAAGCAGGCTTTACAATACCTACCCTTTGTCATCATCCTGATTTAAAGCCAAAGGGTTCATGCGGGATATGCGTTGTAGAGGTAGAAGGCATGCCTTCACTCAAAAGGGCGTGTATGACCGAGGTTGTAAACGGCTGGAAAATCTATACGAATACACCCCTTGTTAGAACTACAAGAAAAACCATAGTGGAATTGATACTTTCAGAGCATGATATGGACTGTCCCACATGCATAAAAAACGGCCGTTGTGAACTTCAAAATCTTGCCACAATGCTTGACATAAAAGATATAAAATTTAAAAATAATGAAAAAAAGAAGAAAAGGATAGACGATTCAAGCGTATCAATTGTAAGAAATCCGAATAAATGCATCCTCTGTGAGAGATGCCTTCAGGTATGTTCAGATATTCAGACCGTCAATGCCCTTGCCTTAAGCCAGAGAGGATCAGAAACCATAATAACAGACGCCTTTGATGTAGGGCTTGGAAATAGCGTCTGCGTCAACTGTGGTCAATGCACTGTTTTTTGTCCTGTAGGTGCCCTTTATGAGAAAAGTGATATTGATAAGGTCTGGGATGCCATAAATGACAAGGATAAACACGTAGTAGTTCAAGAGGCACCAGCAGTAAGGGCAATGCTCGGTGAGGAATTCGGCATGGAACCTGGTTCCCTTGTTGTTGGTAAGATGTATGCAGCATTAAGGAGACTGGGGTTTGATGCAGTATTCGATACAAACTTTACAGCAGACTTAACAATACTCGAAGAGGGTACAGAGATAGTGACGAGAATCAAAGAAGGAGGAAAGCTACCTGTTATTACTTCTTGCAGCCCTGGCTGGGTAAAGTTTATGGAAACGTTTTTTCCTCATCTTGGTGAATACCTATCTACCGCTAAGTCACCTCAACAGATGTTCGGTGCCCTTTCAAAAACCTATTATGCAGAATTAAAAGGTATTCCACCGGAAAAGATCGTATCTGTCTCCATTATGCCCTGTACTGCAAAAAAATTTGAATGCCAAAGGCCTGAGATGACAGATAGCGGTTATAAAGATGTGGATTATGTATTAACCACAAGGGAGATTGCACGGATGATGAGAGAGGCAGGGATTGATTTAAAAGATATGCCAGATGAACCTGCTGACGAACCAATGGGTCAATATACTGGCGCAGGCACGATTTTCGGTGCCACCGGTGGTGTTATGGAGGCAGCCTTGCGTTCAGCTTATTTTCTTTTAACCAATAGAGAATTACAGGATGTAGATATAACAGCAGTAAGAGGTATGGAAGGGATAAAAGAGGCACAGATCGATATAGATGGTCTAAAATTGAAGGTTGCCGTTGCCCATGGCCTTGGAAATGCAAGAAGGCTTTTAAACAAGGTAACAGAGCAACTTAAAAATGAAGGTAAAAGCGAATATCATGCCATAGAAATTATGGCATGTCCCGGTGGATGTGTAGGAGGTGGAGGTCAGCCCTGGGGAAGCGATATGGCAAGAAGGGCAAGAAGAGGAGAGACATTATATAAAGAAGATAAATCTCTACCATATCGCCGTTCCCATGAGAACCCGTCTATTAAACTGATATATGAAAGATATCTCGAAAAACCCAATTCTAAAAAGGCACATCATCTATTGCACACCCATTATTTCAAAAGAAGTATAATAGACGGTAAGGTGATAAATGAGCATTAAATATTTTTTGAGTTTTAAGGAGGAAAAATGGAATTAGAACATCAATGCCAATGTGCCCAAATAGACGAAGAAGAACTTTATCCAAAGCTTATAGAGATGATTGAACAACACAAAGGAAAACCTACAGAACTGATTATGGCACTCCATAAGGCCCAGAATCTTTTCGGCTATCTACCTAAAAAAGCCCAGGAGATTATTTCAGAAAGACTTAATGTGCCTATAAGCACTGTCTGTGGGGTCATATCCTTTTATAGTTTTTTTTCAACTGTCCCCAAGGGTAGGCACAGCATAAAGGTGTGTCTTGGCACAGCCTGCTATGTCCGTGGAAGTCAACAGACCCTTGAACGTATTGAAAAGGAACTCGATATAAAAGTGGGAGGCACAACAGAGGATAGACGATTTTCTTTTGATGTGGTTCGCTGCATTGGTGCCTGTGGTTTGGCCCCTGCCATGCTTGTGGATAATGATGTATATGGCAGGGTTAAATCCACTAAGATAATGGACATACTGAAAAAATACGAGTAAGGAGGAAAAATGGCTACAGAACTGTTTCGTGCACACGTGTTAGTTTGCGCAGGCGCCGCATGTGTTTCCTCAGGATGTCGTGAGATAAGAGATGCCTTTGTAATAAAGATCAGGGAGTTAGGGCTTCAAGATGAGATAAAGATCATAGAGACAGGATGCGTAGGTTCTTGTGATTTAGGACCCCTTGCCCTGGTATATCCTGAAGGCGTATTTTATCAAAAACTAAAACCAGTAGATGTGGAAGAGATAGTTACAGAGCATCTTTTAAAAGGCAGGATTGTGGAGAGACTTCTTTACAGAGAACCTATAACCGCAAAAGCCCTGCCATCCCTAAAGAGCATAGATTTTTTCAAATATCAGGAAAAGATCGTCTTGAGGAACTGCGGAATAATAAATCCCCTTAATATTGAAGAGTATATTGCAAGGGATGGATATATGGCACTGGCTAAGGTGTTGACATCTATGACCCAGGATGAGGTTATAGATGAGGTTATGAGGTCTGGTTTAAGAGGAAGAGGTGGGGGAGGGTTTCCCACAGGCTTAAAATGGAAATTTGCCCGTCAGGCAGAAGGAAAGATAAAGTATGTGGTATGTAATGCCGATGAAGGGGACCCAGGGGCATTTATGGATAGAAGCGTATTAGAGGGTGACCCCCATAGTGTGATAGAGGCAATGGCGATTGCTGGCTATGCCATAGGTGCAAACCAGGGCTATATATATGTAAGGGCAGAGTATCCCCTTGCCATTGAACGTCTCACATGGGCAATAAAACAGGCAAGGGAATATCAATTTCTTGGCAAGAACATATTCGAAACAGGTTTTGACTTTGATGTTGATATAAGGATAGGTGCAGGTGCCTTTGTTTGTGGTGAAGAGACGGCACTTATGATATCCATAGAAGGGAAAAGAGGTGAACCGAGACCGAGACCGCCTTATCCAGTTGTGAAGGGACTCTTTGATTCGCCCACACTTTTGAATAATGTAGAAACCTATGCAAATATTCCTGTAATAATCTTAAAAGGTGCCGATTGGTATGCCCAGTTCGGTACAGAAAGGAGTAAGGGTACAAAGGTATTTGCCCTTGCCGGTGCCGTAAATAATACAGGTCTTGTAGAAGTACCCATGGGCACAAAGTTAGGTGACCTCATATTCAATATCGGTGGGGGCATAAAGAACAATAAAAAATTTAAGGCAGCCCAGTTAGGAGGACCTTCAGGTGGTTGTATCCCCATTCAGTATTTAAATACACCCATAGATTACGAATCAGTAACCCAACTGGGTGCCATTGTAGGTTCAGGTGGCCTTATTGTGGCAGATGAAGATACATGCATGGTGGACTTTGCAAGATTTTTCCTCGATTTCACTCAAGATGAATCATGCGGTAAATGCCCGCCATGCCGAATAGGGACCAAGAGGATGCTTGAGATATTAACCCGTATCACCCACGGTGAAGGTGAAGAGGGTGACATAGACAGACTAATAGAGCTTGCGACGAGGATAAAACAATCGGCATTATGCGGGTTAGGACAGACTGCACCAAATCCTGTGCTTTCCACCTTGAGGTTTTTCAGAGATGAATACGAAGAGCACATAAGGGATAAAAAGTGCCGTGCCGGTGTGTGCAGTTCCCTTTTTGATGCACCGTGTCAGAATGCATGTCCAACAGACCAGAATGCATGGGGTTATGTAACGCTCATAAGTGAAGGCAGATTCAGAGAGGCAATTGAGGTTATAAAGGCAGATAATCCATTTCCTGGCGTCTGCGGCAGGGTGTGTTTCCATCCATGTGAGAGTAAATGCAGGAGGCGTCAAATCGATGAACCTGTTGCCATATGTGCATTAAAAAGGTTTGTGGCAGATTATGACAGAAATACCTTTGAACCTTTTAAACCCGATGTTGCACCTTTTAATAATAAAAAGGTTGCCATAATAGGTGCAGGTCCTGCAGGTCTTACAGCAGCGTATTATCTTGCATGCAAAGGTTACAAGGTGACTGTATTTGAGGCACTACCTGTTGCAGGAGGTATGCTTGCCGTGGGCATACCAGATTATAGACTGCCCAGGGATGTCCTTGACTATGAAATAAAGGCCATAACAGATCTCGGGGTGGAGATAAAATACAATACCGTTTTAGGAAAGGACATAACCATAGAAGGACTTTTAAAAGACGGTTACAATGCCATACTTCTCGCAACAGGTGCCCATAAGGGACAGAAACTAAATATTCCTGGAGAAGATGTAGAAGGTGTTTTAGACGGTGTGACATTTTTAAGAAATCTAAATCTGGGTAAACCTGTTAAGGTGGACGGCAATGTGGTAGTAATTGGGGGTGGGAATGTGGCAATAGATGCAGCGAGATCGGCATTAAGGCTTGGCGCGAAAGAGGTATTTATAATATATCGCCGTGAAAAAGAAGACATGCCTGCATATAAGGAAGAGATAGAAGAGGCAGAACAGGAGGGTGTTAAAATTTATACCCTCGTTGCCCCGAAAAGGATTATAGAAAAAGATGGAAAGGTTACTGCAATAGAATGTACTCGAATGTCATTAGGTGAGTTCGATGCAGGGGGAAGAAGAAAACCTGTTCCCATTGAAGGCTCGGAGTTTATAATTCCTGCAGATACAGTGATAGCCGCCATCGGTCAGGTTCCAGATACATCATTTATCAATGGAGATGGTATAAAAGTAGCAAAGAATGGAACAATTGAGGTGGATATAAAGAGTCTTGGCACATCAAAACCTGGTATCTTTGCAGCAGGTGATACTGTGCGGGGCCCTGCAAGTGTTGTTGAGGCCATTGCAGATGGCAAAAAATCTGCCCAGGCAATTGATATGTATCTCGGTGGTGATGGTGTAATAACAAAATCTTATAGGGAAGAGCTTCTCACTCTTAGGGTCTCATACAACGAAGAAGAATATCAGAAAGAAATGCCCAGGGAAGAGATGTCCCATTTGTCGCTTTCTGAAAGATATAAAAACTTTAAAGAGGTTGTGCTTGGATATCCTTTAAAAAAAGCCGTTGAAGAGGCAAAAAGATGCCTACATTGTTATATAAGGGAGGAAGAGTAAAATGGCCCGCCTTACTATAAACGGAATAGAAGTAGAAGTAGAGAACGGCACCACCATATTGGAGGCAGCAAAAAAGGCAAAGATACATATTCCAACCCTTTGCTACCTCCCTGAGGTGCAGGCAATAGGTGCCTGTAGGGTATGTCTTGTGGAAATAGAAGGTGTAGGAAATCTTCAGGCTGCATGTGTCCATCCTGTAATGGATGGGATGAAAGTCTATACAAATACAGAAAGGGTAAGACAGGCACGAAGATTTTCTGTGGAGATGATCCTATCGAACCACCCAATGGATTGTCTTACCTGTCCAAGGAATTTAAATTGTGAGCTTCAAAAGGTTGCCCATGAACTTGGTGTAAATGAAATAAGGTTTAAGGGGGAGATGAGTAAAGGTATAATCGATGAATCGTCTCCTTCCATTAGAAGGGATAACAATAAGTGTATATTATGTCGCAGGTGTGTGACAGTTTGTGAGGCCATTCAAACTGTGAGTGCCCTTTCATTACAGGGCAGGGGCTTTGAGACCCAGGTTATGCCGGCATTTGGAAATGGTTTGGGTGAAGTGGCCTGCACTAATTGCGGTCAGTGCTCCCTTGTGTGCCCTGTTGGAGCAATTACAGAAAAGGATGATACCCAGGCAGTGTGGGATGCCTTATCAGACCCAACAAAATTCGTAATAATCCAGGATGCACCGGCAGTGAGGGCTGCCCTTGGTGAAGAATTTGGATATCCTCCAGGCACCCTTGTAACAGGTAAGATGCTTGCTGCAGCAAAAAAACTTGGCTTTGATAGGGTCTTTGATACGAACTTTGCAGCAGATTTGACGATAATTGAAGAGGGGAGCGAGCTATTAAAAAGGGTAAAAGAAGGCGGAAAACTCCCGTTAATTACAAGCTGTAGCCCTGGATGGATAAAATTCATTGAACACTTCTACCCTGAGCTTTTACCCCATCTATCCACATGTAAATCACCTCACCAGATGCTCGGTGCACTTTGCAAGACCTATTTTGCAGAAAAGGCAGGCATTAATCCAAAGGACATGGTAGTTGTATCAGTCATGCCCTGTACTGCAAAAAAATTCGAATGCACAAGGCCTGAGATGACAGATAGCGGTTATAAAGATGTGGATTATGTACTGACCACAAGGGAATTTGCAAAGATGATAAAAGAGGCTGGTATAGATTTTCAAGGCCTTGAAGATGGCACATATGATGACCCAATGGGAGAATATACAGGTGCAGCCACCATTTTTGGGGCAACAGGCGGTGTCATGGAGGCAGCATTAAGAACCGCCTATGAATTGGCTACAGGAAAGACACTCGAAGATATAGATTTTGTTGCTGTGAGGGGACTAAACGGTATAAAAGAGGCAGCCATTCCTATAGAAGGCATAGGAGATGTTAAGATTGCTGTAGCTCACGGTCTTGGAAATGCAAGAATACTCATGGAAAAGATAAAATCAAAAGAGGCTGACTATCACTTTATTGAAATTATGGCTTGTCCTGGTGGATGTGTAGGTGGTGGTGGTCAACCTATACCAACAAATGCAGAGATAAGAAAATTAAGGGCTCAGGCACTATATAGTGAAGATAAGTCATTGAAATATAGAAAATCCCATGAAAACCCATCCATTAAAAAGCTCTATGAAGAATTTTTGAAAGAGCCATTGGGAGAAAAATCTCACAAACTGCTCCATACAAAGTATACACCGAGAAATAGATATTAATGTTTAAGATGACTTAAAAAATGCTAAATTCTATAAAGATTATGTAAAAAGGGACCTCCTGGGAGAAAAGGAGGTCCCAAAATCGGGGGATATTTGAATAAAATTTTTAATGTTTTTTTATTGAGTGGCCAGGACCTGTCCCAACAGTCCTGTTAATAGATAGGATTCTTTTAATGGCAGAATCAAGACTTTCTTCTGGTGTTTCATCTACACCTGGCTTTCCTGGATAAAGTAGGTATTCCTCTCTATATTTTTTTGGCGTATTATTGGGCATAAAGATATTTGCTCCTCTCTGGAGTACAAGGTTCCTCCCATTCCCGGGAAAAACGGCATCAAAGGCAGTTGTGGCTGGTATGTGGCAATCTGGATTGAATATCCTTAATACAGCAACGGCTTTAAAAAACATATCCTTATCATCTTCATAGGCGTTTTTTTCATTGCCAAGGGGTGTATCAGGATGTGGAATAAAAGGTCCAATGCCTATCATATCGAGGTCTAATGCTCTGCACAAAAGAATATTTTCTGCAAGGGTTTCTATTGTTTCTCCAGGTAGCCCGATCATAAAACCACTTCCTGTTTGAACACCAAGAGATTTTAGGTTCATAAGACATTCTATTCTCTCATCAAAGGAAGAGTCAGGGTGTAATCTACTGAACAGTTCTCTGTTACTTGTCTCAAACCTCAAAAAATATCTATCCATGCCGCATTCCTTCCAGTATTTATAAGTCTCATATGGTCTATTACCAACAGAAAGCGTAACAGCGAGGGATGTTTCTCTTTTTATCCTTTTTATCAATTCCCCAATCTCTTCATCGTATGTCCCTTTAATTTCCCCTGATTGCAAAACTATTGTTGTTTGATGGGATTTTTCCATTTTTTTTGCGATACTTAAGATTTCGTCCATTTTCATTTTGTATCTTTTTACATTACTGTTTGATGCCCTTATGCCGCAATAAAGGCAGTTATTTGAACAGATGTTTGAAAATTCCACAATACCCCTTATAAAAACCTCATCTCCCATGTATTGTTTTCTTATCCTATCTGCTTTAGCGTATAGTTCATTTAAGGCACCTTTCTTTGTATTTAATAGTGTCAAGGCATAATCTTTTGTATAGAGGTTATCCATCACAAGTATATTATAAGGACTCTAAAAAATATTGAAAAGGCCTTATTTATATATTTCTCTTAATAGAACTTCCTTCAAATATGAAATAGATGCAAAAAAGGCATAAGGATATTTCTAAATAGTAAATGCTACTTTATCATGTAAAATAACCTTACAAGGGCTATGCTGTATTTTTTTGTTGAATTAACCCTTTTTCCTTTTTGTGTTAGTGTTTTTTACAGGATTTCCATAAGCTTTACTTTAAAATGTAGTTCCTTTCCTGCCAGTGGATGATTGGCATCAAGTCTTACAATATGTTCGTCCATATCCAACACCCTTACAAAGGTTACACCGCCATGAGGGTCATGTAACTGAAGAACCATTCCAGGCTCAGGGACAATATGAGGGGGGATGTGTTTTCTTTCCACAGAGATTATCATGTCCTCTCTGTATTCACCATATGCCTCTTCAGGAGACACAAATATGTCTTTTGTTTCCCCAATGTCCATTCCTATAATGCCTTTTTCAAAACCAGGTATAACCATCCCTTCTCCTATTGTAAACTCGAGGGGTTCCCTTTCAAGAGATGAGTCAAAGACTGTGCCGTCTTTTAACATCCCCGTGTAATGCACCTTTACGGTGTCATTTAACTTTGCAAGTGTCATACTTCCTCCTAATCGTATTATATTAATACCATCTCCTTTAAGTCTCCAAATCAGCATCTATTATGGATGAATACGGGATGTAGAGATTTTTTGATGATAAAGGGAAGGTATTAGTCTTAACATGTGCCACTTTGTATTATAGATGAAAAAAATGTGAATTGAAAGAAAATAATAAATTCAATAAGGAAATCTTGCAGTATGCTTTACAAAATAAAAATTAAATTGTATTTAAAAAAAGCAATTTATTATTTTTAGGGCATTTTTATTCTATGTAGATTCATTATCCCTTCAAAAGGTAGACCTTGTCATTTTCTTTTACCTTTTCTTTAACCTTTACCCCAACATCTTTACCTTTTTCTACCCTCTCCACAAATTCATGTTCTACCTGCATAGATTCAATTTCTTGCTCGAAATCTGTGGAAATGCCCTTGAATTTTACCCTGTCACCGACTTTAAGCTCATTTTCTGTTATTCTAATAGCAGCTACCCCAATTTTTGAAAAATATTTTATGACCTTCCCGATCTCTATCTCCTCCATGGCTTCTCCTTTCTATATTAATGTTTTTTTTATTTTATCATGTTATATTTTCTTTAAAAAGAAAAAAATCAAAAACGGGAAATCAAGCGCAGCTGTAATTTTACAGTGTTGTTGATTTTAAAAAAAAATTATGTTAATTTAAAAACGGTGATGGAGTTCACCATATAATTGCCTTATTCGGCTGATAACTCCTACCGAAATAAAAATCATTTCACAAGTCATATATATTTGTTTGTGAAATGAAAACGGGAGGAGCACATGGAAGAGAAGGGCCTCTTAAATATTGAATCAAAAACAGATGCCAACATACCTTTACTGATCCTAAAAAGAATAAAAGACATAACAAAGGAATTTCAGATAGTTTCCCTGAATCGCCAGATCGAGGTCTGCGAAAGCCTATCTAAAGAAAGTCCCATAATCGATGTGGCAATACTCGGACAGTTCAAGGCAGGAAAAAGTTCCTTTATAAACAGCATTATAGGAAAAAAGGTTTTACCTGTAGGTGCTATCCCGGTTACAACTGTTATAACCCGTATTCAATACGGGCCACAGGAATTGGCAACAGTTACATTTTTTGATAAAAAAAAGATAAACGTACGTTTAGATGAAATAGAAGAGTATATTTCAGAATCAAAAAACACTGCAAATAAGAAAAACGTGGAGGTTGTGGATATTGAATTGCCCAACCTCATCGATTATCCAGGGTTAAGGATTGTAGATACCCCGGGTCTGGGCAGTATTTTCAAATATAATACCGAACTTTCAGAAGAATGGCTTCCAGAGGTTGGTGCTGCCATAATTGCCGTAAGCTCTGATAGACCCCTCTCGGAGAATGATTTAAATCTTATCAAGGAACTCATGGAATTTACACCAAGGGTCGTGATACTCCTTACAAAGGTGGATCTTCTTTCAGAAGAACAACAGAAAGAAGTTGTTAAGTTTTTTAAGGATTCTCTTAAAAAGGAGTTCAATATAGAGTTTCAGATATTAATGTATTCCATTGTTAAAGACACCGAGCTTTATAAGAGATGGATCGATAAGCTTTTGACGAGCCTTTCCATAAATCGGGATTCAGAATTTAGAGGCATCTTAAATCATAAACTCCGTTCAGTTACAAGACAATGCGTAAGTTATCTGGATATTGCGTTAAAGACTTCTGTTGCTGCAGATTCGGAAAGGGAACAGCTGAAAAAGATTATCTTTGATGAAAAGGTAAACTATGAACTTATTCAGTCAGAGCTTTCGCTCATTGCAAGGGAGAGTAAGCTTATGACAAGGGAGCTCATCTCCACTTATCTTAATGAACATCATAGGTCAAAGCTTATTCAGAGACTGACAAAGAAACTCATAGAAGACATGTCTCAATGGAAAGGCAATTTATGGAAAATCACAAGACAATATGAAAACTGGTTAATGGAAAATTTGACAACAGAGATGGACCATATATCGAGAACAGAATATAAACAGTTTTTCGGCACCTTGAAAAAGGCACATAGTTCTATTGCCCGTTCCGTTGAACTTTTTAGAAATTTACTGGACAGGAACATAGAAAAGGTGCTTGGTATAAAGCCAAATAGCGTAAATTGGGTTGTAGAGGTGTCAGAGCCTGAACATCCTGATGTGGCGTTTACAAAGACCTTTGATTTCCATTTCGACCTTCTGTGGTTTCTTTTCCCCATGTTTATATTTCGTAAAATTTTTGAAAGACATTTTATAAAACAGATACCAAGTGTTGTAGATATACATCTGTCAAGGCTTGCCTATCAATGGGAGGTGAGGATTAACAAAACCATTGATGAGATAAAAAATCAGGCACTTGATTTTATTAAAAACGAGCTTGCCACCATCGAGGCCCTCCTTACACAGGTAAGCGGGAATACAGGGAAGATTATGGAAAAAAGGGAAGAGCTTTTAGCGCTTTTACAAAAGACAAGCCCCTAAAGATTATCCGTACTCATCAACATAACGCTCTATGTATTCTGTGACATTTTCATTGGGCTGATATATGCCAAAATGTCCTTCGCATAGTATATCTGCCTTTAATGCCAAAAGTTTTTCCATAGATTTTTTCCAGTCAGACATATTGGCTCCGAATTCAGGTAAAAAAGGGCCATGGATATCCTGACCGAAAAGCACCCTTTTATCATGTATATCCATATAAACCGATATTGAACCTGGTGTATGGCCCGGTGTGTGGAGGCACACAATCTTGTGATTTCCAAGCTCTATTATCTCCTCTGTTTTATTTAATTTTACATCAACGGGCATTGGTTTAAAGTTCACTCCATACCAGTAAGCTGCCGTCATCCTTTTATCACCCCTTTCCACTACCTGGGCATCTTTTTCATGCATGATGATCTGGGCACCAAATTGTTTTCTTAATTTTTCTGCACCACCAATGTGGTCAATATGACAATGGGTAAGAATAATTTTTGATAGTCTCTTTGGATCAAGCCCCAACTTCTCTATATTTTCTACAAGCATGTTCACGCTATCTCCAGCCCCTGTATCGATCATAACAAGCTCATCTAAGTCAATTAAATATATTGAGCAATCTTTAGAATCTGTCATGTCCGAATTGCCTATCATGAAAATGTTTTTAATAATTTCAACTGGTTTCATTTAACAACCCCTTATAAAACCTTTAGCTTAAGATTTCTTTTGACTAATATAACCTATATTTTATATTAAAATCAAAGAGGAGGTTGAATGAAAAGGATAATTTTAATTATGATGTTAATTTTATTTGCTATGTGTTTCTCTTTTACCTTAATTGCCTCTGATAGGGTTAAGACAATCAACGGTGAAGTGGTGGTTATTGATTTAGCCGAAGGGTCAATACTTGTAAAAAAAGTCATAGGAAAGAATGAATACATAAATGGTGGAATAATAGACGAGAATACAGAGGTTTTAGTATCCGGCAAAAAAGGCACATTGGAGGATATAAAAGTTAAAGACAAGGTTACATTGTTTATGACAATTAAAGACGAAGATGTATATGTAAAAAAGATCGTGAAAAAATAAAATTCTAATTATTCATACTCTTTAGGAACTGCGCATATAATAATAAACGGTTTGTCATTGGCTTTATTTTTATACTGGTGTTTTTCTCCTGGTAGGATCAAGACAAAATCTCCCTTAGAGACAGGTTGCTCTGTGCCATCTGGTCTTACAACAGCACCAACTCCGTCTATAATATAGTTGATATGTTCAAATTCATGGGTATGATAGGGTGTGTGGCCACCGGGCATTATGGTAAAAACACGGAAAGAATAGGCAGGGGTTCCGTCTTTTGCAGATATAGGTATCTGTTTGTATGTGTCTTTTGCACCATCCATATCCATCAACTTTTTTTCTGTTTTTTCAAGATTTGTGATTTTCACCATACCCTCCTTTAAAGAAATTTTTAAATTTTAACAAAAAAATTAAAATTAGTATAGGACTTTCAAAATTTGTTGGTCTTTGAATCATATGTTAAAGGCACAAAATTTTTATACTTTGCCTTATAACTTGTTTAAATTGTTTAAAAAAAATAAGCTCGTTTTATCTTGTAATTTGTGTTTTTTTTCACTAATATTTATGTATAAAAAACAACACAGGAGGTCAAGATGGCTAAGGTAGAGATACTGGAAAATAGGCCGCCAATCCTTGGCATAAATGGTATGGGAAGAATTGGTAAGCTTACCCTTTGGCATCATATAGGTCGTAAGTATTTCAAAGAAATTTATATCAATCAGGGTAGAGGGATAGGCAAAGGTATGGATGCCGTGGCCCAGCTAATAGAAAAGGATTCAACATACGGCAGCATACATAGATTTTTATATGGGGTTAACTCTTCAAGGATAATACAGATAGTGGATGAAAAAAAGGGAAAACTATTGATAGACGGGATCCCTGTGACGGTTCTCAGAGAGTCGAGAAATCCTGCAGAGATACCCTGGAGAGACTACGGAGTAGATATAGTTGTAGAGTGTACAGGAAAGTTCAGGGACCCTACGGTGCCGATGGACGATAAAAAAGGCTCCATAAGAGGTCATCTGGCAAGGGGAGCAAAGGTTGTAATAAATTCTTCGGCCTTTAAGATAAAAAATAAGGCACTTTCCATGCCCGATGATTGTGTAACTCTGATATATGGTATCAACCACCATGCATTTGACAAAAACAAACATCCTTTGGTGTCTGCTGCTTCATGTACAACCACAGGGCTTGCACACATGGTAAAACCCCTTCTTAACAATGAGTCAACCAGTAAAATTCTTACTGCATCCATGTCCACGGTTCATGCAGTAACAAATTCACAGAGTGTTCTTGATAGTGTGCCAAAAGACGGTGAAAAGGATTTAAGAAAAACGAGAAGTATACTAAACAACATCATCCTTACGTCCACAAATGCAGCAGAGGCACTGAGTCAGGTTATACCTGAAGTCCAAAATATAGGTTTCATGGCAGATTCCATCCGCGTGCCTGTAAATACTGAATCCCTTATTGTGTTAAACGTAACATTTCAGGCAAACCCCACAAAAGATAGATCAGTGCAGCCTATTACCACAAAATTGATAAACAGTATTTATAAAAAGGCATGGGAAAACGATCCTGAACATCTTCTTATATATTCAGAAGAGCAGAACGTCTCTTCAGATTTGATAGGTGTTAATGCTGCAATAGTCATAGAAGGTCAGTTTAATCACACAAGAACAGCCTTTATTAATATAGATTTATCTAATATCCCAGATTTGCCTGATGCAATAAAGAATACTGTAAACAGCCTTAAGATACCCGTTGTTCATGCAAAAATATTTGGCTGGTATGATAATGAATATGGAAGCTATACAAACAGAATGGCTGATCTAACAGTTTATATACACAGAAACATCTCATGATCCATTAATTGAGGGGGTTTCCCCCTCAATTTTTTTAAAAAACTGGTTTAAAATAGAATTTATCACTGTTAATTGAATTATGTCTGTTTTATTCTTCTTTTTTGACAGTATAGCTTTCAAATACTTCTAAGTGTTTTTCAAGGGCTTCCACCTCTTTGAGCAATTGCATGGCCTTTTCCATAAGTTCTGGGTCTTTTGCCAGTTTTGCAATTCTTCTTGCCATGCCCCCGATTACAACGATCCTGTTTCTGAAATTGTGGGCTGTTTCCAGTAAAATCTTTTCCTGCCACTGACACGATGTCATAAGCCCTTTTATTAGATGCGCCCTGCCAATGATTGCGCTTAAAAGATGACCGATTAACTGTAAATATTCGAACTCTTCCTTTGATATGGGGATCTCTTCAATGCCTGAATCCACAATCAATGCCCCTATTTTGTTTTCTTTGTTAGTAATTGGGTCAACATAGCTTAAAGGGATTATGGCCTTTATGTTTACAGGTACTTCAAGGGTATGGACAAACCCATTAGACTGAGAAGAGTCTGTTATATTTATAGGTTCACCTTTTTTTACAGCCTCCCATATGATACTTTTTTGATTTATCCGTATACCGTTTATAGGGCATGAATGGTGGCCTGCCCAATATTTTAATGTAAGGTCTTCTCCTTCTAAAAATGCGCATCTTGCCCTTTTTCCCAGCCTTGTGCATAGACTGTTAACAACGGTTTCAACTATTTTTTCCGGGGTTGCAGTCAAATTTAAAAGATGGGCAATCTCGATTATATCCTTAAATCCTGAATAATTTTCAAATGTTTCATCTTTTTTCATAAAGTATTAAGAAGATTATCTTTATGTGTTATAAATTCTTTCATGTTTACCATTTATGGAACATAAAAAATGTGGCGCTGGCAATGAGGATGAATGCCACTATGTAATTCCAGCGTATCCCTTCTTTTAGGTAATAGATGGAAAAAATGGCAAAGACGACCAAGGTTATGACCTCTTGGATAACCTTTAGCTGGGCAGCAGAAAAGACTTTATGGCCAATCCTATTGGCAGGCACCTGAAAGCAGTATTCTGCAAAGGCTATGAGCCAGCTTAAAAAAATAACCTTCCATAGCGGTGTTTCTTTAAATTTTAGATGTCCATACCATGCAAAGGTCATAAAGATATTGGATATTGTGAGAAGTGTTATGGTCTTCATTAGGCAAGCCCCGTTTTAAAAGAATGTGATTGTATTAAGTCATACTCGAAATTTTGATTAATATGGTAGGCGCGACGGGTATTGAACCCGTGGCCTCTACCGCGTCAAGGTAGCGCTCTCCCACTGAGCTACGCGCCTAATCTTATGTTTTTATAACAGTTCCCCTTTTCCTTTGTCAAGATAAACTTTTTTTGTTTATTTTATGTAAAAGGACTAATTTTTTATTGATTTTATATAGCTTTTGATTTTATATTGCTTATGAAAATTATCACAAATTAAAAGGATAAAAAATAAATGTAGGAGGCAGGAAATGGACCATATCGGAAGGGAGATTTTTTGGAATGTCGGAGGAGGGGCGCGATGGATTACTTATGCCCTCATGGTCATTACATTCATCGTGCTCATTTGCGGTATCAAGAAAAGATATGCCATGTGGAAGATTGGAAAACCGACGTCTTTTAATTTTAAAGACAGGCTCGGTGAAAGGATAAGCTACTTTATTACAAACGGGATCTTCCACAAATCTATCTTAAGAGAGGCATTTCCCGGCTGGATGCACTTTTTTATATTTTGGGGATTTCTCATTCTTGCCATAGCCACAGCCCTCGTTGCAATTCAGGATGATGTGATAAGGCTCATATTCGGTGTTGAGTTTATAAAAGGTGATTTTTATCTCATATTTTCATTTCTTACTGATCTGGCGGGTTTGGCTGCCATAATCGGCATTCTTATGGCAATATATCGTAGATATATTGTTAAGCCCACAAGACTTGACAATAAGCCCGATGATTTGCTTGTGCTACTATGGATTCTCGTTGTGCTTATTACAGGATTTTTAGTAGAAGCTGCAAGGATTGCGGCAGACCCCAAACCCTATGAGGTCTGGAGTTTTGTAGGCTGGACACTGTCTTCCATATTCCCTGCTGCAGAGAAAGGCTCAACCTATATACCCCATGCTGTGATGTGGTATCTCCATATGCTTCTTTCATTTGGTTTGATTGCATACATCGCATATTCGAAGAGACTGCTCCATATCATCACATCATCCCTTAATATGATGTTTAGGGGTGTTGAGGACACACCAAGAGGTGCCATTGCACCTATTGAGGATTTCGAGAATGCTGAAGAATTCGGGGTAAATTCAATAGATGGCTTTACATGGAGACAGATATTTGATTTGGATGCATGCACAAGGTGCGGTAGGTGTCAGGATCTTTGTCCGGCCTATAACACTGAAAAACCCTTATCGCCTAAACAGTTTATTCAGGATTTAAAGGCAGAGTGGGAAAGGGCAGCCCAGGGCAAAAAGACAGAAGATGGGTTAATAGACAATGTAATTCAGGAAGAGACAATATGGTCATGCACAGCCTGTCTTGCCTGTCAGGTAAACTGTCCAGTATCGATCCCTACCTTTGATAAGAACATTGAGTTGAGAAGGTATCTTACCCTTACACTAAGTAAGACTACTTCTGAGACAAGACTCCTCTTTAAGAATCTCCAGCAGAAGGTAGATCCATACGGAATGGGCAAGAGACAGAGAACAGAGTGGATAGAAGGTCTTGATATAAAGATGGCAGGGGAAGAGGAAATAGAATATCTATACTGGGTTGGCTGTGTTGCATCCCTTGATGACAGAAACAGAAAGGTTGCAAAGGCATTTTCAAAGATACTGACCGCTGCAGGCGTATCTTTTGGTATACTTGGGCAGGAAGAGACATGTTGTGGTGACCCTGCAAGAAGATGTGGAAATGAAGACCTGTATCTTGGTATAGCCCAAGGGAATGTTGAATTATTAAAAGAATTGGGCATAAAGAAGATAATTACAACATGCCCTCACTGTTACCATACATTGAAGAACGAATATCCGCAGATAGGTGGTGATTTTGAGGTTTACCATCAGTCAGAAATTATCTGGAAACTCATAAAGGAAGGTAAGCTCAAGATTAATCCTGCCATTGAAGGCACAATAACCTTCCATGACCCATGCTATCTCGGTAGAGTTAACCGTATTTTTGATGAGCCGAGGAATGTTATTGCAAAGACAAAGCAAGGGACATTTATTGAGATGGAAAGAAATCATGATAGGAGTTTTTGCTGTGGTGGTGGTGGTGGTAGAATCTGGATGGAAGAGCATCACAAGAGGATCAACCATGCCCGTATAGACGAGGCAATAGCGATCAATGCCAATACCGTTGTAACAGCATGTCCATATTGTCTAATTATGATGGAAGATGCCATTAAAGATAAGGAAAAGACAGAGACAATGAAGGCCCTTGATCTATCTGAGATTGTTGTAAAGGGTATTTAATTATTTAAAAGGAATTTGCTATAAGAGTATAAAAGGATGGGCATTGCCCATCCTTTTATATTTTGAGGTGTGTTACTCCTCTAGAGTGATTGCCTCTACTGGGCATTCCTCTGTGCATGCCCCGCATTCAGTGCAGAGCTCAGGGTCAACCTTTGCCGTATCATCTACGGTAATTGCATCGGCTGGACATACTTCTGCGCATGCTCCGCATCCTGTGCAGGCTTCTTCATCAACTTTTGCAGGCATAGTCATCCTCCTCTTTTAGTTTTTTTAGATTTCCTAAACGAATATAAAAGGAATGTCAATAAAAAAATTTATTAAATTTTCTAAATGATTATTTTTCTTGTCTTTTTTTAATGTTTTTGGTAGAAATTAAGACTTAATTTTAAGGAGGTAGACAATGCAAAAAAGATATTTACTTGCACCGGGACCAACAGCAATACCACCGGAAGTCCTTTTAAAGATGGCCGAACCCATTATACACCACAGAAACCCTCTTTTTGAAGAAGTATTAGAGGAGGTAAGGGAAAACCTAAAATATTTATTCGGCACAAAAAACGAGGTGCTCATATTTGCCTCATCTGGCACAGGGGCAATGGAAGGTGCAGTGACGAATATGCTCTCACCTGGCGATAAGGCAGTATGTGTAAGAAGCGGAAAATTCGGTGAGAGATGGGCAAATATTTGTAAGGCCTATGGTGTTGAAACAGTAAACATAGACTTGCCTTGGGGGGATGACCTTGATCCTGGCCTTATTGAAAAGGCTTTAAAAGAGAACTCTGGCATAAAGGCCGTTTATATGCAGGCCACAGAAACATCAACAGGTGTAAGATTTCCTGTGAAAGATGTTGCTAACATAGTAAAAAATTATTCAGATACAATCCTTGTTGTCGACGGTATTACAGGTGTAGGTGTTTTTGAGTTACCCATGGATGAATGGGGCATAGACATACTTGTGGGGGGTTCTCAAAAGGCGCTTATGTTACCGCCAGGGCTTGCATTTGCCGGGGTAAGTAATAAGGCATGGGAGTTCAATAAAACCTCAAAAATACCAAAATTTTATTTCAACTGGCAGAAAGAGCTTACAAATCTTCAGAAAAATCAGACAAATTTTACACCTGCCATATCCCTTATCGTAGGGCTCAGGGAATCATTGAGGATGATAAAGGCAGAAGGACTTGAAAATATCTATAAAAAATTTGAAATACTTTCCTATGCTACAAGGGAGGCGGCAAAGGCCTTAGGGCTGAAAATTTTTGCTAAAACTCCAAGTCCGGCGGTTACTGCCATAGTAGCCCCTGATGGCATTGACGGCCAAGCCATTTATAAAACCATGTGGAAAAAATACGGTGTAACCGGTGCCGGTGGACAGGATCAGTTAAAGGGAAAGATTTTCAGGATTGCCACCCTTGGTTATGCAGATAAATACGATGTGATAACAGCCATTGCTGCCCTTGAATTTACCTTAAGAGACCTTGGTTATAAATTCCAAATCGGAACAGGTGTAGCAAAGGCTGTAGATTGCCTAAAGGATTTATAAAAATGATGTTAAAAGGGACATAAAAAAGGAGAGAAAGATGAAAGTTCTCATTGCAGATCAACTGTCCGAGAAAGCCTTGGAGATACTTAAATCTAACAATCTCGAAGTAGATGTTAGGGTAGGTTTAAAGGCAGAAGAATTAAAAGAGATTATCGGGGGATACGATGCCCTCATAGTCAGAAGTGCTACAAAAGCAACAAGAGAGATTATAGAAAAGGCAGATAAATTAAAGGTTATAGGAAGGGCAGGTATTGGTGTGGACAATGTGGATGTGGCAGCAGCAACAGAAAAAGGTATTATCGTTATGAATACACCTCAAGGTAATGCCCTTGCCGCTGCTGAACACTCCATAGCCCTTATGTTTGCAGCGGCAAGAAAGATTGCCCTGGCCGACAGAACCATGAAACAGGGTAAATGGGAGAAAAAGGCATTAATGGGTATTGAAATTTACGGAAAAACATTGGGTGTAATCGGCATAGGGAATATAGGCAGTCTTGTTGCTGAAAAGGCCCTTGCCCTTGGTATGAGGGTTATTGCTTATGACATCTATGTGTCAAAAGAATTTGCAGAAAGTAAAGGGATTGAGCTTGTTGACTTTGATACACTCCTTAAAGAGAGTGATTTTATTGCAATACACGTTCCGCTCGTTAAAGACACGAGGAATCTCATAAACAAGGATGCCATAGCAAAAATGAAAAAGGGCGTAATCATCATTAATGTGGCAAGAGGCCCTATTGTAAATGAAAAAGACCTTTTAGAGGCGCTGGAGAGAGGCCATGTGGCATGTGCTGCCCTTGATGTATTTGAACAGGAGCCACCACCACCTGATAATCCCCTTGTATTATCGGATAAAACGATTTGTACACCTCACCTTGGGGCATCAACGCAAGAGGCCCAGGATAAGGTAGCCATAGATATTGCCCATCAGGTTGTGGATTTCTTTAAATACGGGGTTATAAAAAACAGTGTCAATGCACCATCTATTTCCCTTGAGATGGCAAAACAGATTGGCCCATACTTAAAACTTTCTGAAAACCTTGCTTCTGTTGTTGCATCTATTACAGATTTTCCCATAAAGGCCATAGAAATCCAGTATTTGGGTGATGTGTCTCAGTTTGACACAAAGGTCCTTACCCAGGGGATATTGAAAAATATCCTCACACAGCAACTTGAAGGCGTAAACTATGTAAATGCACCTATTGTGGCAAAAAGCAGAGACATAAAGGTAAAAGAAATCAAGACTAAAGAATCAGAAGATTTTACTTCCCTTATAACAATTACTGTTAAAGGCGAAAAGAACCAAAATTTGGTAGAAGGCACATTATTTGGTAAAAAAGAACCAAGACTAATAAAAATAAATAATATTTACCTCGAGGCGGATTTAAAGGGAAACATGCTTCTAATTTATAACTATGATAAACCAGGCGTGATTGCAAGTATAGGGAATGTATTCTTCATCAGGGGTATAAATATAGGTGGCATGCACTTTGGGAGGGAGAGTATAGGTGGCATGGCTATTTCATTACTTGACCTCGATAAAGATGTGGAAGACAATGTAATAAGGGAAATTCAGTCCCTGCCAAATGTAGTTAGTGTAAAGAAAATAGAGCTTGGAAAATAGTAAGCATTAAGCGGAAGCCCTTATGAGGACTTCCGCTTAATTTTTTTACTTGATATTAAAATATAGACCAATAATATTTGCCAATTCAATGGTTCAAGGTTTAGTTTTTGATTTTGACGGAACCCTCACAGAGCTGACCCTTGATTTCCAATTAATAAGAGAAGAGATATTAAGGGTTGCAGAGAGATTCATAGACATAGAAAAGATAGGGCATCTTAACAACCTTTATATAATCGAGATGATATACGAGATTGAAAAGCTCTTGGGTATAAAGGGTGCGGCATTTTCTAAGGAGGCATTTAGGAGGCTCGAGTCACTTGAGGTTGAAGCTGCAAATGGAAAAGATTTATTTCCATACACAAGGGATGTCCTTGGCGGTCTAAGGCATAGGGGCATGAAATTAGGTATTATAACAAGGACTTGTATGCCTGTCCTTAATAAAGTATTCCCAGACATGGATAAATTTATTAATGGTATTTCCACAAGGGAACATATAAAATTTGTAAAACCAGACCCCAGACATGTCTTTCATGTATTGGAGACCATGTCCATTAGACCAGAAAATGCCATCCTTGCCGGTGACCATCCCACTGATGTTATGGCAGGTCTAAGGGCAGGGGTTATAACAGTGGGTGTCCTGTCGGGAAGGACAAAAAGGCATGCCTTTGAGGATGTGGGTGCCCATTTTATTGTGGATGATATAAGGGGCATGCTGCCAATTGTGGATAACTTATTGCAATCCCATAAAGTTTTGTAATATCTTTCTCCTTTATTTTTTTATAATAAAACCTTTAAAAAACCATGATCATATACATCTTATATGGAATTGACAATTTATTAAAAAAGGGTTAAAGATTAGCCAATCTTATGGAAGAAAAGTCTGGACATAATTTATTGGGTTTTCATTCGATGCAAAAGGCATGTTCTACGATTAGGGTTGGCATCAAAGATGAGCAGTCTGAGGCTGTTATAGGGTTAAACGGTGTTTTTCTACTGAATGATGGGAAAGAAATAACAGGGACGATTATTGTAGAGGCAAAAAAGGACTCTATAATAATTTTTGATAAAAAGAAACACATAGTATCCAGTGGACAGGATATAAGGTTTAAAAATAAGGGCGATTCTACATTTACCCTTTTCGATGTTGCAATTGGTATAGGTTTCCACTGGGAGAAAAAGGAAAGGCAAGTATTTAAGGGCGATCTTGTGTTGAAAAGGCGTCCCCATGGAACAATTGCCATTATAAATGAAATAGAGGTTGAAGATTATCTCAAAAGCGTTATTTCTTCTGAAATGAAAAGCACTGCACCTATCGAGTTTTTAAAGGCCCATGCCATAATATCCAGAAGCTGGCTCATCTATGCCTTAAAGGAAAAAGATAATGTTCTTTTGACAAAGGAAAGAAAAAAAGACCAACACTGTAAATCTACAATGGATGAGGACCAGATCATTCGCTTTTATGAACAGGAATCCCATGACCTCTACGATGTATGTGCCGATGACCACTGTCAAAGGTATCAAGGCATAACAAAAATCTCAACAGAAAATCCTGTAAGGGCTGTTATAGAGACTTCAGGCATTGTTCTCACATATAATGGCCTTGTGTGTGATGCAAGATATTCTAAGGCATGTGGGGGGATTACTGAAGAATACAAAACAGCGTGGAAGGATATGGATATCCCATATTTAAAGAGTATCTATGATGGAGAAAAATCTTTTTCCCCCATTTTAACAGAAAAGGATGCAAAATCATGGATATGTTCAAGGCCAGATGCATTCTGTAACATTAAAGACAGGGAGATGTTAAGGATGATATTGCCAGATTTTGACATTAAAACCAAAGATTTTTTCAGATGGCAGGTAAGATACAAAAGAAAAGAACTCGAAGACATTATCTGCAAAAAGTCTGGGTATGACCTGGGCAAAATACAAGAGATTAAACCATTAAAAAGGGGACCTTCTGGAAGAATATTTCTTCTCGAGATAAGAGGCACAAAAAAGACTATTAGAATAGGAAAAGAGCTTGAGATAAGACGATGGCTCTCCCATACCCATCTTTTAAGCAGTGCCTTTGTGATTGAACATAAATACGACGATTTAGGTGATATAGATACATTTACTTTTTATGGTGCAGGGTGGGGTCATGGCGTAGGACTGTGCCAGATAGGCGCAGGTGTTATGGCATTAAAAGGTTATAAGGCTGAAGAAATATTAAGGCATTATTTTCCAGGCACAAGGCTCGAAAAGATATATTGAGGTATGCTTGGGGAAAAAACGATTTAAGACAGCATTTATCCTCGGTGCAGGAAAGGGTATAAGATTAAAACCACTAACAGATACATGCCCTAAACCTTTACTCGAAATTGGCAGAAGGCCTATCATCACATATGCCATGGAACATCTTAGGGGTATTGGTATAGAACGTTTTATTGTAAACACCCATCATCTACACCAAGCATATGAAAAGGTATTTCCAAGCAGAAACTACAAAGGTATACCCATTATTTTCCGTTATGAACCTACGCTTTTAGAGACCGGCGGAGGCTTAAAAAACATTGACGATTTACTTTTAGATGATGAGGCAATTATATGTTATAACGGTGATGTTATCACAAATCTACCTTTAATAAAACTCTTAGAAAAACACGAGAAAGACTCAGCCATAGCAACCCTTGTATTGAGGTCAAAAGGTCATAATATGAATGTAGAGGTAGACGAAGAGGGGAATATTGTGGATATGAGATTTACCTTTGGGAAAAAGGGTGTTAAAACATGCCTTTTCACAGGCATTTATGCCATTGAAACAAAGATATTAGATGTGATTGAGCAGCGAAAACCAGAATCTATAGTTATGGTTTTTTTAAGGATGATACAGGAAAATCCCGGCTCAATTAAGGGTGTTATAATAGACGAGGGATTCTGGTATGATATAGGCACACCTGAGGCATTTTTTAAGTTAAAAGAGGTTTTTAAAGGACTTAACGATGAATAATAAGATACTTATTGAATTTGTAAGAGAATCCTTTGGCATTTCCGATACTGTTTTTATTGAGATACAACCTCTTTCTGTAAGGGGTTCTGACAGGACATTTTACAGAGTTAAATGGGCAGGAGATAAAAGGGCAATCTTAATACATTATGGCACAGCCAGGAAAGAAAATATGTTCTATGTAGAAATAGGTTTATTTTTAAAAACAATCTCCATAAATGTCCCAGAGATATATGAACATGACCCTTATGGGCAATTAATCCTGATAGAGGATTTAGGTGAGATGGATTTGTATTCCCTCAGGGATAAACCGTGGGATATAAGAAGGGTTTTATACGAAAAAACACTTGATAATATAATAAAATTACATAATTATCCCATAAACGAGTTTCCCTTTGGCAGGGTAAGGATGATGGAATCTTTTGACGCATCCCTTTATGCATGGGAACATAATTATTTTTTAGAGAATTTTGTCACAGCCGTATGTGGATTTGAATATAAAAAATTAGACCATAATAGATTAAATAAGGAGTTAAGCGATATTATTGAAAAACTCTTACACTCAGAGCAATCCATTATCCACCGTGACCTTCAATCCCAGAATGTAATTGTAAAAGACGATGTGCCATATTTTATTGATTTTCAGGGCATGAGGATTGGTAATCCACTCTATGATTTGGCCTCAATACTAAATGACCCATATGTGGTGTTTTTAGATCACCAAAGAAATTATCTCCTTGAATTTTATTATAATCGTTCCTATAAAAAGACTGATATAGAATCATTTAAAGAATTATTCTGGTGTGCCTCATGTCAGAGGCTCATGCAGGCCCTCGGTGCTTATAGTTATTTGGGCTATAAAAATGGGATAAAACCTTTCCTTAAACATATCCCTTCAGGTATTAAAAACCTTAATGAATCCATTTCCAGAATATCCTTTTCACCAAATCTTTCTGAAATTATTGGCACGTGTTATGAAATTATAGCATCGAAAAATTTTAAAGATTAAGGGGTGAAGATATGGAAGATTATTTACAGATATATACAACAACAGATAGGATAGATATTGCAGAGGCAATATCAAATAGGCTCGTTGAAGAAAGGCTTGCCGCCTGTGTGCAGGTATTGGGCCCCATAACAAGCACTTATTGGTGGCAGGGAAAAATCGAGACATCCCAAGAGTGGCTCTGTATTATAAAGAGTAAAAAAGGTCTCTATAAACAGGTTGAGGATACTATAAAATCCATTCATCATTATGATGTTCCTGAGATAATTGCCGTTCCTATAGCTATGGGTAGCCAGGATTATCTCAACTGGCTGAAAAAAGAGATAAGGCATTAAATGGTCAAGTCAGTTTTTTAAGGGGATTTTTTTAATTTTATCCCGAATTTTTCAAATGTGTTAATAATGTCTTTTTTTGACATGAAACCTACATGGCGGTATAGTTCTTTACCTTCTTTATCGTAAAAGATCTGGGTCGGGATAAGCCTTACATTGTATTTTTTCCCCAGATCAGGCCTTTCGTGTATATCGTATATCTCTATATTCAAAATACCTCCATATTCGGCCTGCAATTCTTTAAGTATTGGTTTCATGAGTTTACAGGGCAGGCAACCCTTTGCACCTAAATCTATGAGTTTAGGCAGGTTTTTTGCCTGTTGGGCATAAGCATTGTTATGGGCAAGAAATACTATAAACACAGATAGAATCAAAATCGATATCCCGTATTTCATATTGGAAAAAATCATAATGGAATTTTTTAACTTTAATCTAATATTTAAGTCAAGGGATAATATTAAAACAAAGGCATTACTTTTTTGGTTAAGTTGTGACGCATTTTATATACGCCAACTGATGTTTCAAAGGCAAACCTTGTAAGGGATCGGAAAGAATTTTACCGATCCCCATAAGTTTTTTTACCAAATTTTTAGTCTTTTATAATTGTTATTTTATAACCTATCCCTTCTGGCACAACTTCTTTTATTGTCCAGCCCTGTGAAATTGCCGCACGGGAAACATTCTCCTTAGAGGTGTCTGTATCAACAAGAACAATTATTTCACCTTTTTGAACCTTTTTTATCTCGTTCATGGTTAAGATGACTGGTTGTGGGCAAGAAAGCCCTCTGGCATCTACAATGGAGCTCATAATATCCTCCTTTAAGATAACTGTTTTCTCATGGTAAAACCTATGAAAAGGCAAACCAAAATTCCTATGATAACAGCAGGTATCCCGTATGGCCCAACACCATTGGGAGAACTGGCAAGTCCGAAATTGTGGGATATGCCTGCACCCACTATCATACCGAAGACAAAAACTGCTGCATCACCGTCTCCCTCCCCTGCAAGAAAAAGTTGTCTTCCAGGACAACCACCGGCAAGGGCAAAGGCGAGACCGGCTAAAAGCATGCCCCCGAAATTCCAAAGGCCAATAGTATGGGCAACAGGTTGTTTCACAAAACCAGGGTTAAACTGCCCGAGGATGAGGTTTGTGAGAAAGGCAAATACTGCAAGGGATATAAAACCTAAAAGGAGATGTATTTGCCTGAAAAGGATGAAATCTCTTATAGCACCCATTGTGCAAAATCGGCTCCTCTGGGCTATAAATCCTATAATAAGACCGATAACCAAAGAGGCAATAAGAGGTGCATGCATTGAACCAGGTCCTTTTACACTATAAAATAATACACCGTTTTTATCCTGTCCGGCAATTTGAGGGAATATAAGCATGAGAACAAGAAAACCGAGCATGGTAAGAGGCATAAGCCAGCCAACTGTGGTGTGTGTTGGTTGAGACCTTCCGAGGTTATACCCGTTTTTTAAAAACAGGGTGCCTATCCATATACCTGTGATTAATCCCAATAAACCGAATATGGCATTTCCATCACCTCCGACAAGACGGAGGGCAGCCCTCCAGGGACACCCTAAGAATACAAGACCTCCTATCATGGCAAAGACACCGAGAATGAACCTTGCAATGGGTGCAGAACCTGCCCTTGCCCTGAACTCTTTGAAAATATATGCTGCAATCATGGAGCCCAAGACAAAACCTATTATTTCTGGACGCATATACTGAACAACCTCTGCCCTATGAAGACCCAGTGCACCGGCAATATCCCTTTCAAAGCAGGCAATGCATACTCCCATATTCGGTGGGTTACCTAATTTTTGTAAAACTGAAGCTAAAATTCCTATAACTGCACCAACAGTAATAATACCCCAGCGGGTTGCAAAAAAGGTGAATACTTTTTTTGACATTTTACCCTCCTACTTTTTAGTATTTTTAATAGACTTATGTAAGAGGAAGGATTCTTGTTTTAAAATTCGCTTTATTGGGGAAGGCCAATAAAATAGATATCAAATAAGGATAAGGGATTTTACAACAGGGATATTAAACAGGAACAACCCTTCTTCCTTCCTCTTAAACATGTATCAAGGCCTAACCTAGGCCTTATTAAAGCTCATATTAAGGATAAAGGAACAAAGGGTTTCCCCATTATATCACCTCACTTTAAAGGAGATAATATATTTTTTTTTCTTAAAAATCAATATTAAATACCCTGCGTTACTTTTAATTCATAGCCTTTATCAAATATCTTAATCTGTAATAGCTTCCTAATATATGGTTTTTGTGCTTTTTGCGCCTTTAACTACACCTCTAACATCTCTACATCTTCTAAATCTTTTTGCACCATCGGCCAATTTTTTTTGCATTATCTGTCTGAGTATAAAAGATAATAAAAAATTTAAAATTTACCCCTTCTTTTTATTGTGTCTTCATGGCTTATGGGTTTTACATCTTTTTTTCTGCCTTCGTAAACAGAGATCAAATGAAGACCAGAAAAATATTCCTTTATCTTCAAAAGCGTGTCAATATTTAAGGCCTCTGCGCCACATGGCCTGGTCGGTGTATTAATCTGCACTTCATCGGGATTGATTTCCATTGCTAATTTTGCGATCTCCCTGGCATGATCAGCATTCTCACGGATAAACATTATCTGAAGTGCCAATTTGCCATTAAAACTTTTTTTAAAGTCTTTTAGGCCTAAGATGACATTATCGAATGTGATGCCCCTAATAGGTTTATTTATTTTTAAGAAAATATTTTCTGAATCGGCATCGAGTTTTGCTATTACAAAATCTGCATAGGAAAGTTCTTCCTGCACATCTTTGTCGTATAATAAGGTAGAATTTGTAATAACAGCTATTTTTTCCTTCCTTATGTTTTTTACTAACTTAATTGTTTTGCCTAAATTAAGGGCCAGTGTGGGCTCGCCCCTTCCGGAAAAGGTAATATAATCTATGTTTATGTCATTAGGTAATAAATTAATCTCTTTTTTTATAAGGTCTTCAGGTATGTAAACCTTTCTTTCTCTGGTGTAAATGTGTGTTTTCCCGAGCTGGCAGTAAATACAATCAAAGGTACAAATTTTACCTTCCTGACTTAATAGGTCAACACCAAGGGAACTCCCTAACCTCCACGAGGGCACAGGCCCATAAATGTATTTAAACGTATTCGACATTATATCTCCTTTTGTATATGTTCACTTTTTAAATAAAATTATTTATCATTGCCAATGCAATGTTTCCGAATATTTTTCACATAACAAAACCTTTTAATATATTCTATAGATTCGTAGATTTTCTTTCCAGAAAATTCTTTGCAATTGATATTTTTTCGTATAGTTATGATTTTTTTGCCTATTGACAGGGCTTAAAGGATTTATTTATAATCCTTTTTATAAATATCTCATGTGATGGCATCCTTTGAAGGTATCTTTTTTAATACAGGGTTTTAACGTAGCAGCAAGTAGATACAGGGTTATTCAATACCTGCCCTTTTTTCAATGCAATAAAATACAATACGATATCAGGGAATTTCCTAAAAAATTGAATGACTGGGTTGAATACATAAAAAATGTAAAATCATTCGATATGATCTTTGTCCAGAGGAAGCGTTTGCCCTTACCTGTTCTTTTTTATCTTAAAAGAAAAAAAAAGAGGATTGTCTATGATTTTGACGATGCAGTTATGTTTAGGAATTCCCTTTCAAAAGACCCTTATTCATTAAGAAGAAGATTAAGTTTTAAAAGAATGCTTCAATACACAGATATGGTCATTGCAGGAAATAATTTTTTAAAAAAAGAGGCGCTGAAATACCACAATGATGTAAGGGTGTTGCCTACACCAATAGATGGTGAAAGATATAGTCAAAAGGAATATGGGAAAAATGAAATTATAAATATAGGATGGATTGGAGATCACGGTAGCATCCATTACATGGAAAGTTATAAAGACGTATGGGAAGAGATAGGTAAAATTTATAAAAATGTATTATTAACAATAATCTGCGATACATTTATAGAAACAAGACATATAAAATTGAAAAAGGTGCAATGGAAATACGAAACCGAGATTGAAGAATTAAAAAAGCTCGATATAGGGGTTATGCCTTTATTTAATGACCTATGGTCTATGGGCAAGTGCGGCTATAAAATCATACAGTATATGGGTGTAGGTGTAGCCTCTGTTTGCACGCCTGTGGGTATAAACATGGATGTAGTAGAGGATGGCGTAAATGGGTTTTGGGCAGATACAAAAAAAGATTGGATTGAAAAATTGTCTATTTTAATAGAAGATTACAATTTAAGGATAAACTTGGGAAAAAGGGGAAGAGAAAAGGTATTTGACGGTTATACTGTTCAGGTTTGTGCCCCAAAACTTATTAAATGGCTTAAGGGAGATTAATTGAAGAAAGCTGTCTTTTTAACCCATGCAAATCCTCAAGGTTATAGGATCCAGCAATACTTCCCTTTTCTTGAGAAAAAAGGATTTAACGTAGAACTTATCACTACTAAGACAGGATTTATAAAGATGATACCTTTCATTAAAAATGCAGATGTGGTTTATATTCAGAGGCTACTATTTGAACCGATAAAGCTCTCATTGATAAGGCGTATTTCGAAAAGACTCGTGTATGACTTTGACGACGCTGTCATGTATGGCCCAAAAGGTGAGAGTCCAACGAGGATGAAAAAATTTAAAAACATGGTAACAAAGGCAGATGCTGTATTATGCGGTAATAGATTTTTATTAAACGAGGCAATAAGATATAAAGAAAAAAATGTGTTTTATTGCCCTACTGTTGTGGATTTAGAAGAGTATCCTGTAAAAGAGCATAAAGATAATATGCACGTTGTTATTGGATGGATTGGTAGTAAATCTACAGTAAAATACTTTTCAACAATGGAAGATGTTTTTTTGAGGGCAAAAGAAAAAATACCCCATATTAGATATAAGATAATAGCTGACTATGCACCTGAAACAAAAATAGATTATATTTTTGAAAAATGGGATAAGAAAAAAGAAAAAGAAGGGTTATTGAGCTTTGATATAGGTATAATGCCTCTATGGAACGATATATGGTCAAGGGGGAAATGCGGGCTTAAACTGATCCAGTATATGGCAGCAGGGCTTCCCACGATTTCCCATCCCGTTGGTGCTGTTTTAGAAATCATCGAAGATGGCTTGAATGGTTTTATAAGAGAGGATAGCGATGAGTGGATGGAGGCAATCTTAACACTTACTAAAGATGTCTCTTTGAGAAAAAAAATGGGAAGCACAGCAAGAAAAACAGTCCAGGAAAAGTATTCCCTTCAAAAGTGGGGGCCTATGGTAGCTAATATTCTGGATAACCTATGAAACACTTAAGAATAAAAGGGATAGACTGGTTTTTAGAAAAGGATTTACTCGATGATTTTTTAAATACCATTGAGTTAAAAGCCACTTATAGAAGAGATTATAGAATTATTCAGGTTAATGACAATAGGTACTTTTTTAAATTCTTCAGGGAAAAAGGCCTTTCAGGTGTTTTTAGAAGGTTTATAAATCCAAGGGGTAAAAAAGAATTTCTTATGGGAAAAAGGCTGTTGTCCTTTGGTATAAACACGCCAGAACCTTTTGGTTACGGCATTTCAAAAGATGGTTCTTTTATAATACAGAGGTGCCTCTATGGAAAAAACTTTATAGATTCTTTTTACGAACAAGAAAACAAAAAAGAGCATATAATAGAGCTTGCCATGCTTTTAAAAAAAATGGAGGCTTATAAGATAAGACACAATGACCTCCATCTGAATAATATAATAGTAGAGGATAACAAACTTTATCTTATTGATTTACACAAGATGGAGATAAAAAGACATTTTTCATTATCAGATAAGGTATCCAACCTCTCCCACAGCCTTGCCATGGTATATCAAGATATGTCAGAGGATGAAAAAGAAACATTTTTTTTAACTTACGGTAGCCCAAATATTAGAAAAATAGTGGAATCAACCCTCACGGACATGTGGAAAAAATGGATTGAAAGAAAGAAAAAAAGGGCATTCAAAGACACATCAATTGTAAAAAATGCTAAAGACATCTTATACATAAAAGACAGCCAGTGGCAAAGACAAGAGGTCTTTAA
>Ga0209508_1000206_pt1 | contig 68659 bp, 55 predicted proteins | sample AD_UKC129_MetaG_FD_184427 | JGI IMG/M metagenome (GOLD analysis project Ga0209508, IMG submission 184427) | Active sludge microbial communities of municipal wastewater-treating anaerobic digesters from Canada - AD_UKC129_MetaG (SPAdes) (version 2) | ecosystem: Engineered > Bioreactor > Anaerobic...
CGCGTTGCAATTAGCGCTCCGTGAGGGGACGAAAACTTTGCGGCGTCGACCGCCGATTTAACATGCTTCTTGTTGCAATTAGCGCTCCGTGAGGGGACGAAAACCCCTCTATAATGTTTATGGGATGAGGTGTTCCATGTTGCAATTAGCGCTCCGTGAGGGGACGAAAACATTTATTGCCGTGAGCTTTGCCGTCCCGATCTCAGTTGCAATTAGCGCTCCGTGAGGGGACGAAAACGAAAATGTAGGTTTTATAACCCAATTGCCTACAGGTTGCAATTAGCGCTCCGTGAGGGGACGAAAACTTCGACAGTTTCGAAATCTAACAATCCTGCTACTTGTTGCAATTAGCGCTCCGTGAGGGGACGAAAACTGGACGGGTTGTAGTGTGATTTTGTAGTCTAAGCTGTTGCAATTAGCGCTCCGTGAGGGGACGAATACAAGGTATATACATCCTTGTCGTTTTGGACAACCTGTTGCAATCTACGCTCCGCAAGGGGACAAAGCATTTGCATGAATACTTTTTGTAATGTATACTAAAACAAGGATAATAAAGAGGACGACATGAACAGCTTGCTTAAAGCCTTCTATTTGCATACTATGCTGGCTTCCATGTCCGCTATCGTACATGATACAGCGGCTTATAGGCATGCTATGTGAATAGAGTGGTAATTTAAGTAAGCCGCACCAATAATGTGTTGTACCCGGGTAGGCTTGCCCGGGTTTTTTGTTTTGATCAAAAGGTTCCGGAACACCGTGTTGGTGATTGTTGGCCGATATTTGGCGAAGGAACCTGGTTCAATGACAATTCGGGTATGTCACACAGAACCACTGCGGACAGGACTTGAGGCTTACTCAAGTCCTTTTTTTCGGTGTTGATGTGATTAAGCAACAATGAGATTGCTTCGTCGCTACGCTCCTCGCAACGACAAACTGGAAGTTAGAGGAATGAAGTGTTTTTGCGAGCGAAGGGAAACAGAGCGCGGCAGTCGCCTGACACCCGCAGTGTAATTCCCGAACTGTCATAGCGAGCGCAGCGCGGCAATCTACCAGCTGACATACTCAGGAAGGCTCTGTTAACTTAGTATGAAAGAAATGAGGCCTGAAAGGCTTCTGGTAAGTTTAAAAAAAGAAAAAACCTACAAATGGAAACGACTAAGTGTAAAATAGCACGAAAAAAAGAGACGTGCAAGCCTTGAAAAAATAATTAGAGCAGCACAAATAGTCCTGATATAGTACAGGACGGAATGAACATTGAAATCTGAATATTACTCAAGCTACCAAAAGCCAGAATAGCCGTTCTTTTTCCGAGTAGTTGACTCCAGCGACTTGAGCTGGCGTGAGACCATTGAGACTGGAATGAGGTCGGATGAAGTTGTAGAAGAAGATGTAAGTAGCAATAAGTCTATTGGCGGATTCAAATGAATTAAAACCTCTTTTAGGCTTGTACCAAGCTTTAAATTGCCCATTAAAAGCCTCAAGAACATTGTTATTGATTAAGGCATCAAAGTTTTCAACACGTATATGTTCTGCTTGTGGAAAGAACAAAGAGGCAGGCTGCTGATAGGCAAAATATCTGTCGGAAATGACAGCATGACAGGGTTGTCCAAACTTTCTTCTGCAATTAGCTAAAAGGGTATGAGCAGAATTTGAGTCACGATTGGGAGAAAGATGGAAATCAAGAACCATTCTTGTTTCTGCATCAAAGGCTAGCCAGAGGTAATAATCTTTGCCAGCAATTTTGATATATGTTTCATCGAAATGCCATTCATCGGAATCGCAAAGATTAATCCCCAAAAGCCTGTCATCAGCAATTTTCTTAAATACCGGAGCAAAGCGCTTAATCCATTTAGAAACAGTTACATGAGAAACCTTGATCTGGTGAACCAAGTACAAAGTTTGAGCGACTTTCCGGGTTGTTGAATTTCCACAGAAGTAGTAAGTCAGTGCATGAAGGACAATATGTAGGGGATGTCGCATACCTTTAAGAGAAAATGATTCAGGCTTTAATTCAGAAGAAGGTGGATCAACATTAATGAGTTTGGGAACTCGAAAAGAATGGTTGCAATTTTTATCACAACAACGGAAGTTTGAGTAATAAGTATAGTCATGGTGAAGGAAGGTTGCTTTACCACAAACGGGACAATCGGGATATTTTCTTTGATTTCTCGTCCGAGAATTGGAAGGTGGATTATCAGGAGCAAACTGGCGTTTACATCGTTTACACTGATATTTTTGAAATCCTTCCTTGTCCTTACCAAAACGGTAAAGATATTTCGAAAAACACCTTGGACATACTACGCTAGATGGTATAATAATCATGAGACTTGAACGCTCCTTTCTGGGAGGTAATGTGTTTTTGGCGATTCCATTATACCAGAGGCGTTTCAGGTCTCATTTTTATTATTAAGTTAACAGACCAAACAGATCCGCAGGGAGGTCGATTATGAGACCTTTTTTGCAGAGGCTCCGCAAATCAATCCGAACGCTCATAAAATAGCAGGGACGGTCTGCGGGATAAGGGTTGAGGATATAGAAGATCCGCTGATGCAAAAAATCCGCTGGCTGGATAAACTGGTGGATGAGCTGGCAAAGGGCAAGCCAATGGAGAAGGTATTAAGGACCTGAATTCTTGTAAAATACATGCCAGCATTATTTGAAGCAACATGCCCTGTACGGTTTATTATTCCGCGGATAAGGAACAATGGCTATGAAAACTCAAAGGGAATACCCGAGATTTATCATTACACCAAAAGGGACAAAATGGGTGGAAGGCGGCCATCCCTGGATCTATGAAGACGAAGTGATGGATGGCCCTTCCGGTATTGAAAACGGATCTGTTGTCGATGCGGTGAGCGAAAAGGGCAAGTATCTCGGGAGCGGATTCCTGAGCCTTAACAGCAAGATCAGGATCCGGCTCTTCTCCCGCAATTCCAATGACCGGTTTGACGCGGAGTTCTGGAAACGCCGTGTAAAATACGCATGGGAATACAGAAAAACGGTAATGCGGGACGATATATCCTGCTGCAGGGTGATTTTCGGCGAGGCGGATGGCTTCCCGGGGCTTACCGCTGACCGCTTTTCCAGTGTGCTCGTAACTCAGACACTTTCGATAGGGATTGAGAGAATCAAGGATATATTGTTTCCGGCCATTGTCCGGGTATTGCGGGAAGACGGGCAGAATATCGCCGGAATCTATGAGCGCAATGATGCCGTGATCCGGTCCCTCGAAGGGATGGAACAGAATAAGGGATGGTATCGGCTTCCGGGAGAGACTCCTCCGGACAGTACCCAGGCAGAGATCTGCAAAAACGGAATCATATACAGGGTCGATTTTGAAAACGGCCAGAAGACAGGCTTCTTCCTGGACCAGAAATACAACCGGCTTGCGGTTGCCCGTCTTGCGAAGGGTAAAAGGGTACTGGACTGTTTCACCTATAACGGCTCGTTTGCGTTGAACGCGGCAGCGGGCGGGGCAGAACACGTAACCGCTGTCGACGTTTCCGCTTCCGCCATTGAAATGGCAAAGGCGAACGCGGAGAGGAATGGACTTGCTGACCGGATAGAGTTTGTTGCAGCCGACGTGTTCGACATTCTCCCCCAGCTTGCTGAAAAAGGGAAAGCCCCTTATGACTTTATCATCCTTGATCCTCCCGCGTTTACCAAGTCGAGAAAAACGGCAGGCAGCGCGGAGCGCGGCTATAAGGAAATCAATTACAGGGCCATGAAGCTTCTTCCGAGGGGCGGATACCTGGCAACAGCGTCCTGCAGCCACTTTATGCCGTCAGAGGCTTTTGTGAGGATGCTTAAATCCGCTGCAAGGGATGCAGGGGTCGAACTGAAGCAGATTGAGGCAAGGCAGCAGGCGCCGGACCATCCGATCCTCTGGAATGTTCCTGAAACCGACTATCTGAAATTCTATATCTTCCAGGTTATTTAAACTTCATCAGTCCTGTTTTGGCGCGAAAGTATACTTTCACGCCTTTTTGCATTTCATGCGGGTTATTATCCATATGTTTCCCGGTAGTTGATTTTGTTGCCCGGAATTAACCACAAATCCATTGTGGGCCCATCCCGCAGGCCGGTATAATAACATTGGGGGTGGGATGAAGCATGAAGGAGATCAATATCGCAAGGACCATTGTAAAAAAGCGCCGGGAGAAAGGGATGACCCAGGAAGACCTGGCAAAATACATTGGCGTTTCAAAGGCCTCGGTTTCAAAATGGGAAACCGGTCAGAGCTATCCTGACATAACCTTTCTTCCCCAACTCGCCACGCTTTTCAATATTAGCATCGATGAGCTCATGGGCTATGAACCGCAGATGAGCAGGGAGGATATCCGCAAACTGTACCTGAAATTATCCGCTGACTTTGCCTCGAAACCTTTTGAAGAGGTACTGGATGCCTGCCGTGAAATAGCCAGAAAGTATTACTCGTGCTTCCCGCTGCTGTTTCAGATCGGGTCGCTGCTCGTAAACAACAGCACCGTATCGGGCGACAGGGAAAAAACCCTGGATGTGGTTGCTGAGGCCAGGGAACTGTTTGTCAGGGTAAAAACCGAAAGCGAAGACCCGCAGCTTGTCCACCAGGCCTTGCACATGGAAGCATTTTGCGCGCTGGTGACGGGAAATCCCGGCGAAGTGATCGATCTGCTGGAGGGAACTTGCAGGAAGAACATACCCGCCGAAACTCTGCTTGCGTCAGCCTATCATATGGCCGGAAAGTTAAAGGAGGCCAAAACCATATTGCAATCCGGCATCTACCAGCATCTCGTTTCCCTCATCGATGCATTGTCGGATTACCTCATGATTTGTGCAGATGATCCGGAAAACTTCGATAGAACATTCAGGCGCGCAGGCAGTGTTGCCGAAGCCTTCGAACTTAAGAATCTTCATCCGGCAATGCTGATGAAGCTCTACATCATTGCCGCACAGGGATACACAGCGCTTGGTGATAAGGAAGCAGCCCTTGGAATACTGGAAAAGTATACGGAACTTGTTGCAGGAGATTTTTATCCGCTTAAGTTAAAAGGGGATGAGTACTTTAACCTGATAGACGACTGGTTTGAGGAATTCGACCTGGGAAGCGCTCCTCCCCGGAATGAAAGGATTATACGCAGGAGCATGGCCGACCAGGTGATAAATAATCCCGCATTCGCGGCGCTGGCCGGTGAAAACCGCTTTATGAGTGTCGCAGAAAGACTGAAAAACGCCTGCTATGGGCAGGAAGCGTCCGAAGGGTCAAAATGAGCGTGAACCAAATAAATATAAAGTTTTTCAAGGAGGGTCGCCATGGATCCGACCAGGCTGAAAGAGTATTTGCCGTTTCTTATTCCGCTTATAATAGCGCAGCTGGCGCTCGGCATCACTGCGCTTGTACATGTTCTTCGCCATCCAAGGTATCGTTTCGGCAATAGAGTGATGTGGGCCCTGGTGGTTATGCTCATACAGTTTATCGGCCCGGCAGTATACTTTGTCTTCGGCAGGGGTGAGGAATAGGTGGGAATACTTGAGGTTAACCGGCTCTATAAGAGCTTTGGGAGCCATGAAGTGCTGAAGGGCCTGGATATGGATGTCCCGGAGCATTCCATATTCGGATTCGTCGGACAGAACGGCGCGGGTAAAACAACGACGATGAAGATAATTCTCGGGTTGCTGAAGCCGGACAGCGGAAGTGTAACCGTATGCGGTGAAAAGGTTACATACGGTGAAACGAGGACCAACCGCTTCATTGGCTTTCTTCCCGATGTTCCCGAGTTCTATGGGTATATGAGACCATTGGAATACTTGAAGCTGTGCGGTGAAATAACCGGGATTGAGAAGAACCGGATCAGGTCAAGAAGCGAGGAATTGCTCGAACTCGTGGGGCTTAAGAACGAAAAAAAGAGGATCGGCGGGTTTTCCAGGGGAATGAAGCAGCGGCTCGGTATAGCGCAGGCTCTGCTTAACGAGCCGAGAATCCTGATATGTGATGAACCGACATCGGCGCTTGACCCGGTGGGCAGGAAGGAAATCCTTGATATCCTGCTTGCCGCAAAAGGGAAAACAACCATACTGTTTTCCACCCATATCCTGTCGGATGTTGAAAGGATATGCGACCATATCGCGGTGCTGCATGGCGGAAGGCTTGCGCTGTGCGGTACGCTTTCGGAAATAAAGGAGCGTCACAGGTACAACGGGTTTGTGCTTGAGTTCGGGAATGAAGAAACAGCTTCCATGTTTTATGATATCGAGGAACTGAAACATCCGTCGGTAAACATGTCCCGAGATGGTAACACAGTGACGGTTCTTACCGGCGACCGTGGCATGGGCGGAAATTTCCTTCTTGACGTGCTATCCCGAAGGCGGATTGTCCCACTGAAATTCACGGTTTTGGAACCAACCCTCGAAAGCCTTTTTATGGAGGTGGTCCGGTGAACGGCTATGCGGCGTTTCTTAAAAAAGAGATGTATGAGTTCGCAAAGACATATAGGCTGATCATAATGCTGGCTTTGTCCGCAGTTTTCGGTATCGCGAATCCGCTTGTGGCAAAGCTTACACCCGAGATCCTCGAAAGCCTTATGACCGACGGCATCGTAATTACAATACCCGAGCCCACGGTCTATGACTCCTGGCAGCAGTTCTTCAAAAACGCCACCCAGATGGGACTTATTGTAATGGTGATCCTGTTCAGCGGTGTAATGTCCACCGAGTTAGCAAAAGGGACACTAATCAATCTGCTCACAAAAGGCCTGTCCAGGGCGGCAGTCATTCTCTCGAAATACACCTGCATGGTACTGGTATGGACGGCAAGCATCGTGCTAAGTTTCGGGCTGACCTACGGCTATACGTTATACCTTTTCCCGGGAGAGGAAGCTTCCAACCTGCTGTTTTCCGTATTCTGCCTGTGGCTGTTCGGCCTGTTCCTGCAGGCGGTGATACTCCTTTCGGCCGTCATTACAAAAACCGGTTATGGTTGCCTTTTGATAACAAGCGCCGCAGCAGCCGCCTGCATGATTGCTGATATCATTCCTGCGGCGCACAGGTACAACCCGGTATCATTGGCGGCCGACAATATGGCGCTGATAACAGGTGCCGCGGAGCCTTCTTCACTTTGTTACGCCATACTGGTCTCCTGCATGTTTTCCGTGATTTTTGTGCTGCTGTCGTTATCTGTATTCAGAAAAAAGCAGCTTTAGCCTCGGCAGAAGCGTCAGTCTGCGCGGTTTTTCCATGGTATGGAACAAGCAGATAACGGGTGTTATGATATATGGCAAGATAAGTCGAGAAAAATTAGGAAAGCCCTGGTAGAATAAACCCGTACACCGGAGTTGATAAAGATGCAGGAACAGATGTTGGCGGTCCAGAGAATGCAGGATTATATTGAAGAGCATCTTGACGGGGAAATAACCCTTGCAGATCTTGCAAAGGTTTCCCTGTATTCGCCCTGGCATTCCTACCGGCTTTTTCGGGAATATACCGGCCTTACACCCAGCGATTACATCCGGCGCCTGAGGCTTTCCAAGTCAGCCCTGCGGCTGAAATCGGAAGGTATTAAAGTCTCTGATTTAGCCTTCGAATTAGGTTATGGCAGTGTGGACGGATTTCAGAGGGCGTTTTTCCGGGAATTCGGATGCAACCCCGGCGACTATTCCCGCCACCCGGTGCCGATTCCTCTCTTTATCCCTTACGGTGTCAAGTTCAGGGAACTCAGGAAGGAGTATGCGGAAATGAATGATGTGAATTGCGTGTTTGTTCAGATGATTGTAAAGCCGGAACGGAAATGTCTTATAAAGCGGGGTATTGCCGCGGAAGATTATTTTACCTATTGCGAAGAAGTCGGATGCGACATATGGGGAATTCTTTCGAGTATGGACTCCCTGTGCGGCGAGCCGGTTTGCATGTGGCTGCCCCAGGCATACAGGAAACCCAACACCTCCACATATGTTCAGGGCGTGGAGGCGCCGGTGGATTATAACGGGCCAATCCCGGACGGGTTCGATGTTATAACCCTTCCGGAAGCCCAGTATCTTGCCTTCCAGGGTGAGCCTTTTGCTGAGGAAGATTATGCCAGTGCGATCCAGGCGGTCCAGTATGCGATGGACCGCTACAATCCGTCTCTCATCGGTTATGAATGGGACGACACAAATCCGCGCATCCAGTTGGAGCCGAGGGGCGAGAGGGGCTACATTGAGCTTCGCGCCGTCAGGAGAATAAGATGATAATGAAGCAAAACAGCCAGTTAAGACTGGCTGCAAGCAAACCGTGTGTAAAAGCTGAATAGCCCTGATGTTTATAGCAGTAAACTTTCTGCTGTTCCAGGTCTGTCGATTAACCTTCGGCAGGCCTGTTCTTTTTCGAGGATCCGGACAGGAACGTGAGCGCGCCTGCAATAAGGAGCAGCACGGTCGATACTATGTATGAAGCATTATAGCTCCCTGTGGAATCCAGAATCCTGGCTGCCAGCATAGGTCCTATAACCCCCCCGAAACCCCAGGCGGTAAAGACCAGGCCGTAATTGACTCCCAGGTTCTTTATGCCATATGATTCGGCGGTAGCGACGGGGAAGACCGAGAACAGCGCCCCATAACAGAGCCCGGCGACGGATACACCAAGCGCAAGGGTGCCGTATGAAGTATACTGGCTGAATAACGCCATGTTCACCGCCTGCAGCAGGAAAATGACCCTCATTGTATTAAGATGCCCGAGCTTGTCCGATACAAAACCGCCTGCTATCCTGCCCAAAGTATTGAAAATGGCCAGTATCACCACAAGCAGGTAGCCGTTCTCCCATTGCGCCTGCGCCTTTGCTATACTTGCGATATGGCCGATTATCATTAGGCCGGCGGAAGCCGTGAAGGCATACATTATCCACAGCTTATAGAAATTGAAAGTCTTCAGCATCTCTTTCCAGCCGTATTCCTTCCTGTTTTCAGGCTTTGAAGCCTGCTGGCTGCCTGCCGGAGCGGACGTCTTTGAAATATACCCGGCAGGTGGGTCGACCAGGAACTGGGAAAAGGCGATTAACAGGATAATGGCGCCTATCCCGAGGTAAAGGAATGTCTTTGAAATGCCATTGCTGACCAGCAGGCCGTTAGTCAGCGGAGATATGTAGACTGCAGCAAAACCCACGCCTGAAACCACTATCCCCGAGATCAGACCCTTTTTCTGTATGGGAAACCACTTGACCGCGGGAGGAGTTGTGGACGCATAACAGAATCCTATCCCGGCGCCGCCCAAAAGACCGAAGGTCAGCAGCATTATGAAAGGATCCCTGGCCAGGCTGGACAGTATGAGTCCTCCTCCCAGGAGGATTCCTCCGAAGGTGGATATTAAACGCGGGCCTCTGGTATCCTGCAGCCGTCCTGCAAAAACCATTACCAGGGCAAAGCAGACGGTGCACACGGTATAGGGGAGAGAGGCCTCTGTGCTGCTCCATCCATACTCGCCGGTCAGTGCCTTGCCCATGATACTCCAGATGTAGAGCACTCCAAGGATAAGGTTGATACCTGTAGCGGCAATGGTAACAATCCATCCTCTTAGATTTCGCATAAGGGTAATCCTCCGATTCAGCTTTTTGATTTGGTTTTTGGATAAAGAACCAGTAAACCTATAGGAATATTTATTGAAATGATATATTATGAACGGCTTCTTGTAAAGTATGAATATGCAAAACAATGAGTATTTTCTACGGCATTGCCGAAAAGTTACCTGATCTTGTCACTGGTCCCTTTTCCCGGGGCATCGTCACTGCGCCCTTTTATTTCAACTCTTCCTCCAGATTGCCCAGAATCCGTCGCAGGCTATCCTCAAACTGCCTGATCTCATCATCGCTGAAACCCCGATAATAGATTTCATTCATCTGCTTCGATACCCTGTCGAACTCTTCCTGGAGCCCCTTTGACTTATCGGTCAGCGCTATGATGATTTTTCTCCTGTCAGATTTATCAAAGTGCCTTGTTATAAGCCCCGATGCTTCCATCCTGTCAAGCATGCTTGTCAGTGTTGTTTTTGCAAGGCCGGTTTTCCGGGACAGTTCAATTATCGGGATATGGTCCTTTTTCCAGAGAACATACAGTATTCTGCCCTGCGCGCCGTTAAAAGCGTCAATGCCTGAATCGGAGATAATCTTTTCGAAGATGCGGCCGCTTATTTGCTTTATCTGGGAAATCAAAAACCCTCCTTCGGTTTCACGAACCACGATCACACCTCCTATACAGGATAATACTATATGGTACTATTTATGTAAAGGGGATTCTTTCAGGTTTGTCCGAGAACAGCCCGATCTCCGGAAACGGTCTTGAACAGAGGACTGTTCCAGGCCCTGTTTTGCTGGCTTCGGGGTCCGGTCCGTATTTTGCTTACAATTTATGAAAGCAAGGACAATTCAGCGCATTATTGCTTGTTGACATAAGCAGGCCGCAAGCCGTATTATTAAGGTAAATGAAGGCTTATTAAAGATCATAGTGGACCTGTGTTGCGGCGCCAAGTGAGCTTTTTAAGCTTATACACGGGGAAAACGTAATGAACTTGAGTTTTAACATCATATTTAACATATATTCCGTACTTATAGTCATAATCATCCATTTCAATGCGCGTAAGCTTTTCGAAAAGGATTCCCTGCCGGACAGACTTTATTTGTCGGTATTATATATCACTGTCCTGATGCTTGTCCTGGATATACTCAGCAGGTTTGACGGTGATGGCTCTGTAATCTGTATTGTATTGAACCGTGTGGGAAACTTCCTGATTTTCCTGATGGTTCCGGTCTTGCCGTCATTGTGGCTGGCTTATGTCCATTATCATGTATTCCGTGACGAAAAGAGGACCAGGAAGCTTTTATTCCCGCTCTGTGCCATCAATGCGGTTTATGCTGCCGCCTTGATACTTTCCAGGTCCTATGGATGGTTTTATTTCTTTGATCCTGATAACGTATACCAAAGGGGTCCATTCTTTCTCGTTCCGGTATTTATTACTGTCATGCTGATGCTTGCGGCTTTCGTCCTGGTTGTTGCAAATCGCGGAAACCTGGAAAGAAGAAGTTTCCTTTCGCTTGTCTTTGTCGCGGTTCCACCGCTCATCGGCACAATATTGCAGGTCAGGTTTTATGGGATATCGCTTGTACTGAACAGCGTTGTTTTCTCCCTGCTGATCGTATTCCTGAATATTCAGAAACACAGCCTGTACACCGACCATCTGACGGGTGTGAGCAACAGGAAAAAGCTCGATGAATACCTGAAGGAAAAAGTAGGTTCATGCTCGGGAATAAAGAGTTTTTCCGCAATCCTGATAGATATCAATGACTTTAAGCAAATCAATGATACCTATGGACATGTCATGGGGGACAGCGCCTTGGCAACCGCGGCAAAACTGCTGAAGAGCTGCCTGCGGTCCTGCGATTTTGTCGCCAGATATGGGGTTGACGAATTTTGCGTTATCCTTGATATTGCCAACATGAGCGATTTGGAGGCCCTGGTCTGCAGGATCCATCACTGCCTCGACAGCTATAACCGATCCAACAACCACCTCTTTGAACTGAAATTCAGCATGGGTTATGCGGTATATGATTTCCGGTCTCAGATGAGCGCGGAAGCATTCTTAAAACAGATTGACGGGCTGATGTATGAAGACAAGCAGGCTTGCAAGTGCAAGTCCGATACGATATAGCCGGCATAAAACATCGGTGGACGCAAACAGGCAAACCTCACGTCAGGTACTTTTTTCCTAATGGACGGCACTTTTTCGTGATTTGGTTATTCCCATCATTATCTGATTAAATAGTACTTTATTATTGACGATATATTTATTGGTTGTGTTTTCTTATAGATGTCATAAATATCAGATAATGTGAGGGGAGCTAAATTGATCAGAGCCGGTGTTATTGTGACAGACAACACAAAATGTGTCGGCTGCAATAAGTGCCTGCGGAAATGCATCGTACCTTTTGCGAACAGGGTGACCGAAGACAGGAAGATCGTCGTTGATCACAAGCACTGCATCCTGTGCGGCGAATGCCTGAAGATCTGCGGTCACGGAGCGCGCAGCTATACGGATGACACGGACGTTTTCTTCAGAGATCTGAAAAACGGGACTGAAATGGCCGTCATTGTGGCGCCGTCATTCCAGTTCAACTATCCGGGCAAGTTTAGAAATGTCCTGGCCTGGCTCAGGGAGATGGGCGTGAAACTGATCTATGATGTCAGTTTCGGGGCGGATATAACCACTTACCTGTATATCCGGGCTGTTCAGAAAATGGGGCTGAAAACGGTCATCGCCCAGCCCTGCCCGGTAATTGTCAACAGCATTGAACAGTGTTATCCCAATCTCATCAAGTATCTTAGTCCGATCGGATCACCCATGTTTTGCACGGCTGCGTATATCAGGAAGTATGAGGGCTTTGGCGGAAAGATAGCGGCAATCTCTCCCTGTATAGGCAAGGCCGATGAATTCAGTAAGGATCAGCTGATCAGTTACAATGTCACGTTCAGAAAGCTGATGGAACGTTATAACGCCTCCCATTTCGATCCTAAGGCGGAAACAGGGTATGATTCCCCCGCCAGCCTGGTAGGATACTGGTATCCGACCCCGGGCGGGTTGAAGGAATGCGTTGAGCAGCTTTTCGGAAGGAAGTTCCATATCAAGCGGATAGAAGGGCCGGCGCTTGCCCATGAATACCTGAAAGAGATCAACGAATCCGAAGAAATTATTCCCGCTGTGATAGACATCCTGAATTGCTCGGAAGGCTGCCTGTCCGGTACGGGCACCGAGGCCGGCATTGCCCATGACAGTAAGGAACAGGCACTGTTTGCCAAGGCTTACGGCGCAAACGTTTCCCCGTTAAGAAAGCATTTAAGATACCGAAAGCTTATCAGTCATTTTGATAAGGTCCTGAAAATGGAAGATTTCATGTATTCCTATACACCGAGAAGCGATGATGTCCGCATCAGCGATAAGGACAGGGAAGCGGGATTTCTCGCCCTTGAAAAGTATACCCAGGAGGAAAGGACCACCGATTGCTCGGCCTGCGGGTATGAGTCATGCCGGCAAATGGCTGAAGCCGTTTTCCTTGGCTTCAATTTTCCTGAAAACTGCATCAATTATTCCAAGAAAAAGCTGCAGAAATCCTTTGATGATATCTCCGAGCAAAAAGGCAAGGTGGAGGAGCTCCTGGCCAAGGCCAATGACATGGCTGCCAAACAAACAGAATTCATCGGCAGGCTTAAAAACGATGTGGAGACTGTGAATCATGTCATCGGGGAAATGGTGCAAGTTTACAACAGCATTGCCAACTCCATCACGGAGATCAATACCCAGATGATGGAGGTGGAAGCGCTCTCGCGGAACAGCGCCGAAAGTACCGACGAACTGAGGAAGAAGGTTGATGATTACCTGCAGATGTCACAGACCATCAGGAATATTTCCGAACAGACGCGACTGTTGTCCCTGAACGCTTCCATTGAGGCCGCAAGGGCGGGTGATTACGGTAGAGGATTCCAGGTGGTTGCCGAGGAGGTCAGGAAACTCGCCGAGGACGCCAACATGGCTGTGGCCGGTTCCCGTGAGATCAACAGCGTGATTGAAAACGATATTGAAAAGATCAATGACATGATCAGCAAGCTGGAAAAAGTCGTCATCATGGTCAATGAAAACATCCAGAATGTCCTTGCCGCGTCAGAGGAAGCCAGTGCCTCCATGCAGCATATAGAGAATACGGTTGGGGAAATTGTGCTCTCCGCTGAAAAAATGTGCGTCTGATCTTGTCATGTGCGAAAGCGAAGCATCGGTTCATGAGCGGAAGGCCCGGTGAACCCGGAAAACATGGGTTCCCGGGCCTTCCGGCTTTTCGTTCTGCCTAAGCCTTTGAAACCTGTTCCGATTTGCCTGCGCTGTTGACAGACCTTCATAAAATCTTCACAAAAATGTGCTAATTTCATGATGCAATTATGAAGCGGAAAAGGTGGTATGAACATGGGCCAATCAGGTCAGCCTGGGAAAAAGGTCCAGGCGGTATCGGGCAAAAACCGGACAGTATTTGCGACTGTTTTTGTTATCATTGCGCTCCTAACCGGTTTTGTGGCTATACGTCTGCTCTCTTCCGAGAATGCGGGGAGCCGGTCGGGCGATTTGGTCATTCCAAAGAGCGAAGTCACGAAAACGGCCAGATTTTATTCCTATCAGGCGGGAAAGACAAAGATGGAGGTCCTGGCTGTCAAAGCCGGCGATGGATCCATCAGGACGGCCTTCAATACCTGCCAGGTTTGTTTTGACTCCGGCAGGGGCTATTACAAGCAGGAAGGAGCCGAACTGGTCTGCCAGAACTGCGGGAACCGGTTCCTGCTCGACCACATCGAACGGGTAAGGGGCGGCTGCAACCCGGTGCCCATCCTGAAAGAGAACAAGATCGAGGACGACGAGCGCATCGTCATCCCGCAGACCTTCCTGGAAGCAAGCAAGGGCTTGTTTGAGCATTGGAAATAAGGGAGGCAGCCTTTATGCTGAAACGTTTCAAAGCGGTCATTCTCGCCTTTTTGGAAAGGCTTGCAAAGGAAAACGAGAAGGCTTTTGGAAAGGGCCAGCTCGACTGCTGCCGGCTGAACCGATCACCGGCGGCAGCGACAGCAAAAAGGCAAACTCCAGGTGAACCGTAAGACAGGCGGTGTGTTATGGAACGGCGATTGATCCGGAAAGTTCTGAAAATAGAGGGCATGACCTGTACCGGCTGTGAGCTGAGGATTGAGAAGGCGCTGCGAAAACTGGACGGTGTCGTGGAAGCAAGGGCGATGTTCGGCAATTCCCAGACCTACGTGACCTATGATGCCCGTGTCATCGGGCTGGAGCAGATTGTGGAAGCGATAGAGAAACTGGATTGCAAGGTCAGTGACGGGATCGGCGAACCTTTGGGCGCAAAAACGCCTGAAGCACGTATGCCTGTCAGTCGGCTGCTGGTGATCGCCATCTTGGTCCTTGCCCTTTATACCATGCTCAACAACACCGTGGGGATTGATTTCCTCCCCGAGATTGACGCGTCCATGAGCTATGGCGTCCTGTTTGTGGTCGGACTGCTCACATCCCTGCACTGCATCGCCATGTGCGGGGGAATCAACCTTTCCCAATGCGTTTCGTACAGGGACGGCAACGGGAACACCGGCAGGTTTTCAAACTTAAGGCCAGGTTTGCTGTATAACGGAGGGAGGGTGATCTCCTATACCGTAATCGGGGGTATTGCGGGGGCACTGGGTTCCGGCATCAGCTTTTCAGGCGCCGCCAGGGGAATTGTGGCTGTAACAGCCGGTGTGTTCATGGTGATCATGGGGCTTAACATGCTCAACGCATTCCCGTGGCTCAGAAAGCTTAATCCCAGGATGCCAGGAATCCTCCGGAGTAAAATACAGAACGGAAAAGGGAGGGGGGGCCTTTCTATGTAGGTCTGCTAAACGGCCTGATGCCCTGCGGTCCGCTCCAGGCCATGCAGATTTATGCCCTGGGAACCGGGAGCTTCGTGGCAGGAGCATTGTCCATGTTCATGTTCAGCATGGGGACGGTTTGGGGTGACCCCCTGGCAGTGTACACTTTGGGTACGGTTAAATCAACTCGATTTTTTAAGTATTTTTTATCCTATAGGCGCTTGGGGACAATCCCCCAAGTGCCTTTTGCGGTCTATGATTTATATAGTAATTCATGTACTCCATTGTTATTTGCTTTACATCGTCCAAATCTTTTATCTTGTTTTTCATAAGTTTTATTGCTTCACATTTATATTGGCTAAAGAAGCTTTCGGCTTTTGCATTATCCCAACAGTTGCCCTTCCTGGACATACTCTGCTTTACTTGAAGTCTCTCAAGCAGTTCTACATAGCTTTTATTGGTATTTTGAACCCCCTGATCACTATGTATGATACTATTCCTAAGATCAACCTTTCTGGATAATGATCTTATTGTGTTTATGCTTATGTCCTTATCTGCTGTATCGCTTATATTCCATGCCACAGGCTCGTTATTGTATAAATCTATTACTGTACAAAGATACGCCATCTTCCGCGCCGTTGGTATATATGTTATGTCTGTTGCATACTTTTCCCCAGGTCTGGATGCGCTAAAGTCCCTGTTAAGTATATTTTCTTTGATAATGCTTCTATCTTCCGGCTTTTTGCGCTTCTTCCTTATTATTGACTGGATATTGCTCTCTCGCATTATCCTTTGTATCTTTTTATGGTTCACGACTAATCCGTACTCGTTCCTGAGAATGTACCTTATTGTGCGATATCCAGCCCTTTTATGCGATTTTTTATATATGTCAGTTATGATCCTCTCAATAGCAGCATCCTTTTTTGCAGGCCTGTTCTTATATTTGTAATATGACGACCTGCTTACACCAGCTATCTCACATAGTAGCTGAACCGGATAGTCTAATTCCAAGGACATTATTACCTCGTATTTTTTCTCTCGTTTTTTTTTAAATATGGCTGCAAGGATTTTAAGCCTTCATAATATGCTACTTTCGCCCTAAGAACCCTGTTTTCTTCTTCCAATTGCTGTTCTCTTTCCGTACGGGTATCCTTTCTCATAACCACTTCAGGAGATCTTCCTGCGCTTTTATTTGGCTTCGTTGATCCCTCTGGCAATAATCCCTTTGCTATTAGTTCCTTCTCCCATCTGTTAATGTAGTTTTTTGATGGCAATCCGTACTTCAGCGAGAGAGCTCTAACTCCCAACGGGCTGCTGTAGTAGTCCTTAATGACCGACAATTTAAACTCATCAGAATACTTCTTAGCCATAAAAAACTGACCCCCTATCTCAAGCATACACGACCGTCCCCTTTTTGTATACTTTTTGGGGGTCAGACCAGTTCCTCCGGTTCGAAGGAACCCTCACAAAACAGGACGTCGGTTCACCGGAACCTTGATGATACAGGAGGTTTCATATGAGTTTTCAGGCTGAATTTGAACGATTCAATGAAAACTACCCCATACAAACCATGCAGGTCAATGGGCTGACATTCAACTACAGGCTCGGAGGAAAAGGCGACAGGACTATCGTGCTGCTGATAGGCGGACTTGGCATCTCCGATGCCTTCTACAGGCACTTTACTGCTTTTGCCGAATCGTTCACGGTTCTGACATTTGACTACCCGGCGGAAACATGCCGTAACTCCGTGCTGGCGGACGGCATAGCGGGTCTCATTAATGCCCTGGAACTGAAGAATGTTTTCCTGGTAGGACAGTCCTACGGCGGCCTTATTGCCCAGGTTATAACAAAAAGGCATCCGGAAACAGTAAAAGGACTGGTACTGTCAAATACGGGGTGCCTTGACTCGGACATGGATGAGGATGCCATGAATGCCATGCTGCAAATGATGAAAAGGCTGAAGAAGTCTATTCTGCTTGTAAAGACAGTCCCTGTTCCCATGCTGAGAAGTATACTCATCAGGCATACCGATAAACTTTTCAACCAGGGCACGCCCGAAGTGAACAAGTATCTGACTGATCTTTTCAGGTATATTTATGGCAGGCTGACCCGCAGCCATGAACTGAAAATGTGCTCCCTGATGATCGATCTGAAGAATGAACAGGAGATAAAAAAAGACAGTTTTTCTCACCTTGACAAAAGGGTTTTGCTGCTGCTTTCCGAAGATGACAATACATTTGGGGAACCGGTCAAGCAGGCGCTTATCAGGATGATGCCCAATCCCGTTGTCAACACCGGGATAAGCGGCGGACACCTCGCCCTGCTGATAAAAACAGACCAGTATATCCAGGCGGTCACAGAGTTTGTCAAAGGAATCGAGTTATAAAAGGCGGCTGCAAGTATTGGAAACAGATAAAAAAACCTGACGAACTGTTGTCAGGTAGTTAAGTCCTTCATGGGTAAAAACAGGCAAGAGCCTGACAGGGAGGTAATATGATGAGTGAAAGATATTGTCAGTCCTGTGCCATGCCCATGGGAAACACCGATGAGTTGTACGGCACAAACGCCGATGGATCAAAGAATGAGGACTATTGCATTTATTGCTGGAAGGACGGGGCGTTTACAGCGGATATATCCATGGAGCAAATGATAGAATTCTGCGTCCCGCATATGGTTGCCGCAAACCCGGGTATGAGCGGGGATCAGGCAAGAAATGTGATGAGGGAATACTTCCCTACGCTGAAACGCTGGAAGAAATGAAATCCGGAAGCAGGCAGCTATGAACTTGTGGCCTTATCGCTTGACGGGAAGAAACCTTCTTTCGCGGTGTCCGCCCGCAGGCAGGAGACCGGCTCCAAGGACCTGACAATCTATTACTCAAGGCAATGCCCGTTCATTCTCAACTGAATCCGGGAGGCAGAGCAGTATTGCAGGGATAACGGTATCCCGCTGACCATTATGGAGGTGGATTCGCCGGAAAAGGCCAGGACGGTGCCAGGTGTGTTCAATAACTATGCGGCCTTTTATAAAGTCAGGTTCCTGACCCTCCAGCCACTGAATGAAGGTGGGCTTAAGAAGGTTTTAGCGCAGATTTTATGATAGAATAATATAAGGCGCTGGATGAGGAACAGGCCAAAACGCATCCATGGATGGAGTGGCACATTATGAAGGTACTGGTCCTGAACGGAAGCCCTAAAGGCAAGTACAGCATTACATTGCATACATCACTGTATTTGGAGAAGCATTTCCCTGGCCATGAATTCAGTTATCTTAATGTCGGCCGGGACATCAGGGCCATGGAGAAGGATTTTTCAGCGGCGGCTGACGCGGTTTTAGGCGCCGATCTGATCATTTTCTCCTACCCGGTTTACACCTTTATCGCTCCGAGCCAACTGCACCGGTTCATTGAGCTTCTGAAAGCATCGGGCATTGACGTGTCAGGAAAATTCGCCGCCCAGATCACCACTTCCAAGCATTTTTATGATGTTACAGCCCATGAGTTTATCCGGCAGAACTGCCAGGATCTTGGCATGAAATACATTAACGGGCTGTCAGCTGATATGGACGACCTTCTGACCGAAGAGGGGCAGAAACACGCCAGGGAATTTTTTGAGTTTGTCTGCTGGTGTGTGGAGCATGATGTGTACGAAACCATCCCGAAACCTGCCGAGGCCCCGGCATACCTTCCTGTCAGCGCCGCCGTGCCGGATGAGGAAGGGAAAACCGGAGATGTGGTAGTAGTCACCGATTGCGGAAAGGATGACAGGCAACTCGGCGACATGATAAACCGTTTCAGGGCGGTGCTCAGGCATAAAAGCCGCGTGGTCAACATCTCGGAGTACCCGTTCCAGGATGGATGCCTGGGATGCTTCAACTGTGCAGCTACTGGAAAGTGCGTTTACAGGGACGGCTTTGACAATTTCCTGCGCGACGGGATACAGACCGCCGATGCCATCGTTTACGCGTTTAAAATTAAGGACCACTCAATGGGCCCTGTTTTCAAAATCTATGATGACAGGCAGTTCTGCAACGGCCACAGGACGGTGACCATGGGAAAACCCGTCGGGTATCTTGTGAGCGGAAACTATCCGGCTGAGGCCAACCTGAAGTTGATTATCGAGGGCAGGAGCGAGGTTGGAGGCAATTTCCTGGCAGGGGTGGCATGCGACCAGACAGATCCGGATACTGAGATTGACAGGCTTGCGGCAAGGCTCGACTACGCGGTAAGCCACAGGTATGCCCAGCCAAGGAATTTCTACGGTGTCGGCGGCATGAAGATATTCAGGGACCTTATCTGGGAAATGCGGGGTCTGATGAAGGCCGATCACCGGTTCTACAGGGAACATGGGCTATATGACTTTCCGCAGAAGAGGAAGGGTACGATAGTGAAAATGTACCTTGTGGGCGCCCTTATGTCTTCTTCCAGACTGAGATCGAAGATTGGAAACAGGTTTCTTGAAGGAATGATAGAACCATACAGGAAGGTCGTGGAGAAATAAGGCATATCTCCGGATACCGCAAGGCTGTAAAATGGCAGGAGATTGCCAAAACAGGGTGTTTAAGCCGTCTGTGCTATTGTCAGATAAAACGGACGGCTATTTTCGCCGGGAAATAAGCAAAGCCTCGATTTGACTTTTTAAGAATCGATCGGTTAAAATATTTATCAAATCAGCGCACAGGTGAAAATGAACGCTGATACTGCACAAAAGTTGCTTCCACCGATGACGATGGAAACTCTTTTGCGATTGGTGCGGGGGGCTTTTGTTCATGAAGATTCACGGTCCATAATCATTTTCAGTTTGCATCCTGCAAGCATTTTTCAAGTTGACTTAATCTGCATACATACAGGTTTGACTGCTTTGCATGCAAGAGTCTTTCAAAGGCTCTCTTTTTCAAGCTTTCCAAAAATTAAAGCAAAAGGAGGCATTCATATGAGCGAAGCTGTTATCAGTGCGCAGTTAAGGAATGAAAAGGCCAACAAGGCGAGAAGGCAGGGTTTCATCCCTGGTGTAATCTATGGCAAGGATGTAAGGTCCGCAAGCATAAAAGTGGATCAGAAAGAATTCAGAAAGGTTCTGCAGGGACGCAAGGTTTCCAGGGTCATACTGAAACTCGGAGATGAGGCTAAAAACTGCATTATAAAGGAAGTCCAGAGGGATCCCATCAACGGGCAGATTCTCCATGTTGACTTCCAGACGATCCACAGCGATGATATCATCCGGCTGAAAGTGCCCATTGCATTTCACGGGAAAGAAAAACTGGCGGCTCACCAGCTGCTTCTCCAGGAGTTCATCACCGAGGTGGAGATTTCGGGCAAGGCCGCTGATCTGCCGGAGTTCATAAGCATTGATATTGGTGACAGCAGGCTGGGCGACAAGATCACTGTTGCTGATCTTAAAATCAGCGATAATATAAGGATCCTGGAAGATTCAAACGAGATCCTCGCGGTTGTATCCACGGCGAAGTTTGAGGCCCGGGAAGAGAGCGAAGCCGGCAGCGAGGAAGAGGGAGAAGCCACCGGTGATGGTGAGTGACACCGGTTTACCGCATTGATAAATTGGATGGCGGTAAAGCAATAATTAACGAATTCATACGGTAAAGCTTAACAGAACCTGTTTCTGACGCCGAATACGGGGTTATGAGGCGGAAAGCACATGGGATTTATATGCTATGCAGGATTTCTGCGCCTTCAAAAGGCGCTTTTTTATTGTGCAGCAACAAGGAATGGCCGCAAGGTGCGTAAACCTGTTCGTGAACATGGTTCACTTCCCTGCCGTGCAGCCTTGCTCCATTGTCCTGCTGGTGTCCATTGAATGACTTCAGCCATGTGCCACCGTTTTTATTTTTTTGACAAAATACAATTATTCCCCTTGACACTAATCTGTGATCTGGTAATCTGTAAAGATATTATCTTTTGGACGGGACAAATACAATACGAACGGTGGGCTTATTATGTAGGGCGTACGGGGAAAACATCACCATGGAAGCGCTTAAGAGCGACAATTTGATGTGCCGGAGACAAGGAATGCATGCTGCAGGTATTAGTTTGTTTGCCCCAGCCCGAAGAAGCGAAACTGGTCTTTGATTATACAACATCGGTTGTAAAGGACCTTAAAACAAGGTGTGAAATCTATTGTTCCGCAAATTATGAAATCATCCGACAAAAACTGGTGGATAATTTCTATAGCTATGACATTCTCCTGCTGGAAGCATTGGACAGAGGATGCCTGGCAATAGCAGAGTTTCTCCGCAGTCGGAATTTCATCGGTTCAATCATTTTCATCGCAAAGGACTCAGCAAAAATAAGTAATATATTTATTTACAGACCTTCGTATCTTGTTACCAAACTGGAAGACGACAGACAGATTCGCAGTGCGATGTTCTGGGCCTATAATGAGCAGATCAAGGCACGTCCCTATTTCTCAATCAAAAACAAAGATGAGATTCTGAGAATACATCATGCAGATATCCTTTGGTTTGAGAGCCGGCAAAGAATAGTCATTCTGCACTCCAGGAACCAGGAAGTATCATTTTATGCCAAGCTTTCAGATGTTTACGAGATTCTTCCGAAGGAACTTTTTATCCGGTGCCATCAAAGCTACGTTGTGAACTGCGATAAGATTACCCGTGTTGATAAAGTCAACAGACGCATTTCCCTGGTTACGGGAGATGTGATCGAGATCAGCAAGAGTTACTATGCCCAGATGATGGCATTCATGGATATGCGTGATTTGAACAAGTGAAAAAAATGTCATTTCCTGTCCCGAAAATTACAAGCCTGTTGAAGGTGAGCCTGTGATGCGGATATGATGCATATAACGGAGAAATGAAAGCTGCTTCGCAGGATTTTGGGAGGTTTGAATCATGTTTGATTTTAATGGTCTCAACTTTGATCTGGATGGTGACGGTATTCCTGATTCCCATGCAGAATTTTATGATTCCGACGGGGATGGATTTGATGACTCTGCCGTTGTAGACATTAACGGAGACGGTATTCCGGATGCTGTCTTAACCGACTATAACCATGATGGTATTTATGATCCGGCCATGATTGACACCAATGGTGACGGAACCTTTGATGCCGTTTGCTATGATACCGACGGTGACGGTATTGTAGATACCCTCGTGTCAGATACGAATAAAGACGGTATTTTTGATTCTGTTCATTCGGAATATGATACCGACAGGGATGGAATAGTTGATACCATCGTCGATGCCATTGATTACGACCAGGATGGAATAATTGACAGCCAGACCGTTTATCATGACTATAACCGGGACGGCATATTTGATGAAGTCGTAAAAAGCTATGATTCCGACGGAGATGGCATGTTTGACACATCCATAACCTATCAGGATTTCAATGGCGACGGCCGTGAGGACGCAATCATCAAGGAGCAGTTCATAGACCAGGATGGAGACGGTCAGGTAGACACCTATATCATCAACACAGATTTGGATGGAGACAATGTGTTTGAAGCAGTGGAGGTCTACAGCATAGATGCCGAGACCGGCATCATCGAGCTGGTCCAGTTTGATGGTGAGGATGCCGGAAATGGCGTCTACATAGATGACCTGGAGCAATTTGATCCGGAAAAAGCGGATATGAGCAAAGTCTGCGGAGATCCGGCAAGCGCAATGGAGGAATGGGAGTTCCAGGGAGAAACAGGGCGGTGCGCCATATACTCCCAGAAGTTCGTGATTGAAGAGCTTACAGGCCAGGAGATTGATATCGAAGAGCTTGCCGACCTGGCTGAAGGGCATATCAAGGAACCCGCAGCCGGCAGCGACTGCGGCCATGGCATGGTCAGGGCCGAACCTCTGCGCCTTGGCATTGAGGTAAACGAACTGGTTGAAGCCTCCTGCAGGGTGCTTAAGGAAACAGGGTTTCCCGCCCTTGCCGCAGAAGTTGATACCGTTCGGAAAAGGGCCATGCGTGAGCGGTTTGCCATTGCAGTTGTCGGCGAGTTTTCCAAGGGAAAGAGCACCTTTATCAACAGGCTGCTGGACAGGGATATTCTTCCGACAGGAAACCTTCCCACCACTGCGGTGATGACGCGAATCCGTTTCAACCAAAGAGAGGTTATTGCAGCCTTTGATGAAAACAACAAAAAATCCTTCGAACGGCCGCTGTCCCCCGATTCATGGGACAACCTCGTAGCCCAGAATTTTGGCGGAAATGATTTCAAGGGCACCGTTCTGGTGGGTGTCAAATCCGACTGGCTGGATGCAGGCAACATTGAACTGATCGATACGCCCGGCGCCGGCGATCTGAATGAAGAACGCATGAAGGCGATCGGGGATGCCCTTTTGGGGTGTGACGGCGCAATTATCGCCATCAGTGCGACAGCACCTCTCAGCCTGAGCGAAAAGCTCTTTATAGAGGAGAGGTTGCTTGCGAGAAAGCTGCCATTTCTGCTTTTGATCATTACGAAGCTTGATATGGTGCAGTACGAAGAGAGGGCAGGGGTTATCCGGTACATAAAGGATAAGCTCAAGAGCTGGAAAATGGATGTCCCTGTCTATGTTCCCTATCGGGTAGAGTTGAGTGAAACCGGATTTGATGACATGATCGGGATGGACAAGGTCCAAAAAGAGATTGCCGGTTGGATCGGATGCCCTGAACGCGCACGGCTTACCGAGGCCTGGGTCCTGGGAAAAACATTGGATGCCTTGAAGAATACCGCCTCGGCCTTAACGGTGCAGATGAAGCTGTTGGAGGAAGCCGACGGGAAAAAGCGTGCCCAGTTGATAACAGAGAAAAGGAACCAGCTTGCACAGGCCGAATTGCTCTGGGGAGATCTGAAGCTTCAAATGCAGCAGAGATGTACGAGCTGTTACCAGGCGCTTTTGAAAAAGGTTGACGAGTATTCGGAAAGCATCACCGAACGGCTGCAATATGAAGCCTCCCATGCCATGAATCCGCAAAAATGGTGGAAAGAGGACTTTCCATACCGGACAAAGGTCGAACTGACCAATATGGCTGTTGGTGTTGAGAATTTCGTATCAAGGATTATCAGTGAAGATGTCCGCTGGTACAGCACAGCCATTGAGACCAGTTTTAAATCCCATGTTTTATTTCGGAAAGCCACTATATCCGATAAGGAACTTTTCGGAGATTTTGCCGTGGGAGGAAAGCTTGAGTTTGAGAATCTTGATAAACAGCGCACTTTTGTAAAAATTGGATCGGCTGTCCTTAGCATTTCGGGTTTTGCCCTGTTCAGCGCCATGGGATTTCTACCCATCGTCGCGACCATGGGGATAGGCACCGGAACTGCCATTATTTCTGAGAAGATTTTCCGGAACAAGATTGAAGAGCAGAAGGAAGAACTGAAAAAAGAAATCGCCCGCTGCGTCCCCCTGTTCATCCAGGATGCCATGGCTGAAAGCGAAAGCCGCCTCAGCGCAGTATACAACAATATTATAAGCGAGGCCGAAAAGAGCGAGCAGGCATGGCTTTCCGCACAGTTGGCCGCTATCGAGGCGGTAAAAGTCAACGACAGCAAGGACCAATACAAGGAATTATGCAGCCGCCTTACACGTCTCGAACAGGACTATGTCGTCATTCCTGTTGGCGCAGACGAAAAACAGATCAAGTTGCAGAGCCCATATGAGAAAGTCGAACTATTCTTTCCCCTTGAACTCTTGAAAAACGGCGTTGAAATCATAGACTCGCCCGGCCTGAATGAGGATGAAACCAGGACCAGGGTTACCATGGATTATCTGCCCAAGGTGGATGCGGTTTTATACGTACTGAATGCCAATGCCATCTGCGCCGGGGACGAGATGAAGTTCGTACAGAATTATCTTCGCGGCAACAATATCGACTCAGTGTTCTTTATCGTGAACAGGTTTGATCAGATCAGGTCAAGGGAGCAGCCCCAGATACGCCAGTATGCGGAGCTTAAACTGAAGGAGTTTTATCCCAAGCCGGAATTGTTTTGCATTTCGGCATTGCATGCGCTGGACGGCCGCCTGGATCATAATGAGGCTTTAGTTGAGCAATCAGGAATGATTCCGCTGGAAAGAAGGCTGACCGAGTTTCTGACCAAGGAAAAAGGCAGGGCAAAGCTTGCTTCCCCGGCGAAGCAGGTACGCCAGATCCTGAGCAGAGAGACCCTTGAAGTTGTTATCCCAAGGGAAAGGAAACTGCTTGAAAGCTCCCTGGATGACGTTAAGCAGCGCTATGAGAGCATTAAGCCGAGGCTGAAGGCAGCAACAGCGAAAAAGGAACAGCAGCAGGCTGAAATGGCCACAAAAATTGAGCGAAGCTGCAGGAAGTTTGAGCGTTTGGCAAAGCGCAGCATGGCCGATATTATCAATTCGGTACCTGTATGGATCGAGGAGTTTACTCCGGCCACCTCGCTGGGCGCAATACCCTCAAAGGCAAAAACCGAACAGGTTATTAAAGACTTGTCCGAATACCTGAAAGACAAGCTTAGCGAGACCCAGGCAGATTGGCAAAAGAACGTTCTTCTTCCCGAGATAGAAGAAGAAGCCAACGCCATATTCAGCGGGGCTGAAAAAGACCTTTCCAAAATATTTAAAGAGATTGATGACATCAATGTTGAGTTGACAGGCGAACATTATTCAGCGAACCGGTTCCTCTATGGCAGCGTGTAGCGGGGGTAGCCGGCGGCCTGGTTCTGGGAGATGTGGGACTGGCATTTTCGGCCGGCGTGAACGGTATTGGAAAGGAGCTTGCCAAAACAGCAGCTTTTGAATTTGGAGCAGGCTTCATACTGAGTATCCTGGGCTTGCTTAATCCGGTTACGCTTATCGGAATCATCGTCGCAGCATTTATAGGCAATTTCAGGGCAGGCGCCACAAGAGCCCTTGAAAAGCTGAAGGAACGGGTAAGTGAAACCGTGGTTAACAGTATGGCTGAAAAAGCCGAAACTCACGCGAAGGAGCTTGCAGACAACATTGAAAAGAATTTCAGAGAGGTTGCGGACCAGATTATCAGCAGCATCTCCAAGGAAATCACCGATACCGATACGCAGGTTAAAGCGGTTATCCATGAGTTGCAGCAGGGCCGGATGGCAGTTGATGCGCGAATGGAAGAACTGACGAAATGCGAGAGGACAATTCACGATTTGAACGCAAGACTGGATAACCTGATCTTCGCGCTGGTGGGTGCATAGACTATGTATAAAACAAAGTTTGATCAGAGCGCCGAATATTTTTCCCTGGAGAATCTGGACAAGCTGGCCGAGGTTGACGAACACCTTGAATTCGCAGAGGCGCTTTTAATAAAATACGGCAGCCAGGCAGCCGAAGACTCGTATCCGGAAACGGGAGTCGACTGGACCGACCTCAGGAAACAGCTTGAAAGCATCCGGAAGAAACAGGATGATAAAAAACTCAACTTAAGTGTCATTGGTGAATTCTCAACAGGGAAAAGCACTTTCATCAACGCTCTCCTGAGAAAAGAACTGCTTGCCTCCAGCGCATTGCAGGGAACAACGGTGGCATCAGCCGTCATCGATTATTCCGAACACCATATGATTCATCTGCAGTATTTGGATGGCCGTCCTGAGGACAGGTACCAATATAATGATTTTTACAGCATGAAGGTGGCTCTTGAACGGTTTACTACTGATCCCGACATTGCCAGGAATCTTAAGGCGGTTCATGTATATCTTCCGGCAAGTGTCCTCAAGGATGTATTCCGCATCATCGATACGCCTGGAACAAATGTTACCGAAGCCTGGCATGAGGATGTAACCATCCGTACGCTTAAGGATATGTCGGATCTGTCCATTGTCCTGGTATCGGCTGAAAAGCCGGTGCCCGATACCATGTTAAGTTTTGTCAGGAATCATCTTGGAGCGATTCTGCCGCAATGTGTGTTTTTGGTGACTAAACTGGATGCCATCCGGCGCAGGGAGCGGACAGGGCTTCTTGATTATGTGAAGATGAGGCTGGAGGGAGAACTGGAGCTTAAGGAAGCTGTTGTTTTGCCGTACATATCTCCTGCGGTTATTTCAGATGCGGCCGGAAAGCAAACCTATGAGGATGCGGGGATTGGTGATGATCTGCCTGGGATAGTCGATGACGAACTGCTCAGCATGTCCCTCGAAACCGAGAAGCTAATCATCCGGCATATGATGAAGCAGAGAACCCTTGCCCTGACCAGGAAGCTGACATCCCTGATCGAAACCATGTACCAGTCCATTTCAGCAAAAATCGAGTGGATTTCCGGCGGATATGAAAGCAAGCTGAAGCTGCTGGAGCGATCCCAAAAAACCGATCTTGATTACTTTGTACAGCAGGAAAAAGTACAACGATTGAAGCATTTTGACGATGCTGCGAAGGAAGTGCTGGCGAACGCGGAGAATGGTATCCATAGCGCTGCCGACAACGCGCGCAAGAAAATAATCGGAGCCCTGGATGAGAAGAATACCCTCAATGATTTGAGTGTATATATCAGAGATTCGCTCAGGAAAGACTGCAACAGCCATGCTGCGGACATTGTGAAGCAAGCGGAGAAATCCTATAATCCCGTTAAGAAGCATTTCCAAAATGAGATGAGCCACTTTGAGAAGTCGTTTAAGAAGCTGTATGAATCGCTGAATATCATTCCGCTTGATATGTCCCAGGCCAGGTATAGCATTCCTCAGGCTGCTCAGTTTCAAGCGCCCGATATTGGTTCGCTGGAAGCCTATGTCACAAAAAAGATAGAAAAAGAAACCAATGCTATCGCCTATGGCGCAATCATCGGTGCTATTCTCGGGACAATCATACTTCCCATCATTGGCAGTGTGATTGGATTCTTTGTGGGAGGATTTATCGGAGAAAAAATCGCGCCTAAAACCAATACGGTTCGTGAAGACTGCAAAAGCAGGCTCAGACCGCAGCTTGCCAGTTATTTCAATCGTGTCGCCGATAGTTCGACTGCCATGGTGGACAAGTATTCAGGACAAATCCGGAAGTGCCTTTCCGATGAAATGGATGAATATCTGAAGCGGTATCGCGATGAGGTAAACAGACAGATCGCTGTGGAAAATGGGCAGAGAGCTTTCATCACGAATAAAATTAACGATTTGAAGAATGATATGTCCCAAATCAAGAACCGCAAAATGCGGTTGGAAACGGTGACAAGGCAATTGAACCTACTGGGCAGAAAGGAAAACTGAATTATGAGCAATTCGGATTTTGAAAGATTTCAGAAATATTGGAACAGGTTCGTCACACAGCTTAAGGGGAAACTGATGGCCCAGGCGAAAAACGAAACACTAACCTGTTCAGTGATGAACCTGCTTCTGGCTGACAGTATTGAATTTTGGGATTCCCACCATTCCGAGGGCGGACGCTGGCTTGAAAAACTGGAAAAGGAAAACCCTCAAAAGGGTTCCATGGTCAGAGAGATTCTGGTTAACGATATGAAGTTCGAGGATACATCAGAAACCATTTCCCGCAATGACCTGATAAAAGTCGTCCTGCCCGTTGGAAGCGCCCTGGCAGGGTATGCCATATCACACTTTGCCGGAGCCAACCGGGTCATACAGGCCATTTGCACGGCTGCTCCCGCGGCGATAGCCTATCCGGTTGCCAGCGGCATGCATAAATCAGCCCGTGAGCAAAAGAAGAAGGATATAATCCGGAACTATATGGATCAGCTGGACAAGTACAGGATTTCCGTTGAAAGTATTCTTCAGGACATGGGTGAGTGTGAGCCAGGCTGAGGCTGTAGTCTGATACATTGACAAATTATTGACAAACACATAAAAAGGAAGTATAGTAATAGTAGCTGAGCCGAAAGAGGTATTCTTACGGTAAAGCCCGGTTGTAATCTGTTTTCTGACGCCGAATAGGGTTTATGAGGCGGAAGGCACAGGGAGTATTGTTTCTCCACAGGATATCTGCGCCTTCTGGAAAGGCGCTTTTTTATTGCTGGAACAATATGTTCCCAAGCCCCCGCCATAAATCGGTAACCGTTCGGCGGGGGTTATTATTTGCAGGAGGTATTTATCATGGAAACGAGGGTTGCCATTGTCGGAATCATCGTTGAAGACAGCAATTCGGTTGAAAAACTCAACAGCATTCTTCATGATTACGGTGATTACATCATCGGCAGGATGGGCCTGCCCTACCGTCAGAAGGGAATCAGCATCATCAGCATAGCGGTGGATGCGCCGCAGGATACCATCAGCGCTCTTTCGGGCAAGCTGGGAAAGCTGCCCGGGATAAGTACGAAGACATTGTATTCCAAGGTGACCGGGTGCTAGCCAAGGGGACGGTTCCTGTGGCTAGCCAAGGGGACGGTTCCTGTGGCTAGATAGTCAAAGGGACAATTCCTGTGGCTCAGCCGGTGCGCCAAAACCCTCTGCGCAAAAGTATGGGAAGAGCCGGAAGAGAGGTATTATATGAAGCAACTTATCGACAAGCTTTACGAAACAGGCGATCTTGCGCCGGCAGAATACAGGGAGCTCATAGACGGCAGAAACCCCGAGCTTGCCGAGTACCTGTTCGAAAAGGCGAGGGATGTAAGGATCAGACACTATGGGTATGATGTGTACATCCGCGGCCTTATTGAGTTTACCAACTACTGCAGGAACGACTGCTATTACTGCGGCATCCGCAGGAGCAACCGGGAAGCGGAGCGTTATCGCCTGACAAAAGAACAGATACTTGAGTGCTGTTCCACTGGGTATGACCTGGGCTTTCGCACCTTTGTGCTCCAGGGCGGCGAAGACGGGTATTTCACCGATGACAGGATGGTGGATATCATAAGTTCCATCAAGTCCGAATACCCGGACTGCGCCATTACTCTTTCAATAGGTGAAAAAAGCCATGAAAGCTACAAGGCGTTTTTCGACGCAGGAGCGGAACGCTATCTTCTGCGCCATGAAACGGCTGATCCGGAGCATTACAGGAAACTGCATCCACAGGAACTGTCCCTAAAAAACAGGAAGAAGTGCCTGCAAGACCTGAAAAAGATAGGTTTCCAGGTGGGATGCGGTTTCATGGTAGGATCTCCGTACCAGACTACCGATTGCCTTGTTGAGGACCTGTTGTTTATCAAGGAATTTTCACCCCACATGGTGGGCATCGGCCCGTTCATACCGCACCATGCGACGCAGTTTGCCGAAAAACCCGCGGGAACCCTTGAACTGACCCTGTTCCTTTTGGGTATAATCCGACTGATGCTCCCGACAGTGCTGCTCCCTGCCACCACGGCCCTCGGGACCATCCATCCCAGGGGCAGGGAACTTGGCATCCTTGCAGGGGCGAACGTGGTAATGCCCAACCTTTCGCCGCGGAGCGTAAGGAAGAAATACATGCTTTACGACAACAAGATCTGCACCGGGGATGAGGCCGCCGAATGCCGGTACTGCCTGGAAAGACGGCTGGAAAGCATAGGCTGCAGGGTGGCGGTCTCCAGGGGAGATCATAAATCATTTCAATAATCAAAATCCATTGCTGAAGGGAAAGAGTTTTCTGACCCGATTAAGAAAGGAGCATCATCATGTACGATCCAAAATCGCCGAAAGCTGAAGAATTTATATCTCATGAGGAGGTCCTGGCGACTCTCGAGTACGCGGAGAAAAACAGGAAGGACGCCGGGCTGGTTGACAGCATCCTTGAAAAAGCCAGGCAGCGCAAGGGCTTGAACCACAGGGAAGCCTCAGTACTGCTCGCATGCGAGATCCCGGAGAAGATCCGGGAGATCTATTCGCTGGCCGAACAAATCAAAAAGGACATCTACGGCAACCGCATCGTCCTTTTCGCGCCCCTGTACCTGTCCAACTACTGCGTGAACGGCTGCGTGTACTGCCCGTACCACAGGTCAAACAAGCACATGCCCAGGAAGAAGATGACCCAGGACGAAATCCGCCGGGAAGTGATCGCCCTGCAGGATATGGGCCACAAGCGCCTTGCCATTGAATCCGGGGAGGACCCTGTGAATAATCCCATAGAATACATACTTGAAAGCATTGACACCATCTATGGCATAAAGCATAAAAACGGCGCCATCCGCCGTGTCAACGTCAATATCGCCGCTACCACAGTGGAAAACTATAAGAAGCTCAAGGACGCGGGGATAGGCACCTATGTGCTGTTCCAGGAAACATACCACAGGGAAAACTATGAAAAACTCCATCCTACCGGGCCGAAGCATGATTACGCCTACCATACCGAGGCGATGGACAGGGCTATGCTCGGCGGTATTGACGATGTGGGCCTCGGCGTGCTGTTCGGCCTCGAAAACTACCGCTACGAGTTTGCCGCCCTGCTGATGCACGCGGAGCACCTTGAAGCGGCATTCGGAGTCGGCCCGCATACCATAAGCGTGCCGAGGGTGCGTCCTGCCGATGACATTGATCCGTTGGAGTTCCAAAACGCCGTGGATGATGATACCTTTGCGAAAATTGTGGCCTGCATCCGAATAGCGGTACCCTATACCGGGATGATCGTTTCCACCAGGGAAAGCAAGGCGATGAGGGAGCGGCTGCTTCACCTGGGTGTTTCCCAGATCAGCGGCGGGTCCAGGACCAGCGTTGGCGGATACTGCGAACCCGAACCCGAAGATGAGGAAACCGCACAGTTTGATGTGAATGACAGGAGGACCCTTGACGAAGTTATAAAATGGCTTATGGAACTCGGTTATGTTCCCAGCTTCTGCACCGCCTGCTACAGGGAAGGCAGGACCGGGGACAGGTTCATGAGACTTGCCAAAACAGGGCAGATCCAGAACTGCTGCCACCCAAACGCCCTCATGACGCTTAAGGAGTACCTGGAAGACTATGCTTCGCCTGAGACAAAGGCGGTGGGCGAGAAGCTTATACAGGGTGAGATAAAAACGGTTCCCAACGACAAGGTAAGAAGGATACTGGAGGAAAACCTTGTGAAGATCAGCGGCGGAAGCCGTGACTTCAGGTTTTAGGAGGAAGCGGTATGGGACTTAATGCAACACCATCGGCAAACCGTATACATATAGGCTTTTTCGGGAAGAGGAACTCGGGCAAGTCCAGCCTGGTAAACGCCGTAACGGGGCAGGACCTTGCCGTAGTCTCGGATGTGAAGGGAACAACCACCGATCCGGTATACAAGGCCATGGAACTGCTGCCCCTCGGTCCTGTTGTGATCATCGACACGGCGGGGATTGACGACGAAGGGGCGCTCGGGGAACTGCGGGTTAGGAAAACCCAACAGGTGCTGAACAAAACCGATATAGCCGTCCTGGTCATAGATTCGACCGCAGGCAAAACCGCAGAAGATGAAGAACTGATTGCTATGTTTGAGAAAAAGAATATCCCGTATGTCATCGCCTGCAACAAATCCGACCTTCTTTACCACCGACAGCCTGAAAACGAACACGAAATATATGTCAGTGCCAGGACCGGGTACAATATCAATGAGCTTAAGGAGAAAATCGCGGCGTTATCGGCATCGGAAGACGACAAGCGGAGGATCGTGGGTGATCTGATCAGCCCAATGGATTTCGTGGTTCTCGTTATCCCCATTGACAAGGCCGCGCCGAAGGGGCGCCTGATACTGCCACAGCAGCAGACCATCCGCGATATCCTTGATGCGGGCGCGGTTGCCATTTCGGCCAAAGAGACCGAACTGAAGGAAACCCTTGAGAAGCTGGGCAAAAAGCCAAGACTGGTCATTACCGACAGCCAGGTTTTCGAAAAGGTAGCGGCCGAAACCCCGGATGATGTTTTCCTGACCTCATTTTCCATCCTTTTTGCAAGGTATAAGGGGAACCTTAAAACAGCAGTGGAAGGTGCAAGAACGCTGGATAAGCTCCGGGACGGCGATACCGTCCTTATATCGGAAGGCTGCACCCATCACAGGCAGTGCGATGATATAGGCACGGTCAAGCTGCCGCGCTGGATAAAAGAGTATACCAAAAAGCAACTTGAGTTCAGGTTCACATCGGGTACCGAGTTTCCCGAGGATCTGCCGGTATATAACCTTATCGTTCATTGCGGGGGCTGCATGCTTAACGAAAGGGAGATGAAATACCGGATACAATGCGCCGTGGACCAGGGTGTGCCCATAACCAACTACGGCATCCTGATAGCATACATGAAGGGTATACTGGAAAGGAGCATAGCCATATTCCCGGACCTGTGATCCATATATGGCTTCCTGCCGGTATACCGGCATATACTGAGAACGATGAATTAACCCCCGGATATGCTGCCGCAGGTGTTGTATACCTGTTTACAGGCAAGTAATCCTCAAACGATTGACACGGTTTCTCCGGGAAAACATAGACTCTCATTTAAAAGCGGCTTTCTGACTGGAAGGCCGCTTTCGGTTCAATCAGCAGCAAATTGCGCGTGAGGGGTTGGCGGAGAAAAGCATAAAGCGGCGGCCGGTTACAGCAAAGTAAGCAGGAGAAACCAGCCGCCGCCATGGGGATTCGGGATCAATCCACGTATATGGTCAGTTCCCTTCCTATATGGATAGACCTGACATTATTTATATCTATAGGTTTGTCAAATGTTTTTGTAATCATTCCCTGGCTGCCGCCCTGTTTCCCGCTTCTCATGAACATGTCCCCGTGATGGGACGCTTCGGTGACATCGGGATATCCGACGACGCTGCCGTCCTTCATTTCAATCCATTCGTGGAAGGTGTGGGTCGCCAAGAAGCTTTCGTCCGCTGCTGCATAGGTGTATTCAATGCAGAGGGGATCAAGCCTTACGTTTTTTATTTCAATCTCATCATAGACATATTCATCGGGTGATGAATAATCAAATACTTCATTGCGCAGCAAGCCGGTCTTTTTGTTCACTTCCATCTCAACCGACTTATACTGGTTATCCGGTACGGTAAATTTCACCTTCCATGTACCTTCCTTGATTATTGAATCATCCCTGGAAATCTCATTTATGGAAAGCACAACGACAGAACCGGGATAGTCAAAGAGGGTTGTTTTTTCAACCCAGGCAATGCTCATATGGTTGTCCCGTTCATCTCCATCGGGGATATCCAGTACGGAGGCTGATGAGGAATAGCTTTTCCAGCCATCTATATTGTTATATTCAAACCTTGCATCGTCCTCGGTATCAAATCTGAAAAAATGGTTTGAATAGCGGGGCGGATTGCTGATATAAACCTCGTTTCCCTGCCCGGTACGCATTATACGCCCTCTGCCTGCCTCGGATGTATCGAATATTGTTCCGTCCGTTGCAGTAATATCAATTAGAACATACAATTGGCTGTTCGTAGCGGCTATGCCTTTTACCTGAATATCCAGGCCCTCAAAAGTATTTGTCAGTACCTCCACTTCCGGATGTGAGTAGGTATCCGCCGCAAGATCGGCGCCGGCGCCGAACAGGCGGCTGAAAATATCATAGTACCATTCGCTTGCAGCATAAACGCTGAATGTCATAACCATTACGGCCGCCATTGCAACCAGGGCGACACGCATTTTCCGCTGATGCTTTCCTGCCATGTCTTCCCCGGTGATGTATTCAAGTCTTTCACATGTGTTTACTATCCGTGTTTTAAGCTCTTCGCTCATATATGCCTGCTCATATTCTTTGCGCATAGACCTTTCCGCCATATTCACCATCCCTTTCGATCTCTTTTTTCAGTAACCTGCGAGCCCTGTGAAGCCGGACATTTACGTTGCTCTCGGAAAGTCCGGTCATCCGGGCAATGCTCTTTGCCGTATAGCCTTCGTAATAGTGCAGGTAAACAACCTCCCGGTATTTCGGAGGCAGCTTCCGGATCAGATCAAACAACCCGTCCATGTCTTTGTCAAAACAGGGAATATCCGCGGCTTTATCGAGTGGTACATGGCTGTGCCTGGAAGCTGACCTGAGGAAATCCTTGCAAAGGTTTGAGGTTACGCGTATCAGCCATGCCTTCTTGTGCTCGCTGCCCCTGAACTTCTTTCTGGCCAGGAACAGCTTTAGAAAGACTTCCTGGGTTATGTTCTCCGCATCGGCGGCATTCTTAAGGTAATTCATCGCTATGCCCATTACCATGCTGCCGAACTGCTGCAGATCCTGGGTTAATTCCTGCGCCCTGATGGTTTTCACCCTCTTTCGCATATGTGTACATTCCTTACGAAGCGCTTCACCAACAATACGATATGGCAGAATGTTTTCTTACAGTTTAATTTTACATCAGCCGGGAAATTTTCAGCCCGCATAATAACCGTGTTGATTTTATCTCGCCAGATATTGGGTATATAGGGAATAGCGGAATGGTTTCCAAAATTCCGAAAAATGACGGCATATATATTGTAAGCGAAAAATGCAGATTTCGGGAGGAACAATGATAAGCGTGCCGCTTCTATTCTCGATATGCTTCAGTGCGATTTGCACAGTGAGTTTATTTCTGGGAATATATACGTTCTACACTGACCCCATGGCAAAAACGAACCGTTTATTCTTTTCTCTTACGATTTCCCTGGCTATCTGGTCATTCGGTTTTGCCATGGCCATATCGGCGCCTGATATATCGACATGCCTTCTCTGGAGAAGATTTGCGGCTATAGGATGGGGTGTGTTTTTCACCCTCCTGCTCCGTTTCCTGATCTCCCTGTGCGGCTTTACTTCCATGCTTAACAGGTGGTGGAAATATGTTCTGCTGTACCTCCCGGCAGCGGTATGCATCCTGGTATTCACCTATTTCCCATGGTTCAATCCGGAGCAGTATAAACTGGTACATACGCCTATGGGCTGGGTCAATGTTTCCATAAAAAACTTTTGGGATTGGTTCTTCATCCTGTATTATGTAACCTATACCATAGTCGGCATATACCTTATATGGAGATGGGGAAAGAACGAAAGCAGCAAAAATATCAAGAAACAGTCGGATATTATAATGAGGGCGTTCATCGTCACGCTCATCCTGGGAGTATTTTCCGAGAGCATTGTAAACAATGTATTTTCCATCAGAATACCGCAGATAGCCCCGATCATCATGCTTATCCCGGTGGCGGCCGTATCCTATGCCATGCAGAAGTATGGTTTCCTCTACATCAGGAGAAGCTCGGCCGATTCGCTGCTTTTCGGCGCCCAGATCAGGTCAAGGGTAATACATTACATGGCAAGCTCCCTTATTGCAGGAAGTGTTTTAAATGTAACCACAATGTATTTCGTCTCGGAAAACAGGAATTTGTGGTCGATATTCCTGCTCAGCGGTTTATTGACAATATCCGGCGTCGCCCTGGTGATAGTTGAAAGGTTGGTCAGGAGCACAAGATTAAAGGACTTTATATTCGCGGCGGTATTTTTTATCATGATACCTGCCATCACACTGAGTTTTATAAACTATGCGAGCATCACCGTCTGGGCTGTCGGGTTTATTTTCCTCATTATCTCCGTGGCCATGGTAAGCAGGATCATACAGATTGCAGCAGCGACGTCGATTATACTCACGCAGCTGGCAGTTTTTTTCCTGAAGCCGAACTCACCGGTAACAGTTAACGTTGCGGACCATATCGGCAGGATAGGACTGAGCATAATCGCGATATGGATTTCGCTGTTCGTTATGAACGTTTTCAGGGTTAAGCTGCTTGAGAACGCGTACCAGATCAGTTTCCAGGAGACGGTCGCTGATATTACCACACGGTATATCAGCGTAGGGGAGAAAGGTTTCGATGAGGTCGCGAACGAAACGCTGTGCAGGATAAGCGAGTTCCTTAAGGCGGAAGGCGCGTTCATCTACCTGTTCAATAACGGCAAGGATATATTGACATGCTCATATTTATGTACAAACGGACAGAGTTATACAGAAAGACCCATGGAGATAAGCCTGAAGGATTATCCGCATCTGCAGCGCATGCTCTCGGATTCGAAGGACAGTATCCTGGATATTTATGACGTGGATGATCTGCCTTCGGATGTGTACGGTGAAATAGCCAGGATCCTTGGAGGGCATGTCAAATCGCTTCTGATGCTGCCCATCGAGAATAATGACAATGCTTATGGCTACCTGGTGCTGCAGTCGGTTACCGCGAAGAAGTCCTGGGGTACCGTAGAAAAAAACAACCTGATGATCATCGCGAATGTAATAGCCGACACCATTGAGAGGATACGGCAGGAGAAGCAGATCAACTATATGGCGTATTATGATATGCTGACCGGGCTTCCCAACCGCACGCTTTTCAAGGACCGCCTGAAGCAGGCTGTTATGCTTGCGGAGAGGAAAAGCGAGATTATTGCTGTAGTGATGGTGGATCTGGATCGCTTTAAGAATGTCAACGATATGATCGGTTACGAGGGCGGAGATGAGATCATTATCCAGGTCGCCCGCAAACTGTACTCATTGATGCGAAAATCTGACACTGTGGCGCGCTTCGGCAGCGACGAGTTCCTGATCATGGCCCATCATATAGGGAATTCAAACGATGTCCACAGGATAGCGAACAAGATTGTCGGTATTTTCAAAAAGCCATTCACGCTGCGCAACCAGGAGATCTACATTTCCGCAAGTGTTGGCGTTGCCGTGTATCCATATGACGGGACTGATGCCGATACCCTGATCAAGAACGCGGATATCGCCATGTACGAGGCGAAAGCCAAGGGGAAAGGCCAATACTGCCTGTGTACCGAGGAAATGAAGGAAGAGGTCATGATAAAGCACGAGCTTTCCAACAAACTGTACCGGGCCATAGACAATAAGGAACTGGTATTGCATTATCAGCCCATGGTATCGGCCAGAACCGGCGAGATCCTGTGCATGGAGGCCCTGGTGAGGTGGAACCAGCCTGAGCACGGGCTTATAAGCCCGGGCGTGTTTATCCCGCTGGCCGAACAGACTGGATTGATAAACCCGATAGGGGAATGGGTCCTGAGAACTGCCTGCGGCCAGGCGAAGGCCTGGCTCGATATGGGGCTTCCTCCCATACACATATCCGTCAATGTATCCGTACTCCAACTGCGCAATTCAAGGTTCGTTTCGATAGTAGAGAACATACTCAAAGAAACAGGGCTGAAGCCCGAATACCTCGATCTTGAGATTACGGAGAGCGTGGCGGTGAAGGAATCTGACAACATACTGGATGTACTGGGGGAATTGAGGAAGCTGGGGATAGAAATATCCATAGATGACTTCGGTACCGAATACTCTTCGCTTAGCAGGCTGAACCATATGCCTGTAAACCGGATCAAGATAGATAAAAGCTTTATAAGCAACATGTTCAGAAGTGAAAAGGAACAGACGCTGGTTAAAGGAATGATCCACCTTTTGCAGACTCTTGGGCTCAAAGTCGTCGCAGAAGGCGTGGAAGAAAAAGACCAGTTTGAATTCCTGAAACAGAATGGCTGCGATGAGGTCCAGGGCTATTACATAAGCCGTCCGGTCAGAGCCAATGATGTCCTGAAGCTCTTTGAATACAAAGTTGCCCCGCGGGATGAAACCCGGTGAGACTGCCAGGATTGTATATGAGCCTGTTTATGGCGAAAGCGGGCTGGTAGATGAGAAAGGTATCATGTCGCGAGGCTTTGAAGTAACAATAAAATGGTGATTCTTACAGTATTATCAAGACGCCGGGGAACGTGGTTTCCACGCCCCGGCTTTATTTATTTCTGGAAAACTATAATCCCCGCGACCATCAGCGCGGCGCCGATCAATTTGCTCCATTCAAAGCATGTTTTCTCGGTGCCGAACAGGCCAAGAAACTCGATAAGGCATGAAGCCACAAGCTGCGCCAGCAGGATGAGCATTGTCGCATATGCAGGCCCCAGGCTCGATATGCTTTTTATTACAGTGAACGTGATGAACGCGCCGATAACCCCGCCTAACAGGTATAGCTTGTTGTCAACGCTGAATACCGCAAACAGGTTCTCCCTGCCGGCGAAGTACCATACCGCGATGCTGGTAATAAAGGCGGTAAAATGTACCCAGGTGTTTGTTGTCCACATATTGGACGAATCCATAAGCCGGGTGTTGAATACACCCTGGACGCTCATAAGGGCTCCGGCCAAAAGTCCAAATAATATACCGACCATCCGTCTCCTCCAAAAGATTGCTTATTATCTCAATCCCGGCCCGGATTTTATTGTTGCCTGCAATCCCTGGACATATTCCCGGAAACCAAATGCCGCCATTGTACGCCATTTCAACGGTAAGGATGGGGTATTACACTGAGTTGGAAAAAACGAAACACAAAGAATAAGGGGGCGGTTATTGCATGAACCGTCCCCGGTCTTATCCCCCTGTATTGCCCCCTGTTGTTTCCTGCCTTATCAGGCGCCAAGGATCAACCTGGCCTTCCGGATTATACCCTCGCTGTTCAGCCCGAAATAGTCCAGGAGTTCCTGGTGGCTCTCGGCCGACTGTCCGAAACAGTCATTGATAGCCACTGCCTCAAATGGTACCGGGGTGTTTCTCAGCGCGTAAGTGACCACACTGGCCAGACCGCCAATATAGCTGTGTTCTTCGGCAGTTATGACGCCTTTCATTCCGCGGGCCAGATTTATGATTTCATTATCATCGATGGGCTTTAATGTGCTGACATTTATGACCCTTGCTGATATTCCTTCCTTCTCCAGTTCTGCGGCAGCTTTCAGGGCCGGTCCCACCATGGTCCCCATGGCGAAAATGGCAATATCGGTACCATCTTTAAGTACAACGGGTTTACCGATAACAAATTCCTGGTCTTCGGGGAATATGTCCTCAAGATCGTTTCTGCTAAGCCTCATGTAGACAGGGCCGTCGTATTTCGCAATAGCCCGGACCGCTTTTTCGGTTTCTATGCCATCGCAGGGGGCTATGACCGTCATGTTGGGGATAGCCCGCATGATGGCGATGTCTTCAACCGACTGATGGGTTGCTCCGTCTCCAAAATCGGACAAACCTGCACTGGATCCGATAATCTTGACATTCAGCCTGCCAATGCAGACACCCTGACGTATCTGGTCAAAGGGGCGGCCGGAGGCGAATACTGCAAATGTGTTTACAAACGCGATCTTGCCGGTCAGCGAAAGGCCCGCCGCAAAGGAAACCATATTGGCTTCCGCGATGCTCATTTCAAAATACCTTTCAGGGAACTCGTTCTGGAACAGGCAGGACATCGTGGATTTGCCAAGGTCGGCTTCAAGCACGACTATGTTATTATTTTCCCTGCCCAGTTCAACAAGGGTTTCTCCGTAAACCCTTCTTTGATTATGTACACCCACAGCAATGCCCCCTCCTTAATCCATCAAGGCCAGGCAGGCCGTTTCATACTGTTCCCGGGTCATGATACCGTTATGGAAAGCCGCGGTGTTCTCGGCGAAAGGAATACCCTTTCCCTTGACGGTATGCGCGATGATCATGGTGGGCTTCCCGGTGACTTTATCAGCCTGGTCCAATGCGGATATTATCTGTTCAACGTCATGGCCGTCGATCTCTATGACATGCCATCCAAAGGCCAGCCACTTCTCTTTGACAGGGTTGATGTCAAAACGTTCGGCAATGGGACCTGTGGCCTGGATCCTGTTGCAGTCCAGGATGCCGACCAGGTTATCCAGCTTGTAGAATGATGCCGCCATTGCTGCTTCCCAGATCTGTCCTTCGGCGGTCTCCCCATCGCCAACGATACAATATACCTTGTAGTCTTTCCCGTCCAGTTTCGCCCCGGCGGCGATTCCGCAGGATATGGACAGTCCCTGCCCGAGGGAACCGGTATTGGCCTCAATGCCCGGCGTTTTCTTCATGTCCGGGTGTCCCTGGAGCATTGAGCCGAGTTTCTTAAGGTTCCATAATTCATCCATGGGAAAATAACCGCACATAGCCAGAGCCGCGTACTGTACTATTGCCCCGTGCCCTTTGCTGAGGATCAGCCTGTCCCTGTCTTCCCATTTCGGATCTTCGGGGTAGTGCCTCATCTTCCGGAAGTACAGCACGGACACAATCTCTGCCAGTGAGCATGAGCCGCCGAAATGGCCGGCTTTTCCAGGCCCGACCATCTTTACGATGTTAAGGCGGATGGATTTTGCCTTTTTCTTCAGTTCCTCGACTGAGCAATTCATCATACCAGCTCCTGTCATCAGGTTATTATGATCTTAATAAACTCCGGTTGTGTGTTATATTACAATCACCACTGCATAAATGCGCGGCTATTGACGGTCAGCCGGGGAAGATATATGAACTACAACCCGGACTTCTTCCTGACATCCTTGATGGCAGCAACGATGTGCTCCTTCATCAGTTCAGCCGCTGCAACGGCATCCCTGTTCTTTATCGCGTCCAGGATCCTGGCGTGATAATGCAGCCCGTCCTGGAACCCCCTGAGCCTGACTATTTCTTCCATGGAGTCCTTCAGCATGTCGTGCAGGATGGTGGTTACCTTGACCACAACGCTGTTATGTGTGGCCAGCGCAATAGCAGTATGGAAGTTCAGGTCCTCAATTGCAAATTCCTTGTAGTTTCCCTGGCATTTTTTCATGTTGGCCAGGGCTTTCTCCATCCGGGAGATATCTTCATCGGTTGCTCTCCGGGCGGCGAACCTGGCGCTTTCGATCTCGATCATGGCCCGGAATTCCAGTGTCTCGGCCAGGTCTGCCGCTTCAATCATAAGCACGGGCAGAAGCGCATTGAAGTAATCCTTCGGGAGTACCTCCGAGACAAAGGTGCCTTCGCCTCTCCGGATAGTAAGGACACCCATGCCCACAAGGCGATGGATAGCCTGCCTTATTGAAACCCTGCTGACCCCGAACATCTCGGCCAGGTCCATTTCTCCCGGTATCTTGGTGCCGGGCGCCCATTCCCCCGAAATGATATTATCCTTGATCTGCTCAAGAACCTCATCGCTGACTGTTTTCCGTTTTATCGGTTTAATCGCCATACGACATCCCTTTTTCTTGTATTATGTATTACGTCTATACTTCTAATATTATATGATTTTTATTTTTATTGCAAGAAGAGAAGAGGGCCATATTTTAATTGTATGTAAATTTCGTGGCAGTATTTGTGATATATATATATTGACTTTATTGATTCATAAAAATAACATAGATTTATAAAGTGATATGTAATACATGTCATGTGTTATCTATTAGGAGGGACTGGTTATGAAACGTATTGGATTCATCGGACTTGGGATCATGGGCAAACCTATGGCGCTTAATCTTATTGACGCGGGGTATTCGCTGGTTGTTTACGACATTAACCCAAAGCCGGTTGAGGATCTCAGGGAAGCGGGGGCCGAGGTCGCATCCAGCGCAAAGGAAGTTGCGGAGAAGACCAGCGTTATCATCACCATGCTGCCTAATTCGCCCCATGTCAAGGAGGTCGTTTTCGGGGAAAAAGGTATCATTGAAGGCATTCAGAAGGATGCCATACTTATCGATATGAGTTCCATCGCTCCTGCCGCGTCCAAGGAGATTGCGGAGGGTCTCAGCAAAAAGGGAGCACATATGCTGGACGCGCCCGTCAGCGGCGGAGAACCGAAGGCAATTGACGGGACCCTGTCCATCATGGTCGGCGGCAAAAAGGAGATATTTGACAAGGTATACGATATCCTTATGGTTATGGGCAGTTCTGCCGTGTTGTGCGGAGATGTAGGCGCGGGGAATACCACCAAGCTTGCGAACCAGATCATCGTTGCCGCCAACATTGCAGCGCTTTCGGAGGCATTGGTCCTGGGCAAGAAGGCCGGCGTAGATTCTGAAGTGATATTCAAGGCCATAAGGGGAGGCCTTGCAGGAAGCACGGTTATGGAAGCGAAGGCTCCGATGATGATACAGGGCAACTTTAAGCCTGGCTTCCGCATTGCGCTGCATATCAAGGATCTGAACAACGTCCTTGAAACCGGCCATGAATATGGGGCGCCGCTGCCGCTGACCTCCGTAGTGATGGAAATGATGCAGTGGCTGAAAGCCAATAATTATGATATAGAAGACCACAGCGCGCTCCTGAGGTATTACGAGAACCTGGCCGGAGCTACTATCCGGGATTGATTCCGGCAATACGCGACATATAGCGCGCTGCGTTTCCCATGGGGTCATAGGGGTGGAAATAAATGAATGTAAAGGATAAGGTAATACTGGTCACGGGCGGCGCAGGCGGCCTGGGAGCCGCCATAGGGAAGTGCCTGGCAGAAAACGGGGCGGAGGTGTACCTGCTTGACCTGGACGAACAGCGGGGAGCCGGGATCGCCGGAGAGATTGTAAATAGCGGCGGACGTGCGCATTTCAAAAAAATCGACCTTACCAGTGAAATTGAATGGAAGACCGTCGTGGACGACATCGTCGCATTGTCAGGCCGTATAGACGTACTTGTAAACAACGCGGGGATCAATATCCGAAAGCCCATAGAGGAAATGTCCATAGATGAATGGCAGAAGATGATGCTCGTAAACACCGGCAGTGTCTTCCTGGGGTGCAAATACTCCATCCCGGTTATGCGCAGGCAGGGCGGCGGCGTCATCATAAACACATCCTCGGTCTGCGGGCTCATTGGCCATAAATATACTCCCGAAGCATACACAGCTACCAAGGGAGCGGTTACGCTGTTAACCAAGGCGGTGGCCTCGCGTTACGCCAGGTACGGTATCAGGTGCAATTCCATCCATCCCAGCACCGTCCTTACACCTTTAACCGAGGTATTTCTTCAGGATCCTGAAAGAAGGCGCGAGCGATTTGACGAGGTGCCCCTCGGAAGGCTGGCGACCGTTGAGGATGTTGCCTATGCGGTGTTGTACCTTGCAAGTGATGAGGCATCCTTTATCAACGGTGTCAGTCTGCCGATCGACGGGGGTGTAACCTGCTGCTGAAGGCAAAGCCAGTGTTTTCATTGATACCCCTTCACATATACAAAGGCAGCATTCCTTTGCCAGTGTGCCGGTGAGTTCCGGAATAATTGCTGTCAATGTTGTTTATAATCCTTATCAATGGGTATAGAAGTATCTGTACCCATTTTTTTTCCTATGACGATTTCAACCTCCCGTTCTTTGGTTTAGGCTCCCAATGGAGCCTCAGAAGCGGCTTATGTATTTTAACACAGGAATCGTGGTGTAACCAGGATGGATATCATTCGATAAGGTCTTTCAAATGAGCAGGCAGCTTGGGAATGAGCTAACGTATTGAGGGGGCGTTTATGAAAAAGGTTCTGGCCCTGATTTTTGCATGTTTTGCAATGGCTGCCACAATGACAGGACCTTGTGTGGCAGCGGGGCTAATCAACTGGACCGAGGAAGAGATTGCATTTATGGAACGGCATCCTGTCATCCGGATCGGTGTGGATCCCAAGTTTGTGCCCTATGAGTTCATCGATGAAGATGGTGAATACAAGGGAATCGCCGCGGATTTTCTATCATTGATCAGCGAGAGGACGGGACTGCAGTTCCAGGTCGCGGAAGGGCTGACATGGCCGGAGGTATACGATCAGGCTTTGTCAGGAGAGATTGATATGCTGCCCGCGATATCCCTGACCAGCGAGCGGGAAAGGTATTTTCTTTTTTCCGAACCCTATATTAATTTCAGACGTGTTATTGTGACCCGTGCAACCGATACCGGCATTACCGATATCGATGATCTTGCCGGGCTTACTGTTGCAGTGCAAAGAAACAGTTCACACCACAGTTATCTCCTTGGATACCCAAAGATCAACCTGAGTCTGTACGATTCCGCCGAAACAGCCCTGACCCATGTGGCCCATGGAAACGAGCGGGTATTCGTGGGCAATCTTGCCACCATCAGCTACCTTGCGCGTATAAACACGCTGACCAACCTGAGGTTTATCGCTTTCGAGGGTGAAAAGCAGCAGTCCCTGCATTTCGCCGTACGCAGGGACTGGCCTGTATTGGCAGACATCATAAACAAGGCTCTCGCCGATATCTCCATGGAAGAGAAAAACGCCATTATATCCAGGTGGGTTGGTTTTGAATCGGAGATCAACTATGGCCCCGTCTTTCGGATTGTTCTGATAGCCGGCTCATTATTGGCAGTTATGATGGTTGTGTCTTTCCTGTGGAATATCCGGTTAAGGAAGGAGATAAAACAACGTCTCCTGATCCAGGCCGACCTGGAAAAGGCAAAACGTGAGGCGGATGAAGCCAATGAGTTCAAGTCAAACTTCCTGGCCAGAATTTCCCATGAGATACGGACCCCGCTGAATGCTATCACGGGAATGTCCTATCTCCTTAAAAAAACAGACCTGTCTTCCACCCAGAAATTGTATGCCGACCGGATAAGGCAGGCGGCCAGCAATATGCTAAACATCATCAACGATATCCTTGATTTCTCCAGGATCGAGGCCGGGAAAGTGGAACTTGAGACGGCATCATTCAACCTGGACCAGGTCATCGAGGACGTGGTCAATATCATCTCGTACAAGATCGAGGAACAGGGAATCAACTTCAGGTTTTATAAAGATCCCGCTGTTCCCAGCTGGTTCTACGGAGACGCCAAGAGGATAGAACAGATACTCGTTAACCTCCTGAGCAATGCGGCAAAGTTCACCAGCGAGGGTAAGGTCTCGCTGGAGGTCAGGCTTGTGGCAAGGGAAAACGACAGGTATCACCTGTCCTTCTCGGTGCAGGATACCGGCATCGGCATGACCCAGGAGCAGGTCAATAGCCTCTTCAAGCCGTTTGTACAGGGTGACAGCAGCATAACCCGCCGCTTCGGAGGAACCGGTCTGGGGCTGTCCATTGTCAAGAGCCTGGTGGACATGATGGGTGGCAGAATTCAGGTTTTCAGCACGCCAGGGGCGGGCTCTACATTTATCGTCGATTTGTCCCTGGATATCGACAGGGAAAAGGAAGCGACAAGCCTGGGTATCCTGCCGCCCGGACAATTGAAGGATATCAGGGTGCTGGTGCTGGACAAATCGGTGGAGGACATGAACCTCATTGGGAACTATCTTGGGAATTTCGGGCTGCAATATGAGCTGACCAGTTCCCAGACCAGCGCGGCAAGCATGCTGGAAGCCGAGGGCAACGGATCTTTACAGCCCTTTGATCTGTTTATCGTGGATTATAACACCCCGCAGGAAGGTGGTATAAAATATATTGAGTCCATACGCAGCAGCGGCAGGATCAAGAGGATGCCGAAAATCATCATGCTGTTACCCATGATGAGGGAGGACCTGCTTGAGAAGCTCGACCAGTACGGAATTGATCTTGGCATAGGGAAACCCATCATTCCGTCCATACTTTTCAACGGCATCCTGGATTTATTCGCGCCCAAGGCATCGCCCGCCGCTGAAAGCAGGACCGAGGAGCTGCAAATGCCCGAAAAGAGATATATCGTTTTACTGGCCGAAGATAACAAAACCAACCAGCTGATAGTCAAGTCCCTACTGCAGCAGGCGGGCATTGAACTGCTGATTGCCGGGGACGGCAAGGAAGCCGTTGAGATGTACCAGCGTCACCATGACAGTGTGGACCTGGTACTGATGGATTTGCATATGCCGGTCATGGATGGTTATGAAGCTGCCAGTGAAATAAGAAGGATATCCGGTAACGTGCCCATTGTGGCGCTGACAGCGGACGTGGTTGGAGGAGTCCTGGAAAAATGCCGGCAGTACGGGATCCATCATTGTATCAGTAAACCTTTCAACCCTGAGGATTTTGCCAGGAGGGTCACGGATATTATAGAGAAAAGGGATCGTGAAGAACCGGAGACAGGTGTGCTGGACCTGTCCGCAGGACTTCGAAGCGTCGGGGGAGACCCCGAGATTTACAAGCAGGTTTTAGCCGAGTTTCGCAATGAGAACGGCGAAACCCTGGGCGGTCTTGCCTCGGCAATCGTTGAAAAAAGGCACGATGAGGCGGCAAAGATTATACATAAAATCCGGGGCAGCCTGGGGAGCATCGGGGCTTCAGAGGTTTACGAGGTATCCACCGCATTGCAGAAAGCCCTGCATGAAGGTAATGACAAGGAAACAGAGTTCCTGATGGGAAAATTCCTTAAACTGTTCACACAACTGCTTGAGGAGATTGATCGATATATTAAGTAAGAGCATGGCAGTTTGGTAGGCATTGATGTACATGCTTGTGTAAGGAAGGTGCAGGATGCCATTCAAGATTCTGGTAGTAGATGATTCTGCGACAGACCGGCTGCTCATTCAAAAGATGCTGAACAGTTACGATGTCATAACGGCAGGCGACGGTTATGAAGCCATGCGTATGATTGAGGAGCATAAGGATATTGACCTTATAATCCTGGATCTTAACATGCCCGGAATGGATGGATTCCAGGTGCTGGAAGCATTGAAGTCCAATGACCGGCTGGGAAAGACACGGGTAATCATTCTGACCATCTACGAGGAACTGGAGAATGAAATCAAAGGATTGCAGCTGGGAGCGGTAGATTATATCAGAAAGCCCATCCATATGGAAGCGCTGGCGGCCAGGATCAGGGTCCATGCCGAACTTCTCGGAATTCAGCGGGAACTGGAGAAAAAGATCAAGGAGCAGGGGCTGACCGTAGAAACAATATTCAACCAGGCGCCTATCGGAATAGCTGTTTCCCATAATTTTGAGCCCGTTACCGAGGAAGAAAACCCCTATTTCAGTGTCAATCCCATGTTTGAAAGAATCAGCGGGAGAAGCAGGGAAGAACTGCTTAGGCTGGGATGGGCAAATATAACTCATCCCGATGATCTTGAAGAGGATCTGAAAAACTATAAGAGGCTCAAGGCAGGCGAAATCGACAGTTATTCAATGGACAAGCGGCTTATTAAGCCGGACGGCTCAGAGGTTTGGGTGCACATGATCGTGGCAACCCTGACACTGTCCAGTGAGCATCGATATAACCATATCTGCCTGGTCCAGGATATAACCGAGCGTAAAAACATTGAAAAAGCCCTGAGTGAGAGCGAGCGCAGCAAATCGGTGCTTCTTTCACATCTGCCCGGACTGGCCTACAGATGCAATTTCGATCGGGATTGGACCATGCAGTATGTTTCGGAGGGCTGCTACAGGCTGACAGGCTATCCGCCTGAAAGCCTTCTGTACAACAAGGAGATATGCTTCAACGATATAATCGCGCCGGAATATCGCGAACTCCTCTGGGAGGAATGGAACCGCATCCTTCCCGGGAGGCTTCCCTTCAAGTATGAGTATGAGATCATAACCGCCAGCGGGGAACGGAAATGGGTCCTCGAGATGGGAGAAGGCATTTACACCGAGCAGGGTGAAATTGAGGCCGTTGAAGGAATCATCATCGATATTGCCGACCGGAAAGAGATGGAGGACAAGCTCAAATACAGCAATGAGCATGACAGGAATACAGGACTGTATAACCTGAATTACCTGGAAGATCTTCTCGACACCGATTCCAGGATACAGACCGACGAGAAAAGGGCCCTGGTGGGCATTAACCTGAGTGTCGTACAGTCAATAGTCATGACCTATGGGTACCATTACACGCAGGACCTGATAAAACATGTCGCTAATGCCCTCATGAAGTACTGTACGGGCAGGAGAATGCTGTTCAGCACGCATGAGTACCAGTTTGCCTTTTACCTGAAAGGCTACCATGGGAAAAGTGAACTGCTTGAGTTCTGCAACTCCATTATAGGCACTCTGGGACCAATGCTTGCCATTGAAAGGATGGCGGGCGGGATCGGAGTTGTTGAGATCAGTCCTGATAAAGGGTGGGATGCCGACCGGCTTTTGCAGAACCTGCTGATAGCTTCCGAAAAGGCGATGGGCGCAGGCGATATGGAGTTTGGCATCTGTTTCTATGACGACGAACTGGAGAAACAGATAATCCGCAAGAATGACATAAAGAATGAGCTTGCCAGCATTGCGTCATGCGTTAAGGATTGCGGCCTGTACCTGCAATACCAGCCCGTGGTTGACCTTAGAACGAACCGGATTTCCGGGTTCGAAGCCCTGGCAAGGCTGACCAGCAGCAAGCTGGGACGGGTGCCGCCTTTGGAGTTCATTCCCATTGCCGAGGAGACAAAGCTCATCATTCCAATCGGTATGAAGATTATCGGCCAGGCCCTGGGTTTCCTCAGGAAGCTTATAGAAAAGGGGTATAAAGAGATAACTGTTTCCATCAACGTTTCGGTTATCCAGTTGTTGGCGGATGGCTTTTCGGCGAGTTTATCTGAAATGATTGACTCATTTGGTGTGAATCCTGGGAGTGTTGCCCTTGAGATAACCGAATCCGTATTTTCTTCGGAATATGATCAGATCAACCGCATACTTGGCGAACTGAAAGCCAAAGGATTGTCCATAGCCATTGACGACTTCGGAACCGGGTATTCCTCCCTTGCAAGGGAAAGTGAGCTGAACATAAACTGCCTGAAGATAGACAAGGCATTTATAGACAACCTGTTATCGTACGATCCGAAGAAGGCTATAGCAAGCGACATCATTTCCATGGCCCATAAGTTTGGGCATTGCGTTGTAGCAGAGGGTGTTGAGTACGAAAAACAGAGGCAGTATTTACTTGAATTCGGCTGCGACAAGATTCAGGGATATCTTATCAGCAAGCCCCTGGATGAAGATGACGCAATTGAATTTTTAAAAAGGATGAATGAAAGATAAGCGTGGCAATTTCTGATTGGAAGACAGGGGAAATCATATCAGGAATCGGAACCCTCCCCTGTCTTTATTCATGTCTTTTTTATCAGTTCCGGAATGTGCTTTTTTAAGGCTTCAAAGCTCTCATGGCTGATGACATGTTCAATGCGGCAGGCATCCTCTATTGCGGTTGCCTCGTCAACTCCCATCTGGATCAGCCAGTCGGATATGAGCTTATGGCGCTCAAGCATGGTGGCGGCAATCTGCTCTCCCTTTTCAGTCAGCGTGATAAACCCGTTGTCGTCCATCTCGATAAGCCCGTTTTCACGCAGCTTTTTCATGGCCACGCTTACGCTTGACTTCTTGTAATTAAGCTCATTGACTATATCTATGGACCTGACCTGGGGCAGTTTCTGCCTCAGGACCAGTATGGTTTCAAGATACATCTCGGCGGATTCGCGGATATTCAAACCAATCATCTTCTTCCCAAGGGTTTAATCGCCTGTCATGGCAAGCCATGAGGCTAGTTATAGAATAACACATTATTCCTGATTAAACAAATGAACGACAAACAGACAACGCTCGATAAAAGGTGCTGTCATACGCGGGAGGTCCCCCGAAATACTTATCCAATATCTCCTCAAGCCATATTGACATTTGGGTTAGTCTATGCTAACCTGTAATTGTGATTAGTCTAAACTAGCTTTGGAAACAACCGATGATCAGAGGGTTAAGCGTTATCCATAGGAAGGGGAGGAATGGCAATGCCCTTAACCATGGTAAAAGAAGGAGAAGAAAGGCTCATTAGGAAGATCAGCGGCAAGGCCGAGATAAAGAAATTTCTCGAAAGCCTTGGATTCGTTGTCGGCGGAACCGTTACTGTGATCAATGAGATCGCCGGCAATGTGATCGTCAACGTTAAGAATTCAAGGGTTGCCATAAGCCGTGAAATGGCTTGCAGGATCCTGGTATGAGCCGTGAAGAAGGGAGTTGTTGGGTATGGTATTGAAAGACGTTGCCTGCGGGAGCACAGTTAAGGTGCAGAAAATAATCGGCCAGGGAGCTGTGAAGCGCAGGATCATGGACATGGGCATAACAAAGGGAACCGAATTATTTGTACGCAAGGTGGCGCCCCTTGGGGATCCCATGGAGATTACAGTGCGCGGTTATGAACTATCACTGCGCAAAGCGGATGCAGAAATGATAGAGGTTGAATAATCGCAGGAGACGCCAGGTTTCCTGGTTTATTTTTACCACCGGGTTAGCCATGGCTAACCCCCATGAACTTTTACAGTAATACAGGACACGATCAATCATTGCTTGCAGGGAGGAAACGAAACCATGCCCGCCAGAATAGCACTCGCCGGCAATCCCAACAGCGGAAAGACGACACTGTTCAATACACTGACCGGTTCCAGCCAGTATGTCGGAAACTGGCCTGGCGTAACCATTGAAAAGAAGGAAGGAAAGCTAAGGAGCGATACATACAGGGATGCAGCCATCGTGGATCTCCCGGGAATATACTCCCTTTCGCCGTATACGCTGGAAGAGGTTGTCGCAAGGGATTACCTGATAGATGAAAAGCCCGATGCCATCATCAACATCGTTGACGGCAGCAACCTGGAGCGGAACCTGTATCTTACCACACAGTTGGCCGAACTTGGAATACCCATGGTGGTGGCGGTCAACATGATGGATATCGTTGAAAAATCAGGGGACAGGATCAACCTTGATAAGCTTTCTGAAAGGCTGGGCTGTCCTGTTACTGGGATTTCGGCGTTAAGGAAGACAGGGATCGCAGATGCGGTTAATAAGGCTGTTGAGCTTGCAGAAAGGAAAACTCCCATGGTTCCCCGTCACAGGTTTTCGGATGAGGTGGAGCAGGCTATTGCAAGCATAGAAGAGCTTCTGGGGGACAAGGTTGAAGAAAGGCACAGGCGCTGGACAGCAATCAAGATCTTTGAACGTGATATAAAGGTTATGGAGCGCATGGACCCTGATGATAACCTCAGGGAACGTATCGAGGATATTATCAAAAGCTGTGAAACCGCAATGGATGATGACCCCGAGAGCATCATCACCAATGAGCGCTACCTGTACATCGCATCCATCATAAAGGACTGCTGCAGGAAGAAGAGCAATGGGAAGATGACCACCTCCGACAAAATTGACAGGGTGGTTACCAACAGGTGGCTGGCACTGCCCATATTCGCGCTGGTCATGTTTGCCGTTTACTACGTATCGGTAACGACTGTCGGCACATGGGTGACCGACTGGACAAATGACGTGCTTTTCGGCGAGATCATACCACCGGCGATGGAAAGCTTCCTCTCTTCCATTGGGACAGCCTCCTGGCTGCAGTCGCTTATTCTGGACGGAATAGTCGCGGGTGTGGGGGCAGTATTGGGGTTCGTACCGCAGATGCTGGTTCTCTTTTTATTCCTGGCTTTGCTTGAAGACTGCGGGTATATGGCAAGGGTCGCGTTCATTATGGATCGTATTTTCAGGAAATTCGGCCTGTCGGGAAAATCCTTCATCCCCATGCTCATAGGAAGCGGGTGCGGTGTTCCGGGAATTATGGCATCCCGTACCATTGAAAATGATCGTGACCGAAGGATGACCATCATGGTTACAACTTTCATACCCTGCAGCGCCAAGATGCCCGTTATTGCCCTTATTGCCGGCGCATTGTTCGGCGGCGCGTGGTGGGTGGCGCCCAGCGCCTACTTTGCAGGGGTTGCGGCGATTATCAGTTCGGGTATTATCCTTAAGAAAACCCGGATATTCGCCGGCGATCCGGCCCCGTTTGTCATGGAACTGCCTCCGTACCACAGGCCCGTTGCCGGAAACGTGTTCCGCAGCATGTGGGAGCGCAGCTGGTCCTTCATAAAGAAAGCCGGTACCGTAATACTGCTGTCCACCATCGTTGTATGGCTTATGTCCGGTTTTGGCATTGTGGATGGGAGGCTTGCCATGGTTGAAGACGCAAACGACAGTTTCCTGTCCAGGATTGGCGGAGCAATCGCCCCCATATTCGCGCCCCTGGGATGGGGGTTCTGGCAGGCCGCGGTGGCCTCAATCACCGGGCTTGTCGCCAAGGAAAACGTGGTTGGCACCCTTGGCATACTTTTCGGATTTGCAGAGGTAGCCGAGGATGGCGTCGAAATCTGGGGACTTTTAGCCTCGAGTTTTACGGCGTTGTCAGCGTACTCCTTCCTGCTGTTCAACCTGCTCTGCGCGCCGTGCTTTGCCGCGATAGGCGCCATCAGGAGGGAAATGAACAGCGCGAAATGGACATGGATCGCCATCGGTTACCAGACCCTGTTTGCCTATGGGGTAGCCATGTGCATATACCAGCTTGGTATGCTGTTTGCAGGCAACGGCTTCGGTATAGGAACAGCGGCCGCTATCCTGGCATTGGCGTTATTCCTGTATCTGCTGATCAGGCCGGATAAAGCCAAGGGGACAAAGCCAAGGGGGACGGTTCCTGTGGTTTGAAATACCAAGGCGCGAAATACCAAGGAACGGTCCCTGTGGCTTCAAGAACGGGGTCATGTAATCAATTAGGGGAATATACAGGCTTCCTCATACGGGGAAAGGCTGATGAGAATATAAAGGATAAACCGGAAAAGCGGATGAAATTGTTTATTGAGCAAGGGAGGGGAGATCATGTTCCAGATCATCGCTGATAATATCGCAACCATAGTTATAAGCGCCCTGCTGATGGCAGCGGTTATAAGCATAATAGCCGGCATGGCGAAAAAGAAAGCGAAGGGAGAGTCCGTTAGCTGCGGGTGCGGCTGCAGCGGCTGCCCGAGCGCTTCATTATGCCATGTGCCGGTGAAACAGGAAAACGACAGGTAAAAGCCAAGGGGACAGTCCCCTTGGCTTTAAGGTTAACTCTTTTGGATAACGGCGTTTGGAGACTGTCGCTAATCCCCGGTGAGATGCTTATTTTCTTATGGTTTTGCAAATGATATGAGAAAGCCGGATCATGAATGAAAGGGTGAAGCGATGGAGCTGTTTATGCCAGAAAGGGTTATCTTCGAGCCCTCCAGCCTGGATTATCCCTTAGGGCAGAGAATACATGAATACTTCAAGGACAAACCGGTGGCCGTCCTCATGGCCAGCGAGAAAAACGCCGCCCGTTCCATACCGGGCACAACCCCTGCCGAGAAGTATGCCAATTCTAAAAGGACACTGCTCATTACCACCAACAAGCTTAAGAAGCTTGATGTATGCAGGCCTTCAGCAGATTACCAGTTCTCCCTTGTAAGCAACTGTCCTGGCCATTGCGAGTATTGCTACCTGCAGACCACCCAGGGGACAAAACCCTATATAAAGGTATTTGTAAACCTGGAGGATATATTTGAGGTGATAAAAGACCATATCAAACAGAATGAGGGTAAAACAACCACCTTTGAAGCCGCCAGCCTGGGGGATCCGCTGGCCCTGGAGCATATTACGGGAAGCCTGGCCAGAACCATAGAGTTTTTCTCAGGCCTGGAGCATGGGAGACTCAGGGTGGTGACGAAGTTTCCGAATGTGGATTCCCTGTTGAATCTTGACCATAAGCAGAAAACCACCTTCAGGATCAGTATTAATTCCGATTATGTTTTACGTTTCGAGCACAATACCGCAAGCCTGGATGAGCGGGTGGAAGCAGCGGCCAAGCTGGTGCATGCAGGCTATCCTGTAGGGTTTATCGTGGCTCCCATCATGCAGTATGATAACTGGAAAGGAGAATATGATGCGCTGTTTCGAGAACTGGAGGCCCGATTGGGCCCCGAACTCAGCCGTAAGGAATTGACCTTTGAACTGATTCAGTACCGGTTCACAGCCGCTGCCAAGGAGCTTATCCTTCAAAGGTTTCCCAATACCAGGCTGGATATGGATGAGGAGAAAAGAAGCCTTAAGTGGGGAAGATTCGGACGCTGCAAATATGTGTACCCTAAGGAGCAGGCGCAAGAGATCAGGGAATACCTGACATCGCAAGTTCTTGGAAGATTTCCTCAGGCCAGGATTCAGTACTTCACTTAAAGCCATGGGGACTGTCCCCGCGGCTTTATTCCCATTCAACCGTTGCGGGCGGCTTGGACGTGATATCGTACACCACGCGGCTCACCGAGGGGATTTCCCTGGTTATCCGCGAAGCGATGCGGGATAAAACCCTGTGGGGAAGCGGGGTATACTCGCAGGTCATGAAATCGCTGGTATCCACGGCCCTGAGGGCGATAACCGTGTCATATGTCCGGTCATCTCCCTTTACACCCACCGAGCGCACGCCGGTATGCACGGCGAAATACTGCTGCGGCTTGCGTTTAAGTTTCTCTATCTCCTGGCACATGATGTAGTCGGCCATGCGGACGACCTCCAGTTTTTCCCGGGTCACCTCGCCCATGACACGGACGGCCAGCCCGGGCCCGGGGAAGGGCTGCCTCTCTGTGATGGACGCGGTAAGCCCGAGTTTTCTCCCGAGAACCCGCACCTCGTCCTTGAAGAGCCTGGAAAGGGGCTCGATAAGTTCGGCAAAAGCAAGGTTTTCCGGGAGCCCGCCCACGTTATGGTGGCTCTTGATGGTCGCTCCGTGCTTGCCGCCCGATTCAACAACATCAGGGTATATGGTGCCCTGTGCCAGGAAAGGAATATTGCCAAGTTTCCCGGCTTCTTCCTCAAACACGCGGACGAACTCCTCACCGATGATCTTTCGTTTCTGTTCCGGGGATGTCACGCCCTTCAGCCTGGCCAGGAAACGATCCTGTGCGTTTACCCGGATGAAATTCAGATCCATGGCGGAAAAAACCCGTTCAATATCGTCGGCTTCCTTGTACCGCATGAAGCCGTGATCCACAAAGACGCAGGTGAGCTGACCGGGTATGGCCTTAGACAGCAGCGCGGCGCAGACAGAACTGTCCACTCCGCCCGACAGGGCCAGCAATACCTTCTGCTCGCCAACCCTCCGCCTTATTTCGCGTAACTGCGTATCAATGTAATCATCGAGATGGTAGTCGCCTTTCGCGCTGCAGATGTCAAACAGGAAATTACCTATAATTCTGCGCCCGTTATCGGTATGTTCAACCTCGGGATGGAACTGGACGCCGTAGAGCTTCAGCGCCGGGTTTTCACAGGCGGCATTTGGGCAGCTGGCCGTTTCGGCAGTAGTTAAAAAGCCGTCGGGAAGCCTGCTTACACGGTCGGTATGGCTCATGAGCACGGTGCTGCGCTCCGGGATATCATTAAAAAGCGGCGAACCGGTATCGAGGCGGGCCTTCACCCGACCGTACTCGCTCTTTTCGCACGGCTGCACCGTTCCTCCGAGCATATGGCACATAAGCTGCATCCCGTAACAGATGCCAAGGATGGGTATTCCCAGCCTGAAGATCTCCGGGTCGCATTTCAGGGAATCAGGAAGGTATACGCTGTGGGGTCCGCCTGTCAGTATGATGCCGACAGGGTTTAGTTCCCTGATCTTTTCGGCGCTTGTCCTGCCCGGCCAGATTTCCGAGTATACCGAATGCGACCGCACGCTCCGGGCAATAAGCTCCTTGTACTGCCCTCCGAAGTCCAATACCAATATAAGTTCGCTCATATTCCCACCATCCTGTCAACTGCCATTCCCGATCTGCCGCCAGTCATCCCGTAACCCGGGTTAATCCTGCCTGGAGAACGTTTCAGAAAAGGCGCTCACCACATCATGCGCGCGCCTGATGCGCCGGCATCCGGACCGGCTTACGCTCCGCTTTTGCATGAACTGGTGAACGCCTTTGTTCAATGGATAATAATATACAGAAAACCGGGACCATTGTCAATGGTTGTGCTGGCAGAGAAAAAAAGGGCAAATGCTCTTCCGGGGGGTCGATGCATTTGCCAAACGCCATGAATTAAGATAAGACGGTCAAATGGCCATGAGTATCAATTATTCATTGACGCTGTTCAACATTTCCGCATAGTTTGGCAGCGTCCAATGCTTGCTGCTTACAATCATTTCAAGCTCGTCCACGACCAGCCTGAGTTCGTTCATGGCTGTGCAGACCTTTTCACGGTATGCCCTTGCAAGCTCCAGCTTATCCTTGATCTCCCTCACGGCTATTGTCTGCCTCGAAAGGTACTCCAGACGCTTGCCCAGCAGGTCGGCGAGCTTTGAAATCTTGCCCAGGAGGTCTTCTTCCAGGCCGGACTGGATCCCGGCGCCCACTGACTTCTTGCTGAGGATAAGCTGTGCCAGTTCGTTCTCATAGGCTACAACTGCGGGAATCACATACTTGTACACCATATCAATCATGGTAAGCGCTTCTATATTTATGGTCTTCGAGTAGTTTTCCAGCAGTATCTCGTAGCGTGAATGAATTTCATGCTCACTGAACACATTATGGCGTGAGAACAGTTCTATGCTCTTCGGGTGGATAAAGGCGGGCAGGGCATCAGGGGTTGTCTTGAGGTTGGACAGGCCTCTGCGCTCGGCCTCCTTTACCCACGCGGGGTCGTATCCGTTTCCGTTGAATATGATGCGCTTGTGCTCCTTGATGGTTCTCCTGATAAGCCTTCCCAGGTCCGACCTGAAATCGCTGCTCTGTTCCAGTTCGTCGGCGAATTGTCTCAGGACCTCGGCCACGATAGTGTTAAGCACGATGTTGGGACCGGCGATATTGAACGCTGAGCCCAGCATGCGGAATTCAAACTTGTTGCCCGTGAATGCAAAGGGCGATGTACGGTTCCTGTCGGTGGTATCCTTCGGAATATGTGGCAGGACCGTCGCCCCTATTTCCATCAGGGTTTTGCCCTTGCCCACGTACAGGGTGTCGTTTTCCAGGGCATCGAGGATGTCGGTCAGTTCTTCGCCCAGGAAGATGGAAACGATAGCGGGCGGCGCTTCGTTGGCCCCAAGACGGTGGTCGTTGCCGGCGCTGGCAACCGAAACGCGAAGCAGATCCTGGTAATCATCCACGGCCTTTATTACGGCTACCAGGAACAAAAGGAACTGGGCGTTTTCAAATGGTGTGTCGCCGGGTTCCAGCAGGTTGACCCCGGTATCGGTGGAGATGGACCAGTTAATGTGCTTTCCGCTGCCATTGATCCCCGCAAATGGCTTTTCATGCAACAGGCAGGTCAGGCCGTGCTTTGCGGCGACGCTCTTTAATAGTTCCATGATCAGCTGGTTGTGGTCGGTAGCTATATTGGTTTCTGAGTATACGGGTGCAAGCTCGTGCTGTGCGGGAGCCACCTCGTTATGCTCGGTCTTGGCATAAATGCCCAGCTTCCACAATTCCTCATCCAGGTCGCGCATGAACCTGGAAACCCGCTTCTTGATAGCACCGAAATAATGATCTTCCATTTCCTGGCCCTTGGGCGGACGGGCGCCGAACAGCGTCCTGCCGCAGTACATAAGGTCTGGCCTTTTTAAGTACATGCTTCTGTCAATCAGGAAATACTCCTGCTCGGGACCCACAGAAGATACAACGCGTTTTACCTCGTCGTTCCCAAACAGGCGGAGCACTCTCAGGGCCTGTTTGCTCAGGGCTTCCATTGACCGCAGCAGCGGCGTTTTCTTGTCAAGCGCTTCACCGCTGTATGAACAGAAGGCGGTGGGTATATAGAGGGTATTATCCTTTATGAAGGCATAGGAGGTAGGATCCCATGCGGTATATCCTCTCGCCTCGAACGTGCTGCGAAGTCCCCCCGACGGGAAACTGGACGCATCGGGTTCGCCCTTTACCAGCGCTTTCCCGGAAAACTCCATGATGGCCCTTCCTTCACCGTCAGGCATGATGAAACTGTCGTGCTTTTCGGCGGTTACTCCCGTCATGGGCTGGAACCAGTGCGTAAAATGGGTAGCGCCCTTTTCCATGGCCCAATCCTTCATCGCGCTTGCCACTACGTTCGCCACGTCGAGTTCCAGGTGGGCGCCGGTGGCCATGGTTTTCCTGAGAGCCTTGTAAACATCCTCAGGAAGACGCTCCTTCATCACCTTGTCGTTGAACACCATGCTGCCGAAGATTTCCCTAATATTCTCATCAGCCACTGCAATCCCTCCTTCAAAATAATTCCAGTCCGGCCGCTTTGCAGCCGGTGGGTATCGGGGTCCCATACTGGGACCTGCGCCTTGACGATGCGCGCCTGTTGTAACAGCAACATGCAGGGTTTTGTCTGCTCTATACCGCCGCCCATGGAAAGGACGAATATGGAATGATTCCCTGATATCCTTTCCTGCACATGCGTATAATACAAAAAGCAAAGGCGCTGCGGACCTTTTTTATCCACAGCGCCTTTGCTGTTCAGAAAAGAATATAGCATACCGAAGCCGGGTCTGTCAATGCTTTTATCAACATTTTATTAAGAATGTGCAACAGGGATTATACTCGTCTTGCAATATGACCTGCCGGTGAATAAATATAAGCTATGTTTTTATAAAAATATGCAAGTTTCAGAATAAAAAATTTCAAAAAACCTATCGACACGCTGTGGGATTTGCAGTATAATATACCTGTGAACAAAGGCGTTCATCATATAGTGTCAGGCAAAAGGCCTGTTGGGCCTGCTGCCGACCGAAGACACTGTGTGATGAACGCCTTTGTTTATTAGCTCGAGTTTGCTGGAGGTATGACCTGTGAGGGAAGGAATGTACAGAAATGTGTCGGGATGCGCTATATCCGGTATCATTTCCAGATCGGGAAAGCGTTTTTCCGGCGAACGCATAATTGAATCCGTCGCCACCATGCGCGAGCGCTCCAACGGCCTTGGAGGAGGGTTTGCCGCATATGGCATTTACCCTGAATATAAGGATTATTATGCATTCCATATATTTTACAATGACAACGCCGCGAAGAAGGAATGCGAAACTTTCCTGGAAGAACATTTTGATATCATCAACCTTTCCAGGATTCCGACACGGAAGATTCCCGAAATCACCGACGAGCCCCTGATATGGCGGTACTTTGTGCTGCCGCTGCCCACAAAGCTCGCGGCAAGCCAGCTTGACGAGCGGGAGTACGTGGTAAGGTGCGTGTTCAGGATCAACACCGGCATCGACGGCGCATATGTTTTTTCCAGCGGAAAGAACATGGGGGTTTTCAAGGCTGTTGGGTTCCCCGAGGATGTGGGGCGTTTCTACAAGCTGGAGGAGTATGAAGGCTATTGTTTCACCGCCCATGGCCGGTATCCCACGAACACACCCGGCTGGTGGGGCGGGGCCCATCCCTTTTCACTGCTGGATTATACGGTGGTCCATAATGGCGAGATCTCTTCATATGATGCCAACCGGCGCTCCATAGAGATGTATGGGTACAAGTGCACGCTGCTGACCGATACCGAGGTCATCGCCTACATGATTGACTACCTGCACAGGAGGATCGGGCTCACCCTTGATGAAATCTGCCATGTCTTTGCCGCTCCCTTCTGGTCGACCATAGAGGGAAAGCCGAAGCAGGAGCGGGAAGAACTGAAGTTTTTAAGAAATGTGTTTTCCTCCCTGCTGATCACCGGCCCGTTCTCAATCATAGTTGGCTTTGAGGGCGGAATGATGGCGCTGAACGACCGGCTGAAGCTGCGCAGCATGGTGGTCGGCGAAAAGGACGACATGGTCTATGTGGCCAGCGAGGAGGCGGCCATAAGGATAATCCAGAACGACCTGGACAGGGTATGGTCGCCCATGGGAGGCGAAGGCGTAATTGTTACAGTTGAAGGGGTGAAGAACTGATGGCAGTTGAATATATACAACCGGAATATGAAGTCGTCAGAAACCAGGAACGATGCATTGTCTGCCGCGTATGCGAGCGTCAGTGCGCCAACCAAGTCCATGAATACCTGAAAGACAGCAACAGGATGGTGGCCGATGATTCCAAATGCGTCAATTGTCACCGCTGTGTGGCATTGTGCCCTACACGGGCCCTGAAGATCGTAAAATCTCCGCATACATTCAAGGAGAACACGAACTGGAGCGGAAAGGCCATCAGCGAGATCTACAAGCAGGCGGAATCCGGCGGAGTGCTGCTGTCCAGCATGGGAAACCCGGAGAACTACCCGGTATATTTTGATAAAATGCTGCTCAACGCGTCCCAGGTTACCAATCCTTCCATCGACCCCTTAAGGGAACCCATGGAAACCAGGGTGTTCCTGGGAGCAAAACCTGAGCGGATAGAGAGGGATGAAAAGGGCAGGATCATCAGGAGCCTGCCTCCCCAAATCCAGCTTTCCATGCCAGTCATGTTTTCTGCAATGAGCTACGGCTCCATTAGCTACAACGCCCATGAGAGCCTGGCCAGGGCGGCTGCCGAACTGGGCATCCTCTATAACACAGGGGAAGGCGGGCTTCACGAGGACCTTTACAAGTACGGCAAAAACACCATTGTCCAGGTGGCTTCCGGGCGTTTCGGGGTACATAAGGACTATCTGGAAAGCGGCGCCGCCATTGAGATCAAGATGGGGCAGGGAGCAAAGCCCGGTATCGGCGGCCACCTGCCGGGAGAAAAGGTCGGGATGGATATTTCACGTACCCGTATGATCCCGGAGGGAACCGACGCCATCTCGCCGGCGCCGCACCATGATATTTATTCCATCGAGGATCTCAGGCAATTGGTATATTCCCTGAAAGAGGCTACCGGTTACAAAAAACCGGTTATCGTCAAGATCGCCGCCGTCCACAACGTGGCCGCCATAGCCAGCGGCATCGCGCGAAGCGGCGCCGACATGATCGCCATCGACGGCTTCCGCGGCGGAACCGGCGCCGCTCCCACGCGTATCCGCGACCATGTGGGTCTTCCCATCGAGTTGGCATTGGCCAGCGTAGACAAGCGGCTGCGTGACGAAGGCATTCGCAACCGTGTCTCTATCATCGCAGGCGGAAGCATCCGCTCAAGCGCCGATGTGGTCAAGGCTATCGCCCTGGGCGCGGACTGCGTGTACATTGCCACCGCCGCGCTCGTCGCCCTTGGCTGCCATCTCTGCCGAAGCTGCCATACGGGCAAGTGCAACTGGGGTATCGCCACGCAAAGGCCGGACCTGGTAAAGAGGCTGAATCCCAATATTGGCTTCAGGAGGCTGGTCAACTTGCTGACTGCCTGGCAGCATGAGATCAAGGAAATGATGGGCGGCATGGGTATCAACTCCATCGAAGCCCTTAGAGGCAACCGTCTGATGCTCCGGGGCGTCGGGCTGAACGAAAAGGAACTGGAGATACTGGGCATAAAGCATGCCGGAGAATAGGAACCGAAGCCATAAGCCGCAGGGCAAAACCCGGGAACGGGACGGCCCTGCAGCAGGCTGCGTAATAGATATGTTTAGCGGTGGTGAATTGTGAATTGAAACGAGTATATGTAAACGAAAAATGGTGTCTTGGCTGTCATCTGTGCGAGTATTACTGCGCCTTTGCGTCCACCGGGGAAACGGACATGGCCAGGGCGCTGAAGGATATCAGGATCAACCCGCGTATAAGGGTTGAGGAATGTGAAGGGATAAGCTTTGCGGTTTCATGCCGGCACTGCCCTGAACCTCTCTGCGTAAAGGGATGCATAACAGGCGCTTTGAGAAAAATCGATGGTATTATCACTGTCGACAGAAACAGGTGCATCGGCTGCTATACATGCATACTGAGTTGTCCCTACGGCGCGGTTTCGCCCTCGGAGGACGGGGCCATACAAAAATGCGAGCTCTGCATCAAAACCCATGAAGGCACGCCCAGGTGCGTGCTGGGCTGCCCCAACGGAGCCATCGTGTTCGAGGAGAGAGGTGAGTAGTTTGGAATACGTCATCATTGGAAATTCAACGGCGGCCGTCGGAGCCGTGGAGGCCATCCGCAGGAACGACAAAACGGGAAAAATCGTTATCATCAGCAACGAGAAATATCACGTCTATTCAAGGCCGCTCATCTCATACCTGCTGTTGGGCAAGACAGACGAGGAAAGGATGAAATACCGGAATGACGATTTTTACAGTGAGCACCGGTGTGAACTGAAACTGGGCAGGACGGCCCAAAGGATAGATGTACAGGAAAAGCGTGTCATCCTGGATGACGGGGAATCTGTAAGCTATGACCGGCTGCTTGTAGCTTCCGGATCATCGCCGGTGGTTCCTCCCATACCCGGGCTGGAAAAGGTCCGGAACAAGTTTACCTTTACCACGCTGGATGATGCAAAATCGCTGGAAAAGGCGCTTTTTGAAAACGCCAGGGTACTGATCCTGGGAGCGGGCCTCATCGGTCTCAAGTGTGCCGAGGGGCTCAGCAAGAGAAATGTTGAAATAATCTGCGTGGATCTTTCCACCAGGGTGCTGTCCAGCATCCTGGATGACCAAAGCTCGGAGATTATGAAGCAGCACCTGGAGGACCACCATATCAGTTTTTATCTTGGAAGGCAGGTCACAGGCTTTAAAGATAACGTCGCCTGCCTTGATGACAATGATGAAATACCGTTCGATGTCCTCGTACTGGCAGTGGGCGTTCGCCCGAATGTTAACCTGATAAAGGATATTGGCGGCAAAACCAACAGGGGCATCCTGATAGATGAGCGGTGCAGGACATCAATTCCCGATATCTATGCCGCTGGCGACTGTTGTGAAAGCATGGACATTTCGTCGGGACAGATAAAACAGATGGCGCTTTTGCCCAACGCGTACATGCAGGGGGAGTGCGCCGGGATGAACATGTCCGGGGTGGATTGCATATTTGACAAGGCCATTCCCATGAATGCCATAGGCCTGTTCGGAAAGCATATCATGACCGCGGGAACCTACACGGGTCAGACATATTATGAAAGCGACGGCAAGGACTATAAAAAGCTGTTCTATTCCAACAACAGGCTGAACGGGTTCATCCTCATCGGGAATATTGAAAAAGCGGGCATTTACACTGCGCTTATCAGGGAAAAAACGCCGCTGGACACGCTGGATTTTGAACTGATCTGTAAAACCCCCGGCCTGATGGCGTTCAGCAGGGAAACACGGGCAGAAAAGCTTGGAGGTGTAATTAATGAATATCTTGGCTCACCAGTTGGGATTTCGTGCGTTGAATGAAAAAATCCGCAACTCCAGCGAGGATGTTGTGATAGAATACTGCTATGGAGAACGCTTCATCGGAGCCGGAGCCTCGGGTAAAACCATCACGATCAACGGTACGCCGGGCAACGCTCTCGGAGCGTATCTTGACGGCGCTGTCATCATCGTAAACGGAAATGCCCAGGATGCCGTGGGCGACACGATGAATGACGGCAGGATAGTAATCCACGGAAACGCGGGGGATGCCCTGGGCTATGCCATGCGCGGCGGCAAGATACTCGTAAAGGGTAATGCCGGATACCGTACAGGTATTCACATGAAGGAGTACCAGGACAAGAAACCGGTGATCATCGTTGGAGGAAGCACGGGAAGCTTCCTGGGCGAATACCTTGCCGGCGGGCTGATTATCGTGCTGGGGATGGACACAGAGGATTGTCCGGTCGGATACTTCACCGGTACGGGCATGCATGGCGGCGAAATATTCATCAGGAGCCATAAGATGCCCAGGAGTCTGCCAAAACAGGTATGCGCCGGTCCGGCAACCGAATCGGATATGAACAGGATCATAGATATCCTGGCGGAGTTCTCGGAAACATTTGGTTTTACGATGGACGATATCCTGAGCAAACCCTTCTGCCGGCTGACGCCAAACGCAAAAAACCCATATAAGCAGCTATATACAGTAAACTGATATGACCACTGAGTTTTGAAGACAGTTACGGGCTGACCAAAATAATCGTGAGGAGGATGGCCAATGACCGCAACCGTTAGCGAGGTTTTGGAATTTGTGAAGGAGAATGATGTGAAGTTCATAAGGCTTGCTTTCTGCGATTTGCTGGGCAGACCAAAGAACATCTCCATCATGCCCGACGAATTGCCTATGGCCTTTGAACAGGGAATCTCCTTTGATGCGCACGCCATAAGCGGGTTTACCGATATCACAAAATCGGACCTGTTCCTGGTGCCGGACCCAACTACAATATCCGTTCTGCCATGGCGGCCCCAGCAGGGACGGGTGGCAAGGTTTTACTGCAATATAAAGAACCCGGATGGCAGCGCATTCTGGGGTGATTCAAGGGCAATACTCCAATCGGTCCTGAAACGCGGAGAGCAGTTGGGCTATTCCTGCATGGTCGGCGCCGAATGCGAGTTCTACCTCTTCAAGACTGATGAAAAAGGCGAACCTACATTGATCCCGTTTGACCAGGGTGGTTACCTGGACGTGGCGCCCCTGGACAAAGGGGAGAATGTACGCCGGGAGATCTGCCTCTGCCTTGAAGAAATGGGAATTCAACCTGAAACATCACACCACGAACAGGGACCGGGACAGAACGAGATCGACTTCAGGTTTTCCGATGGGCTTAGCTGCGCGGACAATTTCTTTACCTTCAAGCAGGTGGTCAAGAGCATTGCGGAAAGAAACGGGCTGTTTGCCTCATTTTCGCCGAAGCCTCTCGTTGACAGGGCCGGAAGCGGATTGCATATAAACCTGTCCCTTGTCCGAAACGGCTTTAACGTGTTCAGGAGCAGTGAAAAAAAGGATTTGATGGAAACTGAGAGCTTCATTGCGGGAATACTTGAGAAAACTCCCGAAATGACCGCCTTCCTGAATCCGCTGCCAAGCTCCTATGATCGCCTGGGCGCTTTTGAAGCGCCGAAATACGTTTCATGGTCCCAGGGCAACCGCTCACAGCTTGTCCGCATTCCTGAAGTCACCGGCGACAGGATGCGCATGGAACTCCGGTCGCCCGATCCTGCCACCAATCCCTATATTGCCTTTGCGCTCGTCATCAGCGCAGGGTTTTATGGCATGGAGCATAAGCTGCCGCTGCCCGAAAGCGTCAGCGTTGATCTGTACAATGCTGACAAAAGCGTCACCGATTCCCTGAAACGCCTGCCGGACAGCCTGGAGGAGGCTTTAAGGCTTGCCGAGGGATCCGGTTTTGTCCAGGATACACTGGGCGCCAGGGCGGTTGAACGTTATGTCAAACTGAAAAAGCAGGAGATTGAGGCTTACAACCTTGCCCGGAATAAACGCGAATACTTTCTTGAACATTATTTCAAGTACATCTGACAGTTCTGCCAAGGATTGACGGAAGGGTGGGATGCCATGGACAGTGCTCTTATTGTAAGCTATTCTGAAAAAACGGCAGATTCTCTGGCACAAATCCTTGCTGAGGCCTCTGTGAGCCGCATAACCACCCTTTCAAATGCTGCCCAGGCCAGGCGGGCGCTGATAGACAACGACTTCGATTTATGCATCGTCAACGCGCCCCTGCCCGATGAATCGGGTGAGAGTTTTGCCCGTTACGTTGCCGAAACGGGGGTTTGCGAAGTCATCCTGATGGTCAAGGCAGAGCACTATGACGAGGTTGCCAGCAGGGTTGAAGATTGCGGTGTTGTTACCATTTCCAAGCCTGTGAATAAGGCTATGCTCTGGAATGCCATAAAACTTACGGCGGCAATCCATAATAAGGTCAAAGCCATACACAATGAGAATAAAAAGCTTATCCAGAAGATTGAGGATATAAGGATAATAGACAGGGCGAAATGCCTTCTGATCTCGCAGCTTTCCCTGTCCGAGCCTGAAGCCCACAGGTATATTGAAAAGCAGGCTATGGATATGCGGATGACGCGAAGGCAGGTAGCCGAAGCGATCCTGAAGATCTATGAAAACTGATAAACCCTTGCGGGTAAGGAAAAACTGACTGCAAGGGTTGTCTTTTGTTGATTGGGAACCGGTTCATTCATGCAGTAAGGAGTGGTGAAAGCATGACAAAGTTTATTTTCATTACAGGGGGCGTTGTGTCCGGGCTTGGAAAAGGCATTACAGCCGCCAGCCTGGGGCGGCTGCTGAAACAGAGAGGCCTTAAGGTGGCCGCGCAGAAGCTTGATCCGTATATGAATGTGGATCCCGGGACGATGAGCCCGTTCCAGCACGGGGAGGTTTTTGTCACAGATGACGGCGCTGAAACCGACCTGGACCTGGGGCATTATGAGCGCTTTATTGATGAGGACCTGACCAGGTTTTCCAACCTCACATCGGGCAAGGTCTACTGGAACGTGCTGAACCGTGAGCGCTCGGGTGGTTACCTTGGACAAACCGTGCAGGTAATCCCCCATATTACCGGGGAGATTATGGACTTCATATACAGCGGCGCTGAGAAAAGCGGCGCCGATGTGCTGATCACCGAAATCGGAGGCACAACCGGAGACATTGAAAGCCAGCCATTTCTGGAAGCCATCCGACAGATTTCCCTGGTCAAGGGCCGCAGCAACTGCCTGTTCATCCATGTAACGCTGGTTCCCTATCTGAAGTGCTCCAACGAGCATAAATCAAAGCCTACCCAGCATTCGGTAAAGGAACTCCAATCCATGGGAATATCGCCCGATATCATCATCGCCCGTTCCGACGAGCCTCTTGATGATGGCATAAAGGCGAAAATATCCCTGTTCTGCAACGTGAAGCCTGATTGCGTCATAGAAAACCTTACGCTGCCATGCCTTTATGAGGCGCCCCTGATGCTTCACAGGAGCGGCCTTGACCGGGTAGTATGCAGGGAGCTTGGCCTTGAAACCCCTGAGCCGGATTTGAGCGAATGGGAAAGCATGGTCCGGAAGATCAACAGCCGGCAGAAGAAGGTGGTTATCGCCATCGTAGGCAAGTATGTAAAGCTCCACGACGCCTACCTGTCCATCATAGAAAGCCTGAACCATGCGGGATATGATACGGGAGCGAAGGTTGAGATCAAATGGGTGGAAAGCAGTGACGTGACCGAGCAGAATGTGGCAGAGATCCTCGGCGATATAGACGGCATGATCATTCCCGGAGGGTTCGGAGACAGGGGTATAGAGGGCAAGATCATTGCCTGCCGGTACGCAAGGGAAAACAATATTCCCCTTTTGGCCATCTGCCTCGGCATGCAGGTTGCCGTAATAGAATACGCGCGTCATGTCTGCGGCCTTGAGGGCGCCCACTCCTCCGAGTTTGATGAAAAAAGCCCGCACCCGGTAATAGACCTGATGCCCGACCAAAGAGGGGTTACCCAAAAGGGAGGTACCATGCGTCTGGGAGCATATCCTTGCGTCACGAGGGAAGGCACCCTGCTCCGGAGCCTGTATGGCAGGGATCTGATAAGCGAGCGGCATCGCCACAGGTATGAGTTCAACAATTCATACCGGGACATCCTGACAAAGAACGGGCTTGTGATTTGCGGAACATCGCCGGATAACCGACTGGTGGAAGCCGTGGAACTGCCGGACCACCCGTACTTCATAGGTGTGCAGTACCACCCGGAGTTCAAGAGCCGCCCCAACAAGCCCCACCCGCTGTTCCTGGGACTGTTGAAAGCGTCGTTATAAGGGGTCGGTTCCTGGGCAAACCAGGGGCAGGCAAACCAGGGGCAAACCAGGGGGACCAAACCAGGGGGACGGTTCCTGTGGTCTGAACTCATGGTTTTTCTCTAGCCAAGGGGATGGTTTGGGGTGACCCCCTGGCGGTGTATTAAAGCCAGGGGGACTGTCCCCGTGGCTTTAGTTCACTTTTTCAGAAGATCCGCATATACAGTATAGTATGAACAAAGGCGTTCACCGATGATGCTGCTGCATCATCCGGCGGACGTCTTTTATTTTTCAGCATCCAACTGGCAAAAGAGGTGCCTGTATGTGCGGAATAGCGGGATTCTGTAATTTCAGCATGGATTTTATGCTCGACCGGGAGTTTTGGAACAACACCCTGGTCAGCATGAGAAAGGCCGTTGCCCATCGCGGGAACGACAATACGGGCGAGTTTCTGAGGGAGCACGCAGGGCTCAGTCATACGCGCCTTTCAATAAGGGATCTGTCCCGCGGCCGGCAGCCCATCGTCCGCAGGATGCATGGGTCCGAATACGCCATCGTATAT
>Ga0209508_1000209_pt1 | contig 68134 bp, 69 predicted proteins | sample AD_UKC129_MetaG_FD_184427 | JGI IMG/M metagenome (GOLD analysis project Ga0209508, IMG submission 184427) | Active sludge microbial communities of municipal wastewater-treating anaerobic digesters from Canada - AD_UKC129_MetaG (SPAdes) (version 2) | ecosystem: Engineered > Bioreactor > Anaerobic...
GCAAATCCGCAGGTTTTTCAGCATCCTTAGGTATCGCCCATGCCCATCCCAGGCGTACAGCGCCCTTAATGCGCCCTTGTTCGCATAAAACTTGAACTCTGCGCAGGGATATATTCCATTTTTCAGCAGCTTGTTTTGTCGTTAAGTAATCCATTATGAATACCTCGCAGAACACAAAATTCCAATTTTTATTATATGCGAAGAAACGAACAATTTCAGCATATTACAACTTTATACATAATAAATAAATTTTTTTCAGAAAATGAGTATACCTGCATTAAATGTACATCCATCCTGTCTCCTCAACCCCTATAAAAAAAGGCCGTTATCTATTCTGTCAACTCAACCCTGCTAATTTTTGAGCTCAAATTTTACCTCTAAAATAATCGTCGATTTGTTTCCATGTACGTATTTCGCCTCTTTAGGTTGAGTAGACAACTTGGATGTACTCCCGAAAACCCAGTAAAATCAAGGCTTACAGCCGCGACATCAATGTTACGCACTCCACGTGATGAGTCATAGGGAACATGTCGATGGGTTGAACCAGGGTTGGGGTATAACCGGATTCTTTTAGCTGGCCCAGATCACGGGCTAAAGTGCCGGGGTTGCAGGAAACATAGGCCAAGTGTTCCGGTTCCTGCTGGACAATGGCTTTAATTACATCGGGATGACAGCCGGCTCGGGGCGGGTCCACCACTATAACATCCATAGGTTCCGGCAGCTCGGGGAACACTATTTCGCATGTTCCGCAATAAAAGACTGCATTTTCTATCCCATTCTGTTCCGTATTTAGTCGGGCGTATTCTATCGAAGGCGCAAATTCCTCAATTCCAGTAACCTTCTTTACCCGGGTAGACAGATTTAAGGTAATTGCTCCTACCCCGCAATACAAGTCCACAAAATGCATTTCTTTATTTAACGGCAATTCACTGGTCAGGCAGTCAATAATTTGTTCAGCCTGGGAATTATTAACCTGAAAGAATGATGTCGCAGGAACCATGAAATTCATGATTCCCAGCTTTTCCTGCCAGTATTCGGATCCCCACAGCACTCTTATCTGACCATTTTTTATATACACGCCACTGGCAGTTAAGGAATTCAATTTCTGCCAGGCGGCAGGAATATTGGGAAAGCCTGATAACACCAGCATAGAATCTCCGGTTGTATCAGAGAAGCGTAACGTGATTTCCCCGCTTCCCGCCATAGGATGCTGGTTTAAGAAGTTCCTTAATTCACTGCTGATAGCCTGTATTGATTTGCTTATGATTTGGCAGGCTGATATGGGCAAAAGCTCGTGGCTTCCTTCCTGGTAATAACCTAGTTCATTCCCACGAACGTGCCAGGTAACCTTGTTGCGATAATTCCAGGGTTTTGAAGAAGCCACTACCGGTTTTACGTCTTCTGTTATTCCCGCTATTCTCTGCAAATTATCCTGAACAATCTGCCTCTTTAATTCAAGCTGCCTTGGATAATGGACATGCTGAAAATGGCAGCCCCCACAAGCGGGAAAATGTGGGCACTCGGGTTCCACCCTATCAGGCGAAGGTTCCAGTACCCTTTTCAGCCTGCCCCGGGCAAATCTGGACCGTTCTTGAATTATTTCTATATCAACAGTTTCCCCGGGAATAGCCAGAGGCACAAAGGTGGCTTTGCCGTCATTCTTTCCTACCCCTTCACCTTTATGGGTTATGCCATGTATTTTAACCTGCATATAATTACTCAGTCCTATTAGGGTACTACTATTATTATTGTCACACTATGGGGATCAGTGTATAAACTTATATTCAATTATTGATCATGGTGAATCGTTAGCCGTTGATTTCTTGGTATTCTATCACGTTTTTGCTTTTATGTTTAGCACTGTATAGCAGTTGATCAAGTTTCTTTAACAGGCTGGTGGTTTCATCATTCTTGGCTTCCATAACACTCCCGCTGATCGTCACCACCAGATCATTTTCCCATTGTAGTTCCATAATGAGAGAAATATCTCTTTCGCAATCAACTGTCCTCTTATAAATGAAAAAGCGGAAAGAGCCTTCTTTCCGCTTTTGCAGCTTGAGTTTATATTACCAAACATTTTTTATTGATTCACGGACCATTCCACTCCGCGACGGAAAGCCGCCAGGTTTACTTCCAGAGCTTTGGGCGGTACTAATTTGCGGATGGCCTCTTCCACCTTTTCCGGCGGCAGTCCGATGACCTTGCTTAAAATGCCTACCAGGACCACATTGGCTGCCTTTACATTGCCGCATTCGATAGCAGTTTTGGTAGCATTGACTACGGTGGTCTTGGGCTTAAGCTGGACAATCCGGTCAATTATATCTTCAGGATATTTCATCTTGCCGCTCATTACCGGCAAGGGGTCCACTCGTTCATCGTTGATGATAACTATCCCGTCTGGTTTGAGATGATCAAGCCAGCGGGCTGCTTCCAGCTTTTCAAAAGCCAGGAGTACATCGGCCTGCCCTTTGGGTATGGTGGGAGAATACACCTTTTCCCCGTAGCGAACTTCGGATACCACGCTTCCGCCCCGCTGAGCCATACCGTGTACTTCGGTAACCTTTACATCATATCCTAAATCTACAGCCACCTGGGCAATTATACGGCTGGTTAACAGGGTGCCCTGTCCTCCAACTCCGGCAATCAATACATTCATCGTCTGGCTCATTGGCTAACCCTCCACAACCTTAATGGCATCAAACTTACATACCTGGACGCACATACCACAGGATACACAGGTAGTAGGATTGATAGCCGCTTTTTTCTCATTGTCTTTGTAGTAAATTCCCGTACAACCGATGCGAATACAGGCTCTGCAGCCATTGCACACCTCATCATCCACATACAGAGTAGTGGTAATGGGAGTGCGGTCTATAAGGGCACAAGTGCGCTTGGCAATTATAACCGAAGGCTCACGTCTATCCAATTCTTCGCGGACTACAGCTTCGAATTCATCCAATTTCAGGGGATCAACTACCCGGACATGCTCGATTCCAATTGCCCTGACTAAATTTTCAAGATCCAGTTTTTTGGTGGGCTGCTTTTTGATGGTCACTCCGGTAGCAGGATGATCCTGGTGTCCGGTCATAGCCGTAGTATCGTTATCCAAAATAATGATAGTAGATGTTCCCTGATTATATACTATATCTATCAAGGGCGTAATGCCGGAATGGACAAAGGTTGAATCACCAATAACCGCCACTAATCTGGAAGCGAACTCCTGCCCCCGGGCTTTTTCCATACCCAGAGCCATTCCGATGCTGGCCCCCATACATACACAAGAATCCATGGCTTCCAGAGGGCTCAGGGCTCCTAAAGTATAACAACCTATGTCGCCTGTCACGGTAACCCGCATTCTGCGCAAAGTATAGAAAACACCGCGATGGGGGCATCCGGGGCACAGCAAAGGTGGCCGGGGCGGTATTTCCAGCCCGTGGCTGGGTGCAGGCTCCGCTCCAGCCAGGCGCTGGGCAATCATTTCCGGACTGTATTCACCTAATAAAGTAAACAGTTCTTTACCTTCAACGGCAATACCCCAGGCTTTTAGCTGCCGTTCTATAACCGGTTCCAGTTCTTCAACTACTACCAGGCGTTCCACCTGTTGGGCAAAGGAAGCGATCAAATTCTTGGGCAGGGGGTTTACCAGTCCCAGCTTTAGTACTGACACATTGGGCAGGGCTTCCCGCACATACTGGTAAGCTACTCCGCTGGTAATAATCCCCAGGCTGCGGTCCCCCCACTCGATGCGATTTAAGGGGGTGGTTTCTGCATACTCAGCCAGTTTTACCATGCGCTTTTCTACTTCTACATGGCGCCCCCGGGCATATCCTGGCAGCATTACATATTTGGGGGCATTTTTCTTGTATTCCTTTAATACTCTTTCTCCCGCTTCCCCTTCTTCCACCAGGGTCTGGGAATGGGAGAGACGGGTGGTAACCCGTAACATGACCGGTGTGTCAAACTCTTCACTTATATCAAAAGCCAGAGCGGTAAAGTCCTTGGCTTCCTGACTGTCGGAGGGTTCAATAACTGGTAGCTTGGCAAATATGCCATAACCACGGTTGTCCTGTTCATTCTGGGATGAATGCATGCCGGGATCGTCAGCGGATACAATGACCAGGCCGCCGTTGACTCCGGTGTAGGCCACTGTATAGAGCGGATCAGCAGCCACATTAACACCTACATGCTTCATAGCTACCAGAGTACGGGCCCCCCCCAGGGAAGCGCCGATCCCTACTTCCAAAGCTACTTTTTCGTTTGGGGCCCACTCGGCATAAACATCTTTGTAACGAGCAAAATTGCTTACTATTTCAGTACTGGGTGTACCCGGATAAGCAGCAGCCACGCTGGCTCCGGCTTCATAAGCACCCCTGGATATAGCTTCATTTCCGATCATCAATCGTTTCATGTTAAAAGTTCCTCCTCGTCCCCTTGACACCAGTAAAACATCTGATTCATCAGTAAAAATATGCCTAAACATTATCTTAACTGATGTAATTCAGTTTTGATAATAGCACATCCCAGTAAAAGCGTAAATGCAGCTATTCATGCGTAATTATTCACAATCCGGTTATACCAGTTTAACACCGCTTCACTCACCGCCCAGGCCATGCCGTATACGGTACTTAAACTGCCCGTGTTGCTGCGCAGGTAACGCTTTTCCGAGCGGGTTCCCACTACCCCGGTTATCGATAGATGCCCTATGGGAGGCAGTTTTTTAGCCAGAGCTTTGCCAGGAAGCAGAGGACCCTGGCGTATACGGATAACCCCCAGATCTTCATCATTTCCCAGGGAAGCATCAATAGCAATTTCCAGACGACCGGAATGCAGCTTATAAATATGGTTTAAACGGCTCACCAAATTGCGGGCGTGAATGGGATCATGCAGAGTACCGTATACGTCCAGAGCCGGGATTTTGTCTTTTAGCAAGGAACCAGTTAGGGGTCCAAAGCTGTCCAGAATATGCCGGTCGGAACCTATGCATAAAAAAAGCGGCAATTTTTGAGGGTCTGGACATATGACCTGCAGATTGATTGCCAAGCGCTCTACAATATCTGGATCTGTATACGAACCTTTGACTATAACCATCAAGACAAGTTCTCCAGTACTGTCCGCAGTGAATTTATAAACCGGGCATTCTCAGCAGCAGTGCCGATGGTTACCCGAATAAAAGTAGGATAGCCAAAAACATCACCCGGCCGTACTATTACTCCTTGCTGAAGAAGTCCTTGAAAAACTTTACGGCAGTCCTGCCTGGTATCGATAAATATAAAATTGGCCTGGGTGGGAACATAGTATAGCCCTAGGTTATTCAACTGTTCATATAGGTAATGTTTTCCCTTCTGGTTCAATTCCTGGCTGGTCCAGAGGTGTTCAAAATCATCCAGGGCAGCCAATGCTGCTATTTGTGCCACTGAATTGACATTAAAGGGGTCAGTCACCCGTTCAATGGCCCCGGCTATTTCCGGAGTAGTGAAGGCATAGCCGATGCGCAGACCGGCCAGACCATATATTTTGGAAAAGGTCCGGCATACCATAACATTTTTCCCTGCCCTGAGGTATTCCAGGCCGCTGACATAATCAGGACTTTCGGCATATTCACTGTAAGCTTCATCGAAAACCACCAGGACATGATCAGGTACCTGGGACATAAACTCATCTATCTGTTCCCGGCTGACTATTGTTCCGGTGGGATTATTGGGATTACAGATATATATTATTTTGGTCTGTTCAGTAACCGCTTGCAGCATAGCCGACAAATCATGGGTAAAATCGGCCAGGGGTACTGGTAAACAAACTCCGTCCATAACCTTGGCGGAAAATTCGTAGGCAGAAAAAGACGGCTGGGGTAAAACCACTTGTTCCCCCGGGTTCAGGAAGGCCAACGCCGCCAGTTTCAACAGTTCGTCCGATCCATTGCCGATAAGAATGGAACTGGGTGACAGGTTATACCGCTCTGACAGTTTCTGTTTAAGTTCAAAACAGTTGCTGTCTGGATAGTAATGCAACTGGTCCAGTATGGATGCAGCAGCCCTCTGGGCTAATGGTGACGGTCCCAGGGGATTTTCATTGGAAGCTAGTTTTACAATATCTTCCAGGCCTAGTTCACGTTTTACTTCTTCTATAGGTTTTCCGGGCACATAGGGCTTTAGACTGAAAATGGCTGACCTGGCCCGGGATGCTACAAATTGACTCATGCAGATTCTCCTTTATGCCAGAGTTATTCCAACATTTGCAGGATAAACTCCGGTAAGGCGAAGGCGGCCTTATGAATGCTTCTATTATAATATTTCATGGGACTAGGAATCGACCTGTTCTCAGCGATTTCATCAGCCCGGTATTTTTTGCTTCCTACGGTAAAAGTCCAGGGTCCGCTGACATAGGTGGGTATAAAAGCCATGTATACCTGCACCAGCGGGAATACTTGATTTAAGAAACTATAGACATTCTTAAAGGAGTCAGCGAAGAATAACGGTGACTCTGATTGGACAACCACCATGCCGTCTTCATCCAGCAAATTGTATAAATTCCGGTAAAAATCAACGGTGAACAGGGGTTCAGCCGGTCCCACCGGATCAGAACTGTCTACGATTATAACGTCATAGGGACCGTGGTTACCACGGGCGAATTCGATACCATCCGCAATATACAGGTTTAAACGCGGATCGTTAAGGGCTGAGGCTACCTGAGGGAAAAACCGCTTGCTGGCTTCCACAACTCGCTCATCAATTTCTACCATGTCCACTAATTGCAGTTCCGGATGCCGGGCTACTTCCCTAAGGGTACCTCCATCTCCCCCGCCTACAATTAAAACCCGGTTGGGGTGAGGATGGCTAAGCATGGGAACATGGGCAATCATTTCGTGATAAATAAATTCATCTTTTTCAGATATTTGCAGGGCTCCGTCCAGTATCAAGGCCCGGCCGAATTCAACGGTTTCCACCACTTCCAGCTTTTGAAAAGGGGTGGTCTCCTGATGAAGGATATCGGTAATGCGCCAGCGGACTTCATACCCCGGGGTATGTGTCTCATAAATCCAGTAGTTACTCATCGGTAGAATCCTCCTTAGCTATTGGTTCCCCTGCATTGCTGCATAGGAGTTCCTCAATGAATTGTATTGAGGTGGTTACCTGGGTCTCATCATTTAAATCCGTATTTATCAAGACCTGCTTGATAGTTTCATTCATCTCTTGACCGACCGCACTGTTTAGCCACCTATGTAAAACATTGATCAGAGGCCGCAGCTGATTAGTTATAAATACATGGTCCAAAAGGGTCAATAAAAAATGCAGTTCTTCACTGGTCAGCCGGTTCATTAGGGCCAGACGAGTGATCAAACTAGCGGTTTCATCGTAAACCCGCTTTTTTACCTCTTCTTCATGGACCATCATAACGAGATCCTTTCAGCATTTTTCATAGTCTGGCGCTGCAGGTCAAAGGTTATGGGAATGCGCACCCCGCTGCGCCCGTCCCGGTTTTTTTCGATATGCAGGTAGTAATTGGGATTGAGATATTTTTTCAGTTCTTCATTTTCTTCCAGTTCATCCCGGGAAATAGGGGTCAATTTCAACATCAAATCTGATTCGTTCTTCATGCGTTTGGCTCCCTGCAGTGTTCCATCGGGGTTTAGCTGCACCAAGCACATAACTACAATTTTTAGATTTTGCGCCAGCATTTTCAGGGTCTTGACTATCTGTTCCAGCATCTGCCATTCCTGCAGACGGGGATCCAGTTTATCCATACGCCCTACATAGTCAACAATCATCATGTCTATATTCTTCTGGGCTTTAAACTTGCGGGCGATGGAAACGGTTTTTTCCGGGGTCAGGTTAGGACAAGGATAAGAGTAAAAGCCGCTGTCCCGCAAGCGGGAATAGCCCTGAAGCACCAGAGATAGTTCATTTTCATTAATATCTCCGCTGCGTATACGGTCATGTTCGATACCGCTTAATATGGATCCCCAACGCAAGGCAATCTGTTCCCGGCTCATTTCCGTGTTCAGGTATAAAACATTATAATTGTTATCCACAGCCACAGCCTTGGCGGTATGTAAGGCAAAAGCGGTCTTGCCATGGCCGGTTTGGGCACCCAGTATAATCAGATCTCCCGGTTTGTAGCCCAGGGTTATATGGTTCAGGTCTTCAAAGCCAGTGGGTAAACCGTATAAAGGAAGAACTCCTTTATAGCGCTCCCTTATTTCCTTGAACTGCAGAAAACGCCGTTCCACTTCCTGGTAACCCAGGGTAGCCAAATCGGCGGGAGTGTCAATGCTATCATCTTCGTCCAGTGCCGTTAGAGTTGTCAGTTCCTCCTCAGCGGACATCAATATATCATCGGCTTCCAATTCCTGTCCTTCTGCCAGCATCTGTATGCTGCGCCGCAAGAATGCTTCAAACTTACGCAGTTTGGATTTGTCCTTTACTCTTTTTAGCCAGTAGCGTATATTCTCATCATCAATATAATGTTCGGCTATGTATTTGATTTCCTCAATATCCCGGGGATTAGTCAGAACGCCGAGACTATGACCTTCTTTCAGGAGTTCCACATAAGTTGGCCGGATATCTCTCTCAAACAAACTGCAGATCAATTCGAAGATGGTGGCATGGCGCGGAGAGTAAAAATCTGCTGCTTTCAACAGGTGATAGGCTTCAACACAGGCTTCCTCAGAATGCAGCATAGATGAAATAACCCGTCGCTCACTTTCCAGATCATATAGAACGTCTTCCGGATAGGATTGAGGAAATGGCAGATTCACAGGCTTAGCACCTTCCTAATAAAAATCGGGATTTTTAACCCCGATTTTTATTATATATTATTTATTGATTACTTTTTAGTTCTTCCAACCGTACTGGTGATATGTATATTTCATATTCCTCGGACCCTTGGACTTTTTTGGGGGTGGGTTTATCGCTTTTTTGGCGGCTTTTATATTCTTTTAATTCCCGGTCAGCATCTTCCGGCAGTCTAATCTCCTTGGACATCCAGTTATGAAGCACACTATCGATGTATTCCAAACCGCCGTTTTTGGTTCGCTGACACATTATTTCTCCGGCTTTCATTATCATAGCGTGGGAAAATCCCCAGTCATAGCGCCATTTGTAGTACATATTCCGGCGGGCTTCCGCATTCATATCTATACCGGTAAACTTCCCGAATTCCATCACATCGGGATCAAACTGATTAACGGGTATTTTGCTTTTCACCGGATCATCCACAAACTTTTTGAAGTAGTTCTCCAAACCTTCAACGCTGTTAACGGAATACTCCTTCAGGTCCTTGGCTATGCGGGAAATATAGCGGGGGTTATAAATATTCCTTTCGAAGCACATTTCCAGCATGCATAAAAGGAATTCAGGTGTCATGTTCATATCTTCCAGCCAACGTCTTAGTTCATTGGCCATTTTTACACTCATCAAATTGCCGGTCTTTTTGGAAATAAAGTCGGCAACTTTTTTAAAGTTGCCGTTTGAATTGGCTAAAATCTCGGGGATATTGCGATTTTTTTCTTCTTCTAAGGCTAACTCCAGCTGTTCTATTTTCAGGCGATATTCAGCGATAATATCATCATTAACTGCTGGTTCAGTCTTGGTAAGCAGATGATGATCACGAGTAATCAACTCTTCCAGCTTGGCAAACAACGGTTCCAATCCTACTCGCTTTTCCATAAAGTTGCTGTTGCTTCCCTGTAAACTAATAAGAGAAAGTTTCTCTAAGCGGTTTAATGAACGGGACAGCTTCTGTTTACTGATCAGAGGACACATCTGGAGAATTTGGCCAACACTTACACCCCTTTGAAATAAGGGCTTGGATTTTTCGTATGTGTAAAAAACAGCTGCAAAGATACCAATGTCCTCAATAGTAAGATCCAGTTCTCGTCCGTAGCAGAATAATACAGCTGGAACGTTGGCTTGCCCCCAGCGAAGAATCTCTACATAAGCAGCGATATTATGCATAAAACATCCCCCAGGATTAGCAGTAAAAAAAGTATAGCACTGTCATGCTGCCGGCAACAAGGAGAGAGAATTTTGCTTACGTTTACAAAACCTTTGATTATTAAAAAAAAACCAGCGTTAAAGTTACAGTTGATTTTTTTAGGAAGTGTTTGCAGTTTGACTGGCTGGAGTATCCAGCAATCGCTTAGAAAATAGAAGGCCCGATTGTTTTTGAGGCCTTCTATTTTATACAAAGGTTGTGTTATTGCAGGACAGTCTGAATTTTTCTCATTGTATCAATCAGTTCGTCATAGTTATTGGCCAGGTATTTTTCCTTAAACAGATTATGCAAGCTGGTTCTCAATTCCAAATATATCTGCTCAGCCAGCAAGGCTTTACTGGTTTCATCTCCGATAATTTTCGTCTTCGGTTGGACACGATCACTGGGAGTCAGGACATATTCATCCAGCCAATCGGGAATATGAACAGGAACCCGTAATTCATTACGGATAAGCTCAGCCAGCACCTGCTGCCCCTGTTCTTCCCCGTGGACCAGGAATATGCCTTTGGGAGCGGTAATAAAATGTTTAAGCCAGTTTAACAGACCAGCCTGATCTGCATGAGCGGAATAAGCCTCAATACTTCGTATATCCGCTTTTACAGCCACTTGTTCACCATGAATGCGCACCAGTTTTTCGCCCTCGACAATACGCCTTCCCAGTGTACCCTGGGCCTGGTAACCAACAAATAGTATGGTGCACTCAGGACGCCACAGATTGTGTTTCAGATGGTGTTTGATGCGTCCGGCATCACACATGCCGCTGGCGGAAATGATAATAGTATTGCCCTGGACACTATTGAGTCTAATTGACTCCTCCTGGGATAGGGCTACCTTTAAGTTGGGAAGCCGCAGGGGATGATCACCGTTAGCTATCATCTGACTGGCTTCATAATCATAGTATTCGCTGTGCTTTTCAAAGATTTGAGTGGCGGAAATGGCTAAGGGGCTGTCAATATAGATATCAATGTCAGGATCCAGTTCACCCTTAAGGTAAAGCTGATTAAGGTCATACAATAAGTCCTGGGTACGCTCCACAGCGAAGGCAGGAATTATAAGATTTCCGCCTTTGGCCATGGTCTCTTTGATCACTTGATTTAACTGTTCCAGACGGTTGTATAATCCTTTATGGAACCTATTGCCGTAGGTTGATTCCATTATAATGTAGTCAGCATCCTCAATTATAGTAGGATCTTTGACTATAGGCTGGTTGCTGTTTCCTAAATCCCCGGTAAAAACTAACTTAATGGCTTTGCCTTTTTCTTCCACCCACATTTCAATAATGCTGGATCCCAGGATATGTCCTGCATCTCGCAGCCTAACTTTTACCGATGGCGCCAGCTCAACAATTTCATCCTGGGGCAAGTACCGGAACTGTTTCAAGGATTCCAGAGCATCATCCACGGTATATATGGGTTCAATTAAAAGCTTGCCTGCCCGCTTTAGCTTGCGGTTTTTACGTTCTACTTCACACTCTTGAATGTAGGCGGAATCAGGCAGAAGAATACTGGACAATTCCTGGGTGGGCTTACTGCAGAAAATGGATCCGCGAAAACCATGCTTGCACAATTTGGGAACTAAACCGATGTGATCAATATGGGCGTGGGTCAGGATCAAAAAATCGATAGACTTGGGATCTACTACAAACTCTTTATAATTCCGTTCTTTAATCTCGTCGGGGCCTTGAAACAAGCCGCAATCTATTGCAAACCTTGTATTGACGGTATCTATTAAAAAGAAGGAACCGGTTACGGTGCGGGTTGCTCCCAAAAAAGTAATTTTCATTTTTTTAATATCCTCCCGAACAATCGTTGCCCGTGTCTATGGCACTATAAATAATTATACCGCAACAATTTGTCGGGCGTCCCTCTTTTTCCCCAGCTTATTATATTCCTGATAAAAGTTAATTACCTCCATACGGATCAGGGATAGTTGGCCTTGCTTAAAAGCCCGTTCCAGATTTTCAAAACTGATGCGACCGAATTCCCGCACTACTTCATTGCTGTCCAGATCCTCTACTACTTTGCTGTACTTGTTATGGACCTGGTCGAAAATGGCGTAATAGATTTGCTTTATCTGCTGCACTCGTTTTTGGACCTGGGCTACATCAAAGTCATCCCGCTCCACTAAAAAAAGCAGACTGTGAAAGAGGTTGCTCAGTAATTTATTATGGAAAACAGCAGCCATTACTTCCCGGCGATACTGTTTGGTCAGAATATAGCGCATGTATTCCTTCACTTCTCTTACCCCAGTAGGGGTCATAATATCTAACATGTTTAAAATTTCAACTTCCTGGGCAGTTATATCAGAAAACACATGAAAACCTCCTTTAGCTGTCTAAAAGAGGTTTCCACCTGAATTACATAAATCCTTTAATTAATTATCGTAATATTAGTAGGCTTTTCTTATGATTTCGCTGCTTTTCAGCATTCAATAGCGTATTTTGTCCTTTAGTCTTTTTGATGTCGACGTAAAAAATTACCCATTTTTTCTATAGCAGTTTCCAAGTTGGGAATGCTAGCTGCATAGCAGCAGCGAATAAAACCTTCCCCTATGCTGCCAAAGGCGTTTCCAGGTACCACTGCTACTTGTTCTTCCAGCAAGAGTTTTTCGCAGAATTCTTCACTGCTCATGCCGGAAATTTTTATGGAAGGAAAACAGTAAAAAGCTCCTTTAGGTTCAAAGCAATCCAAACCGATTTCTTTGAAACCCTTAAGAATTATTTTACGGCGATTGTTATAGTCAGCTACCATTTTTAGCATTTCCGGTTCCCCGTTACGCAGGGCTTCAATAGCGGCCTTTTGGCTCATAATAGGAGCGCACATAATAGTATACTGGTGTACTTTGGTCATGGCAGCAATTATATCCTTGTTCCCGCAGACATAGCCGATTCTCCATCCGGTCATGGCAAAAGCCTTGGAAAAACCATTCATAACCAGCGTGCGGTCTCGCATGCCGGGAAAAGAGGCTATGGAAACATGTTTGCCCTCATAAGTAAGTTCGCAGTAGATCTCATCGGAAATCACTATTAGGTCATGTTTTTTTATGATATCCACCAATGCCTGTAAATCCTCGGCTCTCATGATCCCTCCGGTAGGATTATTGGGATAAGCCAATACCAGGATTTTACTGCGGGGAGTAATGTATTTCTCCAAAACCTCAGGTTTCAAGCGGTATTCATCATGATCATAAGTTGGAACTGAAACAGGTTTCCCATATGCCAGCACCGCTCCAGGAGAGTAAGAAACAAAGCAGGGTTCAGGCACCAAAACTTCATCTCCTGGTTCCAGCAGCACGCGCATGGCTAAATCAACTGCTTCGCTTACACCAATAGTAACCAGGATTTCATTGGCTGGTGAATACTCTACCCCTATTTTGCGTTTTTGATAGGCGGCGATTTCTTCCCGGAGTTCCAGCAGGCCGGCATTGGAAGTATACATAGTGTAACCTTTTTCCAAGGAATAAAAGCACTCTTCAATAATATGCCAGGGGGTTACATAATCCGGTTCCCCTACTCCCAAGGAAATTACTCCTTCGGTCTGGGAAACCAAATCAAAAAACTTGCGTATTCCCGAAGGAGGTATGGACTTGACTGTTGACGATATATATTTGCTCATGTCATTCACGGACTGACCACCAACCTTCTATCCTGCTGCGGTTCATCAAATACAAAATTGTCTTCCTTATAGCGCTTAAGTATAAAATGGGTAACGGTACTCTGTACCTGATCCAGGGTGGACAACTTGTGGGATACAAACCAGGCAATATCCTTCATGGTCTTTCCTTCAACAATAACCGACAGGTCATAGGTTCCACTCATAAGGTAGACACTGCGGACTTCCGGGAAGCGGCAAATTCTTTCGGCAGCACGATTAAAACCTACTTCCCTTTCTGGGGTGAGCTTAACGTCGATCATGGCGGTGACGCCGTCATCCCCCATTTTATCCCAGTCAATAATGGTATTGTAACCCAAAATAACTTTTTCTTTTTCCAATTTGGCTATTATTTCCGTCACTTGGCTTTCCTCAATATCTAAAATGGTTGCTATCGTCTTGTGAGGCATCTTGGCATCATGCTCGATGAGAGCAAGTATCTTTTTTTCCAGGTCCATATTCTTCCTCCTCCATAATGTTTATTAGGCTTATAAATAAAAAACTCATCCCCATGAAAGGGACGAGATTTTTTCCCGCGGTACCACCCTAATTGGCAAGTGCCCACTTAAGCCCTGTAACGGCGGGTACCGTCTGACTTGGTATGGTTGCCCATAGTACGTCAGCGCTCCCAGGTGGCCTTCATTGTGTTCAGCTGCCGGTTTCCACCTTCCCCGGCTCTCTTCCAAGTCTGATACACAACTACTCTTCTGGTCATCGTTTTTTTCTATGCTCATAATTTGAATATATCCTAGCACTGCTGGAATTAGCCGTCAAGGCATTAAACCGTATCGTTAATATTCGGCACAGCAGGTAAACTTTTTCTGAACTATTATCCTTCAGCTAGCATATTATTACTCTAGATTTTCATCCGGAGGTGTCAACAGTGGATACATCTTCTTGGCTGTCTTTAGAAGAAAAGAAAGTAGCGGAACAGGTGGATAAGTACTTTCACTCCAGCCGGATGACTTTTCCTGAAAAGCTGTTTCACGCCTTGCTGATTGCCCAACATGATCTTGAGGCACACCATTATTGCTCCGAAGACGAACACCAGCGTCTTCTTCAATATATCAACATCCTGCAAGGGATTCTGTCCAAATTACATGGCTTGGAAAAACAAGCTTAATATATGTTCAGAATCGGCCGCTGCGAATGATGGAGTAAACCAGAAACAGTCCCAGAATCAATGCGGTGATAAATCCTGCTTCCGCCAGAGGTATTTTATTCAATATATTGCTGGTACTATGATCAACTACCAGGGACGAACCAATAATTATGCTGGCTAAAATAATAGCCAGAGAAAGCCGGTTGGACAGTATATCGATCCTGTCAGCCAGTCGCTTTAGGTTTACGTGTTCCATCCTTATCTTTAACTCCCCGCTGGCCAAAAGTTTCAGAATGGTATCAAGTTCCCGGGGGAAAGAACGAGAAAGCTCAGCATAGTCCAACAACACATTCCGAATGGTCTTTTTGGCCTCCTGGGGAGACATTCGCTGAGCCAGCACCTTGCGTCCATAGGGTTCGGCCAGGTCCACCAAGCTTATCTCAGGATCGAGTTTGGTAACCAGCGATTCAACTGTCATCAGCATTTTACTAAGCAGAGACAGTTCAGCAGGCAAGCGCATCTGGTATTTAAATGAGATATCGATTAATTCGTTCAAAGCTTCGGCAACATTTATCTGGGAGAGGGGCATGCCATAATACTTTTTCTGCAGCTTGCCCACATCCTTACGCAGTTCATCACGATTGACCGGTTGATTGGCAATGCCGATATCTAATATGGAACGGGTAACCGCTTCAGTGTCGTAGCGCATCATACCTATTAACAGGCCTACATATTTCTCCCGCGCCTGGTGGTCTACCCTTCCCACCTGACCGAAATCATAAAATACAATTACTTCGTTTTCTCCAATGGCTATGTTGCCTGGATGAGGGTCGGCATGAAAGACCCCATTGTCATACACTTGCTTAAAAAGAGCATCAATTAGACGTGCAGCTATTCGCCGCGTATCATATTTAGCTTCTTTCAACCGGTCCAGATCGGATATCTTAATACCGCCTACATATTCCATAACCAGTACCCGGCGGGTAGAGTACTGCCAGTAAATCCTGGGGATACGGACCGTAGGATCTTTGCGGTATAGTTTGTAGAAATTATCAGCGTTTTGGGCTTCTTTGTTAAAATCTAATTCATTGCGAATTGCCTCACTTAATTCATTTACTATTTCACTGACCTTATAAAGCTTCCCCCATTTAGTACGCTTTTCTAAAAGCTTGGCCAGCTCCATCATAATTTCCAGGTCAGTCTCCACCTGATCCTCAATGCCCGGACGCTGGACTTTGATAACCACATGCTCCCCGGTTTTCAGGTAAGCTTCATGAACTTGTCCCATGGATGCAGCGGCTATCGGTTCTTCGTCAACACTGGCAAATATGCTGTCAAAATCCAGACCTTCATCCCGGCATAACTGCACTACCTCAGGAAAAGGAAAGGGAGGTACCGCATCCTGCAGCTTTTCGAATTCTTCAATATAAGCAGGCGCCAACAAATCGGGTCTGACGCTTAGCAACTGCCCCAGTTTAACGAAAGCGGGACCTAACTCTTCAAAAGCCTGGCGTAAATGGCGGGCTACACTGGGTGAACGCAGACTGGCTTGATCTGATCTGGGCCGGCCGATATTCATGCGGAACAAAGTGAATCTGTCAAAAATAAACCCAAAACCATGTTTTATCAGGACGTTGGCTACCTCACGATAACGGGGCAAGTGCCGGGCTCGATCTACATTAATACCGAACATGAGGTATTCCTCCGAAACTTGTCTAATATTGACAATACCCATACTAGGTCATTGCTGTGAGAACAGCTTCCTCAGTGTCATCGCGAGGCACGAAGTGCCGTGGCGATCTCGTTCCGGTGTGGGGTGAAAGCCTTGTTGGAGATTGCTTGGCTGCGCTCGCAATGACACGGAAGGTGACTTGTTGCCGGTAGTTTACTCGGATTGTTCCATACGTTTTTCCAATTGCTCAACCCGCGCTCTTAATTCCTCGAACTCAGCCCGGGTAACGGTAGGCATATCCTTTTTCAGATTCCCCAGTTCCTCCTGAACAAGCTTGCGTATTGCCTTTCTCTCCTCTTCCCCTTTTTGAATCAAATCTTCGATAACTTGTCCAGCCTCTTCCCGGCTAATTTCCCCTTTTTCCATTAATTCATTGACAAGTTTTTCTATTCTTTCCCTGGTTACGCTGAATACTCCCAGTCCCAGATAAAAAGCTTTTTCAAACATATTCATCCCAGTTATCCCCCTTTTGGCAAAACCTTAAGAGTTATTCCATGTTACCATAGTATCATATGTGAGTTATAACTTAATCATACAAGAATTAATATGCTCTAGTATATTCATTAATTTAAGCCCTTGATTTATAGCATAGCAGCGGCTATAATATCTATTGCGACAATCACATGGGCCATTAGCTCAACTAGGCAGAGCAGCTGACTCTTAATCAGAAGGTTGAAGGTTCGATTCCTTCATGGCCCACCATCTAAAAGCAAGTAACCACGCAATTTCGCGTGGTTTTTCGTTTTATGGTTTTTGAATATATTGCTGTCCGCAACTAGGAAAACTTATTCTTTTGGGAAGAACAATAAAGCTCAAATCAATTAAATGAGATTTGTTGTTCACATCAACTGTATTATTCTTACTGTCTCAGTTTTCATTAATACTCTCATTGATTGATTTTTCGCCAAAATAAATTAACCGCTGCTTACAATGCAGCGGTTGCTTATATCTTTATGTTATTTAGCCAACTCCTCTGCCAGAGCTTTGCTTTTTTCCGATAATATCAAAGCCAGATGAGCAGCATCTTTATACTTCCCCAAAATAAGGGTTGAAGCCAAATCAGCAAACAGGTTTTTCAGTTCCAAAAAGAGTTTTATCCCCACTGAAAACCCCCTCCTTTGCAACTTATGATGAGTCCTTTTATTTCATTCAGGTTTGTTGCTAACCTTATCTAATATCAATTATACACAAAACTTTCATTAGAATGTCATTCAATATCTTCTCCAACAAATTTTTTCGTTATTGTATTTCTCAAATACTTAGTCCCCCATCCCCCTCACAATTATCCCCTGAAGAAAAGGCACGGTATAAAAACATTGCTGCCTGACAAGCAAGAGTATTAGTCGAGCCGGTGATTTATGACGCGTTGCAACACACGACGAAACTGAGGGCTGCCAAGGGGAGCGAAAAGCAGGATGTTTCAAGCAAGGAGTATTGAGTGCATGGATGCCTAATACGAGCGGTTCCCTTCGCACCGAAATAAGCCGATGGATGCAGGCTATGAGTACCGGAACGAACCGGCTAATAATCCCGGGAAATAGTGATTAGCAAAGGTCGACATAGAGATTACCACACGCTTCGCACTCCCAATGACAAAAAAGCTGTCTTTTGTACTGACACAAGAGCGGTTTGCACCGCGGTGATACTATGGGACCCACTTTTTAATTCAGAGCCTGCATGAGTTTTTCCACCATGGCTTGAGCAGAAGCAGATTCATACTCTTCAATACGTCCTTCATCCACCAATCTATTTAATGCAGCATCCCAGGGAAGCTGACCTAAAAATTCGATCCCGCTCTCCCGGGCAATCTCCGCGCCCTGACTTTTGCCGAATATCTCCAATTTCTCGCCGCACTTGGGACATATGGCGAAGCTCATGTTTTCCACGATTCCGAGAATGGGAATATTGAGCTTTTGGGTCATCTTTATGGTTTTTTTCACTACCATGAAAGCCAGATCCTGGGGTGAAGAAACTATAACGATCCCTGTAACCGGCAGGGATTGCAGAACAGTTAACGGTACATCTCCGGTTCCCGGTGGCAAATCTACAATCATATAATCAAGGTCACGCCAGTCGGTCTCACCCCAAAACTGGTTAACTGCTCCGGCCAGCAAAGGCCCTCGCCAAATAACCGGATCATCTTCATGGGGAAGAAAGAAATTTATGGACATTATTTTAATTCCTAATTCAGTTACAGGAGGTATAATACCATAATCACTAGCCTTAAGGCTTACATCTTTCAGTCCAAATATTTTGGGTTGACTGGGCCCGGTAATGTCTGCATCCAAAATTCCTACTCTTTTCCCCTGTTTGGCCAAATTGGCAGCAATAAGGCCAGTAACCGATGATTTGCCTACACCGCCTTTTCCGCTCATAACTACTATAACGTTATCAATTTTATTCAAAGATCCCATCAAAGCTTTCTTAGGATCTACCCCGCATTCATCGGGTTGAGTTGAACAGTTGCCGGCGCTGGGGCAAGTTTTGCATTTATCAGACATTTTATTCTTCCTTTCACACATTTTGTCTTAATTATATACCTGCTAAAAGCAACCCGGTCAACATCACCTGCCGGAATTAGTTCTGCCCATGGCAGCAGTGATTAAACCCAGCAAGGCTTGTTTGAACCTCTGGTCATCCTGGTCGGTCCTGGCAGTAGTTTTGCCGATGTGATATCCCTGCCGTCTGGCTTTTTTGTTTATATAACGCTGGTAAAGAATATTATCCATATCCTCTTCGTGCAAAATTCTCCCTAAGGGGGTTAGGGGCTGTGCTCCTTTGGCCAGGACCAGAGACGCCAGGCCTAAATCCTGAGTAACCACTATATCTCCCGGGACGGTGTGATTTACGATATACAGGTCAACAGCTTCGGGGGCGTGGTCTACTGTGATTACCTTTCCATATTGACTATGAATATTATGATCGATACTAGCCACCCATATAACCTGTATGCCAAAAGTACTGGCTATTGATTGTATAATATTCATAACCGGGCAAGCATCAGCATCCACCAAAATTCTCATATTTGTCACCTTACTATAGACTTATGTAATATTATCACTGTAATCTACTGTTAGCCCAGATCTTTTTTCCCATATCGTTTTTTATGCTGCTGGTGTAAGCTATATTAAATTCCCTGCGTATAATCTTTGAACGCGTTCGAGGAGTTGGTTGGTTTTGTTGAGCGACGAAACACTCGCTGATCGAGTTTTGCATGGAGACACAGCCGCCTTTGAAGAGTTGGTGAATCGTTACAAAAACTCGGTTTTTCATATAGTTTATCGTATGGTTGGTCACTACCAAGAAGCTGAAGATATTACCCAGGAAGTATTTATATTGGTCTATAACAAACTATATCAGTTTGATAGAAGCAAAAAATTCAGCCCTTGGATACATCGCATTGCCATTAACACTGCCATAAGCAATTTACGCAAGAAAAAGAAAGTGATTAATTTGAGTTTTGATGAAAGTTTTGGTCAGCCGTATGAAGATTATCCTGCAGTATTGGAAGGTGATCCAGAAGCTATTTTTGAACGCCAGGAAATAATGGAAGATATTCGCACTACCATCGAGGAATTGCCTGAATCGTACCGCTCCGTTTTGGTGCTTCGCTATCAAATGGATATGAAGAATGCTGAAATCGCCCAAGTACTAGGGGTCAGTAAAGAAAATGTTGAGGTTAGAATACACCGGGCCCGCAAAGCTTTGCGCAAAGCGCTGCTCAAGCGTTGGGAGGAAAGGGGGGTAAAACGTGAATTGTCAGCTTTTTGATCGCTATTTGTTTGATTACTGCGACGGCAATGTATACCCTACCCTCAAACTAAAAATGGACGAACACCTACGTGAATGTCCCCGCTGCAATAATCAGGTCAAGTTAACCGACCTGGAAAATCAGGTTTTGCGGGATAAATCTGACCTGCCCGCTTTAGCGGACGACTTTACAGCTCGAATTATGCAGCAGATTATAGGAGCTGAGCAGGCTGCTACCATACATTTCACATGGTCTAAGAAACCCTTTCCTTCTAGAGTTAGGAAAATCGCGGTTACGGCGGCAGCAGCCGGCCTGATATTAGTACTGGCAGTATTTGCCCAGCAAATTATTCCATATGCGGGGACGCAAGTAGCCGACTCACCTCCAGTCGGCATTGGCAATTCATCTACGCTGGAGCCGTCAAACAACGACTTGCGTTCTGAACCTGAGATGAACGAAACTGCTGTGATTGCCGGTAAGACCCAGAAGGAACAGTCAGCCCTGCGGACAATGTCCAGTGAAGAAGCAGATGCTTCTGCCGCTACTGAGGAGCCCTCTGCAAGGGTCTCATCTACCCCAAATAAGGTTTCGGCAGCGGATCAAGTGACTTTGCAATTGGCCATGGCAGAAAATACGGAGGCTGTTTCTTACGATGCGGAATCAACCGGCAGCGTTACTGGGGCAACTACAACACCTCCGGAAATGATGTTCCGGAAAAATAGAGAAGTTAATTCGCCCAGTCGACAGGGTTTTGTATCTGAAGGAGAGAACCAAAAAGATACAACAGAGGATTTGCCCAAACCAACGCAAGTCCCCGATACCTTCACCTTAATGAAGGTTATTAAAAACTATACTGATGCGAAAGGTTCAATAATCGAATATCACTATGCATCTACGGACAACCGTTCTTTAGTTATTTCACTTAACTACGTTAAAACCCCGGAACCTATAACTCTGATGAACAAGGATGTTATGTCTTCGGAGCCAGTGAATTATCCAGAAAAAGTTACACTATCCCCATTTGAATTAGCATATACCATTGAAGTAGGCGGTGAGACTTATCAGGTTACGTTGAACGGCGACCTGTCTGCGGAGGAATTAGGAGAATTGGCAGATACAATTTCTTTTACCAAAAACAATGCTGCTTCATCTCAGTAGGCAGATGAATTACAGTATACAAGTATAGAGAGCAGTTGGTCTGCTCTCTTTTTTTTTGGAAAAGTTCGAGTAATCCTGCGTCGACAAATATATAAAAATATTCAGTTTTTTTTGTTATGTTCTACAAAAAGTTTTGGGTTTTTTATATACTGAATTTAGTGAGTTGAGGGGGGTTGAATTTGGACAACTTCTTCGATTTTTGTTTACCATTTTTTAACATATCCACTTCTAAAACAGCAAATCCTAGCCAGCCTACATTAAATGAGGGAAACGGTGATGATAAATACCGTCGTCTTATCGAAGATTTGGCCGATGGTTTTCTCGCAGTAGACAACCGTTTGAACATTATATATATCAATCCCGCTTTAGTCAAAATGTTAGGATATGATCCAGATGATCTATTAAATCACAATTTGCTTAGCTTTACTTATAGCAGTCATGACCAAATGGCACTGCTGCGGGGCATCAGCAATCGCCTCCGCGGCAAAAAAGACAGCTACGAAATTACCCTGCGAACCAAACTAGGCCGTCCGTTACCCACTTATATAAATCCAGCACCCTTATATGACGCATCAGGCCAGATAGTTGGCAGTTACGGTATTATCAAAGATCTTACCGAACTAAAAGAGGCCCAAAACAAAATAGCCTACCAAGCTCAATTATTGGATCAAATCAGCGAAGGGGTGCTTGCCACCGATGCCTATGGGGAAATTCTGTATTATAACAAGAGGCTTGAGCAAATACTTGGTGTCAATGACCTGATGAATCACCCCGCCACTATAGAAAAATTACAGTCATGGCTTCGTCTGCTGCAGGAGAAACCTAACTGTGAAATTGAGTATGATCATCCGGACGGGTCCACCCATTTTTTGCGCCTGTGTGCAGTACCAATAGCTCATATGAGCAATGAGGATTATTCCCTGGCTACAGTGGTATCAGATTTAACCGATTTGATCCGGGCTCGCCGGGAAGCAGAGATGGCCAGTCAAGCCAAATCCAGCCTTTTGGCCAATATAAGCCATGACATTCGTACTCCCATGTTAGGTATAATTGGTGCTACTGAACTGCTGTATCAGGAATTGCTTACCGAGTACCAAAGAGACCTTATTCGAACTATTCAGCAGTGCAGTGAAGTATTGCTAGGGTTAATCAATGATATTTTGGATCTGTCCCGTATTGAAGCTGGTTTCTCGGTTTCAGTGAAACGGGAATTCTATTTGCAGCAACTGGTAGAAGAATGTTTGCTCATGATTCAAACCCGCATTGACCCTGCCAAAGTTACAGTTTATACAGATATTGATCCGGAAATACCTGATCTCCTAATCAGTGATCCCCTGCAATTAAGACGTATTATGTTAAACCTGTTATGCAACGCAGCCAAATTCACTAATGAAGGTCATATTGCTATACGCGTTGGGATCGCCGATCAATACCCGGAAACAAATCCAAATAAATTGTGGTTAAAATTTTCTGTAGAAGACAGCGGATTAGGAATACCAGAAGATAAACTATCCACTATTTTTGATGCTTTCCAGCAAATTTGTGATTTTGATGGCAAGGGAACCGGGCTAGGCTTAACCATTTGCCGGGAATTGGTGCAATTATTAGGAGGCAACATCACCGTAACCAGCCAACTAGGCCAAGGATCCACTTTTACTTTTATAATTCCCGTTGAGATTCCTGAACCTGTTCTCGTGCAGGATTTGATCAATAACCCAGGTAAAACTGCTGCTCCAACTGCAACCGGATATCGTGTTCTGGTAGTAGATGATAATGATGTGAACCGCCACATCCTGTCACTTATGCTTAAGCGCAGAGGGTTTACGGTATTACAGGCCTCTAACGGCTTTGAGTGCCTGTCTCTTCTGGAAGATCATCCTGTAGATATAGTCCTGATGGACATGCAGATGCCTGTTCTTAATGGTTTTGATACCGTACGAAAAATACGCAGTAATTCCCGCTACTCTGACCTGCCAGTTATAGCACTTACTGCTGCTGCTACTGAAGGAGACCAACAGCAATGCTTACAGGCTGGTTGCAATGCTTATCTGACTAAGCCCTTTTCCAGTGAACAATTTTTCATGATGATTGAGGATTTCCTTGCTCACCGGGAAAGTGAGTCTTTCAGTGAAAGTGATATCCAACGTTTTCGCCAGGAATTTCAACCTGAGCTCATGACCATGCTGGAATTAGACCTGGCACGCATGAGAAAAGCTCAGGAAAACGGGGATTGGGAAAGTATTGCCCATATAGCCCATGACATTAAAGGCACCGCAGGTATCTTAGGGTATGAACAAATTTCCCGAACAGCAGCCGAGCTATATTACTGGTCCAACCATACCAAACCTGACCGTATAGAAATCTTCTTAACCCAGTTAGAAAACGACCTGGAAACACTAAAGGCCTCTAGCAACTAGAGGCCTTATTGATTGTGTGGCTGTTTCCCTCTTTACACAGACCAAATAGGAGAATAGTCTATCAGCTGGCTGCCGGCTGTTTTTCGTAATGAGAGAACTCCATGGAAAAACCTGCCCTGCCCTGAGTTAAGGAACGCAAAGTGGTGGAATATCCAAACAGTTCCGCCAGGGGCACCTTCCCTCTGATTATCTGGGTGTTGTTTTCCGTGGACATGGATTCCAAGCGCCCTCTCCGGTTGCTTATATTGTTAATAATGTTGCCGGTAAACTCCTCGGGAGAGGTAATCTCCAGTTTCATGATGGGTTCTAAAAGATGAGAACCTGCCTTCTTCAAGCACTCTCTAGTGGCCATCATCGCTGCAGTACGAAAAGCCATTTCCGAAGAATCCACTTCGTGGTAGGATCCATCCAAGAGAGTTGCCTTCACATTCACAACAGGATAGCCTTTTACCACTCCTTCTTCCAAAGCCTGACGTACTCCGGCTTCTACTGCTGGGATATACTCCTTAGGTATGTTACCACCCACTACCTTACTGACAAATTCAAATCCTTCGCCAGGTTCCAGTCTGAGGATAACATGGGCAAACTGACCTTTGCCGCCCGTCTGTTTGACAAAACGGGTTTCATGTTCAGCACTGTGGGATATGGTTTCTTTATAGGCCACTTGTGGCTGACCTATAGTGAAATCAACTCCATACTCCCGGCTAAGACGCTCGGCTATTATTTCTAAATGCAGTTCACCCATACCGGATATGAGGGTCTGTCCGGTCTCAGAGTTATAGGACACCTTAAAGGTTGGATCCTCTGCCGAAATCCGGTTAAGGGCCTCTCCCAGTTTTGCCTGGTCGGACTGGGTTTTCGGTTCGATGGCAATTTGAATAACCGGTTCGGGAAAGGTTATGGATTCCAGCATCACTTGAAAGTCTTCATCACAGATGGTATCTCCCGTTCCAACGTCTTTTAACCCGACGATGGCCACAATATCTCCGGCTTGGGCAGATTGCACTTCTTCCCGGTGGTTGGCATGCATCTTAACCAGGCGGCCGATACGTTCCTTTTTGTTTTTGGTACTGTTGAGAACGTAACTGCCAGCTTTGCAGGTGCCTGAATATATACGGGCAAAGACTAATTTGCCCACATGCCGGTCAGTAACAATCTTGAAAACCAAAGCCGCAAACTGGTTATGAGCTTGCGGAGGAATTTCAATGGTTTCACCGCTTTGTATAAGAGTAGCTGTTGGTATATCCACTTCCAGAGGAGAAGGCAAATAGTCAACAATGGCATCTAAAAGGGTTTGCACACCAATATTCCGGTATGAGCTTCCGCAGACTACCGGCACTATGTTGTTGGCAATGGTTTGGCGACGGACAGCATTTATAATGTCATGTTCGGCAATAGGTTGGTTGTCCAGATATAGCTCCAATAATGCCTCATCCAATTCGGCAACGCTTTCTACCATTATATGCCTCTGTTCTTCGGCTAATTGCCGGTATTTTTCCGGGATCTCCTGCTCTTTTACCTCATTGCCTAAACGACCTCCGAAGGTAACATAAACCATTTTTATCAGATCAATTACCCCGGCGAGAGTTTCATTTTCGAAAACAGGCAGGGCCATAACTAACGGGTTGGCTCCCAGACGAACTTTAATCTGTTCAACAACCCGGAAAAAATCTGCACCTACTGTATCCATTTTGTTTATATAGGCAATACGGGGGATACGATATTTGTCAGCCTGTCTCCACACCGTCTCAGATTGTGGTTCAACCCCGCCTTTAGCACAGAATATTACTACTACTCCGTCGAGAATACGCAGACTCCTTTCTACCTCAGCAGTAAAATCCACATGGCCGGGTGTGTCAATTATATTTATGGCATGATCTCTCCATACACAGCGAGTAGCAGCGGATGCTACAGTTATGCCCCTTTCTTTCTCATAGGGCAGAAAATCCATAACGCTTTCCCCGTCGTGGGTCTCCCCTATTTTGTGGGTTAGCCCTGTATAATAAAGAATCCGCTCAGTGGTAGTAGTTTTTCCTGCATCTATATGGGCAATAATGCCTATATTGCGCAGTCTTTCCAACATTATTACTTCACTCCTAGATAAAATTCCCTTGCAAAATAGAAACGGCATTTCTATAAATGCCGCCTCTCATATCCATACTTGTTTAGGGGTGATCAGCGCACCCAAATCACAAGTATAGAGTTACTTTTTCAATTTGTCAAATAAAACTTAATATTATTCAACAAACTGTTAACAGGTTCATCCAGTTCCGGTGTTTAGCTGCCCGACCATGAAAATTTGCCCTATCCTACTTAAGCAAGGGGGATATGGCTTTAAATGGTGCGGTACCTGACTGTTTAAGAAGATCGAAGATAATGGTTTCGGTATTGGAAATGACTGCTCCGGCAGTCTTCATTAAGTCCAGACCATTTTCATAGTTTTCATCTGTGCGGGAGCAGACTGCATCTCTGGGAATATAGACCTGGTAACCCGCTTCCATCAAATCCCGGGTGGTCTGAAATACACAGATATGAGTTTCGCTACCGGTAATAATTACCTGCTTGCGGTTGGTTTTACCCAGCAGGTCCACAAATTCCGGTACACATGCTGAAAAATGAACCTTTTCCACCAGGGAATGCTCAGGAAGATGATCAGTTATTTCCGGTACCGTTTTGCCCAGACCTCGGGGATATTGTTCGGTAACAATAACAGGTATATCGAACTGTTTGGCTGTTTCCAGAAGCAGCACAGTATTTTTGTACACACGTTCCCGGTCCTTCATAGCGTTCATCAGTTTTTCCTGCAAATCAATTACTACTAGTACCGTGTTCTCTGATTCAAGATGCAACTTTCTCATACTCTTCCCTCCATATGTAGGTTGATTATCATTACTTAAGGTCAAATAGGCTACACTTCCTGGAACTGGGCCTGCACTACAGGACTGAAAACCATTTGGGCTACTTTCTGTCCGGGAACAATTTTGACAGGTTTGGTGCCGATGTTAACCAGCAAAACCTTTACTTCACCTCGATGATCAGCATCGATAGTCCCCGGCGAATTGGCCACAATTATCCCCTTCCGGGCCATGCCTGCCCGGCTGCGTATCTGTGCTTCATAGCCGTCAGGGATGCGTATTGCAAAACCAGTGGATATACTCTGTACTTCATGGGGATATAATACTATTTCCTCCCTTAACGCCAAGGCTATATCACAACCGGCTGCACCGGAAGTCTCGTATTCCGGCACCTGAGCCCAGTCTACCAGCTTCTGGAACTCAACCTTAATTTTATTCATAGTGGCCTCCTTTTATATTTAATCTGGCAACCTTAATTTCACGTGTTATAGTTATAGTATATCCGGAAAAACTAATTCTCTCCAGCTTATATAATAAGGTGGCAATAAGGGGGAAAAACTTGCGTACACAAACAATATATATAAAGGACAGATTTGTCACCGTGCGGCCGGCCTCACCCGAGGATGCAGTTTCTTGGCTCCAATATCTTCGCCAGGTGGGAGACGAAACTGATTTTCTGGCTTTCTGCTCTGAACAGGTAACTTTAACCACCCATGAAGCCCGGCGATATTTGGACTATGTCTCCCGCAGACATGACAACCTGTTTTTGCTGGCGGCAGACACAACCCGTATCATAGGAAGTTTGAATTTTCAGCGCGGTCGCTGGCCATTCACCAGGCATCAGGGCGAATTCGGCATTTCAGTATTGGCTGAGTTTTGGGGTTATGGATTGGCTCGCCGCATGATGGAAATTATGATGCAGTGGGCTAGAAGCAACGATATAAAGAAAATTAATTTAAAAGTTCGTACCGACAACATCAGGGCTATTAAGCTTTATCAATCTATGGGTTTTGCTATTGAAGGTACCATAGAGCGCGAATTCTTTCGTCCCGGTGTATTCTATTCAGCGTACCACATGGGGTTAAAACTTTAGGGTAAAGCTGGGAAGTCTTCACCTGGTCAGCAGGTCAAGCAGGGTATCACAGAGATCCCTATAGAGTCTGCACGAAAGTAGGAGTACAATGCTGAACTGGATACTAACTGCAATCGGCTTCATACTTGTGGGACTGATTATTCTGCAGTTGCTTTCAGCTGTGCAGATTTTTGAAAATCTTTACAGCCAATTGGTCAGCAATGAGATTGTCCCCTCACCTGCAGAAGCTGGATTGGCTGTAGAAGCTAACTTAACTTCTGTAACAATTCAGGCAAACAATTTTTCTCAACCCGCTATGTATAACCAAATACCTCCAGTAAGCAGTAATGACATAGACAAGGATTCTGCCATTGACCAAGCTGGAGAGAAATCCAGATTGCATGGTAGCTATGAAAGTTCGTATATAGAAGAATATTCTGCCATTGATGAAACTGACTAATTAGCTCCATTATATACGGCCAGTTTGCAAGGTACCCGTTTCCATAGACTGAATTGCAAATCTGTAAAACACATTCAGGAAGATAATCTTAATTATTTCTATAGTTATGAGGAAGCAGCAAGTGCTGGATACAGTCCCTGCGGTATCTGTAAGCCTAACTAAGACTAAAGCCAATAGGATTTACCTAACTTGTTTCTTTCAGGAGAGGGTTTGCATTGATGGCGAAATGGTTAAAACAATTGCTATCTAACCGGGCAGCAATTTTTCTGGTGATTCTTACCCTGGCAATTGGCATAAGTGTGCTGGTGTTATTCATTAAAATTCTAAACAGTTTATGAGTTGCCTTTCCCTTTCCACAGTCCACAAGTCCAGAAAATCAATAAAGGAGTCCTTCATGAACTCCCTGTTTCTTCTATAAAATTATGGTGCGGCAGAAGGGACTTGAACCCCCACCTGCGTACACAGACTAGATCCTGAATCTAGCGCGTCTGCCGATTCCGCCACTGCCGCACAAACAAGCTGATCGGCTATCAGCAAGGTCCATTATAGTACACGGATTAAAGGCTTGTCAAGCAAGCTTTTTGAGTATCACTCTACTAAAGATCTAATAATTTACTTTTGCTTCCCTATGGTCCTGGTCAGTAATCGCCATGTTGCTCCTTTTCCAGCGGTGTCACATAAGTTGGCTTTCCCTTCTGTTTCTTCCTTGTAGTATAATAGCATAGATATAACTGTTACAGAAATTGAGCATTTATGGAGGAACCATGTTTGGGCAAAATCGACGTGAATTAAAAATAATTGCTGTTGTCATTGTCGTTGTTGCTTGTATCGGGGCTCTTGTCGCCTTTACACAAGAACCATTGAACATTCACTACCCAGATGAATTTGCTGTATTGACCGATCAGGACTTTCAGCTGATTTGGAGAGACTATACCCTCAACATTGGTTCCACTCCCGGTGAGACAATTATGGAGTATTATCCGGACGGGTATATGCTGGGTTTGAGCACTGTATTTAGTTTGAGTAAGGATAATATTCTATTCACTTTTACCGAAGATGAAAACATTTTGCACCGAGCACATATAGAAAACCCTGCCCTGTCCACTTCTCGCGGTGTACATGTGGGAGATTCTTTTCAATTGGTGATTGATCGCTACGGCAACCAGTATGCCTGGGTGGACAATGGACAGGCTGACTGTTTTGATGCAGTGTATGGCAGCGATAACAGTCGCTGCATAATATTTCAAGTGAGAGAAGGTTTGGTAAAAAGAATTATTCTGCAAAATGATCCCTGACAGATTAACAAAGAATCTCCCTCTATATTGTATATTGACTGCCCAACCAACCAGGTGCTACACTTAGTAGTAACGTGAAAAAATAAGACTCTTATCAAGAGTGGCTGAGGGACTGGCCCAATGACGCCCGGCAACCGCCCTGGTGGGTATGGTGCTAATTCCTGCAGATGTAAATCTGGCATCTGGCAGATAAGAGCAGGGTATAGAAAATGTATCTTGCCTCTTTGGCTGAGCACCAGGAGGCATTTATTTTTGCCATAAAGGAGGACGGGGCCTTGATCCGAATTGAACATTTAACCAAAATCTATCAGACTCCCAGTCAGCAGGTCCTGGCTCTCGATGATGTCACCTTATCAATAGAAAAAGGTGAGATCTTTGGGATTATTGGGCTAAGTGGTGCTGGTAAAAGTACTCTGATACGCTGTATCAACATGCTGGAAAAACCCACTAAAGGATCAATTTTTGTGGATGGCCGGGAAATTACTGCTCTTGCGAAACGGGAATTACGCACTGAGCGCCAGAAAATCGGTATGATTTTCCAACATTTTAATCTCTTGTCCTCCCGTACTGTATTCGATAATGTTCTCTTTCCTCTGGAAATTGCCAAGGTACCGCATCGCCAGGCCCGCGCCAGGGTATACGAGCTTTTGGAGCTGGTGGGGCTGTCAGACAAAGCCAAGGTATACCCGGGGCAGCTCAGCGGCGGCCAAAAACAAAGAGTAGGTATTGCCAGGGCTCTGGCCAATAACCCCAAGGTACTTCTCTCTGATGAAGCTACTTCAGCTTTGGATCCGCAAACCACCAGTTCAATCCTGAAACTGCTTAAAGATATCAACCGGCAGCTAAACATTACTATATTGCTGATAACCCATGATATGAATGTTATCAAGCAGGTTTGCGACCGGGTAGCGGTTATCGATAATTCCCGTATTGTGGAAATTGGAGATGTGCTGTCCCTATTCTCCAATCCCAGCACAGCTATTTCCAAAAGCTTTATCAACTCGGTGGTTAAAACGGATATACCCGAAGATTTGATCCATACAGCTCAGGTCCCCCAGGGACAGACCACCCGTTTGATTAGAGTTTCCTTTATCGGCAGTTCAGCAGGAGAGCCGATAATCTCTTCCATGATTAAAAAATACGGAATTGATGTTAATATTCTTTACGGCAACATAGACAGGGTTAAAGATACCCCCTTTGGCAATCTGGTTTTGGAACTCATCGGTGATGCCGGCATATTGGATCAATCCATGGCTTATTTACGGGAACGCGGTTTAGAAATCGAGGTGTTATAAATGTTTGCGGCAGCATTATTGAATAACTTTCCCTGCCTGTTCGGAGCCACCACAGTGGAATACTCTTGGTTAGTAGAAAAAGTATCCCTGGCCACCTGGGAAACCATTTATATGGTGGTAATCTCCACTGCCCTGGCTTATGTAATGGGGCTTCCTCTGGGCGTAATACTTGTCACCACAGAGAAGGGCCATATTTTAGAAAATATCCCTGTGAACAGGATTTTAGGTGTTATTATCAACGTATTTCGTTCTATACCTTTTATAGTATTTTTAATCCTGGTAATACCCTTGACCAAACTCATAGTAGGAGGTTTTATCGGAACGGTGGCCTCTATGGTTCCCCTTACTCTGGCGGCAGTTCCTTTTGTAGCCAGGTTGGTTGAGACCAGCTTAAAGGAAATAGAATGGGGGCTTATCGAAGCTGCCCTATCCATGGGGGCTAACTCCTGGCAGATTATTACCAAGGTTTTACTCCCTGAAGCCAGTCCTAGTCTTATTCTGGGGGTAGCAATAACCGCTATTAATTTAGTTGGCTATTCGGCGATGGCCGGTATAGTTGGAGGAGGTGGATTGGGGACACTGGCCTACTATTACGGCTACCAGCGTTATCAGACCCTGGTTCTATTGATAACTGTTATAATTCTGGTAGTTATGGTTCAGGGTGTGCAAGTTTTAGGAGATACCCTGGCAGCGAGAGCGGTTAAAAGGAGGAGGTAAGAGGATGAAAAAATTTATTGTACTGTTGCTCAGTCTGGTATTAATGACGGCAGCTTTGGTGGGTTGTTCTCAGAATAGCGATCAAGGTCAGGCACCTGCCCCTGATCAAAAAGAGAAATTAGTCGTCGGCGCTACCGCCAAACCTCATGCAGAAATTTTGGAGATCGTAAAACCTAAGCTGGCTGAGGAAGGCATTGAGCTGGAAATCAAGGAATTTACCGATTATGTGCTGATCAATCCTGCCCTGGTGGAAGGACAAATTGATGCTAATTTCTTCCAGCATATCCCTTACTTAGAAGACTTTAATAGCCAAAATGGTGCTAACTTAAAGTGGATTGCCAAAATCCATAATGAGCCCATGGGGGTTTATTCCAACACTATAACTGACATAAATGCCGTTCCTGATGGAGCCTCTGTGGGTATTCCCAATGACGCCACCAATGGCGGCCGCGCTTTGATGGTTCTGGAAAGTGCTGGCTTGATTAAGCTGAAGGAAGGTGTTGGGGTGCTGGCCACTGAACAAGATATAGTGGAAAACCCCAAGAATATAAAGATCACTATGATGGATGCTCCCATGCTTCCCAGAGCTTTAGAAGATCTGGACCTGTGTGTTATCAACAGTAACTATGCCCTGGAGGCCAACCTAAATCCGGTAGAGGATTCCATATTTATGGAACCCAAGGATTCTCCTTTTGCTAATGTGCTGGTGGTCAGACCTGAAGATGAAAACAAGGAATCCATTCAAAAGCTGGCCAAAGCTATGCAATCTGAGGAAGTAAGACAGTTCCTGGAGGAAAAATATCCTGGTTCCTGTGTGCCATCATTCTAAATTATAGTTAATAAACCAGACCCTTAATCAACGAGGATTAGGGGTCTGGTTTTTGTTTATCATTTATTTTTTATTGTTGTGATTGTGATATCTATAGCTTTGATTACTGCTTCGGTCTCTTCATGACTAATTCTGTATAGAAAATGTTTGTGCTTACTTTAACAGATTGTTAGCTACGATTAGCTTCTGCATATCGGAGACACCTTCGATTTGTGATCCCAATATGGCATCATTGTAAATCCGGGAGATTTTGTAATCTTCCATTAACCCGTAAGACCCGTGAATCTCCATAGCTATGCGGGCAGCGTGCACAGCATTGTCTCCCACACAAGACTTGGTGAGGGCTGCTTCTTTGGCAAACTGCTGCCAGTCTTTCATTGTATCCGCCAAATAGCCCAGTCGGTAGCAAAGCCAGCGTGCCAATTCATACTTGATGGCCAGATCAGCGATCTTCAGTTGAATAGCCTGGAATTTGGCAATAGGCTCTCCCCGATGCAGTTTCTCTTTAGCGTAGTTAAGTGCTTCTTCAAAAGCAGCTAAGGTATCAGCCAGAGCACATGTGCTGGTACCTATCTTGCCGAAAGCAATACTGGTCAGAAGAATCGGGAAGCCTTGTCCCCTTTCCCCTAAAAGGTTTTCCTCGGGAACTTTAACATCTTGCAGGTAAATATCTACCAGATTGCTTCCCCGTGCACAGATTTTATTCCAGGGTTGGGACACTGAATAGCCCTCACAAAACTTGTCCACGATAAAGGCGGATATGGAATTGATTTCCGTATCACGGGCAAAGACCACCAACGGTCCTGGATAACTGCCGTTGCTGATGAATCGCTTGGTGCCGTTCAGGATGAAGTAGTTTCCTTCTTTGCGGGCGGTAGATTCTATCTGCTTGGGATCAGAACCAGTTCCCGGTTCAGTAAAAGCAAAAGATGCCAAGTGCTGCCCTTGGCATACGGGAGGAAGGTATTTCTGTTTTTGCCCTTCATTACCGAAGTTCATAATGGCTCCTGCACCCAGCATAGAGGCGGAAATAGTAACTCCCAGTCCGGCACTGCGCTTGGCAATTTGTTCTAAGGCCAGTACATAGCTCAAGTACCCAGCGCCTGATCCCCCGTACTCTTCCGGAAAAGGTATTCCTAACAGTTCATATTCGGCTAAAGCCTTAATGAGGTCCTCCGGTATACGTTTTTCTTCATAGATTTGATTGCTGACCGGTTCCACATATTTTTCCGCAAATTCACTTGCCAGCTGTTGAATTAGTTTCTGCTCCTTGCTTAATGAGAAATCCACTTATACCATCCCCTTGCTTTGTTTTATTAAAAATTGCCGGATCTGAGATATTACCTATTCCACTTTATCAGACCACATATTAAAAAACAGCCGCCCCAAGGAACAATAAAATAAGACGCCTTACACAGTTACTTTAACTGCTTTATGTAGATTGTGTTAAAAAGCAGGGAGAGTTAAGCTCTCCCTGCAAATGATGAACTTTGCCGTTAAGCCTCTGGTTTTTGTTATCACCCTTTATTATACGAAGAGAATAACGTAGAAAATAACCATTACTACCAGTCCAAAAGGAACACCTATTTTAGCCCATTCGGAACTGGTAATACGCAGTTTGGAAGCGGAAATGATGTTGGGTATGTTACCGGGAATCAACATACCTCCGCTGATCAGCAAGCCCATCAGAATAGCCTCAATTTGCAGGGTGCTCATCTGGATGCTGATCTCTGCAGCCGTGAGGGTAGCATTATCCAATATAGCTGAAATCATGTTGACCCAGTAAAGCAAACGGTAGTCTAATTTGAGAATATAAGCATCTATCAAGGGATGGAAACCCTCACCAAGGAATACAAGAGCCATAACAAACAGGTATACTTTTAGTGCACGAACGATAATACCCCTCCAGGTTTCCTCTTCAATCCCTTCTTCGATTCCCTCTTCTTCATGAGCAACAGCCCCGTCAGCTGTAATGGCCAAATCACTGGTGATTCGTGATTGATCCCGTTTAGCCCAAGCTGCATAGACACTGGCCAGAGCCGCAAATACAATTATAGTCGGAATAATATATTTACCCAGCAGTCGTAATAGATAGAAAAAATCCTGATCAAGCTTGGATATAGCAATGGTAGACAGTGGTTCACCTAGGGGTGTTAAAGCTGCTCCCAGACCGATAGAGAAACAAGCCAGCACACATATAACTATCTTATGCTTGCGATCCAATGGCAATAAAAAGATAACTTCCACCAGAATAATTGAGGCTATTATAGCGGTAATTACACTCGAGGCCAGCCCTAGAATCACCACAACTAGGAATACTACCACCGGTACAGGTATTACCTGATATACCCGGTTCATAAAGCGGGCAAATTGATGGCGTAATATAAAGAATAAAGCTCCAGCTATAAATACAGCGGAAGCTATCATAATAGGCTCTTTCAGCGCCTCTATTACCAGATCCCGGGACATGATGCCTGAGATAAGTGCGGCCGCTACACCCATAACGAATAAGAACGGTTCCAAATTCTCTTCGATTTGCTTTATAACAAATGGAAGCACCAAAACCAAAAGCAGAATGGCTATAAGGCCCGGTATTACCAAAATAATCACTCCCTTAATGCATCGTCTACTATAATGTTTCCCTGCTATTGGCCCACATAATAAGTTTAAAATAAAATGCTCAATAAAACCAATTGTAATGTTGCAAAATATTCAACCAAAACTGATTATTTATTAAATGGTGAACACCAAAGATATCTATACACAATAAAAGCCGCACTACATTTTGCCAGTGCGGCTTTGCTTACAGAGAACCTAGTTATCGGCAGCTTTTGCTAATATTTTTTCAGCAACTTTAGCAGGTAATTGGTCGATGGAAACTGGCAGATAGTCCACCAGGTTTCCACCGACAATTACCCATTGTTTAGCCTGGTCTTCGATCTGCGACAGATTCGGGCAGCATACCTGGCAACCGCCGACTAGCAGTCCTACGTCCGCATCCTTGTCCACTATTTCGACGTTGGTTTTTTTTTGTAGCTCGTCCTTTACCTGGTTTACTAGTCTAGAACGATTAATGATGGGATTGCATCCGCCGCAATACTTGATACGTAGCTTCATCTCGTCACTTCTCCTAGTGTTGGAAGACCGGCTATTTGCATACTGGCTTTGACTGCAACCAATTACTATAACACCGATTGCAAAAATGAATCAGCACATTCTTTATTTAATTGATTTTCTTAACTGGGTCTTGAGCTGTGAATTTGCCGCTTATCTTGCTGCTATTTGCCAGTAATTCCTAATTCCAATCAATATCCGGATTTTCTTTTATGCCGCAGAGTTTTTCAGCCAGTTCTTTGCGATGCTCCAGATCCACCAGGCGGGCAATCATAATACGCTGGGCTTGAGGTGATCCGGCGCCATGCATGGATTCGGTCAAATACCCTACTGCAGCACAGCCCATGGTCAGGTTCTCAATCAAGCGCAGCATACGCTGGCGATGTTCCGGAGGAACAATGCCGGTGCTGACATACTTCTTAACTAAATGACCAATTTCCGGATTCTCAAAGTCTTTTTCCGAAGGCATGGTTACTATCATACCTCCTGCCAAATCCTGAGCTAAACGGGCAATTTCATAAGGAAATCTGGTAACATTCTGCTTGCACACATTAGCCAACAGCAAATCAATCAGATAATTGCCAGCCGCTGTTTTGCGTCCTTCCGCTGAGCAAGCTATACCACAGGAATAAAGGGTCTCATTCAGGTGGCACATTTCAATGATTTTGTCCTTAACGTGAGATGCTTTGCTTACACCCTGGTAATCAGTAATGGCTTTGGCAGCACCTATCAGGGTATCACCAACTCCGACCTTGCATCCGCCATAGCTCTGGCGATGATAACCGGCAAATCTTTCTACTAAGGTTCCGGCGAAGTCGGTCTCTCCATTCATGAAGATCCTCTCATTGGGTACAAATACATCGTTGAATATGGTCATGACTTCCTGTCCGCCAAAATGTATATTACCCACATCTACGTTTCCGCCTTCCAATTTGCGGGTATCGCAGGATTGACGCCCGTAAACATAAATCATACCGGGGGTATCCAGCGGAATCGCAAAGCAAATAGCCCAATCCTTCTCGTCCGCTTTTAAGGCGTTGTTAGGCATAACCAATATTTCATGGGAATTTATCATACCAGTCTGGTGAAGTTTGCATCCTCTTACCACAACACCGTCGGGCCGTCTCTCTACAACATGCAGATAGGCATCCGGATCAGGCTGCTGTCCAGGACTCTTGGAGCGATCACCGCGAGCATCAGTCATACAACCGTCTACAGCCAAGTCGTTTTCCTGAACATATTTCATATATTCAATGAAACGCTGGTGGTATTCGGTGCCATAAGCCTGATCAATTTCATAGGTTGTGCTGAATACGGCATTGAAAGCATCCAGTCCTACGCATCTCTGGAAGCAAGAACCTGTCTTTTGTCCTAAAAGCCGCTGCATCTTTACCTTCTTTATCAGGTCTTCAGTACTCTGATGAATATGGGTAAAGCGGTTTATCTTTTTCCCTGTCAGACTAGAAGTTGCTGTCATCAGATCTTCATATTCAGGATCATGTGCCAGTTTATAAGTCATAGCCATAGCATTGATAGAAGGGCGAATAATAGGATGATCAACATAGTTCTCTACTTTTTCACCAAACATATAGAGATTAATCTTGAGCTGTCTTAGCTCATCCAGGTATTGTTGGGGGGTTTTCAGTGCCACAATAAATCACCTCATTTTCATTTTTGTATCCCTATTGCGCTTGTGTTGAGGTATGATCATCCTCTGGGAAAATCATGCCTCCCCTGCGCCCCTTGCAATCCTGCCCATCTATAATGCAATTATCGTGCCAACCTGTCCCAAAACAAAAACCAATTTGTTTTAATATACTCTTTACTCAAAATAATGCCCGCAGGACGAATTTTATCATATTTTTAATAAAATTCCGTAATCCATTTAATTCCATACTCACTGGAACACCGTCATTTGGGACTTGCAAGATGATTCATTTATGGATCATTCAGCCTCATCATTATGGGATTTTCCTGGCAAACACCCGGATAAATCTGAAACCATCCAATAAGAACGCTGTTGATACATGCACTGCTACGATATTGCATCATGGTGAACCATTTTTGGTTCACTTTATTTATGAGGGCAACTTTTTATGAAGAGTTGCTAAACCAGAAAAGAAGGTTAAGAAGGATTAAAAAAGAAGGGATAAGAAAAAAGACCTCTGCCAAATGGAAACGGCAGAGGTCTTAACTGGGCTACAGAAGCTGTTTCATCAAGTTAACCATTTCGATAGCGCTGTTAGCTGCATCCACTCCCTTGTTGCCTGCCTTAGTTCCAGCACGTTCTATAGCCTGTTCTATGGTATCAGCGGTTATTATACCGTAGATTACCGGTACTCCCGTACTCAGAGCTACTTGAGCAATTCCCTTGGTTACTTCGGCTGACACATATTCGAAATGGGGGGTAGCGCCGCGGATAACTGCTCCCAGACATATTACCGCATCATAGCCACGCTGCACCATCTTTTGGGCTGTCAGAGGTATCTCAAAAGCACCCGGAACCCATACCACGTCAATGTCCTGTTGATTTACATTATGCCGCAGCAGGGTATCCAAACATCCCGACAACAGTTTATTGGTTATGAACTCATTAAAACGGGATACCACAATACCTATTCGCTGCCCATCTCCTACCAGTTTTCCTTCCAATACCCGCACTGCTATTCCTCCTTAAGTTTATATTCCGGCCAACATATGGCCCATTTTTTCCTTCTTGGTCTGCAAGTAAAAACGATTTTCCTCCTTGCTGGGAATCTCTATGGGAACTCGTTCGACTATCTCCAATCCGTATCCTTCCAAACCCCTAATTTTTTTGGGGTTGTTGGTCATAAGCCGCATTTTTCGTACTCCCAGATCAACTAGTATTTGGGCTCCGATACCATAATCACGCAAATCTGCGGGAAAACCTAATTCCAAGTTGGCTTCCACCGTATCCCGGCCATGATCCTGCAAGTGATAGGCGCGTATTTTGTTTACCAATCCTATGCCGCGTCCTTCCTGGCGCATATAGAGAAGTACTCCTTTGCCGGCATTTTCAATCATAGTCAGAGCCGTGGCCAATTGTTCACCGCAGTCGCACCGTCTGGAGCCAAAAACATCTCCAGTTAAGCATTCAGAATGTACCCGCACCAGAATTGGTTCATCCTGTTCCCATTCCCCTTTAACCAGGGCTATATGTCCCTTGTTATCCAATATGGACTCGTAAGCTACTGCTGTAAATTCGCCATATTGAGTAGGAAGCTTGCTGTCAGCTACCCTTCTGACTAGTTTCTCCGTCCGCCGCCGGTATTCTATCAAATCAGCGATGGTTACAATTTTCAGACCATGCTTCTCAGCAAAATCCATCAGCTCAGGAACCCGGGCCATAGTTCCGTCATCGTTCATGATTTCGCAGATAACTGCTGCCGGGTATAAACCTGCCAGTCGAGCCAAATCTATTGATCCCTCTGTATGGCCAGCTCTGCGCAGGACTCCTCCTTCTTTGTACCGCAGGGGGAATATATGCCCTGGTTTTCGGAAATCAGAGGGTTTAGCTTCAGGAGACAGTAAAGCTGCTATGGTTGCCGCTCTTTCATGGGCAGATATTCCGGTAGTAGTTGTTTTATAATCTACCGAAACCGTAAAAGCTGTTTCGTGGTTATCGGTATTATCCAGTACCATGGGCTGGATCTCCAATTCATCCAGCCGTTCACCGGTCATGGGCACGCAGATAAGACCCCTGGCATAGGTAGCCATAAAATTTATTATCTCCGGGGTAGCCTTTTCGGCAGCCACAATTACATCCCCTTCGTTCTCCCGATCCTCATCATCCACTAAAATTACCATTTTACCTTCCCGGATATCGCTAATTGCTTCCTCAATGGTATTAAATTTAAACATTTTTCCGCTCCTCCTTATATAAAACCGTGCTGAGCCAGAAATGCCATATCCAATTCCTTCTTTTCTTCGCTGTCTTTACGTTTCATTAAATAGTGAGCATATCTGCCGATAATGTCACTTTCCAGGTTAACTTTGTCACCGGGATTTTTGCCGCCCAGAATCGTGGCATGAGCAGTATGGGGAATTATCGAAACGGTAAAACTGTCGGTAAAAACATCTACTACAGTCAGGCTAATCCCATCTATAGCAATTGATCCTTTGGGAATTACATATTGCAGCAATTCTTCAGGGGCTTGTATCCGGTATATAATAGCTATCTCCAAAACTTGTTTCTGCACAATAGTTCCCACAGCATCAACATGTCCCTGAACGATATGTCCTCCCAGCCTGCCGCCAAGCTTTAAAGCACGTTCCAGGTTAACCGGACTGCCCGGTTTTAAGTCTCTTAAGGTAGTTTTGCTTATAGTTTCAGGCATAACATCGGCGGTAAAATGCTGAGAATCAAAGGAAACTACGGTCAGGCAGACACCATTAACCGCAATACTGTCCCCCACTGCAGCATCTTCCAATACTTTGCTGGCTTTGATCTGAATTTGGGCGGAATTGGATTGTTGAGTAATACGCTGTACATAGCCGATTTCTTCGATGATACCTGTAAACACTGCCTCACCACCTTGTGTAAGCTTTAATCAGCAGGTCATTTCCGATCTGCTGCTGCTCTATATCATACAAAAGTATGGCCTCATCCATAGCAGCTGCTCCTGTTCCCGCTACTGGTCCCGGAGCCTGATGGCTGCCTATGATTTTGGGAGCTATAAACCAGTATAGTTTGTCCACTAGCTTTTGCTCCAGCAAGGAAGCATTAAGTCCAGCGCCTCCTTCCACCAGAATACTAATCAAACCTCTTTTGCCCAGGTCGTCCATAACCTGGCCCAGGTCTAGATTGTTCTCAGTTCCACCGACACGGATTATTTCCAATCCTTGTTCCTTTAATGCGTTTTCTCGCTGCCGATCCGCATTGCGGGAAGTATATACCAGGGTAGGCTGCTTATAGCTGGTCTTTGCAATCTGACTATTCAGGGGCAGATACAACTGCCCGTCGATAATAACCCGTACCGGATCTCGGGCGGCAGGATCGTCCAAGCGAGTATTGAGCATGGGATCATCAGCCAATACTGTGCCAATACCGACCATAATAGCATCATAGCGGTTGCGAAGTTGATGTACATATTTTCTCGCTTCCGCAGAAGTAATCCAGCGAGAATTTCCTTGCCTGGTGGCAATCTTTCCATCCAAAGTCATGGCGGTTTTGATGGCCACAAAAGGCCGCTGGGTGGTTATAAACTTAAAAAAAGCTTCATTGAGCTTGCGAGCTGGTTCTTCCAGTACTCCTACCTGAGTTTCAATTCCCGCTCTTTTTAATATTTCCATGCCCTGCCCTGCCACCAGCGGATTGGGATCAAGTACTGCTGCTACCACCCTTTTTATACCTGCTTCAATTAAGGCGTTTGCGCAGGGAGGAGTTTTCCCGTAATGACTGCAGGGTTCCAGAGTAACGTAAATATCAGCTCCCCGAGCAAGTTCTCCTGCCTGGCGAAGAGCGTGTATCTCAGCGTGAGGGGTACCCGCCTTTTGATGATATCCTTCGCCGACTATTACTCCATCCTTTACAATTACTGCCCCCACTGCCGGGTTGGGACTGGTACGCCCCAGTCCAAGCTCGGCTAGTTCCAAGGCTCTTTGCATGTAGTAAAGGTCATCATTGCCCATATGGAAATCCACCTTATCTTATATCCAATACCCTGCATCAAAAAGGGTAATAAAAAAACTCCGTTGTATTCTTCGGAGTTTAAAAGCACAAATAATATGGCACCGTGAAAATACGCGCCATGCCATATTATTTTTCTTCTCCCATCCAGACTTTCACTGTCGGCCCCGGAATTGCACCGGGTCCTGCCTTGCGGCTCGCGGGCTCTACCGCCGGTAGGGAATTTCACCCGTCCCCGAAGAAAAATAAACCTATTAAATTTGCCTTAATCTTAGCACTTAAGCGCACCGGTGGTCAATAGGCGACGGCTTTCTTCAGGTCTGCTACCGCCTGAGTTGGATCAGGGGAACGAAAAATGAAAGAACCTGCAACTAAAACATTAGCCCCCGCCTGAACTACCCTGCGTCCCGTTTCCAGATTAATTCCTCCGTCAACCTGAATAAACAAGTCTTTATTCATTTCCTCCGAAATCTTCCTTAACTGTTCAATCTTGCTGATAGCACCAGGTATAAAATCCTGCCCTCCAAAACCTGGATTAACGCTCATTACCAGGACTAAATCGATATCTGCCAGGCTGGGTTCAACCAGGCAGACTGGTGTGGCTGGATTTATAGCCACTCCGGGACGGCAGCCGTTCTCACGTATTAAATTAATGGTCCGGTTGAGATGACGGCAGGTTTCCACATGAACGGTAATAAAATCGGCGCCTGCTTTAGCAAAAGCGGGAATGTGCTCATCCGGGTTTTCTATCATAAGATGAACATCGAATACCAGCTTGCTTACGGCTCTCAGATCCTTTACAACCTGTGGGCCGATGGTAATATTGGGTACAAAATGCCCATCCATAACATCTATATGCAGCCAATCGGCTCCTGCCTGCTCCACTTGAGAAATATCCTCTCCCAGACGGGCAAAATTAGCGGACAATATGGAGGGGGCTAGCAATATCATCGATAGCATTTCTCCTTTTCCATAACTTCTTCTAAAAGCTGAATATAATTATTATAGCGGAAGTCAGGTATCTTCCCGTTTTCCAGAGCATTTTTAACCCCACACTCTTTTTCCCGGAAATGCAAACAATCGGTAAACCGGCATTCCTCTCTGAATACTGAAAAATCAGGATAATAATCAGCCAGTTCAGTACTTTTCATTGCCGGCAGGTCCAAAACGCTGAATCCAGGAGTATCGGCAATCCATCCTTGCTTATCTATGGGGAAAAGCTCTACATGGCGGGTGGTATGCCTGCCTCTGCCTATTTTTCTGCTTACTTCCTGTGTTTTTAAGTTAAGACCGTACGTCAGGGTGTTGATAAGACTGGTCTTGCCCACCCCGCTGGGACCGGCCAGAACTGCTATCTGACCCTGGAGCAGGTCACGAACTGCTTCCAGATTTAATTGCTGTTTGGCAGAAATGGACAATACTTTGAAACCTGCTTGCGGGTAATAATCCATAATTAAATTGGCTTTGGCATCTGGTTCCAAATCACATTTATTCAGCAAAATACATGGTTCTATTTTCTGCAGAGCTGCCAACAACAGCAGACGGTCCAGCAAGGCTAGACTGGGAGCAGGTCTGTCAACAGCCATAACTATAAGTACCATAGTAACATTAGCTATCTTGGGCCGGTATAATAGGTTTTTTCTCTCCTGTATGGATTCTATTATACCCCGTCCGGAATCCAATGGGGTAAAAGTAACCCAGTCGCCGCTGACTACAGTTTCTTTAAGCTTGCCGCGGATTTTGCATTCGTAAACTTGTCCCTCCACAGCTTGCACATAATAAAAGCCGCTGTAGTTCTTAAATACCAGTCCAACGGCTTCCTGGCCGGTCATAAAAACCTCCTTAACGTTATAGATTAATGGTACGATATGGGGTACCATTCAATTGAATCTCTGCCTGACCGCTGCCAAAATAACTGATGCCAATTATTACCGTGTCCCCGCCTTCGTGCATCTGATCATATACTTTTCTCTCCCCGCGGGTATCCTTAACTTTAACCACTACTTTGTAGTAATCCTTATCCCTGGGCAATTCAAACTCCAGACTGCGAGCCTGAGCCGCAGGTCCCGGCCCTAAACTGACGGTGAGATTTATGGCTGTTTGCTGATCCACCAATACCCCTGCCTGGGTATCCTGGGCTACGACCTGGTCAGCAAAATAAGCATCACTTTCCTGCTTGGTTACTTCTCCTACCTTTAACTTCAGTTCCTCCAGAGTTTGGCGAGCTGTTTTCAGATCCAAACCGATCAGGTTGGGCATAGTAACCCGTTCTGGAGCCGGCCCTTCACTGATCATAAGGTCAACATATTCCCCTGGTTCGGCTTCCGTCCCCGCTCGGGGATTTTGGGAAATAACTTGATTCTCAGCATACTTTTCATCATGAATCGTATCTATCTTGCCTACCCGAAAACCATGGTTGCGCAACTCTATCTCGGCCACACTTCTGTCCATACCCACAATATCGGGTACTTTCTGCAATTGTATGCCCTTGCTGACTACCACTCCTATTTCTCGTCCTTTTTTCACTTTGAAGCTCTTCACATATTCCTGGCTGATTATATGGTCCTTTTCTATTTCGCTGTCGTACTGCTCAGACAATACCTTAAGCTTCAAACCCAATTTAGATAGCTCCTGGTCGGCCTCCTTTAAACTCATTCCCACTAAATCCGGCACCTCTACTTCCTCACCGAAGAAACTTCCGCTGAGGCCATTTAAAATGCCCAGGAACAATCCCAGAACAGCCAGCAGGGCAATGGCGGCGGCTGGCCGCAGTTTTTTCTTAGCCACTTCTTGATCTCTCCCTTCTGACAGCGGAGCCATGATCAAGGTTTTGCCATTTTTATGTTTACTGGTATAGGAGGAAAAATGCTGGCTATGAAAGTTTAACAGAGCATTACGCAGTTCTTCGGCTGTAGCAAAGCGATGCTGGGGCAATTTCTCCATGGCTTTGGTAATAATACCTTCTAAACCCAAGGGAACTTCCGTATTATAATCTCTCACCGAGGGAATGTCATCGTGAATATGTTTTAAAGCTATGGTGATGGGGCTATCAGCATCGTAGGGAATCCGTCCGGTCAACATTTCGTACATGACACATCCCAGTGAGTAAATATCAGTAGCCCTGGTCAAAGGTTCACCCTTGGCCTGCTCGGGAGATATATACTGTACCGACCCTACTACATTTCCTCCAAAGGTTATAGTTTTAGTGGTCATGGCCTGGGCAATGCCGAAATCAGCTACCTTAACAATTCCAAAATCAGTTATTAAAATGTTCTGGGGTTTTATATCCCGGTGAATAATGCCTTTTTCATGGGCATAATGCAAACCATCGCAAATCATTATGGCTATATCGACCGCTTTTTCAACAGGCAAAGGTGCTTCTGCCTCAATCAACTCTTTGAGAGTCTGTCCCTGAACATATTCCATGACTATGTAATAGCAGTCACCCTGTTGTCCTACATCATAAATATTTACCAGATTGGGATGGGACAAACTGGCAGCAGCCAGGGCTTCCGTTTTAAACCGGTGCACAAAGCTTTCATCCCTGGCAAATTCCTCTTTAAGTACTTTTACAGCTACAATACGGTCCAGTATTCTGCAGCGGGCTTTATATACTATGGACATTCCGCCCTCGCCGATTTTCTCCAGCAATTCATATCTATCCTGTAAAACTGTCCCTGCCAACTGTTTTTACCTCCTAGTTGAAGCTTAAGAGCACAATAGTAATATTATCAAAGCCGCCTTTTTCCAAAGCTTTGCTGATTAAACTGTTGGCGGCAGTCTCTAAGTCATCGCTGTGAGCCAGAATGATTTCCAGTATCTCATCGGGGATAAGCATATCAGTTAAACCATCACTGCACATCAGCAGAATGTCACCTGCTAATATCTCTTCGCTGAATAAATCTATTTCTACCTGATCGTCTACACCCAAAGCTCGAGTTAAGATATGGTTGTAAGCATTTCCTCTCATTTCTTCGGGCTTTAATATTCCGTGGGAGAGCATCTCCTCGGCAAGGGTATGATCGCGGGTTATTTTGCGAATAGTGTTGCTGCGGATAAGAAAGACCCCACTGTCCCCTACATTGGCTACCAGCAAACGGGAACCGTCCACCAGCACTGCCGTTACAGTTGTACCCATTTCAAACAGGTGTTCATTTTCCAGACCGGCTTTTAAAATAGCTTGATTGGCTGTTTCAATAGCTTGTATAAGCCTCTCCCGGGCATCGGAGGATGCAGAGTTCTTCATGGATTGGCTGATAGTTTGGACCGCCATACGGGAAGCAACTTCACCGCCGCGATGCCCCCCCATACCATCACAGACCAGGAAAAAGCCCTGCTTTTCGTCTATCCAAAAAGCATCCTCATTTTTTTTACGCACTAATCCAATGTCTGAAATCCCAACAACTTTCATTAAACGAGCACCTCAAATGCTGAAACCTGCAGAAGCCAGAAAACCTAGCGTTCTTTAACATACAACTGTCCGCAGGCTGCTTCAATATCCCCGCCCCGTTCTTCGCGGATAGTGACATTTAACCCTCCTTCAACCAGCCAGTGGTAAAACTGCCAAACTTTATTACTGGATGGTCTTTTAAAAGGCAATGTCTCTACTTCATTATAGGGAATAAGATTTATATTGGCTAGCAATGGTTTGACCATCTTAATGAGTTCATGGGCATGTTCCCTGCTTATATTCACATCGTCCAGCATAATATACTCAAAGGTAACCCGTCGATTGGTCTTATCTAAGTAGTACTCCACTGCTTCCATCAACTGGCCCAAAGGATATTTGCGGTTAAGGGGCACCAGCTGATCCCGCAACTGATCATTGGGAGCGTGCAGGGATATGGCCAGTGTTATCTGGAGATCTTCTTCTGCTAACCGCTTGATCCCCTTTACTTCTCCCGAGGTGGAAATGGTAATATGCCTCTGGTCGAGATTTATACCCTGGGGATCGATGAGCAGGTAAACTGAAGCTATTACCTGATCATAGTTTAGAAAAGGTTCCCCCATGCCCATATAGACCACATTGCTGATTATATTATCGTCGTTCTTTTTCAAGCGCTTTTTAAGCTCCCGGCGTGAACTTAAAAATTGCCCCACCATTTCATGGGATTGCAAATTGCGGTGATAACCGGATGACCCTGTAGCACAAAAAGCACAACTTATGGGGCAGCCTACCTGGGTAGAAATACACAGGGAATAGCGAGACCCTCGTCCCTCTCCCTGAGGAATTACTACGGTTTCAATACGTTTGCGATCCTCTAATTCCATTAGAAATTTACGGGTTCCGTCCTTGGATACCCGCTGTTTTAAAACCCTGGGTATGGACACTACTGCTGTCTCATCTAATTGCCGGCGCAGTTCCTTGGGAATATCACTCATTTCATAAAAGGAGCTGATATCTTTTTGATAAATCCACTTGTATATTTGCCTGCCTCGATATCTGGGCTGTCCAATTTGCAGCATATAATCTTCCAATTGCTTACAGTTCATGCCCAGCAGTTGAGTGCGATTAATGGTGTTCAACTAGTTAAATCCTCCTTAATAAAGCATAGAACATACCGTCTGTATTATAACGGCCCGGGATAAGCAAGAGCATACCCTGCTGAGCCTGGGACCGGTCTTCACCACGAAGAGGAAAAAATTCCAGACGATCGTCCATTGGTTCCAGCCTAAAGTCAGGGTGCTTTTCTAAAAATTCCTCTACCTGCAGCTGGTTTTCCTGTTTCAACGTAGAGCAGGTAGAGTATAGAATATATCCCCCTTCTTTAACCAACTGGGCAGCTTTATGCAGCAAGGCTTGCTGGATCTCCAGCAAGGCTTTTAGATCTTCAGGACGCCTCTGCCACCGGGAATCAGCCCGCCGGTTCAATACCCCCAGGCCACTGCAGGGAGCATCCAGCATGATCCGGTCAGGCCTCTTTCCTTCATATGCAATCTGGGTTGCATCCCCTGCTTCAGTACAAATTATGGATATTCCCATACGGGATGCATTCTTAGCCAGAAGATCCAGTTTTTGAGGGTATATATCAAAAGCTATTATTTTACCTTGATTATTCATTAATTCAGCCATCTGAGTGGTTTTGCCCCCCACCCCGGCACACAGATCAAAGACTGTTTCCCCAGGCTGGGGGTTTAATAGCCAGGCTGCTAACATGGATGCCTGGTTCTGAACATAGAACAGACCCTCCTTAAAGGATTGCAGATCGGAAATTGACTTGGACAGGGATTGTACACTAATAGCCCAGGGTATTAGGGATGAAATATGGCAGGCCACTCCCTCACTGTGTAAACAATGCACTAATTGTTCGGGGCTGGTTTTCAGCTGGTTGCAGCGAAAATCCAAGCTCGGCCTGCGATTATTGTACTCCAGGATTGATACAGTGGCATCCCAGCCAAACTCATTAAGGTAATACTTCACAATCCAGTCGGGATGGGAATGGTATACCGCAAGATATTCAGGTTCATGGTCAGGCGGATAGGTTAAGTTATCTTTTTGCCGCAGTATATTACGAAGTATGGCGTTGACCACCCGGGCCATGGAACTGTTTACTCTCTGGCGGGTTAAATTAACCGCTTCATTTATACAGGCATATGGAGGTATGTTTTCCATGAACAGCAGCTGGTACAAGCTTAATCGCAATATATTCAGGAACCAGGGGTTCTGCTTTTCCAGCTTGCCTTTTAAAAAAAAGGCAAGCACCCAATCCAGGTGCTTTTGCATGCGAACAGTTCCATTGACCATCTCTGTGATCAAGTTTCGCTCATGTATTGACAGGCTGCTGTTCTGCAGCCCTTTATCCAGCGCAAGGTTGGCAAAAGCACCCTGTTGATTAATCTGGTAGAGAATCGACAGGGCTTGCTCACGAACCGAACCGTCAACTGATGCATCTTTGCTAGAATTGCGCTGGCCTGATTTCAATTATTCATCACTGCCTCCGAAAATGCTCAGGTAATAAAGCAAGTTGGCTATGGCGGACAGGGTCGCTGCCAGATAAGTAAGGGCTGCCGCTCCCAGAACCTTTTTCACCATCGGGACCTCGTCAGACGCTATTATCCCTGCTTCCGACAGTTGCAGAACCGCCCGGCGGGAAGCATTTAGCTCCACAGGCAGAGTTACTAAATGGAACAAAACTACGGCCGAAAATAGTATGATACCCACCATTATCAGATCCAGGCTGCCGATGAAAAATCCCACCAACAGAATAGGGAAGGATGCTGAAGAAGCAAAATTAGTAACGGGTACTAGTTTATGGCGTAAAGTCAAAGGACCATATTGGTGCTGGTGTTGAATCGCATGGCCTACTTCGTGAGCCGCCACCCCAATGGCGGAAATGGAGTTGCTGCCGTAAACTGTTTCCGACAAACGCACCATCTTGGCGGTGGGATCATAATGATCAGTCAGACTCCCTGGTATGGGCTGAATGCCTACCGTGGAAGACATGCCATTGCGTCGCAACAGCATACTAGCAACTTCTGCTCCGCTCATCCCCCGGGAAGAACGTACCTGAGAATAGCGATTGAAAGTAGATTTGACTTTAAACTGGGCGTACAAAGACAGTATAAAAGCTGGCAGGATAAAAAGAATGTAAGACATATTATCTTCCTCCTTTGCTGAAAAAATTCATGGCATTGTGGACATATCCCATATCCACATCGGTATTCAGACAAGGTCCATGAGGCCGGCAGTTTATTATTCCCAGAACGGGAATAACGGATATATCCTGAATTCCTAAAGAAAGATCCCTTTCACAGGCAATGGCCACCACGGCACTGGGCTTCTGCTCTTTTATTGCCTGGCGAGCCAAGGTACCACCGGTAACTACTCTCAGCTTGCAATCGTATTGGGCGGCTAGTTGTTTCAACTCCCCGATTTTACACTTGCCGCACTGCTTGCAGTTTGCCACATCAATGGTAATTTTATGGGGGCATTCTGAATTTTGCAAGCAGTGAGGGGCCAAAATCATTACCTTTTCCCCGGGTAATTTTACTTTTTTGGAACGAACCAAGTAATTATTGACGGAGATAAACGACCGTAGAATTGAATCCCGGTCCACCCTCAGCAATTTGCCGACTAACAGGGCTACGGGAAACAGCCATTCATTGACCACCCGGGCGACACTCTCCTGCCAGGGTGTGGTATGGGAACGAATGATCATAATAACCATTGCCATTATCCCCAGGGCGAAGATAATCAAAAAGAGTATGGCTCCAGCTACTAGTATGACTAATAATACCTGGTTTACTAGCATGGTCCGGTTGGCAATCAGGTACCATGCCAGCCATATAACTGCAGCTATTAAAAAAAGACTGAAGGTTAACAGCCCTAAATATAAACGTTTTTTGGCTTCCATACTGTACGCTCCCTAATTGCCCAGCTGTTCCCCCGCATCCAGCCTGACTCCTTTTAGGAATTCCCTGGCCAAAATACGTTTTTTGCCTGCCCTTTGCACCTCCAGTATTTCCAGATAACCTTGTCCAGTCTGGACCAGGAAACCGTCCTGGGTTTTGGCTATAACTTCACCGGCTTTGCCGGTATTGTCATGTTCCTGAACACGACTGGCGAATATTTTGAGTTTATCGCCCTTGTAAGTAGTATAGGCACCTGGTTTGGGATTTAGCGCCCGTATTTTATTGTGTATATCCCAGGCGGAAGACGACCAGTCAATAATTTCGTCTTCGGGCTTAATCATGGGTGCATAAGTAGCCTGGGAATCATCCTGAGCCTTAGGTTGAACCGTTCCTGCTTGGACTTGGTTTATGGTCTGCAATAAAAGTTCTGCTCCGGTCCGGGCCAAAATCTGTTCCAGTTCGCCGCTGTTCATCTCCAGGGGAATTGGTACGGTTGTTTGCAATATTATATCACCGGTGTCAAGCCCTTCATTCATAAACATGGTGGTCACTCCGGTGATTGTTTCCCCGGCCATTATAGCCCTTTGAATCGGAGCAGCCCCCCGGTAGCGGGGCAGCAAAGACGCATGGACATTTATACACCCATGGTCAGGGATATTCAGAATATCAACAGGTATTATCTGTCCATAGGAGACTACCACAATAAGATCTGGATGCAAGGAAGAAATAGTCTGCACAGCTTCACTATCACGAATGCGGTTATATTGATATACAGGCAAATTCCTTGCCATAGCTGCCTGTTTTACCGGCGGGGCTTCTATTTTATGCCCCCGGCCTTTTGGGCGGTCAGGCTGGGTAATGACTGCCGCTACCTGGAAGTTGTCAGCAAGGATTTGCAATGATGGCACGGCAAACTCAGAGGTACCCATAAAGACTATCTTCATGTTTTCACCTCGGGATTAAGACTTGACCCGGCGGATGTCGGTAGCTTTATCTATGAAAAGTACTCCATCCAGATGATCAATTTCGTGCTGAAAAGCTCGCGCCAGGAGTTCGGTGGCTTCATATTCCACCTCTTGGCCTTCACGGTTCAGCCCCCGGACCACCACTCGATTGGCTCGTTTAACCGTACCAACCACATTGGGGATGCTTAAACAACCTTCCCGGCCGATTTGCTCACCTTCAGCCAATATTATCTCAGGATTGATCAGTTCTATTAGCTGGTCGCCGGCATCCACTACAATGATTCGTTTGGGAACTCCTATTTGGGGGGCAGCCAGGCCGACCCCATCAAAAGCGTACAGAGTATCCCGCATATTATCTAATACTCGTATTACACCGGCATTAATATTCTTTACCGGTAATGCTGGTGTACGCAGAATTTCAGCAGGTTCTTCAACAATCTGGTATACACCCAAAAACAATGTACCTCCTTATAACATTATCCCTGGATCCATATCGAAAACCACTCTTACATCGGAATCCCATCTGCAGCGGAGTAAATAGTTGCCCAGGCTCTGCAGCAGTTCCCAGCTCTCTGCTTTTAATATAATCTGCATGCGGAAGCGCTTTCTTAATCTCCAAATGGGGCAGGGAGCCGGGCCTAATATTTGTATGTCATCTTCGACGGAATCCAAGCGTTCATCAATTAACTGTTTGAGAATGGCAGCTGTCTTCTCTGCTTGTTTTTGCAGTTTAGAGCTTATCTCAATTCTTAGTATACTGGAAAAAGGCGGATATCCCAGACTTTTTCTCAGACTAATCTCCTCATTGTAAAAGCCGTGATAGTCTTGGCGTAAGGCCATGCGGATAATGGGATGATCCGGTTGAAAGGTCTGAATTATCACCTGACCGGGTATGGGACCTCTTCCGGCTCTTCCCGCTGCCTGTACCAGCAGTTGAAAAGCCCTTTCCCCGGCTCGATAATCAGGTATTCCCAACATCCCGTCAGCATTAATTATACCTACCAGGGATACCTGAGGAAAATCAAGCCCTTTGGCTACCATTTGTGTTCCTATCAGTATATCAGTTTTACCTTGCTGCATGGATGTCAATACTTTTTGCAGATACCCCCGGCGCCTGGTTTTGTCCAAATCCAAGCGATCAATGCGGGCTTGGGGAAAAAGCTGGCGTACATCTTGCTCAACTTTTTGGGTGCCCCAGCCAACACTGGCCAAATGGCGGCTGGAACAGCGGGGACAAACAGTGATTTCTTCCGCCTGGTAATTACAATAGTGACATATATACCGTTTGGTATCCTGATGATAATTAAGGCCTACGGCACAGTTAGGACACGTGGCTATCATACCACATTGCTGGCAAATAGTCATGGGTGAGTAGCCCCTGCGGTTTAGAAATAGAATACATTGCTGCCCATTATCCAGGACCTCCTGGATGCTCCTGGCTAATCGGGCTGATATACACGACCTGTGCCCATGTCTCCAGTTACCCCTTAGATCTTCCACGGTAACCTCCGGCAGAGGTAATCCCTCCACCCTTTTCGGCAAGGATAATAATTGGGAACCACCGGTTTTAGTACGATGATAGCTTTCTATTGAAGGAGTAGCACTGCCTAGGAGCAGTACCGCTGATTCAAGCTGACAGCGATGCCTAGCAACTTCCCGGGCATTATAGCGAGGACTCTCCTCTTGTTTGTAAGTTGATTCCTGCTCTTCATCAATAATGATCAGACCCAAGTTGCTGAAAGGGGCAAAAACGGCTGAACGAGTCCCCAGTACTACATTTACTTCTCCTTCGGCAATCCGCTTCCATTCCTCGTACCGTTCCAGCGGAGGAAGTCCGCTGTGGAGTACTGCCGTACCCGGAATCCGTGCAGCGAACTGATTGATAAGGTGCTCGGTCAAAGCTATTTCCGGTACCAGAACAATAGTCTGTAATCCTTTTTCCATAGCTGACAGCACACAATTAATATATACTTCTGTCTTGCCGCTGCCGGTAACCCCATGGAGAAGGAATTCCTGATACTTTTTTTGGCTGAGAGCTTTCTGAATAGCGTTGACCACTTGCTTTTGTTCCGGAGACATGGTAAATAATGCCGGTTTAATTTCCGGCTGCAATTTTTGCCTTTCAATCAGTCCCTGTTGTACTAGGGCTTTGATACTGCTAGGGGCAAAGGTCTTTTCCAATTGACGGCATTCTATAGGTCCGACTCTTTTTAGCAACTCCAGGATCTGGGCCTGCCGCGGTGCTTTCCTGCCTATTTTATCCAGATCAAACTGAGCCTGATCTGCAATTATATATACCCAGCCATCTTTGCGCTGTCTTTTTGTCCCGTATCTGCCGACTGGAATCAGAATGTTCTCGATACACAGCTGGTTTAAAGTATTCTCTCCTATCACCTGCCGGGCCTTGTTCTTGGTTATGCCCCCGTTCTCCGCTATATTATGCAAAAAAGCTCTTATTTCTTTATCCAAGTTTTTTAACGAATCATCACTGATGCCGGGATTTAGAATGATCCAGTCGGAATGAGCCTTTTTGTGAGCGGGAGGAACCAGGAGAGCTAAAACGGAACTTAGCGGCGCCAAGTAATACTGGGACATCCAATCAGCTAGCCGGAAAAGGCTGGTACTTATTACCGGTTCCCGGTCTAATATATCTATAATTTTTTTCAGATTACCCGTATCCTTTATGGAACGCAGGTTACGGACATATCCCTCCACCCTGCGGTTTCCCAGAGGAACCAGCACTCTCATACCACAGGCTATTTGTGAGGCCAAGGAGTCAGGAACCAAATAAGTAAAAGCCTCATTAAAAACCGTGGATTTTTGATCAATGATTACTTCTGCACTAAGCATAGCTCCCCCCATAATTGTCAACTGTAAAACAGATAAGGATGAATGAATACATTATTGCACTGTTTAATCAAAAGTATTAGAAAGGCGAGGTGTACCGGATCAAGCCGGCTAATACTCTTGTATTACATTTACATTTAATACTCCTACTGAGCATATGGTCCGCGCTTATCTGCATAGAATCTGTGTTCAAAATATCGAAAAAACAAAGAGGCGGGAAACCCGCCTCCGCCCATGGGATACTATAGTCCTGCTTGTTTTCGGAGTGTTTCGGCTTTGTCAGTGCGCTCCCAGGTAAAGTCCGGATCATTTCGGCCGAAGTGACCGTAAGCGGCGGTTTTCTTATAAATGGGACGCCGCAGGTCCAGATCGCGAATTATCGCTGCTGGGCGCAAATCAAAATTATTCCTGATAAGTTCTACTATTTTTCCTTCCGGAATATGATTGGTCCCGAAGGTATCAACTCTTATAGATACGGGATGAGCCACTCCGATGGCATAGGCCAATTGGATTTCCATGCGGTCAGCCAGACCGGCAGCTACACAGTTTTTAGCTACATAACGGGCAGCATAGGCAGCGGAACGGTCTACCTTAGTGGGATCTTTGCCGGAAAATGCTCCTCCGCCATGACGGGCCATGCCTCCATATGTATCAACAATAATCTTTCGGCCTGTCAAACCGCAGTCCCCCTGAGGTCCGCCAATAACAAACCGCCCGGTTGGATTTATAAAGAATCTGGTTTTGTCATCCAGCATACCGGCAGGAACGACCGGTTTTATTACATGTTCAATAATATCTCTGGATAATGTATCGGCATCCACTTCCGGATGATGCTGGGCGGAAACCACGACGGTATCGATTCGAACCGGTTTATCATCATGATATTCAACGGTCACCTGGGTTTTGCCGTCTGGACGCAAGTAAGGCAGAATTCCTTCTTTGCGAACCTGAGCCAACCTCTGGGCCATGCGGTTAGCTAATAATGCGGGCAAAGGCATATATTCTTCGGTCTCATTGGTGGCGTAGCCAAACATCATTCCCTGGTCACCAGCACCAATAAGCTCAATATCCTCTTCAACATTTCCTTGTTTAGCTTCCAGGGCTTTATCTACACCCATGGCAATATCTGGGGATTGTTCATCCAGTGAGGTTATGACCGCACAGGTTTCACAGTCAAATCCATATTTTGCCCGGGTATAGCCAATCTCCTCAATAGTGCTGCGGACCAGCCTCGGTATGTCCACATAGCAGTCAGTGGTTATTTCCCCGGCTACCAACACTAAGCCAGTGGTAACCAGAGTCTCAGCCGCTACACGAGCCTTGGGATCTTTGCTCAATATGGCATCCAGTATAGCATCCGAGATCTGATCGGCAATCTTGTCAGGATGGCCTTCTGTCACTGCTTCAGATGTAAATAGTGTTTTATTCAATTCCTTCACTCCTCACACTTAGACTTGTCCATCAAGTTAGCGACTTGATCAAGGATGACTGCCGCCACTTGTTGCTTGGGCATTTTGGGAAAGGATTTGACTTCCCCGTTGCGGTGAATAATGGTGACTATATTGGTATCGGTGGCGAAACCTGCACCCTCTACGGTTACATCATTGGCAACAATTAGGTCTAAATTTTTACTGGCAATCTTCTTGCGGGCATTTTCCAATACATTTTCCGTTTCGGCAGCAAACCCTACTAAAATCTGATTATCCTTCTTAATTTTGCCTAATTCCTTCAAGATATCAGGAGTACCAACTAGCTCCAGTATCCACTTCTCAGAGCGGTCCTCAGCTTTTTTGCGCTTTTGACTGGCAACCTGAGAGCTCTTGTAATCACTGACGGCAGCAGAGCCGATTATCACATCACAAGAATCATGATACTGCAGCATTTGCTGGTACATCTCCTCGGCACTCCACACAGAAATAAAATGAACTCCTGGCGGTGGGCTCAAGTAGGTGTGCCCGCTGATTAAAATAACTTCAGCTCCCCGGCGGCGTGCTTCTTCCGCCAGGCAATAGCCCATCTTGCCAGTTCCCCGATTGGTAATAAATCTGACTGGATCTATATCTTCACAGGTTGCACCAGCATTAATAAGTACTCTTTTGCCGGTGAAATCCTGGCGAGGATTAAGCAGATCCAGAATCTTTTGATATATAACCTCAACCTCTGGCAGTCTTCCCGGGCCAGACACTCCGCAGGCCAAAATTCCCTGGTCGGGATTCATAACATGGTAGCCCACAGATTTGAGCTTTTCTATGTTACTCTGAACAATGGGATTCAAATACATGTTGGAATTCATGGCAGGAACAACTAATATAGGACAAGTCACAGCCAGAGCGACTGTCGAAAGTAAATCATCGGCAATTCCATGGGCCATTTTGCCAATAAAATTGGCAGTAGCCGGAGCAATCACCAACAGGTCTGCTTCTTCAGCAACTCCTATATGCTGGACATTATAACGCTCCGTTTCTTGCCATAAGTCGGTTAAGACTTCCCTTCCGCTTATGGTTCGGAATGTCAAGGGAGTTACAAATTTTGTAGCTCCCTCGGTCATTATAACAACAACCTCAAATTCGTCTTTTTTCAGGCGGCTAACCAGATCAACAATTTTATAGGCAGCAATACCGCCGGTTACTCCTACCGCTATTGTTTTACTCATGGCTGTCTCCTTGCCGGTTAAAATTCAATCTTAACGCGTCCTGACACTACCTCGTTCAATGCTTGGGTTACCATAGATGAAAGTCGATAATCCTCATCATTTTTTTTATTTTCAGAAAGTACTCTGGCTCTGCGTGCTACCGCAACGACCACCGCATACTTACTGTCTCCAATATCCATAATCTCTTTAGTAGAAGGAGGAATCATGCTATCACCCCAATTCCAGGTTTTTGATTCGACAGCGCTCCGCTGTTATTATGGCATTGACTTTGGTTACTGCGTTTTCAACCTGGTCATTTACTACTACATAATCGTAATAAATCATCTGCTCCATTTCCTGGGTACAGGCAGCCAGTCTTTCTTCAATGCTCTCCTGGCTATCCTTGCCCCGCTGACACAGCCGCTTGGCAAGATCCTCAATTGATGGAGGTGACAAAAATATAAAGACCCCTTCGGGCATTTTCTGCTTAACCTGTAAAGCTCCTTGAATATCTATTTCCAGTAAGACATCGCGTCCATTTTTCAGGTGATTTAGAACAAACTCCCGGGGCGTACCATAATAATTGGAGTACACATTAGCCCACTCAAGAAACTGGTTTTCCTTGACGCGTTTCATAAAAGTTTCCCGATCGATAAAAAAATAGTCTACGCCGTCTATTTCACCCGGTCGGGGAGGACGAGTGGTAGCTGAAACTGAAACTTCAATATCATCTCTGACTTTTAAAAGGGCTTCACGAACCGTTCCCTTCCCAACACCTGAGGGACCAGAAATAACAAACAGTATGCCCTTCCTGGTCATAGTAAAACACATCCTGTGAACTATACTTCTTCGCTTTCCTTAGAGGTGAGACGATTGGCAACTGTTTCCGGCTGAACGGCTGACAGAATAACATGGGCACTGTCCGCAATAATTACTGCCCGGGTCCTGCGTCCATAAGTGGCATCAATTAGCATACCTTTTTCCCGTGCTTCCTGAATAATCCGTTTGATAGGAGCAGATTCTGGGCTGACGATGGCTACAATCCTATTAGCGGCGACGATGTTGCCAAAACCAATGTTTACTAGTTTAATATCCATCTAGATTGGTCCTCCTATTTATTCTATATTTTGAAGCTGTTCTCGAATCTTTTCCAGTTCGGCTTTCGCTTCCACCACAATATGAGCCATTTCATAATCATTAGCTTTAGAGGCTATGGTGTTAATTTCCCTGAACATTTCCTGCACTAGAAAATCACATTTGCGGCCAATAGCCTCATTTTCCTGCATTAGTTGCCGGAAATGCTGGATATGACTCTGTAATCGAACAATCTCTTCGGTAACGTTAATCCGGTCTGCATAGATGGCAGCTTCCTGGTAGATACGATTTTCATCAGGAAGCTCCTGTCCTAACAAGTCGACAATACGCTGGCGAAGTTTTTCGGTATGTTCCTTTACCACCTGAGGTGACCGTTTTTCCAAAGCTTCAACCATGCCGGCAATCAAATCAGTGCGCTGCAGAATATCTTCAACCAAATACTCGCCTTCGCGCTTGCGCATTATTACCAGGGATTCCATGGCTTCATTTAACGCAATGCGCAAAACCGGCCAGACCTCATCCAAATCTTCCCCCTCTTCCTCCAGGGAAAAGACCTCCGGCAATCTAAATAAGTCAATTACCTTGATTTGCGGTGAAATATTTACTTCATCTGCTATTTCTTTCAAATACATATAATACGTGATGGCTAAATCTTTGTCAACTTTGAGATTTCTAGCTTTAGCTTCTGTTTTCTCTATGTTAATATTGAACTCCAACCGACCACGGCTGACATATTTTTTCACCTCTTCCTTGATAGCATCTTCCAGGAGGGAATATCTTCTTGATATACGAATACTGGTATCCAGATAGCGATGATTAACACTGCGAACCTCGCAGGTTATCTGATAACCTGACTGGTTAACCTGGGCTTGTCCATACCCTGTCATGCTGTTAGCCACTATAATCCGACCTTTCCCATCAACCTATTCGTGAATAAACAGTATTTTGTTTTCCTCGTTTATCAATTACCTGCTAGGACCAATTTTAGCATACTAATTTCCGGAAACCAAAAGTTTGCCAATGTAAAGCAGATACTTCCATATGAACCTCACTCCGGCCATGCTGAGGATAATTCCCCACTGCCACCAATTCAGCGCTACCGTCTGGAATATATTCTGAAAAAAGGGTATATACAATACGGCTACATGCATGCTAAGAGAACATATCACCGCCCCAATCAGGAATCGATTCGTGAAAAAGCCCAGTTCAAAAGGCGTAAAGGTTTCCGACCTGCATTCGAATACATAAAACAGCTGAGCGATAACCAGGGTGGTTAAAGCCATACTGCGGGCCAGGCTTAAATCATTAATACCTTGAGCTTTGTAAAATACCAAACCTACAGAGAAGCTTATTAGAGTAATTACACTGATAAACACTCCTCGGCTCAGGATAATCCAGCCTAACCCTCGGGAAAACACTCCTTCATTTACCGGTCTGGGTTTACGGCGCATTATACCAGGCTCGGGAGGCTCTAATCCTAATGCCATAGCCGGCAGACCGTCAGTAACCAGATTCACCCATAAGATTTGTATAGGCAGCAGGGGCAAAGGCATAGCCAGCAATGAAGCCATGAACATGACCAACACTTCGCCAATGTTGCAGCCCAACAAATAGCGGATAAACTTGCGGATGTTGTCATAAATAGCCCTTCCCTGGTAGACTGCTTTTACAATGGTGGAAAAGTCATCATCGGCCAGTATCATAGCCGAGGCTTCCTTGGTTACCTCAGTTCCTGTTATCCCCATAGAAATGCCTATATCGGCAGCTTTAACAGCCGGAGCATCATTTACCCCATCCCCAGTCATAGCTACCACATGGCCATATTTTTGCAGTACCTTGACAATACGATTCTTATTTTGGGGTGTGACCCGGGCAAATATGCGGCTCTGCATAGTTTTCTGATATAGCTGACGGTCATCCAGTGAATCTATCTTGGTACCGACTAGGGCCTGGTCATGCTCACTTAATCCAATCTGCCGGCCGATGGCCAATGCAGTAGCTGGATGATCGCCGGTAATCATGATAGGAGTTATGCCAGCCTGGCGGCACAAGCGCACTGATTCGGTTACTCCTTCCCGGGGAGGGTCAATCATTCCGCACACCCCCAGGAGAATAAGGTCTTTCTCCAGTTGCTGATCCGGCAGGTTATGAGCCTCGGCCCAATTAACCTCTCGGTAAGCGAAAGCCAATACTCTCAAAGCTTTTTCTGCCCATTCATTCTGTAAATTAAGCAGGGTGGTTTTGTCTTGCTGATAATTTTTGCCCCCTTCCGCTTTCCGGCACAGAGGCAGAATCTGCTCCAGAGCCCCCTTGGTCAGAACCAGGTACTTATCCCCCTGCTGAACTACCACAGTCATTCTCTTACGTTCGGAGTCAAAGGGGACTTCACGGATACGCTTATAAGAATCACGCAGGCCGGCTTTATAGGCCATAGCCAGCAAGGCTGCTTCGGTCGGGTCTCCCTGTATCTCTATCTCACCGTTGTTCTTGGTTAACTGCGCATTGTTACAGTTTCGAGCAACTTCCATCATGCGTTTCAGAGTATTATCCCGGAGAGGATCAAGCTCTTGCTGATTGGGAGCTAGATATTTTCCTTTCAGCTGGTTTCCGCCTTCACTGGTGACGATCAGATCATGTTTAAGGGTAGCTACTCTCACCACTGTCATTTTGTTTTGGGTAAGGGTACCGGTTTTATCGGAACATATTACTGTTGTACAGCCCAGGGTTTCCACCGCCGGCAATTTACGAACTATAGCGTTATGAGCCGCCATACGCTGTACGCCTATAGCCAGTACCACAGTTACAATAGCCGGAAGACCTTCAGGAATCGCTGCTACCGCCAGGCTGATCCCGGCCATAAACATGGTCATAATTGGTTCTCCCCGTAAAATGCCCAAAACGGTTACTAAGGCACACACTCCAATGCATATAACAATCAGAGTTTTTCCCAGTTGATCCAGTTTGCGCTGCAATGGAGTCATAACCTGTTCCGCATCCTTGATAAGGGCGGCGATTTTTCCCATTTCAGTACGCATGCCCGTTTCCACAACTACTGCCAGCCCACGGCCCCGGGTAACGGAGGTTCCCATGAATCCTAAATTAAAACGCTCAGCCAGAGGAACTTCCTGGTTAATTGTTTGGCTATGTTTTTCTACCGGGACCGATTCACCAGTAAGAGCGGATTCCTCTACTTCCAGGCTAAAGGTCTCCAAAAAGCGCACATCAGCCGGAATTTTGTCCCCTGCTTCCACCCAAATTATGTCACCAGGTACCAATTCACTGGCAGCAACATATTGTTTTTGTCCCGCCCTTATTACTACAGCCCGGGGAGATGCCATCTTTTTAATGGCTTCCAAGCTTTTTTCAGCTCGATATTCCTGGATAAATCCTAATATTGCATTTATCATTACAATGGCCATTATAGTTAGAGCATCAGCCATGGCACCGATGGCTCCGGATATAACTGTAGCAGCCAGCAGCACCAGTACCATGGTGTCAGTAAATTGCCGCAGAAAAATCAGCCAAGGTTTGTTATTGTCAGCTGTGTCCAGTACATTTTCATATTGTTTTTGCCTTTCCTCGGCTTCTTTTAACTCTAATCCCGACAAACGGGTTCCCAGTGACTGAAGCACCTCGGTCTGATTTTGCTGATACCACGGTTTCAACATAACATCAGTTGCCTCCGCTGTTTTCTTTGCAACCATTCATATTCAAGGCAATTGTCTAAAAGAACTGAACCGTGGCAGACCAACCGCTAGCAATTTCCTGAAACAAGGCAAAAAAATACCTCCCTGGTAAGGGAGGTACTTGCAGATTATTGTGGCTTAATTCAAATGCTTTCTTATCTTCTGGCACTCCAGCAAGGAAAATTGTGACTCGTCCACTGTAGGAATAAACATGTGTCCTTGATATGGGTAACATTTGTTAATTTCCGATGTATCAAAAAACCCACACGCCTTTAGCACATATTCTGCAACTCTTGGTCCGAAGAGAACAACATAGTTGGGATTCAATATGGATATTTCTTCCATCAGATAAGGAAGGCAAGCTATAATACTGTTGCTGTCAGGGTGAATAGGAATACCTTCACAGGTTTTTTCACTCAACAGGCACCGGTATTCTTTGTCCAGCAGTTTTCTAGTGCTGTAACAATTAATACTGCTCTGCAGAGTACAGGCTTTAGGTTGACAGCGTACCATATAAGTGTGGTACAACCTTTCAAACCCTAAACCATTTTTGATCAGATTGCGCAGTTCAATCATGCGATTCATGTCCCGGGAATACTGGTTATCAGACTCTAAAACCATTATTAAATCAGGTTCCAGATCTCCTTTGCCCAGGGAAGGTTTTCTGATACAACGAGTTACTGCCCCGCATCGCTGGCAGCTGGCAATACGATCTTCCATGTTAATGATTCGACGTATTACTTGTTCGCGATTTCCACTTGACACAATAATCCCCCGCCCCACATGTGATACCTGTACAGAATTTACTATTATTACCACATCTTCGACAACAAAACGTTGTTCCCTGCCGAACATTAATAAAACAACCGTCTTACGACGGTTGTTTTTTTTCTCTGATCTTGTGCACATATTCTCGGGTCCGGCTATTGACCCCCCAGGTAGCATCTGCCAGTTTGCTGCAGATATAGGTCCTCATATTGTCGTCTATGTCAGGATCTAGTTGATCAAAGAGCAAAAAGAAAGCTCGCAAAATATCAACCATATTTAAAAATACCCGTTCGATAGGAGCATCCTTTAAATAAGTATTCTTTTGGCCGTAATAATAAATTAGTCTGCGTAAAACCCAAGCTATCTCTTCATTAGTCCAGAGCCGTTTTTCGATAATTTCATCCAGCAATGCCTCCGGGCCTATTTGGTATTCCCGCTTCTGCAGTTCTTCCCAAGCTTTGCTGGTAAATATGGTATGGTGTACCCCAAAATATTCCTTAAGTTTTTCCAGATCCCTTTCTTCCATTCCGTCCTCCTAATAACTTAATATTCTTCGGGCTCCTGAATAGTACCGAGCATAATATCCTTCCGACAGGGAGGAATATATGACTCCCCCGTTCCGAGGAGAACTGGAATGTATAAATTGGTTATTGCCTGCATAAATGCCTACATGATCAATTTGTCCGCCTCCGCAGCGGAAATATACCAAATCACCAGGCATAAGTTGATCCCGGGGCACCTCAACTCCCACTTGGGCTTGGGCTGCTGCGGTACGGGGCAACTGTATCCCAATCTGATCGAACACATATTGGGCAAATCCAGAACAGTCAAAACCTCCGGGACTTTGTCCGCCATAACGGTAGGGAGTTCCCAGATGCTTTGCCGCCAACTCCAGCAATCTGGCTGCTTCTGCAGAAGCACCTGAGCGTGACGGATTAGGCGGAATAGGAACTACCAGTACAGTTCCCGGATTCACAACCTGGGTTTCAAGCTGGTTCATTTCCATTAATCTTTCCAGGGTAGTTCCGTGACGGAGGGCAATACCCCATAGACTATCGCCAGGCTGTACTATGTAAGAAGTTTGCGCTGTAGCCGGGGTGGGGTCAGTTTGGCTAGCAATACTTTGGACAGATGCGGTTTCCTCTTCTTTCCCTAATAAAAGCTCCTGTCCTATGTACAACTTATCATCGCTAAGCCCATTAATGGCCATTAGATATTCTACCGTTAGCCCATTATGGTGAGCTATTTGCCACAGACTATCTCCTTCTTGAACCGTGTAGATTTCCGGACCAGCAGCAGCTGTACCTGCTATAATCAGTACCAATAACCAACTTAAAATGATACTTTTGGCAATTCTTTTCATACGCTACCTACCTTTCGCCTGTCCCCACAGGAGAGAACATTCTACAAAGGTAGTTTAAAGTCCTGCTTGGTCATGGAAAGTTTCTGTTATGAAGGTATATGTTGCCTTTGATGGTAAGCGTACAGCTGCCTATATGTTTCCTGGTCAATACCGGTGCACCCAAGACGGGAACGGCTTTCTTCACTGCCAATACCATGAAAATCAGATCCGCCGGTTATTAAAAGGTGGTACTCCCGGCAAATACGCAAGTATTCGTCTACCTGTTCGTGAGTATGTTCCGGATAATAGACTTCCAGCCCGGCAACCCCAAGATTAATTGCTTCCTGAATCAGTTCCCGCTTGGGCAGTAATCCCGGATGGGCTAACACCGGAATACCACCAGCCCTCTTGATAAGCTGGATTGCATCCTGGGGAAGAAACTTGTAGCGAGGTACATAAGCCGGTCTACCTTTGCCGATATATTTTTCAAAAGCTTCCTTAATCGAAAACACGTAGCCTTTTTCGGTCAACGCCTGGGCTATATGGGGACGTCCAATCAAATCTCCTCTGGCTAATTTTTCAACTTGCTCGAAGGTTACAGCTAATCCCATGCTTTTCAAACGATAAACCATTTTCCTGGCTCGTTCCAATCGAGCTTCTTTTATTTCTTCCAATTTATTCAATAACCTGGTATTTTGGTGATCAATATAGTATCCCAGTATATGAACCTCGGTTTCATCAACCTCGGTATTCATTTCAATTCCGGGAATAAAATCCAAAGATAACTTATGCTCAGTCCAATACTTTTTGGCTGCTTCAATTCCGCTCACAGTATCGTGATCGGTTAAAGCAATTCCGCTGAGCCCTATTTCCTGGGCTTTTTTCAGTATTTCCTCCGGTGTCAGCAGACCGTCGGAAGCAGTTGAATGTACGTGCAGATCAAACATATAAATTCTCCATTTACTTCAATATTTGCTTAATAACTCTTTCCACGTTCATACTGAAAATCATTTCCAATTCATGAGTATAAAATCCCCTTTTTCGTAATAAAGTCTCCAATTGATGGTAACCTTCTATTCCCGGGAGCACTACCTGGTCAGCACCGTCAAAGTCTGATCCCAGAGCCACATGTTCCACCCCGATCAAATCGCTTACATATACGATATGATCGATAAAATCATCCAAGCTGGGTTGAGGTATATCTTTTACAAAATCACTAACTTGACTCAAACCGATTATTCCGCCACTGTTTGCCAGTGCTTTCAGTTGATTATCATCCAGGTTGCGTGGGTGGTCGCAAAATTTGCGAACATTGGCGTGAGTTACCAGCACCGGCCCCTGGTATTCATCGATGGCCTGGTAAAAACCTGCCGGGGCAATATGTGAAAGATCCAATAACATACCCAGTCTTTTCATCTCCTGAATCATCTTTCGGCCGACTCGGCTTAAACCACCTGCATTTTGGCCTTCTTTCACTCCATCCGCCAGGAGATTGCGATCATTCCAGGTCAAACCTACACTGCGCAGCCCTAAACGATACAAAATCCTCAGGACTTCCTGATCCGTACCGAGACATTCCCCGCCTTCCAAATGCAAAAGAGCGGCTAAACGATTATTATCCGGTTTATAATCGGTCATATATAATAGAAGGTACACTAATTGGGAATTCTGTTCAATTTCCTGATAGAATCGATCTATCTGTTGGAGAATGCCCTTTAGGGCTCTACTCTGTTCAGCAGGATATACGAATAAGGAAAAGACCTGCAGGACCAAGTTGGCTTGTTGGGCTCTTATCAAATCAAAATGCCCCTGGTTTTGATACAGGTTTTCCCCAGTTTCGGTAAGCCTGGCTATGGTATCACAGTGTAAATCGATAATTTTCATATTTGCCTCCTGAAAAATTAAAAACCTGCTAGTTGCTCAGCAGGTTTTTTAATCTATTTGAATAACCATTGACCAGATACGCATTACCTAGGTTCAATAATCAGCTTGATGGCAGTGCGTTCTTCTCCATCAATGATAATATCAGTAAAGGCCGGTATACATATCAAGTCCATACCGCTGGGAGCGACAAAACCCCGGGCAATAGCAATCGCTTTTATTGCCTGGTTTATGGCACCTGCTCCGATTGCTTGAATCTCTGCCGCACCTTTTTCCCGTAAAACCCCAGCCAATGCACCTGCAACTGAATTTGGACTGGATTTGGCTGAAACCTTTAATACCTCCATCAGTTTAACCCTCCCTCAATTGTGTTCAAAAGATAGGTGCTCTCCTAAATGTATATTCGCAGTAGATAGCCTAATTCCTTCTTTTTCTAACCATGATATGGAAATTTTTCTTATTACCCTGTATTCCTGCAGGAGATCCTTTTTATTTGGGTTACCCTGTGGGTTTTTTCATCCAGTTCCAGTACCACACCTTGTAGTTGAGACGGTCCCTTGGCTACTTCTAATCGAACCGGCCTTTGGGATAAGAATTTTTCAATTACAGCATGTCGGTCCATACCAAGTACCGATTCTATGGGGCCAGTCATTCCCAGATCAGTAATATAAGCAGTACCTCCCGGCAAGATGCGCTCGTCAGCAGTCTGAATATGGGTGTGAGTGCCTAACACCGCAGTAGCCCTGCCGTCAAAATAATAGGCAAAGGCCTGCTTTTCGGAAGTAGCTTCCGCGTGGAAATCAATAATTATACAATCAACTTCCGGAAGGCTGGAGATAATTTGCTCTACGGTTCGAAAAGGGCAATCCAGAGCTGGCATATATACCCGACCGGACACATTTATAACCGCAATTTTCATATTAAATCCAGCTTGATAAACATGGTACCCCTGTCCCGGACAGGGCTGGGGATAATTTGCAGGCCGAATCAGCCGGGGCTCATCATCGATAAAGCTGAATATTTCTTTATTGTCCCAGACGTGATTACCCATGGTAAGCACATCAATACCAGCACCCAGCAATTCCTGCATTACTTCCCGGGTTAACCCTCGGCCTCCGGAAGCATTTTCAGCATTAGCTATGATGAATTCTATATTGTACTGGCGTACCAGATCGGGAAGAAATTCACGGATAGCTTGCCGTCCAGGCCTGCCTACTATATCCCCTATTACCAGTAAATTCAATTCATCATACCTCCAGCGAAATTATTTTTGAAAAACCAACACCTTCCCCTGCTTACGAAAAGCAAAAAACTGATGTTTATTTTCACTTTTACTTATGCGCCGCAGCAGGTTTTGTTTTACCGTATCCTTAATGGGCTTTTCATTAATGAAGTCACCGGTATCATACAGAATGCGATTGGAAATAATGTCACGGGTCAGATCCAGCAATAAACCTATTTCCTCTACGGACATAGTGCTCATATCCCGTTCAAAATGGAGGAATGTTAACTCCCTGAGTCTCTGGATATGTACTCGGGATATAGAAGCCTTAACCCCGGCCATTTTGTGATACAAAGCCCAGCTCTGTTCAAACCGATTTAGCAAATCCTTCTCCTGGTCCGGGGTAATATCCTCCTGTACGGCTATTTGCCAGCTTAAAACATCATTATCTGCATCATAACGTACCGCGTGAAGTTCCGAATAGGTCAGCAAAATGGAAATAAACAATTCCAGTCCGTTGCTTGAATCCATTTGAAAATATCCCCTAAAAAGAAATAATATAAACCTTTCGCTAAGGGCAGTTAAACTCCTTCCCGGAGGGACCTTGTAATATAATACAGAAATGCCAAAACAGGGCTAATTTGCTTAGCCCTGTTTCTGGTGCCTGTACTCTATGCTCATTTATTTAGCATATTCTACAGAACGAGTTTCCCGGATTACCACTACCTTAATCTGACCAGGATATTCCAAATCATTCTCAACTTTACGGGCAATATCCCGGCACAGGGTGATAGCGGCTAAGTCATCTATATCGTCAGGTTTTACAATTATACGGACTTCGCGACCCGCTTGTATCGCATAGGAGCGTTCGACGCCAGCAAAAGAATCAGCCAGAGCTTCTAGTTTTTCCAGTCGTTTGATATACGCTTCCAGAGTTTCCCGCCGTGCACCCGGACGAGAAGCAGAAATAGCATCAGCCGCCTGCACCAGAACGGCTTCAATGGATTCGGGTTCTACATCTCCATGATGGGCAGCAATGGCATGAATAACTTCCTTGCTTTCACGGAACTTTTTGGCTAGATCTACGCCTATTTCAATGTGCGGTCCGCTAATTTCATGGTCAACGGCCTTTCCGATATCATGGAGCAACCCAGCCCGTTTAGCCACAGCTATGTCAACATCCAATTCAGCAGCCATAATTCCGGCTAGATGGGCTACCTCAATGGAATGTTTCAATACATTCTGTCCATAACTGGTACGGTACTTGAGTCTGCCTAATAACTTGATCAATTCCGGATGCAGATTGTGAACGCCTACCTCAAAGGCAGCTTGTTCACCTACTTCACGAATTTCTTGCTCAATTTCTTTCTGGGCTTTATCTACCATCTCTTCAATGCGAGCAGGGTGAATACGTCCATCAGCGATAAGATTTTCCAGTGCTACCCGTGCAATCTCTCTTCGAATAGGATCGAAGGAGGATAAAATAACTGCTTCCGGAGTATCATCAATTATAAGGTCTACTCCGGTTAAAGTTTCAAAGGTTCTTATATTTCTTCCTTCCCGGCCGATGATACGGCCCTTCATTTCATCGTTAGGCAGTGCTACCACAGAGACAGTGGCTTCAGACACCACATCAGCAGCACATTTCTGAATTGCCAGGGTTATTATGTTTTTGGCTCGTTTCTCTGCTTCCTCCCGGGCTTCAGTTTCCAGGTTTTTGATCATTACTGCTGTTTCCTGGCGTATCTGCTGCTCCACATTGGCAAGCAACAGTTCTTTGGCTTCTTCAGAAGTAAGTCCTGAAAGTCTTTCCAGTTCCTTTAATTGTTGGGTAAGTATGAGCTGCAAATCCTGTTGAGTCTTTTCAATTTCCTTTTCCTTTTCCCGCAAGGACTGGTCTTTTTTCTCAATGCTTTCTGTCTTTCTATCAAGAATTTCTTCTTTTTGGAGTATTCTTCTCTCCATGCGGTCCAGTTCGCGGCGTCGATCGCGAATGTCCTTTTCTGCTTCCTGACGACTACGATGAATTTCTTCTTTAGCCTCCAGTAAGGCTTCTTTCTTCTTGGCTTCAGCTTCTTTGATAGCTTCTTCCAAAATCCTGCTTCTAATACGGCTTTCTGCTATGAGCCGTCTGCCATAGTAACCTGCAGCAGCTCCAACCGCAAGAGATAAGAGAATCACGAGAAAGGTTCCCAGGGTATTCATCTGGTTCACCTCCTTACTTATTAATGATGAAATTGAATTAATACATCTT